>Ga0126376_10000843_pt1 | contig 15782 bp, 14 predicted proteins | sample PanSoiMetPlot_15_FD_92760 | JGI IMG/M metagenome (GOLD analysis project Ga0126376, IMG submission 92760) | Tropical forest soil microbial communities from Panama - MetaG Plot_15 | ecosystem: Environmental > Terrestrial > Soil > Tropical forest > Bulk soil | place: Panama | collected 2016-02-17
GAGGACGCAGCTAGAAGAAGTTCTGGAAATCGAACTGGGACAGGTGCAGCAGAGAGTGCTCGAGACGGCCAGAGGGCAATTTCTGTTTCGAGTGACGAGTGCGGCGAGGGACTTACTTCTGCAGGAAGGGACAGACCAGGGGTACGGAGCGCGTCACCTGAAGAGAGCCATTCAAGGCGACATGGTGTATCCGCTCGCAAATTTGTTGGCGACAGAACAGGTTCATCTCGGCGATTTGATTTGCATTGACCACAACAAGAAGCAGGAATGTCTGACCTTCACGCGCGAAGGCGAAAATCTTTCCATGCCGGCGCGCAAGCTGGAACCGGTGATGCCGGTAAAGATGGCACAAGCAAAGAGCGGCAAGACAGTGGATGAGTCTTCGTCGACGCGGCTTCCGGAAGCTGCTCCGCGAATGGCACGTTAATAAAGGCGATTCTTCTGGCCCGAGCGTTTCTCGCTCGGGCCTTTTTCTTTTTGGGGCCGGCGCGATAGAGTAAAGGAGTAGTCCCTCCGGAGGGCCCCATGTCCGCACATATCAAGATTGCTGTTTCCGCGCGCAGGACGGCTGCGTGCGCGCTCGCAGTTGCGTTGCTTGCCTGCGCGCCCCGGACATTTGGGCAAAAGACGCAACTGAAACCCGGCTGGAACCTTTTTTCCGTGCAGCAGGACATCGCCGTGGGGAAAGCGAACGCGCAACAAGCAGAACGGCAGTTGCCAATGTGCAATGCGCCGAAAGTGGATGCGTACCTCACGCAACTGGGAATGAAACTTGTGGCTCATCTGGACACGCACGATGCGCAATATCCTTGGGAATTCCATTGTGTGAACGATCGGGCCATCAATGCATTTGCGCTTCCGGGAGGGTATGTGTTCGTGAATCGAGGTGCGATTGAGGCCGCGGATAATGAAGCACAGCTTGCGGGCGTGATGGCGCACGAGATATCGCACGTGGCTCTGCGTCACGGCACGAATCAAGCAAGTAAGGCGCAGATGGCGCAGATGGGCGAAGGCTTGCTTGGAGGACTGTTCGGGGGAGGAGTGAGCGGAGCGATGCTGACGCAGCTCAGCGCGTTTGCAGCGGGCGGAGTGCTGCTTCGCTATTCGCGAACCGCCGAAACGCAAGCTGACGTGAGTGGCACACAAGTTTTATACGATTCAGGCTACGACCCACGGGCGATGGCGCAGTTTTTCGAGAAGCTGGAGGCGGAGACGAAAGGAAAAAATCCGCCGGAGTTTTTCTCGGATCACCCAAATCCGGATCATCGCGTCGAGCGAGTGGATGAGGAAATTCAGAAGCTTGGGGGAATTCCGCCGAACGCAAAGCGGGATTCGCAGGAATTCGAAGCAGCAAAGCGCGAAGTGATGAACCTGCCGATCGTGAAAAAAGGGCCCCCCGGCGCTGGGGGCTCGACGGGAATTTCGAAGCCGGCGCCGCCTTCAAGCAACTATTCGGCCTATGAATCCAAGGCGTACACATTGAAATACCCAGATAACTGGAAAAAGTATGGGGACCAGGACAACATCGCATTTGCGCCCGACGGAGGAGTCGGGAATGACGCCAGCGGACACGGCGCCCTGGCCTACGGGATAACCGTCGGAATTTCGCCGCTGCAGAACGCCGATGCAGGAAATGCGTTGGACACCGCCACGCAGCAACTCATTTTGGGGTTGAAGCAATCAAATCCCAATATGAAAGTGACGCGGCAATCGGCCAGAGTGCGCTTGAACAACCTGCCGGCGCTTTCTACGTATCTGAGCAACGATTCGCCCGTGGGGGGACTCGAAACGGATTGGATTATCACTGTCGTGAGGCCAGAAGGGCTGGTATATATCGTGTGTACGGCGCCGCTGGCGGAATATTCCAACTACGACAGGACGTTCGGAAATATTTTGGATAGTGTGCGGTTCAAGTAGGACCTCAGAAGGGAAGGCTTTTATGAAGCGTGCCGTGTATTTTTGTCTCTTGCTGTTGTCCTGGGCCCCGCATGCTCGCGGAATGCAGAACAATCCAGCGAACCGCAACGGCCGGCTGCGCACGATGCAGGGCATCGTGACGGATGCCCAGAATTCGCCGGTTACGGATGCTGTCGTGCGTTTGTGGAGCGACCCGGAACGCAAACAAATGATGCTTGAGGGCAAGACCAATGCGGAAGGGCGCTTTCGTTTATCGAACGTGAAGCGGGGCACATATTTTATCGAGTTCCTTACGCCGGGTTTTCATTCTTATGTGAGTGAAATTCAGGTGTCGAACGTGACATCTGCTTTGGGATTGGTGATTTCACCATTGCTGCACGGGGCGCCTGCGAACAGAGCAGGATAGGGAAATCGGCATTGCATTAGCAACACGGATTTATGGGCAGAACCAGATGTTTCTGTTTCCTCCTGCTTTTATGGGGATCGATTTCCGAGAGCGAGCCGAACACTTGTATTTACAAACCACCGAAAATAAGAATCGTGCAGCGAGTCGTGTTTGATTTTCAAAATTCCCCTATCAGAAACACGATGGTCAGGTTGTGGAGCGATGGCCACCGTAGGAAATTGGTTTCTGAGGGAAAGACAGACGAGGAGTGCCGTTTTCGACTCCCTAAAGCAAAACCGGGTTCCTACTATCTTGAATTTCAGCCCAGCTCAACGTGTCGAGGTTTTCTTCTTCGAGCAGTGGGCTGTCGATATCGCCGTCATTTTCGAGTATGGGCTGCATGATTAAATTTGAAAAACGCGCGCTAAGCCAAAGGGAACGACTACTCGCAAAGTAGAAGCACTGGAGCGAAGAAAGGGCGGCTGCAAACTGCGGCCGCCCTTTTTGTTTTGCTCGGCTATTGGTTGTTGGAATTTTCCTGATCAAACAGGGAGGGCAAAACTGGCGTGCCTTCCTGCCTAACGGCATCGAGGGCGTTCGGATCCAGCCCCAGAATCCTCAGGATCGTGGGAGCCACTTGAGACGTTTCCACAAAACTATGGACGGTGCGGGCCTCCATGTGAGGATTGGATACCAACAGCATGACGTTGGTATCGTCCCACGCGAAGCCGCCATGTTCGGATTGCTTCTTTAGGTTTCCGGTGTAGACCACGCCGACGTTAGGTAACACGACGATGTCAGGCGTCCGCGGATCACCGCCTTCGCGCAAACGGCAGCAGGGACCGGGGTTATTGGGAACGCCGGGGGGATTAAAGATGGTGTTGATCGAGGTGCCGTAGAGGATCTGGCCCAGTCCGATCACTGTCGAGGCATTCTCGAGAGCAGTTACAACGTCCGCTGTGCGGCTTGAATCTGCCAGCCAGATCTGGGAAATATCGTCTTCAGCCAGTCCGAGGCCGTTGTTGGGGTCGTTGTAAACCGCGGGAAGAAAAGACCCGATGATCCCTGAGGGCGGCGTGCCATTATTGCCGGAATGCCCCGGAATGGGGAAGAAGCGGTTCGGGTCGATCGGGGACTGTCCATGTTTTGCTGTGATGATGATGGTGGTCGAATCCAGAAGACCTTCGTGTTTCAGTGCGTCGACCATCTGCCCAATCGCCGCATCCACGAACTGGATTTCGGCCAGCATCTTGGGTCTGGGCGTACCCTGAGCATCCTCATAACCGCCAGAGTTTGCGTCGGTTCTGTCAGCGGATTTGGGTTCGATCAGCTTCTGTCCAACGCTGACTGCTTGGAAGTTCAAGCCGAAGATCATTGGGACCGGGGCTTTGCTTGCACCGAGGTGCGTTCTTCCGTGGATCTCGTTGACAATGGCGTTGACCTTCAACTGGTCATAGCATTTGATGGCATCGAAATCGGTGGTCCAGTCATCGCCGTTGGGAACAAGCGTTCCGCAATCAAAGCTGGCTTGGGAGCTGAGGGCTGCTGTCTTGATTCCGGGCAGCACAATCTGAAGAGAATTGACTTCAGGAGAGTAATAATCATCCACGTTGCTGGGCTGATTGGTTCCGGTGGGACCCGAAACGGATGCGTAACCAGCGTGCTTGTCGGACCAGGCGGTGTACCCGCCCGCGGCATGGATCACGCCAAAAATGGTATTCGTGCGAACGAAGTTCCATGAATAAAGGGGCTGGCAATTATTGAACGGATCGCGTATCAGTTTGTTGGGGTCGATTGATTTGACGCCGCCATCGATCGTGGAGTATCCGGGAAACCCACCGTTAAGCTTGTTCTGGTCAATTTCGTTGCCTTCTTCGTATTCAGTCTGCGTTCCGTTTATTTGATTCACATTGCAGGCTCCGCCCGGCAGTCCGTTGCCTGTGGCAGTCTTGGGCGGTGCAAGTACGCGATCATATGCCACGTCGTAGAACGCGCCTACTGTTCGTGGGCTCCCGCCAGACACGATTGCCATCAGGCCGGGAAAGGAGTCGGACGGCCTGGATGCAGACGTGCGTGTGTAGTTCACTCCGGTCCTGCCCAGAGCAGCCAGATGTGGACAGGTCTTCGATGCCACACAATTTTCATAGTCAACCGCATGCATACCATCGATGCTGATCAAGAGCACGCGCTTACTCTTGCCGCTCTGGCTTTGATCGTCGTTGGCGCGGGTAGATATAGGTCGAACAGCGCCGAGTGCGACAAAACTCAGCGAAAAAATAGCCAATCGAAGTTTCAACTTTGTTCTCCTTTTATTGATGGACACAACTGCCTGGAGGGCGCCAACACGCAGAACAACCTAGGCGGGCCTTGTTACGGGGGAAAAAATAGAAGATGTGCGCGCGATGAATGGCGCGTGAAGAAGTTTTGAGAAAGCAGAGAAGCTACATCCGCCAACGAGCGTCGGATGCGTATTGCGAATTGTAGAGCTCATTCGAGCGGCGGATCGCGTCGGTAATGCTGGGAACGATATTTTGCTCTCCCACATGGCGTTCGAACTCGGCCTGATGCATGAGCTGCGAAGGCTGTTCGCGTGCGCCGCAGAGCAAGAGGGTTCGACCTGTGGAGTGGATCTCATCGGCAAGTTCCTGAATAGCGCCAAGGCCGGTGGCGTCTATCGCCGTCATATTGCGAAGTCGAAGGATGACGATGGGCGGCAGAGTGGCCATGTCGCGAAAGATGCCGTCAAACTTGTCCGTGGCGCCAAAGAGGAAAGGCCCGTGCACCCGGAAAACCGCAGCATAGGGAGGGATATCCTTTCCCTGCAGAACGTGGATGCTGCTGTCAGCGACGTAGTCGCGCGTAACTCGAGTGACCGTCGTAGTTCGTGAAACTTTACGAATGAACATGAGCGCGGCAAGCACCATGCCAACCTCGACCGCAAACGTAAGATCGGTGACGACAGTAAGCGTTAGAGTGAGAAGCCAGACGACGATGTCCGCGGCGCTCAGTTTGAGGATTTCCGGGATTTCTTCCCAGTCGCCCATGTTGTAGGCAACCATCATGAGAATCGCGGCAAGTGCAGAGAGCGGAACATTCTTTACGAGTGGCGCTGCAAAGAGAATGACTGTGAGTAATGTGAGCGCGTGAATCATTCCGGCAACGGGAGTTTTTGCGCCGGCTCGGACGTTCGTTGCTGTGCGCGCGATCGCACCAGTGGCGGGCAAGCCGCCAAAGAGCGGCGAGAAAACATTGGCGACACCCTGGGCCATGAGTTCGACGTTGGGATTGTGCTTGTCGCCCGACATTTTATCCGAGACAACAGCGGACATGAGCGACTCAATGGCTCCAAGCATCGCTACGGTAAAGGCGGCGGAAAAAAGCTGGCGCATGGTATCGTAGTGGACAGAAGGGACGGAAATATGCGGAAGGCCACTGGGAATTCCGCCGAAGCGTGAGCCAATAGTCTCAACGGGCAAACGCAGGAAGGCAACGGCGGCGGTCGCTCCGAAACAAACCACAATAGCGCCCGGAATTCTGCGGGCAAACCTCATGCAAAGAATCACTACGGCGAGCGAGAGAACCGCCAACACGGTTGCTTGCCAGTTCAACGTAGGAAATGCACTGCCAAGCGCTGCCATCCGGTGAAAGAAATCGCCCGGGACAGAATCAAGCCTAATTCCAAAGAAGTCGCGAATCTGCGTGCTGGCGATGAGGATGGCAATCCCATTGGTGAAACCGACAACGACGGGGCGAGGGAAGTATTTGACGGCTGTGCCCATTCCTGTCACGCCAAGCACCAATAAGAGAACGCCGGCCATCATCGTGCAGACAAAGAGGCCACCCACACCGTGCTTGTCGACGATGCCCGCTACCACAACTACGAACGCGCCTGTTGGACCGGCGATCTGAGTCTTCGAACCGCCCAGAGCGGAAACGAGAAAGCCAGTGACAATTGCACAATAGATCCCAGCTTGCGGAGTCAGGCCTGACGCTATGGCAAACGCCATGGCCAGAGGGAGTGCGACGAGGCCAACGGTGATGCCGGCGATTAGGTCAGACAGAAATTTATGACGGTCGTAATTGCGCAACAGAATTACGGATTTTGGCAGCCAGGTGTCGAGGGCGGTGTTCATTGAAGTGGGGACAAACTCCAACAGCTTGAATTCATTTTAGCAGTGCGACCACTTCGCCGCGTTTGCGTCGCAGCGCGGAGTGCCCTTTTGTGAAGGGGCGGCTTCGAAAGTGAGGGAATGCGGGGCTAGCCTGCCGCTTTGGTTGCGCTTGATGGATTCCAGCGCAGGATTGGTTTACGCGCCGCGGCGACTTCATCCAGTCGGCGCACGCGTGTTGAATGTGGCGCTGTTTTTACGATTTCAGGAGTTTGCGCGGCTTCTTCCGCAATCGATTTCATAGCTTCGACAAAAAGGTCGCATTCTTCCTTGGATTCGGACTCAGTGGGCTCGATCATGAGCGCGCCCGGAACGATCAGCGGGAACGCGGTCGTATATGGATGAAAGCCGTAGTCGATGAGGCGCTTCGCAATGTCTACGGTGTTTACGCCTTTGCGTTTTTGGATTGCGTCGCTGAAAACGACTTCGTGCAACGAGGGCAGGGAATACGGCAAATCGTAAATTCCCTCGAGGCCCTTGCGAATATAATTCGCGTTTAGCACCGCGTCCTCTGTTGCCTGACGAACTCCCGGTCCATAAGCGAGGATGTACGCCAAGGCGCGAACGAGCACACCGAAGTTTCCTGTGAAGGCGCGAACCTTGCCGATGGAATCAGGACGATTCGAATCGAGCGCGAGCCTGCCGCCGTCTTTTTCGACAAGCACAGGGACGGGCTTAAACGGCTCCAAAGCCTTTTTCATTGCGACTGGGCCTGCGCCGGGACCGCCACCACCGTGTGGCGTAGAAAATGTCTTGTGAAGATTTAGGTGCATGACGTCCACGCCAAAATCGCCCGGCCGCGCGATGCCGGTGAGCGCGTTCATATTCGCGCCATCCATGTAGAGCAGTGCGCCTTTGTCGTGCAGTATTTTCGCGATTTCAGGAATGCGTTCTTCGAAAACGCCCAGCGTGGAGGGATTCGTGATCATCAACGCCGCGACATCTTCTGTAACTAGTTCGCGTAGCTTCTCGACGTCAATCTGCCCGTGCGATTCGCTTTTGATGTTTTCGACCTGGTATCCGGCAATAACGGCGGTCGCGGGATTCGTGCCGTGCGCGGAATCGGGAATCAAAACCTTCTTGCGTGGATTGCCTTGGTGCTCCAAATAAGCGCGGATTAGAAGCAAGCCCGTCAATTCACCCTGCGCCCCTGCAGCTGGTTGCAGCGTGATCGCGTCCATACCTGTGATTTCGAGCAAGCACTTTTCGACGAGCTGCAAGATTTTCAGGCATCCTTGCGACAGCTCATCGGGCTGATAAGGATGCTCCGAGGCAATACCGTCGAGCCGCGCGACAAATTCGTTGACGCGCGGATTGTATTTCATGGTGCAGGAACCAAGCGGGTACATGCCGAGGTCAATTGCGTAATTCCACGTGGAAAGCCTTGTGAAGTGGCGCACAACCTCGATCTCGCTAACCTCGGGGAATCCGGTTACGCCTTCCTGCCGGTGTTGCTTGCCGAGTTCAGCGGCTTCGTTTGCGGGAGGAACGTCTAGCGGCGGAAGCTCGAAGGCGCGCTTGCCGGGTGAGGACTTTTCGAAGATCAAGCCTTCGTTTTGCGAAGTATGGCGCGTCGCTTTTTTGATCTTGCGGTTCATAGAGGTTTTTCCAAAGCACGGCGCAGCGCTATGGCGAATCGTTCAATTTCCGCGCGCAGAGTTGTTTCCGTGACGCAAACTAGCGCGGTTTTTGTCAGTTCGGGATAGAGCGAGCCGAGCGATAGCGGCCCAACGATTTTCTCCTTGAGCAGCTCGGCATTGACCATGCGCACGGAGCGAGGAAGCTCAATGCAAAATTCGTTGAAGAACGGCGCATTGAATTTGCGCTTTACCCCGGGAATCTTTTCGAGTTCGCCCAAAGCAAAACGGGCTTTCGAAAGATTCTGATGACCCATTTCGTGTAAGCCCTCTTTACCAAGAAGTGTGAGGTGAACTGTGGCTGCGAGCGCGCAGAGGGCCTGGTTTGTGCAAATGTTGGAGGTGGCCTTCTCGCGGCGAATATGTTGTTCGCGGGCAGCAAGCGTAAGCACGAAACCTCGGCGTCCTTCCGCATCTATCGTTTGGCCAGCAAGCCGGCCGGGCATTTGACGGACGAATTTCTCTCGCGAAGCAATGACGCCGACGAATGGCCCACCGTAGCTCGGTGCCAGACCAAAACTCTGTCCTTCCATCGCAACAATGTCGGCCTCGGCGGGAGGCTTAATTGCGCCGAGCGATACGCCTTCGGTAACAGCCACAACGAGAAGCGCGCCAACCGCATGCACGGCATCCGCGTCAGGCGAGATGTCTTCGATGACACCGAAAAAGTTAGGCGACTGCACAACAACAGCCGCGACGTCATCCTTTAGCGCAGAGTGAAGCGTTTTGCTATCGAGAGCGCCGTTGGCTCCGTACGGAATTTCTTCAACGCACAAACCGGAATTCTTTGCATACGTTTTCAGAACATCGCGGTATTCGGGATGAAGCGACTTGGCGACGAGAACGCGGCGGCGGCCGGTAAGGCGCTCCGCCATAAGCACAGCTTCGGTAGTCGCAGTCGAGCCATCGTACATAGACGCATTGGCGACTTCCTGTCCGGTGAGCTGGCACATTAGCGTCTGAAATTCAAAAATCGCCTGCAGTGTGCCTTGCGTAATTTCCGCCTGATATGGCGTGTAAGAGGTAAGGAATTCGCCGCGCAACAAAATTGTGTCCGTTATAACGGAACGCAAATGATTGTAAACTCCGGCGCCGAGAAAACTCGTATACCCGAACGAATTTTCTTTCGCTCGATCCTGAAAATAAGAAATAACTTCCGTTTCGGAGAGTGGTCCCGGCAGTTTCAGCGCTTCGCGCAGCCGGTAACGCTCCGGAATACATTCGAAAAGTTCGTTGATGGATTTCACCCCAATGGCCGAGAGCATTTCCTGGCGCTCGGCGGGGCTCTTAGGGAGATAGCGCATCAGGCCGAGGCTTCCTTGCCTTTCGTGGCGATGAATGCTTCGTAAGCAGCGGCATCCATCAGGCTGTTTACCTCAGCCGCGTTTGCTAGCCTTACTTTGACGAGCCACCCGGTGCCGTGAGGATCGGAATTCAGTAGTTCTGGTTTGTTTGCCAGCTCGGAGTTGGCGGCCGTGACTTCGCCCGCGGCCGGCGCATAGATTTCGCTGACAGCTTTCACGGATTCCACGTTTCCAAACGATTTCCCCGTTTCGAGTTTCGCGCCGACTTTGGGCAGCTCGACAAACACTACGTCGCCGAGTTCGCTTTGCGCGTAGTCCGTAATCCCAATGGTGGCAGTGCCGCCTTCGACGTTCACCCACTCGTGTTCTTTGGTGTACCGGAAATTTGCAGGATATGCCATCAGACCACTCCTTCGTTCTCGCTGGAAATTTGCTTAAGTGGTGCCAACTGCTTGTGGCGCAGCCTTTCTTGCGCGTTTGTAAAACGGTGTTGGCACAACTTGTGCTTTGATTCTCTGCGAACGCACTTCGACGTACATAACTGTTCCTTCTGCCGCGAACTTAGGCGGAAGGTACGCCAGGGCGATATTCTTGCACAGAGTCGGGGAAGGGCAGCCGCTCGTGATTACTCCAATCTCTTCCCCAGCTGCGTCGAACACTTTATAACCGTCGCGCCCAATTCCGCGCTCCACCATTTCGAGTCCAACCAGCGTGCGTTTTAGCCCCGCAGAACTTGCTTTCGCAAGCGAGGCACGGCCGATGAAGTCGCTCTTTTCCATTTTGCAATACCGGTCAAGGCCTGCTTCCCATACATTAATCGAATCGCTGATTTCGTGCTCGTACAGCGCCATTTTCGCTTCTAAACGCAACGTGTTGCGTGCCCCAAGTCCGCACGGAACAATTCCAAATTCGCGGCCAGCTTCGAGGACAGCGTTCCAAACGTTTTCGCTCGTCGCCACGTCTCCTGGCATGTAAATCTCAAAACCATCTTCACCGGTGTAGCCTGTGCGCGCGATCAACCGATTCGGCAGACCGCACACGGTTCCATGCGTGAACCAGTAGTTCTTGATCGTGGATAGATTGGCGTCGGTCAATTTGTGCAATACGTCTACTGCGCGCGGACCCTGAATGGCCAGCTGCGTATATGCGTCGCTTAGGTCCTCTACGATGCAGTCGTAGTTCGCAGTGTTTTGCCGCACCCATTGAACGTCTTTTTCGCGTGTGCCGGCATTGATGACAAGCAGATAGTCATCTTCAGCAAGCCGATGAACAATCACGTCGTCCACAAACGTGCCCTGTGGATAAAGCATCGCGGAATAGTGGGCCTGCCCGATTGCCAACTTGGACGCGTCGTTCATGCAGATATGTTGGACAGCCACAAGCGCTCCGCCAGGTGTTTTGCCGGGGCGAATCCGGATATCCCCCATGTGACTGACGTCGAAAACGCCGACGCTGCCGCGAACCGCTTTGTGTTCGGCCATCAGGCCGCCGCTCGAAGGATACTCGACGGGCATATCCCAACCGCCAAAATTGACCATCTTCGCGCCCAATCTCTTGTGCAGCGCATTGAGCGGCGTTTTGCGGAGTTCAGTTTTGGCAGAAGAGTTTACGGAGTCCATTCCGCTTGCTCGGGCAGAAAGTCATAGTAGCATGCGCTAGAAAGTGCGTCAAAGAAGCCCCTCGGCGCGTTCGCGTTATAATTTGCGGACTATGCCCGTCGTGATTTCACTTCTTCGTGCGGTCAACGTCGGCGGCACAGCCATCATCAAAATGGCGGACCTTCGCGCGCTCTATGAGTCGCTCAAATTGAAGGACGTTCAGACGTACATCCAAAGCGGAAATGTCGTATTTCGAACTGAAGAGAAAGACTTGCCAAAGCTTGCCAAACGAATTCAAGCCGCCATTGAAAAACGCTTTGGGGTGAAGCCAGGTGTCATCCTGCGAACGGCCAGCGAAATGCGCGACATGGTAGCGCGAAATCCGTTTGCAAAACGCCAGAACATCGAGCCGGCCAAACTCCATTGCTACTTCCTCGCGGACAAACTCAGTGCGGGAGCCTGCTCACAATTGAAAGCGTTGCCTCTCCAATCCGAAGAGCTGATTCCAACCGGAAGCGAACTATTCATCTATTTTCCTGACGGTATGGGGAAGTCGAAGCTCCCGTGGTCGAGGCTCGAGAAAATCTGTGGGGCTCCAGGGACGGCAAGGAACTGGAATAGTGTGGCCAAACTTCTGACGATGGCCGAGGCAATTGAATTGGGAAACTGACCTCATGATCGGGTAAGGATCTGGCGAGCAAGAGCCATGCGCTCCTTGCTACTTCGCCAGCCGCTCAGGTACAGTTTTTGTGGAGGGCATTCATGGCACGCGGTCCCGTTGTCTGCCAGCAATGCGATAAGACGGAGACATTCTGCGCCTGCGAGAAGTACTGCACGATCTGCAAAGGGCAGGAGCAAGTGCATCTGTGCGTGGATGGCCTTTACTACTGCCCGGATTGCCGGGAAGCTTGCGACATTGCTCTTGCCGATTCTCGTGCCCACTGATTCCAAGCACATTGAGATTAAGTTAGACGCGGACGCGCGCTTTGCGGCTGCGGCTGCCGGGGGCGCGCGCTATTTAGGGGAAGCAAGCGGACTGACTCCCGACGCAGCAGGGAAGCTTCAGACTGCAATCTTGTTTGCCTGTGAAGAGACATTTGGCCATTTGAATGCGAGGCATTGTCAGGTGGAAGTTACGTTGAACCAATTTCCGGACCGCATCGAAGTGATGATTGTGTACAACGCGGACGGGCCTTCTGTCGGATTGCACACACTGTTGGGAGCTGGCACCAATCCGATGGAAGGTGTGGACCGGGTGCAATATGAGAAAAAAGCCAATTCCAGTATCACGCGCCTGACGAAATTCCTCAGCCCTCGTGCATGAACTAATCGCTAGAAAACAAAACGACGCGCATTTTGCCCGTCGTTCGTCGTTTCAATATGCGTTTCGGCAGTGGTATTACATCTTCAGAGCAAACGTATTCTTCTTGATAAGCGTCGCCATCTGATCGTCGCTGAGCGACATCCTCAATGTCACCCGGTCCCCGGCCGGCGTCACTTGCGTCTGTCCCAGAAGCTGAGCGAGGTCCGCATTTTGCTGTTTCGCCTGATATTGCTGATAGACAAGCGCGAGCTGAAGCAATTGGCCGAGCGTGTTCGCATCGTCAACCGAACCGCACACGGCATCAAACTTGCCGTCAATTCCGCTGCTCGCCTGCACGCTGATCAAAAGATTTTGCATGCGAGTAATCAGTTTTGCCGCTTCGGGGAACTGCTGAACTTGCGGCGCAAGTTGCCGCATCGCCAATCGGGTGTAGGCCGGATTCAGGACAGCCCAAACGACGCCAGATCCGTTGATTTCGTTGATCAGCGGAAAAAGGTTGTCGTTGCGCATCAAGCCTTCTTCTCCGCCGTAGCGCACGCTCAACATCTTTTCCAGCTCTGCGCGATGGCCGAACGCCGCCGTATTCGAATCAATGAATAGAAAAAAGAGATCGTTCGGTCCGGAGCCGCTGCCAAACGCAAACATGGTGAACCCGTGCGATTTAAACGTGGGCAACTTCTGCTGTTTGAAAAACGCTTCGGTCGAATCCGGATTGTAGCTGCCGAGCGCGACGCCAATGATTTCTTCGCCCGTAGGCACTGCCGTTGAACCAGTGCCTTCCGTTTTCGAGGTTACGCCTTCTGCAATCAGGCCCCAGGCAATTTCTTCTACCTGTGAATTAGGATCGACGCCCGCGGATGCCAAAAAGCGTTCGAACTGGCGGAAGCGTTCCGGCAGCATCTGCTCCTGTAACTGCGGAAACCACTTTTGCGACCGGGCCTGCTTCAGATTGGCGTAGGCAAATTCGCCCACATTCTTAGGGAAAAGCGCAATCGTATCGTTTCCCAGGCGCTGCGCACGCGCGGATACCGGAGTAAACAAAGCGGCAGTCACCGCTAAAACCGTTGCGATTCGGCTCAAATTCGAAATGCGATACATACCGAGCTCCTTCCATTCAGGGGCGTAAGAGTATTTTTAGACACCGCCAATTTGGGCCAGCGGCATTTCCACCAGTTTTCCGCGCAATGCCGCAATCTTTGCACGTGTCGCGGAAACGTATCCGGCATCTTTCAAGCCGTCCAGGTTAATCTCGACGTTGGCCAAAGCGCCGTGCGCGCCCGCTGAAGCCATCAACCGGGCTACTTGTAAGTCTGACTTCATGGATGCGGCGGCGATAGCTTCAAGTTGTTTCAGGCGTTCGAAGAGCGCAACTGCCAGCTCGGCCACGTTGAGGGGAACCTCTGCCGCGCCACGCGTCGCCTCTTGAATCGCTTCTTCGCGCAGCCGTGTTTCCTCTGCATCTCCTTGCGGCAATTTGAATGCTGCCATCACCGCGTCAAAGGATGCAGCATCGCGATCGATCGATATCGCGAGCGCGTCGGTTTCTTTGCGAAGCGCATCGAGATTGGCCGAAAGCTTGTCGATGTGTTGCGCTTGCGATTTTTTCTTCCGCGAGAGTCCGGCGACCATCTGGCCCAGCGACGCCGCAACCGCCGCGGCAAACGCGGAGACGCTGCCACCTCCAGGGGTTGCTGTTGGCTCGGCAACCGCGTCGAGAAAAGGCCTGGCCAACTTGGCCAGATTGCCATCCTGTGAGACTTGCAATGGTGTACCCGAAAGCGCTGCCTCTAGCTTATTTTCGAACACCTGCGCCGGCGAGAAATTTTCCAGCTGCAAAAAATAGTCCGCGGCCATTTCGATCGCTTTTTTCGGAACCAAGCCGACAATTTCGCTGCCCACCGGCATTGCGCCATGCCGCCCGGCCTCACGCTTCACCATTTCATAAACGCGGTGCATCGGCGTCTGTTCGTAATCCGTCAAGTTGATGGAAACTTGCGCGAGATTTCGCGCTTTCAATTCCACTCCCATACTTTTGACGTAGCGCAAGCCACCGCTCGAAAAACGGATTGCCTTAGCAATCTTGTTGGCAATGGAAATGTCTGAAGTATTCAGGTTCACGTTGTATGCGATCAGAAACTTGCGCGCGCCCACTACAGTGACGCCAGCAGTCGGATGAACCTTTGGCTCGCCGATATCCGGCTGGCGATCATGGTTTTTCTTCAACTCTTCTCGCAAGCCCTCGAATTGGCCTCGGCGGATATTTTCAAGATTGACGCGGTCTGGTCGCGCAGCCGCAGCCTCATAAAAGAAAATAGGTATGCGGTAACGCTTCCATATCTCGTTGCCAACGCGCTTGGCCAGCGCAACACAATCCTCAACCGTCACGCCGTCCACGGGAATAAACGGAACGACGTCCGTCGCGCCAACGCGAGGATGTGCCCCAGTATGCTTGGTCATGTCGATGAGTTCTAACGCCTTGCCTGCGCCAAGGATTGCCGCTTCTCCCACGGCATCCGGGTCACCGGCAAGGGTTATCACGCAGCGGTTGTGGTCCGCGTCCATCTCCCGATCGAGGACGTACACGCCCGGCACACCGCCCATCACATTGACAAGCGTTTCCACTTTCGCCGCATCGCGCCCCTCGGAGAAATTCGGCACACACTCAATCAAGCGCTTCATTTCTGTGGTTTCCTATCCCGGAGCGGCGGAAAATAGCTCGGGGGAAATTTTTTCTTGCCGTCTGGACCGACCGGAACGGGAGATCGCTTTGCCGGACGGATCGGCTTTATGTCTGATTTAGGCTCGGGGGGAGGAGCCGGTAGATTCTTAAACCTCGCGTACTGTCTGATTTGCCAGATAACCGCAGTCGCCGTCGCCACGAGCAACCCAATCAAAATTCCCTTGTAAAGTCCCATTCCTGCCGCGGCAAAAAACAAGGTGACGCAAAGAAACTCCACGGCGAGAATGCCGTAAAAATATTCCTCGAAGAAACTTATCCGCCGTTTCTTGTTCGGCGGAATCGTTGCGACCTTGACCTGGTTCTGCCCCAGTTGTGGCTTAGGCCGCGGCATAAATCACTTGTCCGTTCTTCATCGTCAGCCAACAGGTATTCACTCCAAAATAGTATGGAATTTCGCGGTAGTCTTCCACTTCGAACACGGCGATATCCGCTTGTTTGCCAACCGCCAGAGAACCGATGCGACTATGGCGTCCTAGCGAATAAGCAGCATTAATCGTCGAGGCAGTAATCGCTTCGGCCGGCGTCATACGCAGTTGTGTGCACGCCAATGAAAGAATCATGGGCATGCTCATCGTGGGGCTCGTACCAGGATTGTAATCCGTTGCGAGCGCCACGACCGCTCCGGCATCGATCAGTTTTCGCGCCGGGGCGTATTGCTTCAGGCCAAGATGAAAATCGCAGCCCGGCAAAAGTGTCGCAACGGTTTCA
>Ga0126376_10000844_pt1 | contig 15781 bp, 9 predicted proteins | sample PanSoiMetPlot_15_FD_92760 | JGI IMG/M metagenome (GOLD analysis project Ga0126376, IMG submission 92760) | Tropical forest soil microbial communities from Panama - MetaG Plot_15 | ecosystem: Environmental > Terrestrial > Soil > Tropical forest > Bulk soil | place: Panama | collected 2016-02-17
GACAACGTGCGCTCGCTCTTCGATCGCATCAGCGAAGACGAACGGTCGCTGTTGACGTGGCACCCGGAAAAGTTTGACTGGTACGACTACTGGCTCAACATTCACCTGCCGCGTCTCACGAAATGGGTGTTTCCGACGCTCGAAGACGAGATGCGCGCGCAGCCGAAGCGCATCTACACCTATCGCGATCTGCTCGAGTTGTTCGAAACGTCGACGAAGCGTCACGAAACCAGGGTGGCGATGCGTATCGAACGCGATGGGCGCAAGGAGCAGTACACGTATGCCGACTTGCGCGAGCTCGCCACGCGTGCGGCCGGATTTCTTGCCAGCGAAGGCATCAAGCCGGGCGATCGCGTGATGCTCGTGAGTAGCAACGCGCCTGAGTGGGGCATGAGTTACTTCGGCGTACTGAAGGCTGGCGCCACTTGCATTCCTTGCGATCCGGAGAGTTCGACCAACGAGATTCTCAACTTTGCACGCGCGGGAAATGCGGCTGGCATGATCTGCAGTGAGAAGGTGCTCGATGAACATCCTGAGTTGCGTGAGCGTCTGCAACAGCAGGGGCTGACTCGTCTTTGGACGTATCAGGAAGTTTTCGCGTTACCGGACGAGGAAACTGAAGACCAGCGCATCGCGCTGCTGCCACCAAAGGCACATGCTCAAAGCGTCGCGTCACTGATCTTTACTTCCGGAACTACAGGTCAACCCAAGGGCGTGATGCTGTCGCATCGCAACCTGACGAGCATGGTTTCGATGTTGTCGTCAGTGTTCGATATGACCACTCACGACGGTGTGTTGTCAGTGTTGCCGCTGCATCACACGTTTGAGTTCTCGACCGGATTTCTCACGCCGTTGAGCCGCGGTGCTCAGATTACTTACCTGCCGGAACTGACCAGTGATGCGCTTGCGCGAGCGATCAAGAACGGTCACGTGACGGGCATGGTTGGTGTGCCCGCGCTTTGGGAGTTGCTGCACCGGCGCATCAAGAACCGTCTTTACGAACGCAGCGATTGGATCGGCAAGACGGCAGAGAACCTAATCTGGGCGAATGCGTGGCTGCGCGACAAGACGCCGCTCAACTTCGGACAGGTGTTGTTCTACCCGATTCACGAGGGTCTCGGCGGACGCATTCGTTATTTCATCAGTGGCGGCTCGGCACTGAGCGAGAAGATTCAGCGCGACTTTCACGGTCTCGGATTCACGATTCTCGAAGGCTATGGTCTGACTGAGGCTTCGCCCGTTCTCACCGTAACGCGTCCGGAAGATCGCATGCTCACGGGCACCGTAGGCAAGGCACTGCCGGGTGTCGAGGTGCGTATTTCGGATCCTGACGCGAGTGGTGTCGGTGAAGTGATCGCGCGTGGTCCAAACGTGATGCTCGGGTATTACGAAGATGAAGCAGCCACGCGCAAGACACTCGTCGAGCGCTGGCTTTACACAGGCGACCTCGGTCGCGTTGACGACGATGGAAACTTGTACCTGGTAGGTCGCTCGAAAGAGATCATCGTCGATACGAACGGCAAGAACGTGTACCCCGACGAGCTCGAAGAGATCTACGGAAACTCTCCTTACGTGAAGGAGCTGAGCATCATCGGTTTGGCTGACGGCATCGGCGAGAAGGTCGCGTGTCTCGTTGTAGCCGACGACGAATTCGACATTTCGCTGTCACGGGCGACGCTGCATCGTCTGGTTGAAGAGCACTTCCGTGAAGTCTCGGCTTCTCTGCCCTACTTCAAACGCGTGAAGGTTTTGCACTTCACCGATATCGAGCTGCCGCGTACCGCCACGCGCAAGGTGAAGCGACGCGAGGTGGTCCAGATCATGGAGTCGCTCGAAGAGACGCAAAAGTCCGGACGACGCGGCGGTGTGCAAGAGACTGCGAATGCGGATTCGATGTGGATTTTGGGAGTCGTGGCCACGGTTGCGAATCGTCAGCGATCTGAGGTCTCGATCGATTCGCGTCTCAGCGATCTCGGGTTCGATAGTTTGATGTTTGTGGAGCTGGCCACTGCAATCGAAGGCGCGGGTGGATCGATCTCGGCACCCGAGCGGTTCAACGAGATTCAGGACGTCAAAGAACTTCTGACAGTCGTGAGTCGCCAGCCAACTGCTTCAACGAAGGAAGCCGCCAGCATCGACGACGATCGTCGTAAGAATGACGACGAGATTCACATACCGGCATTCGTGCGCACCGCGGGGAACAAGGCCGCCGATTTCCTGCAGCGTTTCCTTTACGAGCAGTTCCTGCGCGCGCATTACGAGGGGCGTTCGAATATCCCGCCGCATACCAACTTCCTTGTCGCCGCGAATCACTGCTCGCACCTGGACATGGGCCTGACGAAGATGGCGCTCGGCGAGTACGGCACGGATCTCGTCGCGCTCGCCGCCGCGGATTACTTCTTCGACACGAAGTACAAGCGCGCGGTGATGGAGAACTTCACGAATCTCGTGCCGATGGAACGCACCGGATCGCTACGGCAGTCGCTTCGTCATGCGAAGTCGTTTCTCGATCGTGGTTACAACGCGCTCATCTTCCCCGAGGGCACGCGCTCGATGACGGGAATCATGGCTGATTTCAAACCCGTCGTTGGATATCTGGCACTGCACGCGCGCGTCGGAATCCTGCCGATGTTTCTTGACGGCACGTATGAAGCGATGCCGAAAGGCACGACGATCATCAAGAACCGTGAAGTTGGCGCTCGCATCGGCCGTTTTCTCGAGATCGAGGAGTTGGAAGATTTGACGAAGGGTATGCCGCGCGCTGAGGCTTACCGGCTGATCGCCGCTCGCGTCAGGCATGAGGTTGTGAACCTGCGAGACGGCACTCGCGAGCCTTTCGACGCAAAAGCAATGAGGCGGCAATGGAAGAGCGAGCGCAAGCGAGAGCTCGCTTCAGTAGCCGAGGAGGTCGCAGTATAGGTCCAATAGGACCAATAGGACCTATTATGCCCTCAAAGACCCCCCGAAAACGCACCGCGCGCATGACACCGGGCACGACCGGCACGAAGCGACGCGCGGCCATCGAGAAGCGTCAACGCGCCGTCACGCTCATCACCGGCGGCACGGGTTTTCTCGGCTCGCATCTCGTTCGCCAGCTCACCGAAGACGGCGCCAAAGACATTCGCGTGATGGCCACGTCTATTCCTGACTGGCTCGTCGACCTGGGCGTGGAGACGTTCGCCGGTTCAATCACTAACGCAGACGACAACAAGCGCGCCGTCGAGGGAATCAGCGAGATCTATCACCTCGCTGGAAAAGTCTCACGCGAACGCGAAGACGCGCGCGCGATGTACGACATTCACGTCGAAGGCACACGCTTGCTTTGCGACGCAGCCAAGGCCGCGGGCGTGAAGACAATTGTTCTCGCTTCTACCAGCGGCACGATCGCTGTCACTAAAGAGGGCGAGACCGTCCCTGACGAAACCTACCCGGTTCCACTCGAAATCATCTCGCGCTGGCCTTACTACGCCAGCAAGGCTTACCAGGAGATGGCCGCGCTGGAACGTTTTCAAGGCAAAGGCCTGCGCCTCGTGATCGTGAATCCGAGTTTGCTTTTAGGTCCGGGCGACGATCGCCTCAGTTCCACTAAAGTCATTCTCGACTTTATGGCGCGCAAGATCGCTGCGGTGCCGACCGGCGGCGTCAATTTTGTAGACGCGCGCGATGCAGCAAGCACCTTTCGCATGGCGATGAAAAAAGGCAGGCACGGCGAGCGTTACCTGCTGGGCGCGGCGAACTGGACCTTCTCAAAATTTTTCGGGCGACTCGAGCGTCTCACAAAAGTCTCGGCGCCAAAGCTCGCGCTTCCCTCACGACTCGCGATTACCGGCGCAAACCTGCTGGATTCCTTTTTTAAACAATGGGACCTCGCCTCGCCAGTCGAGCCCGGAGCAATCGAGATGGCCCAGTATTACTGGTACCTGAATTGCTCCAAAGCCGCCCGTGAACTCGGCTTCAAACCACGCGATCCGGGCGAGACACTGCACGACACGGTCGCCTACCTGCGGGAGAATTTCCTCGGCAGCAACGCGTTTGGCAAGAGCCACTAATTTTCCGAGGCTGCTTTGGGAACTCTTTCATGGGTTCTGGCGTCTTAACAGTTGGAAAATCAGTCCAGCACCTCCATCGTTTCTGAGAGTTCTTAGGTCCGGCCGTCAGGAGACGCTCACATGAGATTACGGGCTCTGCTTCTTCTTCCCTTCGTTCCTGGATTATCTCTCGTCGCCGTCATGGCCCAGGGTTCCGTCACGCTTCAGCCGGGTGTTCCAATCGAGCGTACTTTGGGACCAAACCAGGTTCACGAGTTCACTGTGAACGCGAAAGCGAACAGCCTTGTGCAACTCGTCGTCGAGCAAAAGGGCATTGACGTAGTCGTCAAGATCTCAACGCCTGACGGTAAAGCTCTGGCAGAGTGCGATACGCCGAATGGCGACGAGGGCTCCGAACGAGTCTCTTTCGTGGCTGTTGACGAGGGAAAGTATGGGATTGCGATAAGCCCGCTCAAGACAGATGAGCCAAAGACTGGTCGTTACGAGATCAAGCTGATTGAAGTGCGCGACGCGACGGAAGATGAAATGAAAGCCGCCAAGAACCGCGAGGCAGCGAAAGCAAAGGGCACCGCGCTGCTTTTGGAACTGAGGGATGCGATTTCGCAAATTAAATCGCCCAGCACTCGTATCAATGCACAACTCAGGGCGGCCAGCCTGTTGCGTGACAATGACGAAAAGGCGGCGTCGAAATATTTGTCGGACGCGGTCGCGGAGCTGAAGGAACTGCTCGCTGCTGAAAATTCTGACGATCCGGAAGAGTCGCAGTTCGGACCGATCTCGCAACTCCGTGCTGAAGTGATCAGGATCCTGTCTGAAACGGATCCCGATGCGGCACTTAGTTTTCTTCGCTCAACCGCACCGCGATACAATCCATATGGCAATCCCAACGAACTCGCGAACCAGGAAAGCGCGCTCGAACTCTCGATCGCCGATCAGATCGGACGCAAGGATCCGAATCGCGCCCTGCAAATTGCCAAACAAAATCTGAAGAAAGCATATCCACCGGCGTTGATAAACACGGCGTCTCAACTCGCCGAGAAGAATCCTGAGATGGCAAGCGAACTGATGCATGACATAGCGAGCAAGATTCTTAGTGAAGAGAAGTTGATAAGCAGGGGCGAAGCGGCAAATCTTGCGATAACGCTGACGACGTACTATGGCGTTTCCGAGAAGCGTGTTGATTTGAAACCGAATGAGCAGAATCCTCGGATTCCCACGTTCCTGTCTTTACATGGAGGTCTGGTTTCCGAGTCGGACTTCAAACAACTGGTTCAGAAAATGGTTCGCGAGGTGCTGTCGTTCAGTCCAGCCAACGGGCGCGGCTTTTCAACCGGTGACGCGCTATGGACGGTCATGGCCGGACTTAGGCAATTGGGTCCTGAACTCGATAAAGTCGTGAGCGGCAGCACCGCAGCACTGGATAAGAAACAGAGAGAACTCATCGGCAACGTTCAAAATCAATGGGTCAACCAGTACCAGGAATATCAGAACGCGATTGCGAACAACTCCACGGAAGCTGCGCTGGAGGCGATCGACAAGGCACCGATGGAGTTTCGCGAAGGACTCTACATCATGCTCGCGACAAAGGAAGCCGGCAACGGTGACCTGAACCGCGCTAAACAGATCATCAACGAACATGTCAGCAATCCGTATCAACGAAGCCAGGCGCTGCGATCGTTTGAGCAGCAAGAGCTCGATCATGCGATGTCGAGCGGAAAGATTGAAGAGGCGCTGAGAAATATCGGGGCGATGCGCACGGCGTCGGATCGTGCCGAACAGTTGACAACGCTCGCCGGGCAAATCGGTTCGGGCCAAAAGCGCGAAACGGCTTTGAGTCTTCTCGAGCAGGCGAGAAGCCTGCTGCCTCCGTCACCACAGGCGGAAGACCAGACGCAGATGGGTGCGCTGCTGGAGATCGCGCGTGCGTATTCTCCTTACGACTCAAAACGCTCGTTTGAGATCATCGATCCGCTGGTCGATCAGTTTAATGATCTCTGTGCGGCTGCACACACGCTCAAAGGATTTGGATCTGAATTCTTTGAAGACGATGAACTCGATATGGAAGGCGAAGGTTCGCTGGCCCAAATCGGAGACCAACTGTCAGACGTGCTGGGTAGCCTGGCGCTGGTCAACTTCGACCGCGCGAAAGCGACTTCAGACAAGCTCCGCCTGCCGGAAGTGCGGCTGCACGTTCAACTGGCGATCGCGGAACAGACGATCACTGGGAAGCAGTAAGCATATTTCACACAAAGGCACAAAGGCAGAGGCAAAGACACAAAGAAGAAATCGGAATTTGTGCCTTTGCGCCTTTGCGTGAAACTGCCTTCAGCTATTCACCCAGCGCGGCGTACTTGAACACGCGGAAACGGTAACGCTGCTGAGCCCTGATATTCGCGGCGATCACGCCGTGCAGATTGTCATCCCACTTCGTGTATTGATCGATAAATTTATCAGACGCCGCCTTATCGCCCTCATACTGCACGGCCAGCGTCTTCTCCAGCATCTTTCCAACCACGTCGTGGTACTTGTCGTAGTTAATGTGCAGCGTCTTCGTCGCCGCATCAAAACTCAGCAAACCGTTTTCGAGAAAGAAGTTCCACTGCATCAACTGCATCGTGTTGTACGGCTGATCGCGGCGCGGACGATTGTTCTGCAACACTCGCAAGATCCCGCCGGCGTACACACTTCGTAGCTGCGCATCAGTGTAATAATCCTGCTTGTGCAGCGCGTCGGCAACAAAAAGCGACACGAGATCAGCTTTCATCTCTTCGAGCGTATTCGAGTTGTTCTGCAACGCCTCGTCGAGGTCGCGACCATCGCGCGTTCGATCTACGCCGAGGTAGTGGCCCACTTCATGCCACAACGTGCGATAAAAATTGCCGTCGGGCGTCAGGTCTTTCGCCTGTTGCTCGCCGATCGCCGCCGCCAGCGTGCGCGACGTTGCCCCGAAGATGCTCGGGTCGCGCATGATGTTGGTCCGCAGCAGAATCGTGCGGCCGTAACGTCGCGCCAGATAACTCTCGTTCGGAAGAATCGTGGCCGTGTTTCCGCCCCGTGATTGTCCGAAGTCAGCAACAACATCGTAAACGCCGACGGGAATGTCTTCGCGGACTTTCTTATGATTCTGATAAGGCAGCGAGTCTTCGAGAGCTTGCAATCCCTTCATCGCCTGGCGCAATGCGGCTGTTTCCTCTTGACGAGTCTGAAAGATGCAGAAAGAGAAGAAAGTCTTCACGCCGAACAACTCGTCATCGTATGTTTCGTACGAACCGATCTGCGCGTTGAGGTTTTTGAACCTGCCGGTCACCCAACTCGCATCGCCTGACTCGTAGTCGTTTGACAACAGATCGCGCGCGCGATTGCGCAGGTATCGCGCAAACTCGCCGTCATCCTTCTCCACCGCATCAGCCGCATCGTTCAACAGCGAGTACGCTTTCATTAAATCGTCAGCGTAAGTGACGGCGTACGGCACGCTGTATAAAGTATTTGGTTGTACTCGTTGCAACTCGCCGAGCAACTTCGGATGCAGCGTCTGCAATGCCGGATACTTGTTCAACGTAGCGATATCGGTTTTCATGTCCTTGGCGGCGCGAACAACCGTGCGCAGATCGAGCAGGTCAGCGGGCTTAGCATCGATTGCCTCTTTCGCAATTCCCCACGGATAAACATTCTTGCCGGGTTTCAGCGGATCGACCGGAAGAAACGGCTCGCGTTTGTTGTCGAGTGTGGTTGCGATGGGACCCTGAAAGAGACGATAGAGTGTCAACAGGTTCTGTGTCTCCGGCTTGGAACCGGTGCGCTTGTCGAGCTCCACAAGGGCGCGATACGACTCGAGCGCTTGCGGATGGCGCTGCTCCTCGTAGAGCTTCTGAAATATCTGCCCAACCTCGATCAACTTCGCCACAGCCTTGCGCTCGCCGTCAGTCAGTTTTGACAGATCGCTCGACAAAGTGATCGTTTGTGTTTTGTCGATGAGTGGCTGGCTTTTTTCGAGTGGCCAGTAGCCAGTAGGAAGAGTTTGTGTCAGTAACAATGCAGTCATCAGCAGTTTGGTCATGTGGCAATTCTATCTGTGCAAATCTGCGGCAGCAATGGTCGGCCAATTTTGGCGGCGCATATTTGCTGCACCACCTGCATGGCCCAGTTTATCAGGATTTTTCTGAGGCATCCTGCTTGCACTCGTCATGTGCAATGACAAGTCTGGCCACAACCATCAAACGTCGCATCAAGCGCATGAGACGGCGCCGCAAGGTGGGCCGTGCTTACGACATGGCGCTCGAGGTCGCGAAGGTCCTGCCGCCGCGCGCTAGTGTGCTTGACGTAGGCTGTGGCAATGGTTTCATCGCGCATCACCTGCAAAGCATGCTCGGCACGACTGTAGTGGGACTGGATGTGGGTCGCGACACAGCCGCTCGCATCAACTATCTGCCTTACGATGGCCGGCACTTTCCGATTATGGACCAAAGCTTCGATGCGGTGCTGCTCTGTTATGTGTTGCATCACGCGCAGGATCCGAGGCTCGTGCTGAATGAAGTGAGCCGGGTGCTGCGAGAGGGAGGACTCGCAATCATCTACGAAGATATACCGACACTCTGGTGGGACCGCGTGGTCTGCTGGACACACGATCGACAGTGGCGTGGCCGCACTGGTCCATGCACTTTCCACGCGGAACACGATTGGCGCAGGATCTTCAATCTGTCGGGGTTTGAAGTCGTGAAGGAACGGCCGTTATCTCGCTGGCGCAATCTCGCGCATCCGGTGTCGCGCAGGTTCTTTGTAATCAAGGCGGCGGCTAATTCTTCAGATCAATTACGCCCCGCTCGATCAACTTCTTTATCATTCGCAGGCAGTCAGCTTCTCGAAACGGGCAGATCGAGAGAATCGATTGAATGTCCCACGAACCATTGATGCGCGAAAGGACGAACCCTTCCTGCGGATCGATCTGCTCGTTTGTCAGATCTGACGGCGAGACGCGCAACTCCGGAACTGAACGCGGCGAGATGCCGCCGGTTTCGTACACGTGCTTGATAAACTTTAGCTCGGCCGTCGGAAGTAAGGTTTGCGCTTCAAGATGATTCGGTTGTTGTTGTAAGGCATTCTGAATGATCTGGAGTGCGGCCTCCGGATCGCTGTCCAGCTTGCGCTCCGCGGACCAGACCATTTCCGTCACGCTCTCGGGCAGGTCCTCGACTTCAGTAACCGGCGCTCGAGTGTCTTCGGGCAACTCACCAGCAACGCGCGCGATGCCCTCGCTGATTAGCGTGTACAGCTGGCCGTAAACGTGAAACGACGACGCGTGCATGTGATAGCAGATTTCCGCGACCGACATGCGCTTCTCGACAAAATAAAGAATCTGTCGAAACTCCGTGCCAAGCTTCAGCGACGAGGTCCGTCCGGCGTTGAGCTCGAGAATGCTTCGATCGGACGGAACGAGCGTGCGATAACGCGCAAATTCGTCGATCCGGTAGATACCTTCCATGATGACGTTGGTCGGCTCGACCTCGATCAACAGCAGATCTTCCGGCAGCGGATCGTCATCGAAAAACTGAAAGTCGCCGTTGGTCCAAACGAACAGATCGTAGATGGCGTCGAGTGTGCGTGTCTTCAGGATTCCGAGCACTTCTCCCTCAGTTAAGTATCCCTGCTCGACCAGCACTTCACCCAGCTTCGCTCCCGACATTCTTTGCACTTCGCGCGCGTTTTTGAGCTGGTCGTCGTCGACTTTGCCGTAATGAAGCAGTACCTGGCCCAGGTACTCGCGCGGATCGTTCGACTTCGAGCCGGCGATCATTCCTTTTTTGAAGTAGATCTGTTTGGTGATCTTGCCTTGATCGAATTTGAGAGTCCCTGACTTTCTTCCTGCCGCCAGAAACTGGAGCAGGTCGACCAGACTCATTGTTTGCAAAGTGCCTTGAATCGCCATGAGCAGTTGGTTGATATGCGGGCGGGTCGTGAGGTTTTTAATCCTCAACCAAGTCTGCGGAAATCGCCGGTGCTTCTGGTCCAGCTTCTCTGGCGATTTGCAGCAGACGCAATAGTTTCTCCGTCTGTTCTTCGTTTAGATCAATAAAGCGAACGCCGAAACCCATTCCGTGATGATGATGCCGGACTTCACCTTCGAGGTAAAGCCAGTCGTCGTCAGGAAGGAGCACACGAAAAGCAACGATCTCGCCGACCATTACCTCGCCCACGGTATCAAGGTAACAACCGCCTTCGGAAAGATCGGTGACACGAGCGGAATGTCTTTCCTCGCCGCCATGCCACACTGCATCCAGATAAACGCTGAGTCGGGGTTTAGAGCGCCTGTCATCCATGAGACGCAAACATCATAATATTTTTCAGCCGTGGTTTAAATATTGACGCGCACTCTTAACGCTTCGGGAATGATCTGGAACGTGGCCGGCAGTCTTCCAGGAAGTTCTCCGTCGATTTCCAGAGCGACGTCTGCGCCGCGATCTGCTGCTCGCACGTTGACTTTGCGCGCGAGCGCGTGGCTGACTTCCGGCATCGAAAGATGCGAACCTAAATAAATTCGCGGCGCGCTCGTAAAAATCTGCAAGGCGCTCAAGTCAGCCACGCCAACGACATCAAACTTGCCGTCAGTCAACTTTGCATCAGGCGCGATCTTCATGCCGCCCCCGAAGTACCGTGCATTTGCAATGCAGAGATTTGAGACGGTGAGCTGTCGATCGTGAGCATCGTCGAGTTGGACTACCAACCGGACTGGTGCGTTCTGCATCGCGGTTTTGAGCATGGCGATGGCGAAGGAGGACTTGTCTTCTTTTACACGCTCGATAACTTTGGTGCTCATGCCGCAGGAAGCGACGCCCACGAAATACCGAGTCGCGTCGTTTCCGTTCTGATCGATGTACGACACACGCCCGACGTCGATCCGAACAGTGCGGCCGGTACGAAGAATCCTCGCCGCATCCCGACTGCGTGCAGGAATCTCGAGCGTCCTGCGAAAATCGCCGCCGGTGCCGCTCGGAAGAATACCGAGTTCAACGTCTTTGCCTGAAGACAAAATGCCGTTCGCGACTTCAGAAACAGTTCCATCGCCACCACAGGCGATGATCAGTTTCGCTCCCTTTCGCGCCGCGTCGCCGGCGAGCGCCGCGGCATCTCCGCGATGCTTCGTAAAAATCACGCGAAACGAACCAAACTGCGAGCGCAAATCACTCGCAAGCTGCGGCCACGCGTCTCCCGTGCTTCCACCTGCCGACGCTGGATTAACGATCACTACCGACATTTCTATTTCCAATTTCCGATTGCCCATTGCCGATTTGCTCCGGTTCCAATTTGGCAATTGGCAATTGGCAATTGGCAATTAGGCTTCGGTCTTGTTCTCCAAGTTCCGCAATCTTTCCCATCACCGCGTCAGCAATCTCTTTGTGCGTCCGCAATCGATCGGGCTTCTCAAGATGCTCAGACAGATCCAGGACCGGCCCGAAGTAAATCCGAATCACATCCTCGCGATTCCAGTTTCGCGCCACCTGTCGCGGCAAATTGTTACACAACCCAGCGATAAAAACGGGAATCACTTGTGGCCGCGCGTCCCTGATCAACTTCCCAACTCCGGGCTGTGCCCGAAGATACGAATAAGGATCGTCACTCTTGTTGCGCGTCCCCTCGGGATGAAATCCGATGATGTTGCCTGGTCCGGAGCTCGCGAGGTCAGTCAGTACGCGAAACGAGAACTTATCGAATGCGCGCTTCTCCGGAATTGGTTGATCGCCGCCCGCAAAGAATGGCGGGTACATGGACCACCAGCCCATGACCAGATTCACCAACAACCCCAGCGGCGATTGATAAAAGAACCGGCCTCGCACCGGGAAAAACAGTTTCTTGGACCAACTCGTGTTGCGAAACAGCACCGTCGATACCGCATACATATCGAAGAACGAACGATGATTCGCGACCAGCAAAAGCGGGCGTTCGCGTGAAGCAGCCTCGACGTGCTCGAGGCCGTAAACGTTCATGATGTTGTAAGTAGAAAGATGGATCCAACCGGCGCCGAGGGTGCTCTGACACCACGTCCAAAATCGCTTCCAGGCGCCCTGATTCATGCGCCGCACGAAGCGGAAAGCGAAACGTTCGAACCAGGATAGGACTTCGAAATCACTCAATCGAGAAGTATTTTGCCTCCGGGTGGTGGACAATAATAGCCGAAGTCGATTGTTCTGGCTCCAGTTGAAATTCCTCACTCAGCTCGACGTCGATGCGCGAAGGATCGAGTAACGTGAAAAGTTTTTCCTGGTCTTCGAGTCGCGGACAGGCGGGATAGCCGAAACTGTAACGTGAGCCCTGATAATTCTGTCGAAACAGGCGCGACAACTCCGGTGAATCCGCGCCCGCGATCCCGAGCTCTTCACGAATGCGTTTATGCCATAACTCCGCTAACGCCTCGGCACTCTCGACGCTCAAACCGTGGAAGTAGAGATAGTCGGAATAATTGTCTGACTTGAACAGCTCGTGCGAGTACACGCTTGCGCGCCTGCCGACAGTGACGAGATGAAAGGCGACTGTGTCCATCCGGCCTGATTCGCGCGACGCAAAGAAATCAGCAAGGCAAAGATGCTTTCCGGCAGGCTGGCGCGGGAAAGTAAAGCGCACTTCCCTGTCCTGATCGTAGACGATCAGATCGTTTCCCTCTGACTGGCATCGGTAATAACCATAAACCAGCTTCGGACTGAGTAACTTTTCTTGTGCAGAACGTTTTTTTAGCTCCTGGTAAATCGGACGCACCTTCTCGCGCACGAGCGCCTGGTATTCTTCGAGCGGCATTCGGCCCTGTTTGAACTGCCACTGTCCTTTGAATAGCGCCGTCTCGTTTATAAACGAGAACACATCAGCGAGCGAGACGTTTTCAACCACGCGCGAGCCGTAAAACGGCGCTTGCGGAATCGGCACGTCGCGACTCACATCGGAACGCACGGTGTGCGTCGTATCGCCACTACCCTTTCGCGGACGAGCAACTTTTCGAACGCCGAGCTTCGCCTCTTCTCCGATGAGATCTTCCGGATCATCCGCTGAGTCCGTGGCTAAACCTGCCCCTGCTTCCTGCTGTTTCTGCTCCTGCTCAGTGTCTCCAACGAGAACGTCCATCGTGTGAAGACCAGCGAATGCATCACGCGCGTAAAACAGCTGGCCGTGATAAAGCGGCTTCAGATCGTCTTCGACGTAACGCCGCGTCAACGCCGCACCGCCGAGCACAACCGGAACTTTCACGCCACGCTCGTTCATCAACTCGAGATTCTCTTTCATGATCAGAGTCGACTTCACCAGCAGGCCGCTCATGCCGATCGCATCGGCGCCGTGTTCGTTGCATGCCTGCAAGATCGCCTCGATCGGCTGCTTGATGCCGAGATTCAGAACCTTGTAGCCGTTGTTGGTGAGGATGATATCGACGAGGTTCTTGCCGATGTCGTGGACGTCGCCTTTCACCGTCGCGAGTACCATCGTTCCCTTGGCGGTCGCGCCGCCCTTCTTTTCCATGAACGGTTCGAGAAAACGCACGGCGGCCTTCATCGCTTCGGCTGATTGCAACACGAAAGGCAGTTGCATCTGTCCACTGCCGAAGAGATCTCCGACGACCTTCATGCCTTCGAGCAGGATGTTGTTGATGATATCGAGCGCGGAATATTTTTCGAGACCGAGGCGGAGTTCATCTTCGAGGCCAATCTTCTCACCGTCGATGATGTGATTCTTGAGTCGCTCTTCGACCGTCTCGCCTTTTGAAGCCTTCTTCGTCGCCTTCGCCTTCACGCCTTCGAAGAGCCTGGTGAATTCAGTCAAAGGATCGTAGACGCAAACGTCGCCTTCGAACCGGCGCTGGTCGTAGATCAACTCGCGCGCGACCTTGAGTTCCTGTTCACCGATGCGATTGAGCGGCTCGATCTTGCTGGCGTTGACAATCGCGGCATCGAGGCCCGCTTCAACTGCATCGTGCAGAAACACCGAGTTCAGCACCACTCGCGACGCCGGGCTGAGTCCGAAGGAGATGTTCGAAACGCCTAAGATCGTGAACGCGCCCGGCAGTTCGGCTTTGATTCGTTTGATTGCTTCGATGGTTTCGAGCGCGTTGCGACGATCCTCTTCGATACCCGTCGAGATCGGGAGGGCCAGCGGATCGAAAAAGATGTCAGAAGCCGGCAGGCCAAATTCCTTCGTTGCCTGTTCGTAAGCGCGCGTCGCGATCTTGACCTTGCCTTCAGTCGTGCGTGCCATGCCGTCTTCGTCGATCGTGCCGATAACGACGCTGGCGCCGTACGTCTTCGCCAGTTCGATCACCTTCACGAAACGCGGCACGCCGTCTTCGTAGTTGGTCGAGTTGAGAATGCACTTCCCGCCGGCGTGTTGCAGTCCGGCTTCCATCTTCTGCCACTCGGTCGAGTCGAACATCAGCGGAATCTTGACGTTCGTGACCAGACGCGATGCCAGCTCGTGCATGTCGCTCTCACCGTTGCGACCGACGAAGTCGACGTTCACGTCGAGAATGTGCGCGCCTTCGCGCTCCTGTTCCTTGCCGAGCGCCACCAGGCCGTCCCAGTCCTCGGCGTTCAGCAGGTCGCGCATCTTTTTCGACCCGCTCGCGTTCACGCGTTCGCCGACGATGAGGAATGACGCGTCCTGAACGTAAGGCTGTTGGATGTAGATCGACGCCGCCGCAGGCAAGGTCTTCGCGTGCCGCTCTTTCGGTGTGATGCGTTGCATCGCTTCGACGACGAGACGCAAGTGCGCGGGAGTTGTACCGCAACAGCCGCCAACAAAGTTCGCGCCAAAGTCGTTTGCGAAATGGACCAGTTGGGCGGTAAAGCTTTCCGGAGTCTCGTCGTAGTGCATCTTGCCGTCGACGACGGAAGGCAAGCCGGCGTTCGGCAAAACCGAAACAGGCAGCGGCGAGTTTTCGCAGATGTAGCGGATACTCTCCGTCATGTGTTTTGGACCAGTGCCGCAGTTCATTCCGATCACGTCGACCGGGAACGGCGAGAGAGCAGTCAAAGCGGCGGAGATCTCAGTGCCGTTCAACATCGTCCCAAAGGTTTCGATCGTGACCTGCGCAAACACGGGGACGCGGCGTTTTGTTTCCGCGAAGTGCGCGAAGATGGCGGAGAGTGCAGCCTTCGTTTGAAGAAGATCCTGGCAGGTTTCGACGATCAACAGATCGACGCCACCGTCGAGCAATCCACGCACTTGCACTGAGTAAGCATCGCGCAGCTCTGCGAATGAGATGTGACCCAGGGTTGGCAGTTTGCGGCCCGGACCCATCGAGCCGGCAACCCACCTCGGTTTGTCTGTGGTCGAATAATCTGAAGCAACGCGTTTGGCCAGTCGCGCCGCGAACACGTTCATGTCGTAAGCCTTGTCGGCGACGCCGTACTCAGCGAAGTCAACCGGGGTACCGTTGAACGAGTTGGTCTCGACCACGTCGCAGCCGACGTCGAGAAATCCAGCGTGTACTTTCTCGACCGCGTCGGGCCTCGTTACGAGCAGGTTCTCGTTGCAACCTTCGAAGCGTGGTCCTCCGAAGTCGTCGAGCGAGAGATTCTGGACCTGAAGATTGGTTCCTATCGCGCCGTCGAAGACGACGATCCGTTCTTTTGCTGTTTCGAGCAGATTCGACATAGGCAATAACAAAGGCCCCGCGCCTAACAACGCGGAGCCTCAAAACTTTCACCGAGCTGTTTAGCCGATTATTTTACGTGGCCGCAAGTCGCTTTAACTCACCACGC
>Ga0126376_10000845_pt1 | contig 15780 bp, 14 predicted proteins | sample PanSoiMetPlot_15_FD_92760 | JGI IMG/M metagenome (GOLD analysis project Ga0126376, IMG submission 92760) | Tropical forest soil microbial communities from Panama - MetaG Plot_15 | ecosystem: Environmental > Terrestrial > Soil > Tropical forest > Bulk soil | place: Panama | collected 2016-02-17
GGAAGATGCCGAAGACGCCGTTCAACGGTGTTTTCAGAGAGCGTTCACAAATCTGCCCAGGTATCACGGCGACTCGAAGTTCTCAACCTGGGTAATTCGCATAGCGATTAACGAAGCGCTGATGCTCCTCGGCCAAAGGCGTGCGAACACACCGCTCTCCAACACCAGCTACGAAGATGCAGAAAACCCCTTCGTACAAAACCTCGCGGATGAGACACCAAACCCGGAACAAGTTCTGACAGCGAAGGAACTTCGTGCCGTCCTCATTCAAGCAGTTTCAAATCTCCGGAAGAACTTGCGAACAGTCATTTTGCTGCGAGAATTTGAGGGACTGACGAACGAGGAGACTGCTCGGCGTCTCGTTTTAAGCGTGACGGCCGTTAAAACAAGGATTTTCGACGCGAAACGCTGCCTTCGGCGCTGTTTGGAGCAAAAACTCAAGCCACAAAGGTTTCTAACGAGAGCTCAGGGTTGATCGATGGAGCCGCCGTTGCGCTGGGCAACGATTTTGCGCGCGTTTTGATAAAGAGCGCGAGCCTGCGGCACGGATTCGATGGCTTTCTGAACTTGTGGATCGGCTTCGAGAAGAACCTTGAAGCCATCCTGCATGCCGAACGTGGACATGAAGACTTCCTGCTTGATCTTGCGCTTGATCCAGTCCTGATTTTCGGCGATTTCGGACTCGCTGTAGCGCACGTTGTGCTTTGAAAGATAGTTCCGGAATTCGTGCATAACGTTGTCGTCGATCGTGAATTCATGTGTGATCGTCGGACGCTCGCCGAGATAGGAGCGCGTAAATCCACCGACGCCGGCTTCGGCGGGATAGAAAACATCGTAGCGGAATAGTTCCTGCTGGAATTTCGTCAGTTTCGGTTCGGAGATGACGATATCCGGAGTGATACCGCCACCGCCGGTTACCTGACGGCCGGAATCAGTCAGCCTGATTTCCGATGGATGATCAGGAACCTTACGCTCGTAGTGATATTCGTAAAGAGAAATGGATTTGTAGTCGCGCTGAATCAGACGGCCGCTGGGCGTGTAGTAGCGAGCCGTGGTGAGCGCGAGGCCGGTATTTTCGCTGAGCGGCTGAACCGTTTGCACGAGGCCTTTGCCGAAAGTGGTTTCGCCAACAACGAGACCGCGGTCGTGATCCTGCACAGCGCCGGAGACGATTTCAGTGGCGGAGGCTGAATTGTTGTTCACGAGGATGACGAGAGGCACAGTCATGCCCTGATTGCCACGAACGGCCGTGTAGCTGTGATTTTGCGAAGCGCGGCCATGGTGTGAAACGATGATCTGTCCTTTTTCGAGGAACATGTCGCTCACGGCAACAGCTTCATTGAGCAAGCCGCCGGGATTGCCGCGCATATCGAGGATCAAGCCATCGAGCGTAGGAGCGTTCAGGTCTTTCAGGGCGTCGGCGATTTCGTGATCAGTGGTCTCATTGAAAGAAGAAAGCCGGACGTAGCCGACGCCAGGCTTGATAAGAAACGCGATATCAACGGAATGGCGGGGAATTTCGCCGCGCGTAACTGTAAAAGTGAGCGGCTCGTTATAGCCTTCGCGCGTAACGACGATCTTAACGACCGTGCCTTTTTGCCCCTTCAGCATATCCGCAACTTCACTCGTGGTCAGCCCGTCAGTGGACTTGTCGTCGACCTTGACGATCACATCACCAGGACGCAGGCCGGCGTTGTAGGCGGGCGCGCCGACGTAAGGAGCCATAACTACCGTGTGATTGTCGCGGGGCGCGACGATCATGCCGACGCCGTAATAACGGCCGCGCTGGTCTTCGCGCAGAAGCGCAAACTGGCGGGCATCAAAGAAATTCGAATGAGGATCAAGCACGCGGAGCATGCCGGGGATGGCGCCCTGGTAGACTTGCTTATCCACGTCGACAGGATCGGCATAATTGGACTGGACGACGTCAAGCACGCGCGTGAACTGCTTGACGGCAGTCTGGTAATCGTCCGCGGAATTGGACGTGGCGCGGACCGAGGGGCCGTAAATCGCCCCCAGCAGCGCACCAACTAGGAGTACCGCAACCGCCAGAAACACCCAACGACGCTCAGATTTCATGCTGACCTCACGCTAGCCAGGCTAGTGCCAATTATAACATGCAGACGGAATGCAAAGCCGAAAAGTCCGGTTTGACACCTATGTGCACCCTTTCTATGATGCCTGTGGATTCGAAAAGGGTCGTTCCAAAGCATGTTTAGCGTTCCCCACTTGGTGGTTCTGTTTATTGTGGTGCTGGTGGTGTTTGGCCCGCACAAGCTGCCGGAATTGGCACGCGGCTTGGGCAAGCTGATGGCGGAGTTTCGTAAGGCTTCCACCGACTTCAAACTGGCATTCGAAGAAGAGATGCGGAACGTCGAGCGGCAGGCGCGGGAAGCCGAGCGCAAGAAGCAAATGGACTCGGCCGCGGCGTCTGCAGCGGCCAGCGACGAGTCAACCGCGACTTCAGTTGCCGAAGAGGCTCCGGCCCAGTCGTCAGAAACGATTGAACCGGTATTAGCTCCCGTGAGCGAAGCAGTGCCACGAGGGGAAGGGGAATTGGAATCCACGGAACAGTTGGACGCGCCAAAGGAGGAAACTTCTTCCGAGCCCGAAACTGCTGCGGGGGAAGACCTGCAAGAAAAGGCGTTGCAGGAGCCCCTGCACGACCACGAGCAACACGCCTGACCTGATCGCCTTCAAACATGGACACAGACACCAGAGGAAAAACCAGAGAAGAAGAGACGGGCGGTCAGATGACGTTTTTCGAGCATCTGATCGAGCTCCGCAAACGCATCATCAATTCGCTGATCGCGATCGCCGTATGTGCCGCGGGTTCCTGGTTCTTGGCGCCCAAAGTTGTGGACCTGATTGCAAAGCCGATTCAAGTAGCGTTGAAGGCCCACGGCTACGACACGCAGCTGATTTACACCGGCCCGACGGATTATCTGGGGCTTCTGATCAAGCTGAGCATTTACATTGGATTGGTGCTGGCTTCGCCGGTGGTGCTGTATCAAGTGTGGATGTTCGTAGCGCCAGCTCTTTATAAACACGAGCGAAGTGCGGTGACGGGGTTTGTGTTTTCGACGGTGATTTTGTTTTTGGCTGGAATTGCATTCGGGTTCTTTATGGCACTGCCGCACATTTTGGGGTTTTTGGTCGGATTCCAGGGGCCGGCGTCAGCCGTAAAACCACTCATTCACATCAACGATTACTTCGATTTGGTACTGCTTGTGCTCGTAGCTCTCGGGCTGGTGTTCGAACTGCCCGTGCTGATTTTCTTGCTCTGCTACTTCGGAATCGTGACGCCTAAGTTCCTGGTCCAGAACACGAAGTACGCAATTCTGGTCATTACCGCAGTGGCCGCGATTGTGACGCCAACGCCCGACGCGCTGACGATGATTCTGGTCATGGCAGTGATGCTCGCGCTGTACTTTTTGGGAGTGGGAGTTTCATGGCTTGCTTTGCGCAAACGTTCCAGACAAATGGCCACAGCTGCTAGTGGAGTTTAAATGAAAAACCTTGAGGGACGCCAAATGTGGGCAGTCGTCTGCTTGATGGGATTGGTTTTTGCGATTTCAGGATGCAAGCACAGCGCTGACGCGGGGAAGTCTGACAATGCCGCACAGCCGCCGTTTATGAGCGCGGTTGCATCCAAGCCGCCGCAGATTCCGACTGATGCGTTGCCGCCCGAGAAAACCGGTGGGTTTGACGGAAAAGCGGCGTATGAGCACGTCGCGAAGATGGTTTCGTTCGGACCGCGGCCATCGGGCTCGCAAGCCATCGCGCAAACGCAAGACTACATTTTGTCGCAACTGCAAAGCTACGGCTGCACGGTCGAGGCGGACGCATTCAACGCGACCACGCCAGCCGGGCCTGTGCCTATGAAGAACATCTTGGTGAAAGTCCAAGGCACGCAGCCGGGAATCATTCTGCTGGGAACGCATTACGACACGCTTAAGAAAGAAAATTTTGTCGGTGCGGATGATGCTGGCTCTTCAACAGGAGTGATGCTGGAACTGGCGCGGCTGCTCTGCGCAAAACCCGGACGCTATGCGGTGTGGATTGCGTTTTTTGACGGCGAAGAAGCAGTGCAGCAGTGGAGCGACACAGACGGACGCTACGGCAGCAAAGAGATGGCAGCGAAATTGTCGATTTCAGGCGATTTGAAAAAAGTGAAAGCGTTCCTGCTGGCGGATATCGTCGGCGGCAAGACGATTGTGATTAAGAAAGAGTCGAGCTCGAATGCGGAGCTTACCAATCAGATTTGGGCTACGGCGAAGCGATTGGCGTACGACAAGATTTTTGTGGACGTATCAGGAGAAATCCAGGACGACCATGATTCGTTCTTAAAGCGCGGCGTGCCATCGGTGGATGTGATTGGCGATTTTCTTTCGAACGGATACTGGCACACGCCTCAGGACAACATGGAGCAGATCAGCGCCAAGTCCCTCGGCATCGTCGGCCACGTCTTCCTGGAAACGGTGAAGCAGTTACAGGCGAAGTGAGCGTCTACTTTTCGAAAGAAACCTCACCGCCCTTGCGAATCAACGAGTGCTTCTGAAAATCATCATCATCTCGATATGGAAAATCCGAGCGGTAGTGGCTGCCGCGGCTTTCTTCGCGGGCGATGGCGCTGCGAGTGATCAGTTTGGCCAGCGAGTGAAGATTTTTTAATTCGTGCTCCTCGCGCGTCGAAGGCCCTTCCGGCATTTGCATTCCATCGAGCTGCGCCAGCGCGGCCTTCAATTCCTTTCCGCTGCGCAAAATTCCAACATGACGCCACATCAAATCGCGAATCTGCGTTCGCGCTGGAGCTTCGGCGTGATTTGCGCGCGGGGGCTTGTCCGCATCTGGCGCGTCGGGTTGAGGAGCACGCTTACCGGGGAGTTGCGAAGTGCTCGTCTTTTTCGAAGAAAAACCCGCGACTGGCGCGTCCTGCACCATCGCTTGCCCGCTACGTGCGCCGAAGACAAGCCCTTCAAGCAGGGAATTACTTGCAAGGCGATTCGCGCCATGAACGCCCGTGTCGGCGGTTTCGCCCGCCGCGTAAAGGCCGGGAATCGATGTACGGCCCCAGAGATCGGTTTTGACTCCACCCATCATGTAGTGTGCCGCGGGACAAACTGGAGCGAGGTCGGCGGCGAGGTCGAGGCCGTAATTGAGGCACGTGGCGTAAATACGGGGGAAACGCTTTTCGAGGAACTCTTTCGACTTCGCCGTCATGTCGAGATAAACGTTATGGCTGTTGGTGCGGTGCATTTCGCTGACAATGGCACGGGCGACGATATCGCGCGGGGCCAACTCCTGAGCCTCGTTGTAGCGCTTCATGAAGCGCTCGAGATTGATGTTGCGCAGGATGCCGCCCTCGCCGCGGAGGGCCTCGGAAAGCAAGAAACGCGGCGCGCCTTTTACGGCAAGCGCAGTTGGGTGGAATTGGACGAATTCCATGTCAGAAAGAACTGCGCCAGCTTCGCACGCAATGGCCATGCCGTCACCGGTAGCGACATCCGGATTGGTCGTCTCTTTGTAAATCTGCCCAAGGCCGCCGGTCGCGAGAAGAATCGCATTGGCGCGGACTTCGTGCAGAGAGCCGTCCGTCTCGTCAATAAAGCGGACGCCGACAGCCTTGTTGCCCTCGAGAATGAGTTCCGTGGTGAAAGCGTGTGCGCGCAGATGAAGATGCGGCTTTGAATTGGCACGGGCAAGCAGCGCGCGGCTGATTTCGCGGCCGGTGGAGTCACCATGGGAGTGAAGGATGCGCGAGCGGCTGTGCGCAGCTTCTCGAGTGAAAGCGAGCTTCGTGCCTGCGCGGTCGAATTCCGTGCCCCATTCGATAAGCTGCATGATGTATTTCGGCCCTTCTTCGACCAGCAGCGCCACCGATTCGGGTCGACAAAGACCATCTCCGGCGTTGATCGTGTCCTGCTCGTGCAGGCCGATTTCGTCTTCGTCACTGAGGGCAACCGCGATACCGCCTTGCGCCCAAGCCGTTGCCGAATCGCTTAGAAAGGATTTTGCGAGGACGAGGACGCTGCCGGCCTCGCTCAGCTCAATGGCAGCGCGCAAACCCGCGACACCGGAGCCGACGACGGCATAGTCTGCGCGATAGGTTTTTTCGGAAAGTGCCATCGAAAGTGGGTGCTTGCAGGGCTTTTCTGGCCGCGTTGGAATGGTACCACGAAGGAATTTATGGGAGCTAAGACACCCACAGTATTCGGCTAGAGAGGACTTTCCATTCAGTGCCAACTTTCTTTAAGTAATAGCGGGTTCCGCTGGCACAGAGTCCACCGCAATAAAAAGAACTGTAGACAATGGCTTCATCCATCTGTTTGCTAAGTCCAACCCGAGAAAAGCCAATCAGTCCGGGGGCAACTGGAAACAGCTCTGCAAATTTCGGATGGTCCGGACTTGGGAGAATCCTCTCGTTGGTACCTACATGGTCGCCAAGGAAATTGCGCGGGACATTCGTATGGAAGGTGCGAGAAAGCTGGCCCCTGATGCAGCGCTTCGCAACGTAATCCTGCACAACATCGCTCCCGGGTGTGACGACAGGCCCGTTCGACTTATCCGAAATGTTGTCGGCGGTAACAGGCTCATCGGAAACTTTTAGCGGCAAGTCGGAAGCTTCGCGGCATGCCGTGAAATCACCTGGAGGAAAGCTATCGGCAACTAGGCGGTCGTCGAACACCAGAAGCGTTTTGTGGTCTTGATCAAAGTGCGGCAGCATGTTGCGAACTACAGCTTCATAAACTGCATCCTCTGCCCTGGCAATCTCTTGCTCAGTGGGAGCGGGTCGAAATGCGTACGTTTGGTAGCTTGAAAGGATTGCAACAGCGAGACAAAGTGCAAGCGCAAACCAGCGAGAAAGTAGTCTGTGCGGTACTGCAGGCTCTGCCAAGGAATTCATTGCGACGCCGAGATGGTATCACGAAGAAATCAAAATGGACTGGCCGCCCATGGGGCATCCTAGTACCTACTTGACTAATATCAAGATTTGGGATACACTAGCCCATGAAAGTCGCCTTCCACTTCGCTAACCCCTGCAGAATCAGCAGATCCGCAAAATCGTTTAGTAACTCCTTTAGAATCTGCAGTTCCAAAACAAAAGGATTAAAGTCCATTGGAATCAGCAGTTACGAAAAAAGGGGTATATCCCCCCTGGTTCTAGTCCCACCCAAAACATTGCGCCATTGCCGGCAGGTTATGGGGCTCAACGCCACCTGTGCTAAGGTCAAGCGGACCCAAATGAGAATGCGGCGAATCAGAGTGAAGGCGTCCGCGGGGGCGTACGAGGTTGTGTGCGCGGCGGGAGCGTTGGCGCGCCTGGATGAGGAAATCGCGCGGCTGGGGAAGTTTACGAGCGTGCATGTCGTGTCTTCACCAAGGGTTTGGCGCGCCATTGGGAAGAGCCTGCTGCGCGGGCTGCGGCTGCACAAACCAGACGAAGTGCACCTGTTCGAGGACCGGGAAGCGAAGAAAGAGCTGCGCAGCGTCGAGCACATCTCTCGAATGCTTGCCCGGGCCAAAGCAGATCGTCGCTCGCTGATTCTTGCCGTAGGGGGCGGCGTAGTGGGAGATGTCGTGGGCTACGCAGCGGCGAGTTACTTGCGTGGCGTGGCGCTGGTGCAGATTCCGACGACTCTGGTCGCGCAGACAGACAGCTCCGTCGGGGGAAAGACCGGGGTGAATTTGCCGGAAGGGAAGAATCTGGTCGGCGCGTTTTATCCCGCGCGACTGGTGGTGGTTGATTCGTTGGTGCTCAAGACGCTCAGCAAACGTGAATTTCGCGGCGGGCTTGCGGAAGTCATCAAGTACGGAATCATTGGCGACGCAGAGCTGTTTGAATATCTGGAAGAGAATTTGGAGAAAGCGCTGCGGCGGGACGAAAAGGTCTTGGAGCACTTGATTACGCGCTCCATTGAGATTAAGACGCGCGTGGTGAGCAAGGACGAGCGCGAGAACGGCTTGCGCGAAATTTTAAACTACGGCCACACTTTTGGTCATGCGCTGGAGAGCGAGACCCGGTACCTGCGCTATCAGCACGGCGAAGCTATAGCGTGGGGAATGAAGTGCGCGGCTCTGCTTGGCCACAAAATTGGCCTAACAAAGGCGGGCGATGTTTCACGAATCCTATCGCTAATTGAGCGATTGGGGTCGCTGCCCGCTTGGCCCAAAGTTTCCGATGCAAGTTTGATCGCAGCAATGCGCGCGGACAAGAAAACGCGGGACAACAAGCTACGCTTTGTTTTATCCAAAAAAATCGGCAAAGCGGCGACCTACGAAGATGTCCCGCTGGCAGCCGTGAAACACGCGCTCCACTTCGCCCCGCGCCTACGTTGCTCTACGGGAGACTGCGCGTGACCGATCTACTCGATAACAAGTCTCTCTTTACAATTCGTGCTAGAGAGGCTGCTCAGCGGTTTTTCTTTAGGAGGTGGGAGCTTCAGCTCCCGCAAAATGTGATCGCCACGACTGGGGCTTTAGCCCCTGAAGTAAGTCTTGGGGTCGCGCGAAAGTGCACATAATGATTTCTGCGGAAAAATCTGCACCTAGCAAAGGCACGTGTCCGGAAGGTGCCACGAACGAAGCAGACGCCTCGCGTAAAGTGCGCGAAATGTTTACGCAAATCGCGCCTCGCTACGACTTAGTGAATCATCTGCTTTCTTTGCAACTTGATCGGCTGTGGCGCGCACGAACAGCGCGAAAACTAGCTCCGCTTCTCTCGAGGTCGGACGGAATCGTGCTCGATGTGTGCTGCGGAACAGGCGATCTCGCGTTTGCCATGGCCCGAAAGGGAAAAGCAAAGATCATTGGAGCCGATTTTGCGCACACGATGCTGGTTCGCGCGAATGCGAAGTCGGCTGCCGAAATGAACGACAGTGTTCCATTTCTGGAATCTGACGCGCTGGAATTGCCCTTTGCCGATGAATCGTTCGATTTAGTCACCGCCGCATTCGGCTTTCGCAATCTAGCGAATTACGAAGCCGGCCTCCGCGAAATGCACCGTGTGCTAAAGTCCGGAGGCACAATGGGGATTTTGGAATTCACCGAGCCACCCGCCGGATTCTTTGGCGATTTTTATCGCTGGTACTTTCGCAAGATTTTGCCCAAGGTCGGCGGGGCGATTTCCGGCGACGCGGCGGCGTACAAATATTTGCCGTCATCTGTAGCGCGCTTCTTCCGGCCGGAAGAATTGTGCGAATTGATGCGCTTGGTCGGTCTAAAGAACGTCGAAGCTTTCGTCTGGACCGGCGGCACGGTCGCTCTGCACACGGGGATAAAGGAAACTTAGTCTTCCAGGTGGGCGGATTTGAGCTTGGCGGCGAGAGTTTTAGGAGAGATGCCCAGTTGTTCTGCGGCGCGGGTCTTGTTCCAGCGGCAATCGCGCATGGTTTTTTCAAGCAAGACTCGCTCTGTGGATTGAACGGCGCGGGTGACGACTTCTTCAAAAGTTCCCTCCCAGGAGAAACTCTCTGGGAGCATTCCCGAAGGAATGGTTTGCGGCTCCGGCTGCTTCGATTGCAATTGCAGAGTATCGGTCGAAATCGAAGCACTGTCGGAAAGAATTACGGCGCGCTCAATCGCGTTCTGCAATTCACGGACATTGCCCGGCCAGCGATATTCCAGAATCCGCTGTTTAGCATCTTCGGAGAGTTGAGCGCCGGGCTTGCCGAATTCGCGCGAGAATTTCTCGAGGAAATGTTCAGCAAGGAGGAGAATGTCAGTGCCACGATCGCGCAACGGCGGAATCGTCAGAGGAACGGCAGAGACGCGGAAGTATAGATCTTCGCGGAAGGTTTTCTCGGAGACGGCTCTTTGCAAGTTGCGGTTGGTAGCGACGACGATGCGAACGTCAACGTCAATCGATTGTGTGCCGCCGACGCGCTCGAAGCGGCGCTCCTCGAGCACGCGCAAGAGTTTTGCCTGAATCGCGAGGGGCAACTCGCCGATTTCGTCGAGGAAGAGGGTCCCTCGATGCGCGAGGTCCATTTTGCCGGCTTTGCGGTTGCCAGCTCCTGTAAATGCGCCGCGTTCGTGGCCGAAGAGTTCATTTTCGACGAGACCTTCGGGGATTGCGGCGCAGTTTAGCGCAACAAAAGGCTGCTCGCGGCGCGGCGAAAGATGATGAACGGCTCGCGCGAATAGCTCCTTGCCGGTGCCGCTTTCGCCGAGAAGAAGAACAGTCGAGTCGGTTTGAGCAACGCGCTGAAGCTGATGGCTGATTTCTCGGATGGCGGCATGTTCGCCGACGATGCGAGGAAAGCCGTATCGGGCGGCAAATTCTTCACGCAGCAGAAGATTTTCGCGAAGGAGCTCCTGCTGGCGCGCGGCTCGTTGAACCAAAACTTTTAGGTGATCAAGATCAACGGGCTTTTGGAGAAAGTCGAAGGCGCCTTCCTTCATTGCGGAGACGGCTTCTTCGACGGAACCGAACGCGGTGAGGAGAATGACAGGAATCGTGGCGTCGGCTTGCTTTGTTTCGCGAAGGACGTCAAGGCCGGAAGCGCCGGGCATTTTTAGGTCGGTCAAGACAAGCTGGTAGCGGCGGGCGCGAAGTTTCTGAATGGCAGCCGATCCGTCGGGCGCTTCGTCTACGGCGTAGCCGTTGCGTTCGAGGGCTTTGCGCAACATCGCGCGCAGCTCGTTTTTATCTTCAACAAGAAGAAGAGGTTCCATCTCTCTTGTTTTTAACATGGAAGAGAAACAGTTCTACTTGGGTTCTCGCAGCGATGTGCGGTCAAAAGTACCGTTGAGGATGCGCCGTTAGCGAGCCCAGCCGGGATCGCCGCCGGATTTCTGCAGCTGGTTCTCGAGGTCATCCCATTGTTGGTGCAGGGCAGCGACTTCTTTTTTCTTTGCGTCAATCTTTGCGGTTTTTTTGTTTATTTCGTCGCGGGAGTACTGCTCGTTGAGGGCTTTGGTCGGATCAGAGTAGTACTGAACGCCCGCTTTGTTTTCTTCGCGTTGAAGGACGTCGAGTTCCTGTTCGGCTGACGTGATTTTGGTGCGAAGTTCGGAGAAGCGCCTGCGCCATGCTTTCTCGGAATTTGGATCTTCTTTGTCCTTGTCCTTTTCGCCTGCTTTTGCTTGGCCAGTTTTGGCGGCGTCAGGATTTGACTGAGTGGCGGCCGGGTCTTGTTGAACAGGAGCTGTGCCGACGATGGAAATATCAGATTTCTTTGTAACGATATCGTCGTCGGTGTACACCCTCTTGGGCTTGGGCGCGTCTTTCTTTTGTTCTTTGGCCTTTCGAGCGGCGTCCGCGACAGGATCGCCAGTGCCGGATTGTTGGGAATCTTGCTGTTGCGCGCGGACGGGCACGCAAAAAGCTAAGGCCAGTACAACCAACCCGAACGCGATACGCAAAGTATTGTTTCGCACGTAGAACCTCCCAGGGCCGAGCCTAGGCTTACCTTAATGAGATGCGCCTTGCTTTTATTGTACTGCTTCTGGAGTACGAGCGCTGAGAGGTAGCGTAACAATAAAGGCGGCGCCACCCTCGGGACGATTGAATGCATCTACATGGCCACCGTGCTGGAGGATGATTTTTTGAACCACGGCGAGGCCGAGGCCGGTGCCGTTCGGCTTGGTAGTGAAAAAGGGGCTGAAGAGTTTGGACTCGGCTTCGCGCGGGATCCCCGGGCCATTGTCGAAAATAATGATGCGCTGGAAGGGAACGCTATCGCGGGAGAAATTCTCGCAGCGAATAATGATTTTGCCGCCGTTGGGAGCGGAGGAGCACGCCTCGGCGGCGTTACGCGCGAGATTGAGAAATGCCTGGCGGAGAAAGCTTTCATCGCCAGCGACGACGCCAAACGGGCCTTCCTGGCGAAGCCGCACGAGCGGCATCGCTTCCGATATTTCCGAGATAACTCGCTCCATAAGAGGCTTCAGGGCCACTTGCTCATCGGAGAGTTCGAGCGGGCGGGCGTACTTAAGAAATTCCATGACGACGCGCGTAATGTTGCGAGTCTGCTCGAGTATCTTGTCGGCGCATTCAGCGGCTTCCGGATTGGAGGCTTCGAACTGGATCATTTGCGCATACCCGGAGATCGTGGCGAGGGCGTTTTTAAATTCATGAGCGATGCCTGCGGAAAGCTCGCCGAGCGCGGCGAGGTTCTCCTTAAGCTGCATTTGTTTTTGCAGAGAAGCGAGTTCCGTAAGGTCGGTGAGCAGGCAGATTACCCCGCTGACGTCGCCGTCGCCTTTGCGAATGGGTGAGATGGTAACGCCAAGCTGGCGAAGTTCGCCGGCTACATCGCGGTGATCGATTTGCTCGCGGCGGAAGATTTTTCCTGTTTGCAGGCAATCCGCGATAAGGGGCGACAAGCCGGAGTTTTCGCCAAGAGCCTCACTGTAGCGCCGGTACCCGAGGCTGCGTTGGCCAATCGTTTGTTCGGCGGCGGGATTGGCGCTCGTGATGATGCCTTGCGCGTTTACGACCAGAAGACCGGCAGGCATGTTACGGGTAACCTCTTCGCTGAGACGCTCGGTCAGATCGGCACGATCGCGCTCTTCCTTATGGAGCCGCTCGAGCTCCTTTTCTTGTTCCTTTAGTTTTTGAATGACAGCCTGCATTGAAGCGGCCATGAATGCGGAAGCGTTTTCTGTCCTGGGGGCAGCACTGAGATTCTCATTGCTGCGCTGAGGCGAGCTTTGAAATACCTTGCGCAGAAGAATGACCGCACCGACCAGGATAGCCACGATGGCAATCGCAGTACCCGTGACCACGGTCCAGGGGAGCTCAATGCTTTTCGCCTGAAACAAAGCGCGCTACCTCAGAAAACGATAGGCAAGGGAATCAATCCAGTTGCCAAGAAAAACAACTACAAGGGCGGCGATGCCGAGAAAAGTTCCGAGAGGAAGTTGATACCGGCTGCAAATAGCCCACCTCAGGAAAATAATGGAGCCGAGGCCGCGACGGTTTGCGCGGGCTGCGGCCCTGGATTTCCAGCCACTCACAAAGAGAGAAAGCACTAAAAGGAACCCAATGAGGCTGCCAAGAAGCGTCCCGAGGAATAGAGTGAAGAAAGCTCCCTGAATGCCGAGAAACGAGCCGACCAGCAACATCATTTTGATGTCACCCATTCCCATGCCTTCGCGGCCGCGGGCGAGTTTATACAAAGTCGCGGCACTGAGAAGAAGAGTACTTCCGGCCAGCGCGCCCACGAGAGCACAAGAAACGCCAGCGACCGAAGGTCGTTGAAAAAAGAGGGGAAAATGATCCGTCAGACGCATGCAGATTGCGTCTATCGGTGCAACACGGATTGCAAACGCGAGGCCAAGTCCGAAACCGAACCAATTGACGGCATCGGGAAGGATGCGGATGCGGAAGTCCGTGATCGTCAGAACGATGATGAGAGAGATGAAGAATAGCCATTTGAAGGATTCGGCGGAAAGACCGAATGTGAGAATGCACGCGACGAAGAGAAAAGCGGTGAGCAGTTCGACGGTCGGGTACATCGGGGAAATTGGAGCAGAACAAGAGCGGCACTTTCCGCGCAAAAGCAGCCAGGAAAGGACAGGAATGTTGTCCTGGGGCTTGATAGGAGTGGTGCAATACGGGCAGCGAGAGCCAGGGGAAACGATCGAAATGCCCTCTGGAATCCGCGAGATGCAGACGTTCAGAAAGCTGCCAATGACGAGGCCAAAAATAAAAAAGAGGGCGATGAGCACACTTTGACTGTGCCATAGGAAGTGAAGGCTCTCAATTACTGCTCTGTGCTGCGTGTCGGATACTTAACAGGTAGGTGGAAAGAGTCGATTTTGAGTAGATGAAGATGGCCGTTAAACTATTGAAGGAGAGGGTTTTGCGTCGGAATGAACTGGTTTGAGCAAAGAATTCGGCGGTACGAGCACCGGCGCTGGACGACGGACGATAATCGCATGGTCCGCCCGTTCGAATGGGGGATCGAGCACCTGGGAGGGGACGCAGGCGCAGATGACGAGCCGGCGAGGGAGTTTCTGCGCGCTTATTGCTCCGAGGCAATAGAGAAGAGCAAAGAATGGTACCAGCCTGCAGCTGCCACTGACTACAGAGTGGATGACGAAGGTGTATTGACGTTCACGAGCGCGATTCGGTCGCCATTTCCTGAAAACAATACGGTGTATGGGCAGGTTTTTCGCGGGGAGAAAAAGGAGCCTGCGGTTTTGTTGCTTCCGAACTGGAATGCGAAATGGCACGGGCAACGTGGACTGTGCGAATGGCTGCAGCGGCTGGGAATTACGGTTGTGAAGATGAGCATGCCGTATCACGACCGGCGGATGGTGAGTGGGCATGAGCGGGCGGATCAACTTGTAGGACCAAATGTTGGGCTGACCCTTCAGGCGAATCGGCAGGCGGTGCAGGATGCGAAGTTGTGTCTGCGCTGGCTGGAGCAAGAGGGCTACACAAAGGTCGGAATTTTGGGGACGAGCATTGGGTCTTCGGTTGGATACATCACTATGGTCCACGACGAAGGCGTCCATGCAGGCGGGTTCTTCCATGTGTCCACATATTTTGCGGACGTGGTCAGCGGAGGGATGACGACGAATCACGTATGGGAAGGAATGCGCGAGCACGTGACGGTGGATGAATTGCGCGAGTATTGGGCCCCGATTAGTCCGATGCCGTATGTTGAACGAGGCATGGGAGTGGAGCGGAAGTCGTTTATGGTCTATGGAAAGTACGATCCGACATTTTTGCCCGAATTGACGGCGCAAATGCTGGATGCACTACGCAAGCACGGAGCGAATCCGAAGACGCTGGAATTGGCGTGCGGACATTATTCTCTGGAGCTTGCGCCGTTTTCGTATATCGCGGGGATTCGGATGCTGTCGTTTTTGCGCGGGGCCTTAACGTAGCATGGAACGCTCTAGCGCCGGAGGCGCTATGTCCGAGACCGTAAAGGCATTAGGAGCCCTCATGCTGCTAATTGTCGTGCTGCCCGTAACGATCCTCTCGATTGCAGACCGGCTTCGTTATAAGAAAAGACGGATAACAATCGAGGAACGAGAGATCGCTCGAAAGGCATGGACTGATAGGCTGCGGCGGCCCCAGTTTGAAGAAGTTGAAAAAGTCTGTGGTGGTCTATTGCCCACGCGCCTAAGGCGTGCCTATCAAGAAATGGAGATACCGCTAGCCAAGAATATCGGCTTCGGTCCTCCGAAAAAGGATTCAGAAAAGCACTTTTATTGGATTTATGAATTTGTACCCATGGACGCCGAGGGACAGGCGAATACGGCCGACCTGAGCGAATTCGGTTGTGGCTGCTGTTTTGCCGGCGATGGAATGGGCAACTTTTACTGGACATCCGTTAGTGTTTCGCCGCAGGACGACGCTCCCGTGTATTTCGCTTGCCACGACCCTTATGGGAACGAAAAAGTGGCGGAAAGTCTTCAAGAATTCCTCGGTTGGATTGAAGCAGCGATTGCGAAATCGAAGAACTCAACGAACTAGGCTTGAGAAGCGTTCCGAGGCGATAAGTCGGGAAATAGAGTTGATGTCGGCGGCAAGCGGGCGGTCGGCGACGAGTTTGGGAGATTTGGCGCGGACAGTGTCGTAAGCCTTCGTGGAGATCCTTCCGGTTTTGAGCGGGGCGAGCAGGTCGATGCCCTGGCAAGCGCAGAGAAGTTCGATTGCGAGGATGTTGCGGAGATTCTCGAGCATCCGCTGGAGGCGGCGAGCGCCGCTCATGCCCATTGAGACGTAGTCTTCCTGATTCCCACTCGTGGAGATCGAATCGACGGAGTGCGGGGCGGCGAGTGCGCGATTCTCGCTGGTTAGCGCTGCGGCGGTGA
>Ga0126376_10000848_pt1 | contig 15759 bp, 13 predicted proteins | sample PanSoiMetPlot_15_FD_92760 | JGI IMG/M metagenome (GOLD analysis project Ga0126376, IMG submission 92760) | Tropical forest soil microbial communities from Panama - MetaG Plot_15 | ecosystem: Environmental > Terrestrial > Soil > Tropical forest > Bulk soil | place: Panama | collected 2016-02-17
ATCCCCGCGTTGTTCTGGTTGGCACGAACCACGGCCTTCAGCACTTCGGGGGCAGGGCTCCCTCCGTCCGGATCGAAGTTCACCATCGCGCAGCGAACGTCGCGCATGGTGACGGCGACGGCGGGGGCATCGTCCGCTTCGCCGAACGTTAGCACGCCGCCCAACCATTCATCCTCCTCGAAGGGGACCGCGCGCGCGGATCGAACAACGATATTCGGACGAAATCGTCGGACGTCTGGGCTCCTCCCCGCGAGTCGGCAGACCTCGCGGGCGGTATCGGAGGTGATCACGGAGATGCTCGCCTCGTCGAAGATACCCTGACGGAGCTGCATCATGTGGACGGGGGCCCCATAGCGGCGCCCGACCTCCGCGGCCAGAGCTTCTCCGAACAAGGGCACCTCCTCCCCCTCCGGCGTAAGAACGCGTGTCGGTAGCGCTGCGCCATTGTCGTCTTCACGCCGCTGCGGAGTGAAGAGGATGAGGTCGGGAAGCTTGGTCGCGGTCAGCCAAGGGAACCCGCCGCGCTCGTCAAGCCGACGAAACGCGAGGCGCCTATCGCCGTCGAGGCCGTGCCAGCCCAACGTGGCCGCGTCGAGCGGCTGCCCGCGCATGGACTTCACCGGATAGCGGAAAATCGCTTCAACCTGTCCAATCTCGACCGGCATTTCGTTCTCCGACACTCGACCTCAGCCGCGCACGTGCTCGCGATATGTGCTGCACGGCGGCACTATAACAGCGCCCCGCTCGATCCCATGGGGTCGTTTTCCTCGGAGCCGGATACCTGTCAGCCCTCGCGCGGGGCCGGCCTCCCCCTGCCACCCGCCGCGGAGCCTCGCTTGGGCCGGCGGACGGTCCTCACCTTCCCGCTCCTTCCTCCTCCGCAGAAAAACTGATCGCCGCCATCGGACTCGAGCCCCGAAACGCCCACTCCGGGCGGCATCTGGAGCCTCTCCAGGACCTCTCCCGTTCGCGGATCGACTCGCCTCAAATCGCACTCGTCACCTTCCCAGGTGGCGTGCCAGAGCTCACCATCGATCCAGGTGACTCCGGTGACGAAGCGGTTGGACTCGATCGTGCGAAGAATCGCCCCGGTTTGGGGATCCACTTGATGGATCTTCCGTTCCCGATACTGCCCCACCCAGAGCGTCCCTTCGGCCCACGTGAGCCCCGAGTCACCGCCGCCGCCGGGCGCGGGAATCGTGGCCAGCACACGGCCGGTCTTCGGATCGATCTTCTGGATGCGATCCTCGGCCAGCTGCCACAGGTGCTGGCCGTCGAAGGCCGTTCCCGCATGCGCGGCGACATCGATCGAGCGCAGCGTCTTGCCGCTCACGGGATCGAAGGCGTTCAGCTTGTCTCCGGTAGCAAACCAGACCTGCTGACCGTCATACGTAACCCCACCCACGTTCTCGACACCCGGAAAGGGTCCATACTCACGAACGATTTCGGCCGCTGATCGCCTCATCCTTCGATGTTAACCACTCGGCAGGGGAGCCGGGAGTAACAAGGTCGTCGTGAATCCCGGCACGGGCGGGGTCATCCAGCGCCGAGCTCGCCCGCGACCCAACCATTGCACCTTGCCTGCTGTCGCAAGCGAGTCGAGCGCCCGCTGCACGGTGCGCTGGCTGGCTCCAAGCGCAAGTGCCAGGGCTGAGCTCGACCAAGACTCACCGTCGGCGAGGAAGGCAAGCACCGCCGCATGCTCGTCCTCGACCGGCGGCGCCACCACGACGACTTCTCGTGCGCGACGCGGCGCCAGCGCAAACCCTCGCTTGGTGGCGCTCACGCCGGCCAGCTTCCGAAACGCCTTGCGAAGCCGCCCGACTTCGACTCGCAACCGCGCGCGATGCGATTCATCGGCGCGCTTCGCTCCGAATGCCCGCGCAACCAGCAGGTCCCTCGGCACGTCTCCGGGCCACGCTTCGCCCAGCGAGCGTGCGAGCGCGAACAGCACCGGACGCCTTGCGAGCGAGACCACCTCGTGTGCGTCACGCACGAGGTGGCGGCACGCGTCCACGATGAATGCGTTGGACGCCAGCAATTCTTCGACCTCCTCGAGCCGGAGGAGTCGCTCGGTGCCACTTGCAATCAGGCGCGCAGCGGGCGTGCTTAGGACGAGGACTGCACTTTCGACCTCCGCCAAAAGCGCTGGGATACCTGCGTCGCGAGCGGCACGCTCGGCTCGAGCGAGCGCAGCGCGTGCCGCTTTCGTCCGCAGGCGCCGCATCGCTATCCCCGCGACCGAAAGCTCGTGGACGGTCCTGTACGCCGAAGGCAGGGGCGAGGGGTCGACCTCGACGAGCGTGCGCTCGGCCTCGTCGATGCGACCGATCAGGAGGAGGCGGCGGATCTCGAGGTACCGCGCATACGCGGCGTTCATACGGTCGCCGTGCTCTTCGAGCGTCGCCCGCGCCGCGTCGAGCGCCTTCGCACGCCAGCCCAGGTCGCGTGAGACGAGCGCGATCTCGGCCTCGGCGACGACGCACCTCGCGCGGGCCACGGCCTCTTTCGGACTGAAGGCACGCGCAGCACGTCGCAGGAGAGCCTTCGCTCGAGCGAGATCGCCGAGCTGCGCCATCGCGATGCCTCGAAGAGCGAGCGCAGGCGCGTCGTCGCGCAGGGCCACCCGCTTCAATGCGCCCAGGGGATCACCCGCCGCGAGGGCACGCGCCGCGGCCGTGATCAGCGAGTCCATCGGAATCCCGCCACACTTGTCACTCCCACCGTTCGATACCCGGCGCTAAGTCTATCTCACGACAGCACACGAATGGAGGCAAGGCGATGACGACACACAGGACCGGGACACGTGAAGAATGGCTGGCAGCGCGGCTGGCGCTGCTCGAGGCGGAGAAGGAGCTCACGCGACGTGGCGACGAGCTGGCGCGGCGGCGACAGGAGCTGCCGTGGGTTCGAATCGACAAGGAGTATCGATTCGAGACCGACGAGGGGGGCGCCTCGCTTAAAGACCTCTTCAAAGGGCGCTCGCAGCTCCTCATGTACCACTTCATGTTCGGGCCCGACTACACGGCGGGCTGTCCGTCCTGCTCGTCGATCGCCGACGGCTTCAACGGGTTCGTCGTGCACCTGGCCAACCACGACGTTACGCTTTGCGCGGTCTCGCGGGCGCCGCTCGCGAAACTGCAGGCGTACAAGCGGCGGATGGGGTGGACGTTTCCATGGGCGTCCTCGTTCGGCAGCGACTTCAACGCCGACTTCAACGTCCGGTTCACCGAGGAGCAACAGCGGGCGGGGGGCATCGAGTACAACTACCGGCGCGAGGGGAAGTGGCAGGTACGCGGAGACGAGGGGCCGGTCTCCCAGATGGCGGCCACGACCGGAACCGACGCGGCCACCTACACGCGCGAGAGGCCGGGCGTGAGCGCGTTCGTGCTCGAGGACGGCGTCGTCTACCACACCTATTCCGCCTATGCGCGTGGACTCGACGGCCTCTGGGGCATGTACCAGTGGCTCGACCGCGCCCCCAGGGGACGCAACGAGACCGGAATCTGGTGGCGCCGCCACGACGAGTACGCGAAGCGCTGAGCGATGGCTTCCGAGCGAGCCTCCCACCACGCCTTCCTCGGTGTCTCAGCGCTGCTCTTCGCCGCCAGCGCGGCGCTGACGACCCGCTGGTGCGCGTCCATGTCGCCGATGGAAGAGATGCCGATGCCGGGCGGCTGGACGATGTCGATGGCGTGGATGCGGATGCCCGGACAGACGTGGCCCGGCGCCGCGTCGTCGTTCCTGGCCATGTGGATCGTGATGATGGGGGCGATGATGCTGCCGTCCCTGGTGCCCATGCTGTGGCGCTACCGCCAGGCCATCGCCAGGACCGGCGAGACGCGCCTCGGTCGGCTGACCGCGCTCGTGGGCGCGGGTTACTTCTTCGTCTGGACCGGGTTCGGAATGGCCGCTTTTGCGCTGGGCGTCGCGCTGGCGGCGATCGAAATGCAGCAGCCGGCGCTGGCGCGCGCCGTACCGATCGCAGTCGGCGTGGTCGTCCTGATCGCCGGCGCGCTCCAGTTCACACCGTGGAAGGCACATCACCTTGCGTACTGCCGGGAGGCACGCTGGTGCGGCCGTACGTTGCCGGCGGACGCCGGCACAGCCTGGCGACGCGGGCTGCGCCTCGGCCTCCACTGCAGCTCCTGCTGTGCGGGCCTGACAGCGATCCTCCTGGTTCTCGGGGTCATGGACCTGCGCGCGATGGCTGTCGTGACGGCAGCCATCACCATCGAACGTCTCGCACCGGCCGGCGAGCGCGTCGCGCGAGCCATCGGAGCCATCGTCGTCGGGGCAGGATTGTTTCTGATCGCGCGAGCAGCAGCCGGGCTCGGATGACGGATCCCGCATTGGTGGGTCTCCGGCTTTCAGGTACTGACCGAGGTTTGTCGTGGACAGGCCGCGCGAAGTTTGCTAATGATTTCGCGTTTCGGCGCCTTCGCCAAGATGGTAAGGCAACGGACTGCAAATCCGTCATTCTCCGGTTCGAATCCGGAAGGCGCCTCCAATTCGTCTCTCCTGGAGGATCCGCCCATGATTCGCTCTGCCCTGACTCTGTGTGCGACGACCGCATTGGCGATGGCTGGTCCTCCCCAACGGCCGAGCATCCCGGACGCCTGCCAGCTCTTGACCGCGCAGGACGCGTCGAGATTGGCGGGCGTCCCGGTGACGCCGTCGCGTCACTCTGCGGCGTTCAATTGCACGTATCAGGGAGCCGGCGGCCCGGCCTCGAACGGCGTCGAGATTACCTGGCGAGAGTTCGCGGACGCCGCGGCGGCCCACGCCGCGTTTCCGAGGTGGGTGCTGCCCTCGCCCAGGCCGACGCCCGGGTTGACCACGACGCCGGTCTCGGGAATCGGCGACGAAGCGACCGTGGTGCACAACCCGATCACGAGCGGCATCTTCTTTCGTCGAGGTGCGCTGCTCGTGAAGATCGGCACGCACCCACCGGCCGCGGACGCGGCGCTGAAGACCGCGGCCCGGGCGGTGCTGGGCCGGCTCTAACGCCTCCTCCTGGGGCCGAAACCATACGCTGGCCGCGACCGTATCCAGCGGTATGATAGGCTCGTCTATGATTAGGCAGGGTGCCGCTTTGGTCGCTGCGCTGGCGGGGTTGCTGCCGGCGTGCCGCTCGGCGGCGACGGATTCGGCCGCTGCGGGCGGTTATCCCGACATGGATGAAGCCTGGCTGGCCCCGCGTCGGCAGGCGCTCACCGGCGAGCAGCGATACGTCACCCAGCAGGGCGGTACCGAGCCCGCGTTCCACAACGCGTACTGGGACAACCATGCGGCCGGGATCTACGTGGATGTCGTGTCGGGAGAGCCGCTGTTCTCGTCGACGGACAAGTTCGATTCGGGCACCGGCTGGCCGAGCTTCTCCAAGCCGCTCGAGCCGCGCAACATCGTCACCCTCGAGGACCGCTCGCTGCTGGACGTGCGCACCGAGGTCCGCTCGCGCGTCGGCCGCTCGCACCTGGGCCACGTCTTCGACGACGGCCCGGCGCCCACCCGAAGGCGCTACTGTATGAACTCGGCAGCGCTCCGTTTCGTGCCGGCCGACCGGCTGCTGGCCGAGGGCTACGGGTATTACGCCGGCCGGTTTCCCAACGTCAAGCAGGTCGAGCCGTCGGCCGATGGGTTCCCACTGGCCGCCGAGGCGGCCGCCCACAAGAACCGGGCGGGCGTGGCCCCGGGGCTCGAGGTCGCGGTCTTCGGCGGCGGCTGCTTCTGGGGCATGCAGTCCCTTCTGCGCAAGCTGGACGGTGTGGTGGCGACAGAGGTCGGCTACGCCGGCGGCGGCGCGGCCGACGCGAGCTACCAGACGGTGTCGACCGGCACGACCGGCCACGCCGAGTCGGTGCGAGTGACCTTCGATCCTGGAAAGCTCTCCTTCGAGAACCTCACGCTATTCTTCTTCCGCATCCATGATCCGACCACGCTCAATCGGCAGGAAGGGGACGTGGGTACCCAGTACCGATCGGTCATCTTCGCCCAGACGCCGGCGCAGATGCAGCTGGCGCGGGCGGCCAAGGAGCGCGTCGCTCGGTCAGGCAAGCTGCGCGGCCCGGTGGTGACACAGATCGTTCCGGCGATGCCGTTTTTTCCCGCCGAGAAGGAGCATCAGGACTATCTGCTGAAGCATCCCGACGGTTACTCCTGCCACTACGTCCGCAATATCGCCTTCTAACGGGTCCGACCCGTGGCCCGGGCATGCCCGGTGGCGACCCAGGCCGGCGCTCGTTCAGGTCGCCGGGGTCGCATCGGTCGGATTGCGCCTGGGATGGCCTGGCGATCACCTCAGAACCCGCCGTCGCCGGGGCCGGCAGCTCGGCGACGGCCGGAACCCGGCGCAAGACCGGAAACGTCTGCGCCAGCAGCCCACGCGCCCTGGTAAGAGCGCGGCTACGTCTTCCTGCGGGAGTCGCGTCAAAAAGCGGCTCAGCTCGTCGATGACGCCATCGACCGCCTTGAACGGCACCGACTCGCGCTCGTAGCAGCGGCCGAAGAGCATCAGCACGGCGGGATGGCTGCGGGCGAGGTCCTCGCTGAACTCGCGCACCAGGTGGGTTTTGCCGATGCCGGACTCGCCGTGCCTGTACACCGTCACCGCGCGACCATAGGCGGTTTTCGGCGGTTTTGGATGCGGTGCGTGAAGCACGAGCCGGGCTCGGGGACGGCTTGCTTCGACCAAGATCAGCGAATCGTCGCGGTGCCGGTCGGCGAATCGGATGCGTGGTTGTCGAGCGAGTAGGTGGTGTGATCGGTTGCGGTCGCAGGCACGGCCGAGCGGAGCGGCTCGAGCGCGAACGGCGCGGTGTCGTCGTCCGGGTCGGGCTCGACGGTGACCACGATCATGGCCCCCGAAAGATCGAGCGGGAAGGTCAGGCCGGGCGGCGCGTTTTGCAGAAAATCTTCGCCGGGGAAAGGAGGCGCCATCATCGAGCCCGAGAACGGTGCCGACGAGTCGGCCCCGCTCGGCATCGTGAACTTCCCGGTTGAGAGGGGATGGCCCGCCACGACTGCCCATCCCTCGTACTTCCATCCTGCCGTCAGAATCGGCAGTGACAAGCCCGCCGCCGGGCTGCCCGAGGTTAGGTCGATGAACCACACACCGCTCTTCTCGTTGTTGTTCATCCCGTCGGTGGGCGTGGCGAGAATGTACTTGCCGCTTGCAGCCGTAAAGTCGCTGCCGAGCGCCATGGAACCAGAGATTCCCAACATGGTCATGGACTGGCCGCTTGTGTGGGCGCCAGCAAGGTAGTGCGTGTTTGCCGGCCCGGGATCAGTATCGTTGGCTGGCTCGATCGTGACCACGAAGGCGGTTGCCCGATCGAGCTGCAGGGTGGTGGCAAAGTCTCCATTGGGAATGGCCGCACCGTTGCCATCGACGATCGCCCCGCCCGCATTGAGGTTGAACTTTCCGGTCGAGCGAGGCTGACCATCCAGGATGGCCCATCCTTCGTAAAGGAACCCGCCTCCGAGGGGCGTCACCCCGGTCAGAGCGAGCCGCAGTGTGGTCCCGGCGCTGCCGCCACCACCCCCGGTCCCTCCCGAGCCGCCGCCACCACCCGCCCCGCCGGTTCCGCCCGCGCCGCCCCTTCCGCCGGTCCCGCCTGCACCTGCTCCACTGTCCCCACAGCCGGCGGCGACCACGGGGATCAGGATCATCGCGAAGAAGATACGACGTCTGTCGCGCATGGATAACCTCCTTGTCGAGCGGGAGTACGGCAAACCACACGCAACGGTATCGGCCTCTCTTGGCGATTTGATTCGAATAGCCTGTGTAGCTCCGATCAAGCTTGCGGACGCTTCCAGACCTGCCGCTCGCGTGGTAACAAAAGAAGCCCATGGAACGCGTGCGGCGGCTGGTGCAGCTCTGGAGCTGGCTGCCCGCGTTCCGAGCGGCCGCCGAGACCGAGAACCTTCAGCGCGCTGCGGAGCTGCTGCACGTCACGCCATCGGCCATCTCGCGAGCCATCCGGCTCCTCGAACAGGACATTGGCGAGGCGCTGTTTCATCGCACCGGCAGACACCTCGAGCTCAACGCGGCCGGGCGAACCTTGCTCGGCTTCGTCCGCGATGCGATGCGCCTGCTCGATGACGGCCTAGTCGCGACCACCTCACGCGACGTCATCGGTCCGCTGCCGGTGGGCGCGGACGGCTACGCCACCGAGCACCTGCTTGCCCGCGCGCTGGCTGCCGTTCGAACCAATGCGCCCGAACTGCTCCCGGAGGTCCGGCGCTGCGGGACGACGGACATGATCGGGCTGCTTCTGCGAGGCCACATCGACCTGGCGCTCATCGCGCAGGCGATTGCCCTTCCTGAAGAGCTCCGCGCCGAGGCCCTGGGCACGCTTCGCCACGGCATCTATTGTGGCGCGGCCCATCCGCTCGCGGGCGCGCGAAACCCGTCGGTGGAATGCATTCTCGAGTCTGCCTTTGTCGCGTTAGCGACACCATCTGGAGATCCGTGGCCTCCCGATCTCCCACGTCGGGTGGGGCTCGTCGTGTCCGACATCACCGCCGCTCTGGCAGCGTGCTCAGTCGGTAACCTGCTCGTCGTCCTGGCCGACGCGGTCGCAAAGCCCATTGTCGACCGGGGCCTGCTGCGAAGGGTCGAAGCCGACGTCATTGCCGCTCCGCACATCTACGCGCTTCGACGCCGACCGCTTGTGCGATCGGAAAGGCTGGAGCGCGTGCTCGCTGCCCTGCGTGATTCGCTCGCCGATCTATCCGATTGAGAGGGACGGAACCGGAATCGGCTACTGCCAGCGAACCTGGTAGGCGGGCGAGGAATCCACCTCGGTCACGAGCTCCTTCACGTGATTCATTTCATGGAAGGCACTGCCCTGTCGAGGCAGCCGGATCCCCGGGAAGAAGCACGAACGATGGGCACGGGCGCCTACGCGGGCGACCCGATGACCGAGAACGCGTTGCGCGCCCAGATGGGCCTCCCGGCGCGCGCGGACCCCTCCACGATGTGCCCCTCGGGCTGGACGATGGCCCCCGTGGACCGCGTGAGGCTCCGCCCGAGCGCCACCCGGGCGCGCGGCGTCCTCGTCGACGGAGCGGCTTCACCTGGGGTCGCCAAATCCCCCCGCAGCGCCCGGGGGGCCACTCCTTTCAAGCGTTTAGACACGGTATGCAGCTTGCACAAGATCCCTCGAGATGGTCTTGCGGTGGCTGCTGGCGGCTCTGTGCGCGCTGGGCGGCGGATGCCTGTTGACTCCGTCCCACACCGATCCCGAGATGTCGTGCGACCCGATCGTCAACACCAGCGACTCCGGTCATCACAACCCGGGCTCCGACTGCATGCAGTGCCATGACGGCACGATGCCGGATGCACCGAGGGCGTCTGTCGGCGGCACCGTGTACGCGACCGGCAGCATGCCCCTGCCTGGTGCGAGCATCCGCGTGCGCGACGCCCACGGCCAGAGCATGCGATTGATCAGCGCCCTCAACGGCAACTTCTACAGCGCGTCGCCGATGGCTTATCCAATTACGGTGATCGCATCGGCCTGCCCTCATACGGTGCCGATGCTCGGTCTCGTGCTGCCGCCTGGCGACTGCAACGCGTGCCACCTTACCGACGGAGATCCCGGCCGCATCCGGCTGCCATAGGCGCGTGTCGAAGTGGCGATCGAGGCTGGCGCGGCGCCACGTGGTGATTCGGCTCGCGCTCACCAGCGGAGGCTGCTTCGCGATATAATGGTGGGGGTTTTTTGTACGATGCGTCGAGCGCTCCTTCTATGTGCCGCTCTTGCGACCTTCGGATTCGAAGTGGGGGCGCCGCGGGCACAGGCACGACCCGCCCGTCCGGCTGCTCCGGCCCCGAAAGAAATCACCAGGCCCTGGGCAGCCGGCGTCTCGGCGCAGCAACAATCCGAGGCCATGCGGATCTTCAAGCTCGGCAACGCGCTGTTCGTGGAGTCGCAGTATGCGCAGGCGCTCGCCAAGTACCGCGAAGCGGTCACGCACTGGGACCATCCCGCCATCCGCTACAACATGGCGGTCTGCATGATCCACCTGGATCAGCCAGTGCTAGCCTATGAAACCCTGATCCAGGCGTTGCGTTATGGCGCGGCGCCGTTCGAGCCCGACCTGTACGAGCAGGCACAGACCTACAAGAAGCTCCTCCTGGGCCAGCTCGCAGAGCTCACGATCAAGGTCGAGGAGCCGGACACGCAGGTGTCCCTCGACGGCGAGCAGCTCTTCGTGGCACCGGGCGAGGCAACGCGGCTGCTCGCACCCGGCGCCCACCAGCTGGTCGCAAGCAAGAACGGCTTTCTGACCGAGAGCCGGGCGCTGACCCTCGTGCCCGGCCAGCCCACAGCAGTCGCGCTCAAGCTGGTGCCGCTTTCGTCGCTGTCCGCGAAGCGACGCTTTGCGTCGTGGAAACCATGGGCATTGCTGGCCGCCGGGGTGGCCGTGGCCGCCGTCGGAGTGCCGCTGCAGCTCGACGCGCAATCCAACATGGACAGCTATGACCGCCAGTTCGGGCAGAAATGCCCGATGGGATGCCACGAGCAGGATCTGCCGGCGTCCGTGCGGGATTTGAAGAGCCAGGCGGAGCTCGAGAACGGAATCGCGGTCGGAACCTTCATTGCGGGCGGGGCCCTGGTGGCGGGCGGGCTGGTCCTGATCATCCTCAATCAGCCGCGCGTCGTCGAAGCCCAGCCCAAGCCGGCTTTGCCACCGCTGACGCTCGTACCCACGCTGGGGCCCGGGAGGGTCGGAGCCACGCTCTGCGGGAGCTTCTGACCGGGGGCGCGGTCGGCCTGCTCCTTGGGTGACGTGGTCACTTCAGATCCTTGCTGATCTTGCGGCGCTCCTTCTCCAGCCGCTCGGCACGCGCCCGCAGCTCGCTGTTGGCCTTGCGCAGCGAGTCGGCCAGCTGCTGCGACTTGGCGGCCGCATCGTGGGCCTTGCGAGACTCTTCCTGGGCCGTCTTGAGCGCCGCGCGCAAGTCCACCTTGCCTCGTTCAACCGCCTGCTCTGCGGCCTGCTTGGCCTGCTGCTCGGCTTGGATCACGGACAGCTGGTCCTTGACCTTCTGCTCGGCCGCCCGTGCCCGCTCGGCTTCGGTCTGCGCGTGCAGCTTCTCGCGCACCGCGGTTCGCTCCGCCCCCCGCACCAACATCAGCGCGACCCCGCTCACGGCGACGACCAGGAGCAAGAACCCGATCGTCCCCGCCACCAGCGCTCGCTTGACGCGAGCCGCCCGCCCCGCCACTGCGAACACCTGATCGAGAAACTCCTGCTCGCGCGCGGCCAGCCCGCCCTGGTAGCGGGCACGCCACAGGCGCGCTTCGGCCATGGCCTCGTCGCGCCAGAGCAGCCCCTTCGGGCGTCCCTTGAGGTCCCACTGCTTGGCGGCCGCCCGCAGCTGGGCCAGGAAAGCGGCGTCTTCCCGTCCCTCGTCGAGCCAGCGCTGAAGGGTCGGCCACCCACCAATCAACGACTCGTGGACCAGCTCGACCGCGCTGCCCTCGGCTTCGCTGCGGGTCTGCACCACCAGCAGCCGGGCGGCCACCAGGTCATTGACCAGCGTCTGCAGGTCGGCCGGGTCCGCGGGCAGCTCGCGCAGCTCACTGCTCTCGACGATGGCGCGCGTACCCTCGGGCGTCACCAGGCGCTGGAAAACGGTGCGCGCGAGCCGTCGCGCAGACGGGGACAGCCGGGCCACCACCTCGTCGGCATGCGTGGCCAGCGCGCCCGAGATGCCACCCATCCCGGCATAGCTGTCTTGCGTGAGCATCTTGCGCCGCCGGTCGCGGCTCTCCCAGAGCCGTGCGGCCGCGAACTGGAGCAGCGGCAGCGCGCCCGCGGTGGTGGCCAGAGCGTCCAGCATCTCGACCACCATGGCCGAGGTCTCGAAGCTGTAGCCGAGCATCTCCACGGGCTGGGTCAGCGCCTCGCGCAGGCCCTCGCGCCCCAGCGCCGGCAGGAAGACCAGGCCCCGGGTCAGCTCCGCCATGAAGCGACGATCCTCGGCCACCCGGTCGAGCAGGTCCGAGCGCATCGACACCAGCAAGCGCACGGGCGCAGCGGCATCGTCGGCCACTCCGGCCAGACACGCGGTAAAGGCCATCCGCTCGGCCGGCTCGGGCGCCAGCGTGTACAGCTCCTCGAACTGATCGATGAACAAGAGGATCCGAGTGTCCGGCCCCGCGCGGCCGCGCAGAAGCGCGCCCAGAAATCCGGGCTCGGCCCGCAAGCGCTCGGTCAGCGCCTGATGCTCGGATATCCGGTTCTGCCACCCGCCCGACGAGCCCGACGTGAGCGGCTGCAGCGCGCTGGCCAGGCTCATGAGCGGGCTCCGCCCCGGACGCAGCATGAAAACCTCCCACCACTCGCCCGAGGCCTTGAGCGCGGGAATCACTCCGGCCCGGACGAACGACGATTTGCCGACGCCGGAAGGCCCCACGAGCCCCACGATGGGCTGATTGCGCAGCTGAGCGACCATGCGCGAGATGTCCTGCGCACGACCGAAGAATCGGTCTGCATCGGACTCCTGGAATGCGGTCAGGCCCGGAAACGGGCTCTCGTCCTCGCCCAGCTGGCGGCCGAATCGCCGGGGCAAAAGCGGCTCCAGCTCCTCGATCACCTCGCGCGCGCTCGCGCAGCGCTCGGCCTTGTGCTTGCGCAGGCAGCGGTCGATGACCTGCTCGAGCTTGCGCGGCAGATCGGGCACCTGGTCGGCGATTCGTGGCAGGGGCCGCTCGAGATCGGACGCGCTGGCCAGCACCGACTGCGTGGTCAGCGGCGTCAGCGGATGGCGCCCCGCGACCAGCTCGAACAGGATGATGCCGACCGCCCACAGATCGGCCCGCGGGTCGACGTCGTGCCAGAACTGCTCGGGCGCCATATAGGCCAGCGTCCCCATGAGCGAGCCTTGCTGCGTCACCGCGAGATGCCCCGGCTCGGCCGCCGAAGGCGCAACCCGGTCCCTCTGGGAGAACAGCTTGGCGATGCCGAAGTCGAGCACCTTGACGGTGCCGGTGCTGGTGACGAAGATGTTTTCGGGCTTCAGATCGCGGTGCACGATGCCGAATTCGTGTGCGCGCGCGAGCGCTCGCAGGACCGGCACCATGAGCTCGACGGCGCGGCTGGCCGGCAGCCGCTTGTCCTGGGTTTCTTTGCGCAGCGTGGCGCCCTCGAGGTACTCGAGCACCATGTAGGGTCGCCCGCGGTGCTGATCGACCTCGTGAATCACCACGATATTCTCGTGACTGCACTGGGCGGTGGCGCGCGCCTCGACCAGAAAGCGCTCGGTGAACTCGGTCGAGATGGCCGACAGGAACTTCATGGCCACCCGGCGGCCGAGCTTGGTGTCGCGGGCCAGAAAAACCTGCCCCATGCCGCCGCGACCCAGCTCGCGGATGAGCTCGTACTGGCGGATGTGAAGGCCCGGGATCAGCTCGCGCGAAGTGGGCTCGAGCGCGGGTGCAGACGCGGCTTGGTCGGCCTCGCTGGCGACGACGCGGGTGGCCTGGATGTCCTCGGCGATCGGGTGGGCAGGGCCGACCTCCCCGAGCGCGTCCCCCTCGCCGCGCGGAGGCTCCCGGCTCCCACCGCTCAAGTGCGTCTCCGCGCGCTCAGGCCGCGCTTCATGGCCGCGGCCGCGCTGGCAAGTCGGCGCGCCAGGGCGGTCACGGCCGGCGTCTGCGTGTGGCGTGCCAGCACATCCTCGACCAGCCGGTCCATCGTGATCGAGATCTCGTCGAGTCGGCGCAGGACGCTGGCGCGATCCGATGCCAGCGCCACGCCCTTGTCCCGGGCCTCTGCCTGTGCGCGCTCGAGCTCGGCCAGAACGGTCGTCAACCGATTCTCGAGCTCACCGATCTGATAGCCCAGATCGCGCTGTGACTTGCCATGCCGCTCCGAGCGCTGGAACACCAGCTCGCCGATGGCGAAGCGCAGGGTGGCTTCCCGCTCGCGCGTGGCCTGCTCGACGTCGGCGAGGTGACGCTCCAGCTCCTCCGCTTCGAGATCGAGCCGCTCCAGCTCCTGGATCAGCTCCTGGAAGCTGGCCACTCCCACCACCAGCTGCACGTCGTCGAGGCCGGCGTCCAAGAGCGCCTCGGCCACCTCGCGCAGGATAGCCTGGTAGGCCAGCTTCGCCACGCCATCGCTTGGTGTCACCGAGGGCACCCGGCTGCTGCTCGTCCCGGTCCCGGACTGCAAATTGGCAGCCACCATGCCCACACTCGATCGCCGGAGCTGGCCGCTGGAGGTGGTCCGCGCCACGAATCCGGGGATCTGCTGCAAGGCCAGCAGCAGCTCTTTTCCGGTCTGGAAGCGCCGCGACCGATCCTTCTCGAGGCAGCGCAGCACGATGGCGTCGAGGCTGGACGGGAAGCGCGCCTGCGGCACCCGCTTGCTGGGCGCGTCCGGCTTCTTTTGCATCTGCGCGTTGAAGATGTCGATGATGTTCCCCATGAAAGGCGGCTCGCCGACCAGGAGCTCGAAGGCGACGCAACCGATCGCGTAAATGTCCGTGCGCGGATCGGACAGGCTTTCGCCGCTGCACAGCTCGGGCGCCATGTAGGGCACGGTTCCGGACAGCTCGCCTTTTTCGGTCAAGCGCTGGCTCTCGCGATAATCGGGAGCGATGATCTTGGCCATGCCGAAATCGAGCACCTTGAGGAAGTCGGCCTGACCGCGATGGTCGACCAGGATCATGTTCTCGGGCTTGAGGTCGCGATGGATGACGCCGTGGGCGTGCGCGTGGTCGACCGCGTCGGAGAGTTGGGCCAGGATGTGGAGCGCTCGTTTGACGGGCAGCCGGCCCACGCCGCGCAGCACCGTGTCGAGCCGCTCGCCGTCGGCGTACTCCATGGACAGATAGAAACGCCCGTCGGGGAGCCGGCCGAAGTCGTAGACCCCCACGATGTTGGGATGCTGGACCCGGTTGGTGGCTCGCGCCTCGCGCCGAAACCGTGACACGAACTCAGGATTGGCCGCCAGCAGCGGTTGAAGAATTTTGAGCGCTTCCTGACGTCCCAGGTTGATGTGCTCGGCCAGCCAGACCTCGCCCATGCCGCCTTCCCCGAGCTTGCGCAGGACGCGGTAGCGCTGGTCGAGGACTTGGCCGATCATGATCTCCGCCCCACGGTCATTGCGAGATGCAAGCAGGGCTCTCGGTCCCCCCATCGTCGCGCCGATCGCGCATCTCTGCAAGAGGGGAACGCCCTGGGACACCCGTCGTTGACAAACCCCGGGTCGTCCTGCTAGCGAAAGGCATGCTGCCGACGCGGCGCCGGCTTCTGGTTGCCGTCTCGCTCGCGATCCTCGGCCGCGCGGGCGCCGTTTCGGCCCGGGCGGTTCCGCCCACGGTCGGAATCGATATGACTGCGCTCGATGAAGCAACCTTCCAGCGACTGGACGCGCTGGCGCTCGAGAAGCGCCTGGTGCTGCGGCTGGTCGAGGAGGGCTTCGCGGTGGTGGCCGTGGCCGCGCGGCCGCAGGCGGTGCTGCGCGTGCGCCCGGCGGCAGACGCGGTGGTGCTGACGGTCGAGGCCGGCCAGGCGGGGGTGCGCGAGCGGCGCGTGCCGGTGGGTGGCGACAACCTGACCGAGCTCCACCTCGAGATCGTGCAGAAGGCGGCCGAGCTCGTGCGCGCGGCCGAGCTCGCGCGCGCAGCTGCTCCGGCGGCACCGCCAGCGGGGGTGGTCGAAGCCGAAAGCGCGCACGGTGCCCGCGTTTGGCTTGCGGTGGCGGGCGGAGCCGACGCGGTCGTGCGCTCGGGCGGCG
>Ga0126376_10000849_pt1 | contig 15752 bp, 13 predicted proteins | sample PanSoiMetPlot_15_FD_92760 | JGI IMG/M metagenome (GOLD analysis project Ga0126376, IMG submission 92760) | Tropical forest soil microbial communities from Panama - MetaG Plot_15 | ecosystem: Environmental > Terrestrial > Soil > Tropical forest > Bulk soil | place: Panama | collected 2016-02-17
AATTGCCCGTCGATGTCACGTCTCTTACGTCAGAAAGGTCCACGCCCTCAAAGTTAACGCCATTGCCGAAGTTCGAGATAACGCCGGGTCCCTGGATGTCTACGTGGGCTACTCCAACGGCCAGGATTCCGGACGGACCATCTGAACCACCGAAGGGACCAGTGATGCTGTGGCCGTTTAGGTTGAGTTTAACGTTGCTTGCGGTGATCGATATGCAGGTAACCGAACTGGTCAGATCAGCGACAAGGTCGTAGTGACCCGGAGTATTGATGGTGGTGCATCTGTTAATCGTCCTGGTTCGGGCGATGGCGATTCCCCAGGGCCGCAATCCTACGGGCACAGTTGTGGTCACTGTATTGGTCGCAGTGTCGATCACCGAGACGTTGTTGTCATTGAAATTTGTCACGTATGCGGAGCCACCGTTTGGCGTGATCCCGATTGCTCGTGGAAACGAGCCCACGGGCACGGTGGCGACCACCGTATTGGTTGCAGTGTCGATTACCGAGACACTGTTACCAAGAAGATTCGACACGTAGGCGAATGCCCCATTAGGAGTGACGGTTACGAAGAATGGCCGCGATCCTGCCGTCACGGTTGCGACAATCGAATTGGTTGCCGTGTCCAGCACTTTAACGTTGTTACCACCGAAATTCGCCAGATAAGCAAATGCCCCGTTCGGCGTAAATGCTATGGAGGTCGCTGCAACCCCAATCGGCACGGTGGCGACCACCGTATTGATCGCGGTGTCAATCACGGAGAGAGCGCCAAAAGCGTCGAGCACCCAGACAAAGGCCCCATTCGGCGTGATCGCTATTGATTGGGGCGCGAGTCCCACCGTCAATGTCGTTGCTACTGTGTTGGTTGCCGTGTCGATTACCGTGACTGTGGTACCGTTGTTGTTTGCCACGTAGACGAACGCGCCATCGGGCCTGATGACCACTCCAATCGGGAGGGTTCCCACCGGCACAGTTGCGATCACAGTATTGGTGGCCAAGTCCACGACCGAGACAGAGCCAGTCAGGCCGCCGGAATTCACCACGTACAGGAATTTCAAGTCTGGAGTGACAGCTATCGCTCTTGGAATGGGGCCGACTGGTATCGTGGCGACTACCGTATTAGTGCCGGTGTCCACCACAGATACGCTGCCGCTGCTAGAATTGACCACGTAAGCGTTCACCTGAGCCTTCGCGGGGCTGGCTCCGAAAATTACGAGAAACAGCGCCAGCGTTACTACTCGAATCGCCGCGCCAGGAAACAACTTTGAAAACTTCTGAGTAAAACTTGTCATCGTTACCCCTCCCTTCTGAGCTCCCAGGCTGGCTTGCGAAGCCCGGCCAGGGAGCATTTCTGGTTGTTAATGAGTTCGTGATTGCTTTGCATAATGCGCACGAGTGCTATGCGTACGATCTTCCAATCATGCGACGCATAGCCGAGTGGTCATCCACTATTGGCAGCCTTCATTCGTCGCTATCGTTTCGTCTGGGCTTTGTGAGGGTGAGGATTATCAGCGGAAAACGCAGGCGGGTAAATCGGGATAATACCTATTTTGATACGGGTATTAGCCCCTATTTCTTATGGGTAGTAGCACCTATATGAGACGATTTTGGCTTAAAGGCATGCACCAAGCTGGGTTCGGCTTTGCCGCCGAATGTGAAGCGTGGCTTAGGCCCAAGCTAATGAAAGCCCGAGAAAAACTAGTGCAGTGAGGAAAATTTCAAGTTATGCCGGAAAACTGTAGGAAAATTTCAAGTTATGCCGGACAAGAATTTCATTTAATGCCGGAATCATCCGCGTAAGTTATTGATTCCATTAACAGGCCAATTTCACTTTATGACCGAACCCACATGTGGGTTCGGTCATTAAATGAAATAAGTAGGTCATAAAGTGAAATTGGTGGGGCATAGCGTGAAATTTAGAAGGGTTATAAAGTGAGGTGAAACGGCCATTGAAACCAGATGCTTTCCGGCGAGCATGAGCCAGGGGATTACCTTGATGCTCTTGGCATCGTAGGGTTATTGACCCTGGGAGAGCCTCAGCGAGTCAGGAGTCGGTGGCACCGGGGGCCGTCGAAAGACAGCATAACCCACAGCAATCAGTACAAGTAGGAACAGAATGAGGAAAACTCCGTAACACTTCCTATCGTAGTTTTTGTTTTCTGTAGCCAGTTTGAGTTCCAGTTCGCCTCGATCAAACTCCCGCGAGCAACTCCGGCACGCCTGAGAATCGGAGAAGCACAGATGCAGGCACTCAGGACACTTTACAAGACTCATCGGCGACTCTTCTTTCCGCGATTATCTTGACCTTTTTAAGCTCCGTCCTCTGAAGGCCAAAAAATCTCGCCATCTCGAGGATTTGATTCGGACTTACAAAATCCGAGGGCTTCGCGCAGAATTTATCTATACCGGGAGCAAACTCGCGGCACTTCATTGTTTTCGGGATGTTCAGACCGAGGCGACATGCACCTTCCTGGGAGCGAAGCAAACAAAAATCACAAATAGTCACTTTCACTTCCCTTCTGCTGTTGCTCGGCGTGATCTGCTATTAACAATGCGTTGAATCCACACGAGCACACACGTACTGCCAGGCCGAAGTATTCGGATTGACGGCCAAGTCTCGCGTGCAAATCCATCCGTTTTACGAATGCGCATGAATGAGTCGGCGTATACGATCCGCGAATAACACATCCATTTTCTGTGGTTCTATGATCGCAGTTACCTCACCTTCGCCAAACGTGGGATGTATCAGCGTCTGTCCTTTGCGATACGTTCGAGCCCGATCATATGGCGCGCCGAGTTTAGTGGACGCACGACGCGTTGTCCCGGCGCGATAGTTGACGTGTGACGCACACATCGGACAACCGACGCGCGTGATCCTTCCTGTCTTGCTGACAGAAACCACGATGTGACCACGCTCTTCGTTACAGGTGATGCACATTTGGTCGACACGATCTCCAATTTTGAAACCTGTCTTCTCTTCCATGTTATCTCCTGTCTAAGAGTCGTATTAAACCTATCCGTGGTCATTAAAATTTCCCTCACATTAAGAGGCCGCGGCGCGAGAACGCTTACAACGTGGCCCGTAAAACTCGCGAGGGCGTCGGGTTCGTTATCGTAGACATCGAAGACAGTCAGAAGTTTTGTAATCGTCATTAAATCCCGAACGCGCTCTGTAAGATGGATTAGCTTAATCTCTCCACCCTTGTTGCTCAGAGTTATGTGGCTCGAAATAAGCTCGCCGAGCCCGACCGAATCTATGTGCGTAACGAGCGCAAGGTTTAAAAGAATCTTAGTTTTTCTTTCGTCCACAAGGCAGCGAATCGCTTTATGCAGGGCGAGCGTGGCCGTTAATTCGTATACGGCCCTTTAGGTCGAGAATAGTTACATCTCCCTCGCGGCGTTCATTAATATAAAGATTGACCACTTGAGTCTCCCTTCCATGATTTCGACAACTTGTTCTCAGGAATCTTCACGGTCCTCGATTGGCAGCTGTTGACGTCAGGTGATCTGGGAGATTCCAGAAGAGCTGAGAAGAGAGTAAGCGGCTACACTCGGTTCACACCGACCTTATGCTAGCCCGCCATATATGTCAACTGTGGGATATATTTCATATATACAATTTCCCCGAGCAAGCGAGTATCGAGGGCTACCGGTCGAACTCGTCTTTCACTGTCTGTTCCAATCTCTGACGGTCGAGGATCTTAATGTGACCGCGGATCTAACTGATTGCCCCGGCATCCTGCAACCGGCCCGCAGCCACGGTAACACCTTAAAGCCAACGGCAAAGTTGCTGTTCCACCGAGTGAAGACGGTTGCAAACGGCAGTCTGTGAGATCTGAGTGATCAGTGCTTGCGTATACCGCAACAGCAGGTATTGAAACTTACCACCCTTCGCGAACTCATCTTGAAGCACTTGGCCTTCATCTGCACGGCTGCGCCGGCGCTCTACGACGGCACGATTGGGCATCGTGCTGCCTCCCATGAAGAGGGCGATCCGCACCACACCATCATTGCCTGTCAATCCCATCTCGGCGCTTGAGCCGTTTTTCCATCGTGTAAAGCAGCGAGACTATTTGCGGTCGTGGGACAGTAGACGTAATCCAGTTGTCCGCCGAATTCATAGACTACTTCACCAAGAGCAAAGGAAACATTTGCAAGATGTGGCAGGAAACGTTCATAGTCGTCATTTAAAAGCGCGGCAAGAAGCCGATTCTCGCTCGGCGAGGCAGGTCCTATAGAACAGCCATGCGTAATCTCGATGCTTTCCTCAAATGAGAGGATTCTAAACATTTTGAAATAAGGAGATACGATTCATGTTGTGGACAATTCTTGTTGTGTTGTTGCTGCTTTGGTTGGTTGGGTTTTATGGTGGCTTTGTCACCAACAGCCTCATCAACCTGTTGTTGGTAGCAGCGGTTATCGTTCTTGCGCTGAACCTGTTGCGGCGCCGAAACCCCGCATAGGCCTGGAGAACAAGCAAAGGTAATGGCAAAGCAAATAACTTTTGGCGGACACTCGCGTGCAGCGATTCTGCGCGGTGTGAATAAACTCGCCGACACAGTAAAAATCACCCTCGGTCCAAAAGGACGCAACGTCGTACTTGACAAGAAATATGGCAGCCCGACGATCACCAAAGATGGTGTTGCCGTTGCGAAAGAGATTGATCTTAAAGATGCGATGGAGAATATGGGCGCGCAGATGGTACGAGAGGTGGCTGCAAAGACGAGCGACGTGGCCGGCGATGGCACGACCACCGCGACCGTGCTGGCGCAGGCCATCTTTCGCGAGGGAGTAAAGGCTGTGGCGGCAGGTGCCAACCCGATGGCTTTGAAGCGCGGTATCGATAAAGCAGTCGAACTCGCAATCCAACAGATTAACAAAGCAGCGAAGCCGGTCACAGAAGACATGATCGCCCCGGTAGGCTCGATTTCCGCAAATGGGGATCACACCATCGGAAACTTGATCGCCGAAGCGATGCAGAAGGTTGGCAAAGATGGTGTCATCACCGTCGAAGACTCAAAGACGATTGAGACCGCTTTGGAAGTGGTGGAAGGGATGCAATTTGATCGCGGCTACCTTTCCCCTTACTTCGTCACCAACGCGGAAACAATGGACGCCGAACTCGACAATCCAGTCATCCTTCTAAGCGAGAAGAAGATTTCTTCGATGAGAGATTTACTGCCTATTCTCGAGGAAATCGCCAAGCTGGGCAGATCGATCTTGATCATCGCTGAAGACGTAGCTGGCGAAGCATTGGCAACGCTTGTGGTAAATAGATTGCGAGGCACGCTGAACGTCGCTGCGGTAAAGGCGCCGGGATTTGGCGATCGTCGTAAGGACATGCTCGAAGACATCGCAGTACTTACTGGCGCGAAGGTTATTAATGATGAGCTTGGGATCAAGTTGGAGAGCGTCATGTTCGAAGAACTGGGCTCGGCCAGGAAGGTGACGATTGACAGCGAATCCACGATCATCATTGGCGGCGGCGGCGATCACAATGCGTTACAGGCTCGCGTGAAAACACTGAAATCTCAAAGCGAAGGCGCTACGTCAGAGTATGACCGCGAGAAGTTGCAGGAACGCGTAGCGAAACTAGTGAGTGGCGTCGCGATCATTCGCGTTGGAGCGTCCACTGAAATTGAACTCAAAGAGAAGAAAGCGCGCGTTGAGGATGCGATACACGCGACCCGTGCGGCCATTGACGAAGGTATCGTGCCGGGTGGCGGAGTGGTTCTGCTACGAGCCGCAAAGGCACTCAACAAATTCAAATTATTCGAGAACCACGATAGTGAAGCGAACGGAGATGAAGATGAGTACATCGGCGTAAATATCGTGAAGCGTGCGCTTGAAGAGCCGCTACGACAGATTGTCGCCAACGCCGGCAAAGAGGGCGCAGTTATCGTTGAGCGAATTCGGTCCGAAAAGAACCCGAATATGGGTTACAACGTCCTGACGGAGAAGTTTGAAGATCTCGTTGCTGCAGGGGTTGTTGATCCGGCCAAGGTAATTCGCAGTGCGTTGCAAAACGCATCATCGATCGCCGGGCTACTGCTCACCACCGAAGTGCTAATTTCAGAACTCCCTGCACCTCTACAAAAACTTAAGAAACAAGATCAATAATGGTACCCCGGTCGCAACGAAAACGAATACGTGGAACCAGCTTAACTCCCGGCGCCGACAGTATGAGCACTTGATCTTCCAGAGCGGAAGCACAGTGCCACAGTTGGAGCAAGATCAGATGATTTTAGGCATCGATACTCCGCAGTTGCTTAACACGTTGAGACTTTACTCGACCGGAGACCGGTTGCCAGGCGGCAGAGACGCGATTGAAACGTATTTGTTTGATGCCATGGGCCAATCCGAGAAATTGCAAAGTCCTAATACCGAACCAGTTTAAATCGAGCTCGTACCAACGCAGACCATGACGCGCTGAGGTCGGATGAGCGTGATGGTTGTTGTGCCATCCTTCACCGAATGTCAGGAGCGCCACCCACCAGCTATTGCGCGAGTCATCACCGGTTTCGAATCTTGTTTTTCCCCACAGGTGTGTAGCCGAATTGACGAGCCACGTCGCATGCAGGCACAGCGTAACGCGGAGGAATACTCCCCAAAGCATTACACCCCAACCTCCAAACGCAAAGAGCATCAGCCCGACTAGAATGAGCGGAACGTAGTAGAAGCGGTTCAGCCAACGATAGTAGCTATCCTTTATTAAATCAGGTGCATAGTGTGCGACGGTCGCGTCGTCATGATTCTGTGCGGTGCCCCACAAAATCCAACCGATATGTGCCCACCAGCCACCATGGCGTGGCGTATGCGGATCGCCCGCGCGATCAGTGTGCGCATGATGTATGCGGTGAGTCACCAGCCATTGAATGGGACCACCTTCGAGAGTCAGCGTGCCGCAGGTAATGAGAAAGTATTCAACCAGTTTCGGTACTTTGTAACCGCGATGGGTAAGCAGCCGATGATAGCCCATGCCGATACCAAGACTCCCGCCAACCCAGTAAAGAACTACTCCGGTGATTACAGCCGGCCAGCTCCAAAAGAAAAGTGCCGCGATGGAGCCAAGATGGGCGCTAATCAGAAAAATCCCGGTTGCCCAATTGCCGCTGGCCCAATTGACGTCCGTCCTCTGCGTCGGCGCTGCTACGTACCCACCTTCGTTTAATTTCATACGAATCCTCTTTGACAAGGTGTCTTCTAATCCGCGTGGTGATCGAAATGAGCAGTGCGGCCCTCTGGGATGAATGAGATCATCCCGGAGGGACCGAAACAATGCGTACACTGTTGCTTGTTACCAGCGAGGTTCAGACCGGCGTCCATTGCCGCTGTAGCCACCGCCGCGATTGTCGCTAAAGCCACGTCCGCCTCCGCCGCGATTCTCGCGGGGTTTGGCTTCATTGACTTTCAAGGCGCGACCACCGACTTCCTTGCCATTAAATTGCTCAATCGCCGATGTGGCTTCTTCCTCGCTGGACATTTCCACGAAGGCAAAGCCTCTCGAGCGTCCGGTGTCGCGGTCTTCCACAACACTGGCAGATTGAACAGTGCCAGCTTGGCCAAACAACTGCTGCAGCTCCTGACTGGTGGTTTGGAAAGCGAGGTTTCCAACATAAAGTTTTGTTGACATAGATATATACCTTTCCCCTTTCGGGAATGAAAAGAAGCTGCGAATCGGATGGGCTTCGGCGAAACGGTAGCGGTCGAAGGACCAGGTTCGGATGCTCTCAAAAAAGAGCGGCTTCGAAGTGTGAAACAAGCCCGCTCTCGAACTTCCAAAACGCCAGCGCTGATCGATTTATGCGCGGGGCGCATCACCGTCGATGCGCGAGAGAAGGATTAACCGCAGCTATGATGCCTTATGCAAAGGGTAGTTGCAAGTATGCGACCACTTTTGTATGTTCCAGCTACAAAATATATTTCGTATCGACAATATATGTCGGATGTGGTAAATATGAGTCCCCCCCCGATTATGATTGTGCCCAGGCTCGACAAACTGCTGGCTAAGGAAAAGCGCACCTTCTACTGGCTGGCGAAGCAGACCGGTGTCAGTCATACAACTCTTTGGCGACTGAAAAAAGGCAAGGCAGTGGGAATTAATTTTGAAACGCTCGAGAAAATCTGCCGCGCCCTGCGATGTCAACCCGGCGATGTTTTGTTCCTTACAAACGATAAAACGCCTCCGAGGCGTCAATCTTTGAAGACCAAGCGGAAGTCCTCGAGCTAAAGCAGTTCCCCTTCCGGAACAGCAATGAGAATCGGCGCAGTGATTTGCTTCGAACAATAGATGACGTCTATTCAGTTAAGCGCCCGCCTGGAACTCGTATTTGTCAGCGAATTGAGGCCACATTAGCTCAGGATCACGAAGCATGAGAATTTTACTGTACAACCCGGATAATGGAGTGACGCGCAATTTCATGCCCCACTTGTGGATGTTTCTTCTCAAGTCACTCACCCCATCCGAGCATGAAGTGTTGCTGATCGACGGCAACGCCAGACCGATGAACGAGCAACAACTGGTTCGGTTTGCGCGGAAGCAACAGATCGGTCTCGTAGGTATCGGAGCAATGACGCGAATGATTGCTCGTGCATACTGCTTTGCCGACGCGCTCCGGGAGGCCGGTATTCCGGTAGTTATGGGTGGTCCACACGTTACCGAACTACCTGCCGAGGCGCTGGGCCATGACGGCGGACCACGGCACGCCGATGCGGTAGCGCTTGGCGAAGCCGACGAAACCTGGCCCAGGATCGTTGCAGACGCGGCGCAAGGCCGGCTGAAGGAGATATATGAACCAATCGACGACCATGGAAAGGAACGAAAGCCGAGCTTAAAGCAGTATCCGGTAATTCCCTGGGATAACATCGATCTCGAGCAGTTTAACCTGGTTCCCAACGTGTTTCGCCGCTTAACTAAGCGACATGGGTCGGGATGGAAGTCTTTCAACCTGGTGCCTGTTGAATCCGGCCGCGGTTGTCCATATGGGTGTGAGTTTTGTACGGTGACGGGATTCTTTGGAGATTCCATCCGCTTTCGAACCAATGAGAGCGTCGTCAATGAACTGCTAATGCTGAAACGGCGCGCGCGAAAGGAACGTGGGCAGGTCTCCATTTTCTTCATCGACGACAATTTTGCGATCAACATCAAGAGAACAAAGTCGTTACTCCGAGATATTATCGCCGCCAAAGCTCAACTACCGTGGGTGGCGCAGATCAGCGCGAATCTTTTGCGTGATGAAGAACTGGTGGATTTAATCGCCGCATCCGGCGGCAAATGGATTTTTATTGGAATGGAGTCGCTCGACGCGGCGAATCTCTCAGACGTAAACAAGAGTTTCAATAAACCGGGAGAATACGCTGCCGTCTTGAACCGGCTAGCCAAACGGGATATCTATGCGATCACTTCATTTATCATCGGACTTGATAATGATACGGCCGGTGTAGCAGAACGTACTCTCCGACAGATAGAACTGTGGCCCCCGGGACTGCCCGTCTTTAGCGCTCTCACTCCATTACCCGGTACGCCGCTGTACGCGAGGCTGGAAACTGATGGACGTCTTACGCGCCCCAGGCACTGGTTAGACTTTGCTCCTTTCAAACTGTCCCATTCGCCATTGAAAATCACAGTGTCCGAAGCAGAGAAGGAGATCGATGAAGCCTGGCGCAAGTCGTACAGCGCCGACCGCAACGAGAAGGTAGTTAACCTGCTGATATCCCAAAATCTTGACATCGGCGCCATGCACTTGCTGGCGAGACTTTGTTTTCGCGGAATTTATGTGCCACAGATGACGAGAAGGGCTTGGTTCAATTTGATTTTCCAAAACCGGAGGTCGATCTTCACGTTGTTACGTAACGGCGTTGCAAGATACCGTGAGACGCATAACGGCCAAACTGAGAAAGCTACAGCACCGGCGATGAACTAGCCCTTTCGCGAAAGTATGTTATAGTCCTTTTAGCGTTATCAGTTCTTTAGAACCACTCTCGACATCAGGATCTGCGCGTAGCGTCCTCCTCCTTGTGCCGTCTGTTTGTTTTTTCAAACCTGACTATGCCGAGCATCCTGATGCACGCATCTACAAGCTACATTTCAACGATCATACAAGGATCCGCGGATGCCCTAATCCGTTTTCTCCGTATGTTCGGTTGTGTTGAAGCGTGCGATGGGAGAGCTACTAAATGAGCGCGAGTCGGCAGGAGAGTGGACCAGGAGAAATCTCACGATTCCGAGCAGTCGTGGTAGCGGCATTAAGAGCGAAGCAACTTCGACGTGGTTCAAAGCCGCGGATCGAGTCGAATCCTGACAAACACAAAGATACAAGCATTGCAATGGAAGAGGTCAGAAGAGGCTTGATCAACTTTACCCAATTCCCGGTGCCCCATGGTCATGCCCTCAGTGCGATGAGAGACGTGAAAGCAGGCGTCGAAGAATCCCTTCCGGTAGTCGGGTAAACATGAGGGATTTGGCAGCTTAAGTAAATGAGGGTTATGAACGGACTGCGCATGTTCATCCGGCCGGACAACAAGGATTCGGTTGGAAATAACGTTTTCTATAGCCAGCGTGGCCATGGTCCAATATATCGCTGGCGTTATGAAAAACAGCTTGCCAAGTGGCAAGCAGCGCGCGTGCATAGTTCCGACTGGAGTTCCCATGAATTGTGCACTGCCCCTTGGCAATCCGTTCCTCAGGAGCTCAAGGCTCAGTTGAATGAACACTATGTCGAATGACTTTCACATCTAACATCCACTAAGCGCCTCGGGTCAAACACCGGCGCATCTCTTCGCAGCCTACAATCCAGATCGCAGACTTTCTCCAAGTCCGTTCAGACGGGTCTTGGCGAACTGCCAAGACCGACCGCGTCCTCTCAGGTGATTCGCTCGTCGATTTCGCATTAACTTCCGGCGGTGAGGAAAATTTCAAGTTATGACCGAAAACTGTAGGAAAATTTCACGTTATGCCCGAAAAGAATTTCATTTAATGACCGACTCGTCCGCGTAAGTGATTGATTCTAGTAATAGGCCAATTTCACTTTATGACCGAACCCACAGTTGTTGTTGTTTGGCTTCGGCCATAAAGTGAAATTTGTCGGTCATGTGTGTATGGACAAGCATTCTGCAGAGTGATATAAGGAGCCAGCTTCTGCCCAAGAAACTGGCTAGGCCCCACCCAGTGCCTGACGACTCTCTGTGGGAAGCTCCACTCCTTGCGCAGGAAGTACACGTTTCCACGCACATCACAAAAGATTCGCTTCTTCCGGATCTTCGAAGAGGGAGGCGAAACATGAAGTAGCCGCGGCTGAGGGCTCAAATGACAAAGCCTTCCCTTGCAGCCATGCCCTTTGCCCACCAACCCAATTGATCCAATGAAAAGAGTGACCAATGGCTACACGAGACATTTTTCTAAAAATTGAGACGATTGTCGGTTACTCACCAGTCGAACCCGACGATCATGTATCGCCGCCAATTCAATACCGGCGTGATTGCATGCGCAACCCGGGACACGAGGACGGGACAATTCCGGACGATGAGGTGAACGCGCGCCGGCTGACGGCGTTAATTTATCGCGAATATATGGACGCGAATTATCTCGTTCCGAGGCCGGAAAAGCTGGTGGCCGCCGATATTAACGAGCCGGCGTTTATTCGGCGTGTTCCCGGCACGGTGATCTACGCTAGCCCGGGCGATTGGCTACATATCCATGTCAAGAATGGAGACACAGCCCCGCATAGCTTCCACTTGCACGGCCTCCGATGCGGAATCGACTCGGACGGCTCCTGGCCTTTTGGAACACAGAGCAATGATGGGCGCCGTTCAGACGAGATTTGCCCAGGTCAAACATGGACCTACACTTTCCATATCCACGATGACAATATCGGCGCCTGGCCGTTCCATGATCACTATCGCAACATCGGCGCTGACTTAAATCGGGGACTCTTTGGCGGGCTGGTGGTGCTGCCCGAAAGCGATTACAAGCAACTGCCCGGTTTTCCGTTTCCACCAGAGTTTGAAGAGCGCGTCCAGCAGGTGCTGATTGAGCTGGAGCGAAAGTCCAACGCGCCGGGCAAGCTCAACTTTCGCGTTGACCCTAACGACATACCCGAGGAGCTGGTACCATTTCTATCAATCCTCGACGAAGTGGCGCACGCGCCGCAGCCGCACCCTCCGGCCGAGCATCAGCTTTATGTTCCCTTGTTCTTTCACGAGATGAATGGCCCTCGAACCACTCCGGTTTTCGCCAGTGCACCTCTCAAACCTTCCGGCTCGTACGTCTCTCCGAGCTTTACGGTGCCGGGGACTTACAACTACATCTGCGGCATCCGCGGAGCGATCATGAGTGGATCAGTGACCGTCAAACCGGGTGCGCCCGCGACGGAGACCGTTAGCATTTCGGATTTTGCATTTGCCCCGGCCAACGTGATCGTCGGAATCGGCGGAAAGGTCACCTGGCGCAACTTTGGCGCGGGCCAGCACAGCATCGTGGAACAGGGCGGCAAAAGTCTTCCGTCCCTGTGCCTGAACGGCCGCTCTTTCGTCGGCAACACACCGACGATCATCGCACATGCCGGTCAGCGAATCCGCTGGTATGTTTTCGATCTCGATGTAGGAACCGAGTGGCACAACTTTCACCCACACGCGCAACGGTGGGAATTTGCCGGTGAAAACATCGACGTGCGCAGCATCGGTCCAGGCGAATCGTTCGTCGCCGATACGAAAGCGCCGTCGGTTTTGCAGTTGCCGCAGGAGATGCAGCATTGCTATGAACCTCATGAGAATTCTGAAGAGTATTGCCTCAGAGGCGATTTTCCAGTGCATTGCCATTCAGTAGCCGACATGGCACGAGGAATGGTAGCGATTGTGCGCTCGCATGAGACCTTACACTTAACGCCTAGAGAAGCGGCTGCGCTTGGTGCCGCGGTCGGGCTACCGATTGATCCGGGCGACAACGCGTGCCCGTCAGTTGCGGATCGCTGTAAGAATGCCGAGGTTGGGCAATGGGAAGAACTGCCGAATTTACCTGGGAAGACTTTCATGCACGCGGTGCTGTTGCCCAATACTTCTCGAATCCTCTTCTGGGGTTACGATAGGCCGACGAATGTCGACCAGACTCGACTTTGGGATCAGACCACCGGCCTTTACACTCAGCCCGTCAACCAACCGCAAAGCATCGCGGCGGACGAGAACATCTGGTCGGGCGCGCAAGCGCAACTCAATGACGACGCCGGTACGATCCTCATCCACGGCGGCTTTCACTACAACGCCGACCCGCCGAGGACACCAGACACTGAGCGGCGCGCATTCCTTTTCGATCATGCGACGTCAAAGTTTGTCGCCGCGGCGAATGTAAACAAAGGAAGGTTTTATCCCACCACGTTGACGTTGGGGGACGGCCGGCCGATGACCCTGTTTGGGCAGGACAATGCCAGTGCGGGAGCTCCGACTTCGGCCTCGCTGGAGATCTTCACGCCCGGAGGCGCGGGCTCGTGGAGCGCCCCCAAACCGATCCCCTTCAATTACTTTTACTATCCCTGGGCGTTTCTGCTTCCGGGCGGAGATGTTTTTATAGCGGGACCTCAGAAGCCCGCACGTCGATTCAATCCGGCCGCAGATCCAATTGTCGACGATCCATCGCGGCAATTTAACCAGATCGCGGTGCCGCAGCGCGGCATAAACATGGACGGAACTGCGGTGCTACTGCCGTTGCGCCCGCCGAACTACGAACCGCGCGTCCTGGTTGCGGGTGGAACCAGCAGAGGAGCGAACTGGGTGCCAACAGAGGAAGGCGCTTTGCAAACGGCGGAATGGATCGACCTGTCGGTTGCGGCCCCGCTGTGGCAGTCGTTGCCGAACATGAATGTCGCGCGCGACAAGGTGAATTCCGTGCTGCTTCCTAACGGCGAGGTAATGATTCTTGGTGGGGTCGAATTGCCCCCGGACGGCGGGCCGATTGAAATCTTCGATCCTGAGAACCCAGGCCTCGGTTTTCAACTTGGACCGAACATGGCTCACGCTCGTGGATACCACTCGGCAGCCATTCTGCTTCCAGATGGCAGTGTCATCATGGGCGGCGATCCAAATGGGGAAACTACGCCAAACGAACGCTATCGACCGCCCTATTTCTTTAGAGTGCGACCGCAGTTATTAACCGCGCCGGCGACGATCGCTTATGGGGCCGGGTTCTCGGTTGAAACAACCGTGCCCGGGGCGATCAGTGAGGTTGTTTTGATGAGGCCAGGCGCAGTAACGCACGGCTTCAACCAGAATCAACGGTACGTGGGGTGTGTGATCACAGGCGCCTCGGGGTCGAATGTCCAGGTAACTGCGCCCCCCAATGGGACCATCGCGCCCCCGGGATACTATCTGTTGTTCATCCTCGACCGAGATCGGGTGCCTTCGATGGGGAGGTGGATTCGACTTACGACGTAGGGCGGCCCCCGAGGTTCAAAGTACTAGATAAGTTTGACTGTCAGGTTCGCTTTGTTGCCGTAGCCTTGCGTTAGTACCGGGTACGATTGCGTGGTGATCAGGTCGCCGGTCTCGACTTTGCCTGAGCCTGTCATGTCGACGTGGGCGCGCACCGAGTAACTACGATTTGGATCGACCTGTCCGGCGGGAATCTCAATCTCAAACGGAAGCACCTGCCCTGCACGCACCGGCACACCGGAAACGCGATGCTCGCCGACAACCTGCGAAGGAGCGTCGGCGCGCGAAACATCCTCGACCTGAACAATCAGATCGGCGGTTTGGTTGGGCAGCTCAACGTTGGGCAGAACTACCTGACCGCGGACTATGTTTGTCTCTGCCACGATGCAATCTTACCACTACGACGAAGAATCCAAGTAAGCCAGCAACTCGGCCATGGCTTGCGTGATCGGCTGGCCAGTTCGTTCTTCAACAAAGCGCCATTCGCCCGCGGGATTGATCTCGAGGAATACGTCGCCTGCCGCCGTGCGGCGGAGATCGATCGCGCCGTAAACTAAACCGAGCTTCTTCATTAGTTGGCGAATGCTCGTTTGCGTTTCCCCAGCCAGCGTCGTGGGCTCGAAACGCGCCCCGGCGAGATCCATCCGGTAGTCAACGTCGTAGCCGCCCTCAGTTGCTTTGATCTCTGCGGCGAACATTTGGTCGCCGACAACGGTCACGCGAACATCGGCCACGGCCGGTATGTACTCCTGAAAGATCACCGGTGCCAGGCTGACCATGTCGAGTAACTCCAACTCGTCAGCGCGTATGATTCGAGTCTCACGCCAACACTGTTCCGTCGCGAGAAATGTTTTGTAAATCACCGGCTCGGGCGCGAGTTCGCTGATGAATCCGCGGGCCGTCACCGGGTTATTCGTGATCACGGTGCGCGGGATCGGCAGCCCGACCTCAGTGGCCACTGCCAATTGGTACGGTTTGTGGTGGGCCACTTCGTCGAGCGGCGGGGGATTTACCCACTTGATGTCGAGCGCGGACCATAGTCCAGCCAGTGCTTCGTGACACTCAATATAACTGAACGAAACCACCGCCGGCGCGAGCCTCGGATCCATAGTGAAGGGCTGCGGCCGGCGCCACCAGCCGGCGCGGCAAGCACTGAGATCGATGCTGTCGCCGTTGAGCGAAAACTGAAACGATCGACCAGCGACGCTGAAGCGTTCCGTTACCGAGGCATCGGTCGGAAAGCGAGCCGTGTCGAGCAACACGGCGGGATGCCCGCGACGTTTCAACGCTGCGAGCACCCCGACTGCGTGATCATCGCCGGCGTGTGAGATGACGAGG
>Ga0126376_10000851_pt1 | contig 15744 bp, 13 predicted proteins | sample PanSoiMetPlot_15_FD_92760 | JGI IMG/M metagenome (GOLD analysis project Ga0126376, IMG submission 92760) | Tropical forest soil microbial communities from Panama - MetaG Plot_15 | ecosystem: Environmental > Terrestrial > Soil > Tropical forest > Bulk soil | place: Panama | collected 2016-02-17
AAGTCAAAAATTGAATTTTGGGGCAAGGAAAACATCGAGCCCGGCGACATTCTGCTCACCAACGACAGTTATGTAATGGGCAGCCATTTGAACCATATGATTTTCACTCTGCCCGTCTTCAACGACGGGGAGCTCGTGGCTTTCTCCTCTTCGATGGCGCATTGGCAGGACATCGGCGGGCAACTCGGCGGCGTCACCCGCGATATCTACTCCGAAGGGTTGCAGATGCCCTTTGTCAAGATTTTTAGGGCCGGGAAGGAAAATCCGGAAATTAGCTCCATTATTCGCGCCAACGTGCGCGTGCCGGAGCGCGCCATGGGCGATATGCGCGCGCAGCTGGCGTCGATCCGCACCGGAGAGCGACGGCTGATGCAGTTGCTCCAACGCTACGGCAATCGGGCGTTCAAGGAGAGCATCGCGCTGGTCTTTGAGCAGAGCGAAAAATTAGCGCGGGCGGCGGTGCGCCAGATTCCCGATGGCATTTATGAGGCTGAATCGTTCATGGACGACGACGGCGTGAACATAGGCAGACACATGCCAATCAAAGTTCGGGTTGAAGTGCAGGGCGATGAGATGACCATCGATTTGACCGGCGTAAGTCCCCAGGTGGCAGGATTCTACAATTCGGGCGTCACCGCCGGCCGTTCAGCCGCCGAAGTCGTCTTCAAATGCATCACCGCGCCTTTACTGCTGCCGATCAATGACGGATCCTTCCGGCCGCTGAAGATCATCCTACCACCGGGACGGGTCGTGAGCGCCGTCAAGCCGGCGCCAGTGCGGGTGTGGATGACCGTGCCGATGACCGTGTGTGACACGCTCTTCAAGGCGCTGGCGCAGGCTTGCCCGGAGCGCACCACCGCCGCGCACTATGCCGATCTCTGTATTGTCAACCCGCAGGGCTTCGACGCGGAAACGGGGCGCTATTTCTGGTCGCACATCGGCCATCCGGGCGGCGGCTGGGGGGCGAAATCCGATCAGGATGGCATGAGTGCCACTGTTGCGCTTAATGACGGCGACACGCACAACTCGCCGGTGGAGGCGACCGAGGCGAAGAGCCCGATCATCGTCGAACGGCGGGAGCTGCGGCAGGATTCCGGCGGCGCGGGGAAGTTTCGCGGCGGGCTCGGCGTGGCCCAGCAGGTACACATGCGTAAGCCGGCGAATATCTATTCACGTATGGAACGCACGATCTGCGCGCCCTGGGGGCTTCACGGGGGCAATGTGGCGCTGGCGAACCGTATATCGATCCTGCGCAACAATGGCGTTACGGAGAAATTCCCCACGGGAAAGATCAAGCCCACGGATCTCGCCGAGGGCGAAGGATTTTTGGTCGAAACCGCCGGAGGCGGGGGATTTTGGAGTCCCCTTGAGCGCACACCCGAACGCGTCCTTGCTGACGTGCGTTCCGGGTACGTGTCGCTTGAAGCCGCGCAGCGTGACTACGGCGTGGTGATCCACCAGCAAGGCCGCCAATTCGCCCTCGATGTCGAAGAGACCCAAGAGCTGCGGCGAAGCCGGCAAAAGTAAAAACGCATTTTACGAACAAAGATCGAGGCGCTAGGGCACAAGCTTCAACCGAGAAACGACGAATCAATTTTGCTGAGTCCTGTATCAATTCGACTATACGCTGCGCGGTGCGGTAGATTTGACCAACCCCGTTTGGTGGAAATTCCCACGCGATTTCAATGTCCTAGGCGGAGCCGTGGGCCCACTGGCTATGGCATTGTTTGTGCTCTGATGGGCAGACGTCAGAGGTCAGGACGATCACAAGCCTGAAAACAGTTATCAATGATCGGTTAACACTGAACAAACAGAGGAGAATAAATAGATGAGCAGGAGAATCCTTGTTCTTTTCTGTTTACTGATAGCCGTCTTGCTGATCGCCGGATCGGCGGAGGCGCAGCAGCCGGCGAAAGTCCCCCGGATCGGATTCCTTGGCGGCGTCTCCCCTTCCGCTAACTCGGCTCGTATAGCGGCTTTCCGGCAAGGACTGGCCGAACTCGGGTACGTAGAGGGAAAAAACATCCTCATTGAGTGGCGACATACAGAAGCCGCAAAACTTGACCGCCTTCCGGTGCTCGCGGCCGAGCTAGTGCGTCTGAAGATCGAGATCATTGTGACAGGTGGTCCGCCAGCCACTCGGTCAGCCAAGGAAGCTACCGCAACGATTCCCATCGTCATGGGGTTTGACGATGACCCTGTCGGCAATGGCTTCGTCAAAAGTCTGGCCCGACCGGGAGGGAACATTACAGGTTTATCCGCCCTTGCGCCGGAAATAAGTGGGAAACAACTCGAGCTTTTGAGGGAGATCGTTCCTAGACTCTCGCGCGTAGTCGTGCTCGGGACATCCATCCGACCGGGCAACAGACAAGCGTTAGAAGAGATTGAAGTTGCTGCACAGGCGTTCGGAATGAAGCTTCAATACCTGGACGTCTTGGGTCCAAAAGATATCGAAACTGCATTTCGAGCCGCGAGTACCGGACGCGCTGACGCAGTTCTTGTTTTGTCGAGCCCCGTCTTCACGTCTGAGCGAACACAGATTGTCGATCTCGCGGCGAAGAGCCGGCTGCCTGCGATGTATCCCCAGCAAGAATTCGTACAGGAAGGAGCACTCATGACGTACAGCGTGAGCGTTACTAATATGTACCGGCGCGCCGCAACTTACGTAGACAAGATTTTGAAAGGCGCCAAGCCCGCCGATTTGCCGATAGAACAACCGACGAAGTTCGAGTTCGTCATCAATCTGAAAGCGGCGAAACAGATCGGTCTCACGATTCCACCAAACGTGCTGGCGCGGGCGAACCGAGTCATAAGATGACATTTTAGATTTTCGATTTTGGATTTTCGTTTGGAGAGAGGACGCATGAAGGTAATTTCTTCGAAGGGAGTTTCCGATTCTTGTTCCGATAATCCAAAACCTGTCCTGAGCTTTGCCGAAGGGTCCGCAATCCAAAATCCAAAATGGCTGGGGCTTTCGCTCATCGCTTTCGTCCTCGTGGTGGTTGGGCCTCTGGCCAACGCTCAGCAGTCGAAAAAAGTTTTTCGACTCGGGTTTATATCGGTGCAAGACTCAGCTAGTGAGTCTGCCCGTGCCGAGGCAATTCGGCTGGCTCTGCGCGAGCGTGGCTACATAGAAGGACAGAACATCGCCTTCGAGTACCGATATGCGGATGGGAAGCGCGATCGGTTGCCTGAGCTTGCCACTCAACTGGTACGGCTCAACCTTGATGTCATCGTGGCGCTAGGAGGGGACTTGCTAGTCCGGCCGATCAAGAACGCGACCAAGAGGATTGCCATCGTCATGATCGGTCAAGGGATCGATCCTGTTGGGGAGGGCTTAATCGAGAGCCTTGCCCGTCCCGGCGGCAACGTTACCGGCCTGACACTGCTTGGTCCGGAACTAGCCGGCAAACGGCTGGAGCTGTTCAAGGAAGCGGTCCCCAAGATTGCCAGTGTCGCAGTTCTCTATGAGCCGGCCAATCCGGGGAGTGTGCTCCAGATGAAAGAGGCTCTTCCGTCCGCGGCGCGCGCGCTGGGGCTGACTTTACGGTCTCGGCGGGTACATGCTGCGGACGATTTTGAGAAGGAATTCGCCGCGATGAGCAAGCAACGCCTTGATGGACTCTTCGTGCTCGGGGGCCCGCTCATGACTGTGTACCTAAAACGAATTGCGGACTTTGCGTTAGAGAGCCGGTTGCCGTCGACGTATTACAACAGAGAAGCTGTGGATATCGGCGGGCTCATGTACTACGGAGCCGATCTCGCAGACAGCTATCGGCGCGTTGCTTATTACGTGGACAAAATCCTAAAAGGAGCCAAGCCTGCCGAACTGCCTGTGGAGCAGCCGAAGAAATTCGAGTTCGTGATCAATTTGAAGACGGCCAAGCAGATCGGTCTCACGATTCCGCCGAATGTTTTAGCCAGAGCTGACAAAGTTATTAGATGACCGAACAATCCAAAATCCAAAATCGAAAATCTAGGGAGCAAACGTCTTCAATATAATAAATGAACGGTGCGGTATCGAGACCGATGATGTCGTGCTTTTCGATGGCCCGTCGAAGCTTAAGCGCGTTTCCATTCATCGCGCAGCTTTTCGATGTAGGCGGCGATCTTGGTCTTGTTTCCCCAGGTTCCTTTGCCGAGACCGCGCAGGCGGGCAGTGGGGCTCTTGGGTTTCGGCCGGAGAATGATTTTGTCGCCTTCTACGAATGCGGCTAATTGGTCTCCGGGCTTTAATCCCAATTGTTTTCGGATTTTTTTGGAAATGACGATTTGTGACTTTTGGTTGAGCGTTAATACGTTTTCCATAGCGTAGCCCAAATATTGGATTTAGGATAAATTTCGCAAACTCGTATGACAAGGTCAAACGAGTAAGAAAGTTGATTGATGAAGCAGTTAACAGCTCACGTATTGGTGGAAACCGGACTCAAAGGCGCCAATCACGGCCTCGTGATGACTTCGGACGGCCTCGTGCTGATCGATACGCCGCACAAGCCCAGCGACGCGTTGCGGCTGAAAGGGGAGATCGAGCAGCGCGGGCGGCTCCGCTACATCATCAACACCGAGCCCCACGGCGACCACTGGACGGGGAACGCGTTCTTCAACGTTCCTGTGGTTGCGCACCAAGGCGTGAGGTCGCGAATCCTCGGCACTGATTTGGCCGCGCATGTCGCGCGGGTGGCTTCTTTCGGACCGGAGGAGCCCAAACTTTTAGAAAACTACAAGCCCAATGTGCCGGTGATCACGTTTCAGAATGAAATGAGCCTGCATGTGGGCAACCACACCTTCCGCATGGTTCACATGCCAGGCCATACACCCTATCAAGCCGCCGTCATTGTCGAGGAAGAAGGCGTGGTCTTCACCAGCGACAATATCTTCTGCAAAGTCCAAACCTGGATTCAGGAGGGTAACCCGGAGCTTTGGCTGAAAGCACTCGAATCGCTGCGGGCGCTGCGCGAGGAGACCTTTGTCCCTGGTCATGGCCCGGTGTGCGACAAGAGATATCTGGACGAGCAAGGATCGTTCGTTCGCGAATGGGTGGAGTACGTGCGCGGCGGAATCGAGCGCGGGATGAATAAAGAAGAATGTTTGGCCAATCTCACGGCGATGACGGATAGATATCCGACGGACGTCGGCCAAGATGGCATGGCGCCCCATGTGATGCGGTTGAATATCGCCAATCTGTACGACTACCTGACCGGAGCGGGAATCCACAAGAAAACGTCTGAGTAACTGAAATCAGAGACCGGGAGTCAGCGAACAGGAGGAGACATGCCGATGGCAGACAGCGAATGGCCAGGAAGCGAAGACCAAAGAGCGGGGAGCTGCGCAGGGAGGAACTCATGAGAAGAAAATTCTTTGATCTGGCTCTTGGCGCCATGCTTTTAGCCGTTTGCTTTCCCGCCCAGGCCCAGCAGCCGACGAGAATTCCGCATATTGGAATTCTAACCACCTTCTCGCCGTCCGTTGTCTCAGCCCGCATCGAGGGATTCCGCCAGGGGCTGCGCGAGCTTGGCTACGTCGAGGGAAAGAACATTGTCATTGAGTGGCGATCGGCGGGTGGCAATAATGATCGCTTGCCCGTGCTTGCGGCTGAGCTTGTCGGCCTCAAAGTGGACGTCATCGTCTCGCCTGGTCCGACAGCAACCCGCGCCTTCAAGGAAGCGACTTCCACGATTCCCATTGTAATGGCGCAGGACACTGACCCTGTTGGTTCGGGGTTCGTCGCCAGTCTGGCGCGGCCGGGTGGGAACATCACTGGGTTGGCGACTCTCGCTCCCGAGATGGGCGGAAAACAACTGGAGCTTTTGAAAGAGATCGTGCCGAAGCTTTCGCGCGTGGCCGTCATCGGCAACTCGACAATTCCAGGCGACGCCCAAGCGTTAAGGGAGACGGTCCTCGCCGCCGGCGCTTACGAAATCTATCTTCGATATCTGGATGTCATGGATACCAAGGATCTCGAAGCTACCTTCAGAGTCGCCGCCAAAGGCCGCGCCGACGGACTGCTTGTGTTGGGAAACCCCTACCTCAATGCCCAGCGAAAACAAGTCGTCGACCTCGCGGTCAAGCATCGGCTCCCGGCGACCTACACCAGGCCGGAATATATCGACGCCGGCGGACTCATGTATTACGGCACGAACTACCCCGACTTGTTTCGCCGCGCCGCCTATTACGTCGACAAGATTCTCAAAGGCGCTAAGCCCGCCGATCTTCCCATCGAGCAGCCGAAAAAGTTCGAGCTCATCGTCAATTTAAAAGCGGCTAAGCAGATAGGGCTTACGATTTCGCCAAATGTGCTGGCGCGGGCGGACAGGGTCTTAAAATGACAGTGATCAGTAATCAGTCAACAATGACAAACGCAGGAGAAGAAGGTAGATGAGCAGGAGAATCTTTGTTCTTTTCTGTTTACTGATAACTCTCTTGCTGATCACTGGTTTTGCTCAGGCGCAGCAGTCAAAGAGAGTCCCGCGGATCGGGATTCTGGTTGGCGGCTCTGCTTCCTCGGATTCGGCTCGAATCGAGTCATTGCGGCGGGGGCTGCGCGAGCTTGGGTACATCGAGGGGAAAAACATCGCGATTGAATACCGGTACGCAGACGGAAAACCCGATCGTCTGTCTGCGCTTGCTGCGGAATTGGTCGCCCTCAAGGTTGATCTCATCGTCACAGCTGGTCCAGCAGCGACCCGTGCTGCGAAAGAAGCAACAAAGACGACTCCGATCGTCATGGCGCAAGTTAATGATGCCATTGGCTCGGGGTTTGTGGTGAACCTCGCTCGGCCCGGCGGAAACATCACTGGTATGTCGGTTATGGCACCGGAGCTCAGTGGAAAACAGCTGGAGGTTTTGAAGGAGGTTGTTCCCAGACTTTCACGCGTAGCTGTCCTCGGAACTTCGACTCAACCGGGCAACGCTGAGACATTGAAAGAGACCGAAGTCGCCGCCCGGGGACTCAAAATACAATTGCGTTACTTCGACATCGGGAGCGCCAAAGATCTTGAAGCTGCCTTCCAAGCTGCGAGCAAAGAGCATGCGGATGCGCTTCTTCCGCTCAGCAGCCCCGTCTTGTTTGTTAACCGAACACAGATTGTAGAACTCGCGACAAAGAACCGGCTGCCGGCGATCTATTACGCAACAGAATATGTCGAAGATGGGGGGCTCATGACCTATGCGCCAAACGTGCTGGAATTATGGCGGCGCGCTGCCAGCCACGTTGATAAAATTCTCAAGGGCGCCAAACCGGCTGATTTACCTGTCGAGCAGCCAACCAAGTTTGAGTTCATTATCAATCTGAAAGCAGCGAAGCAGATCGGCCTAACGATTCTACCGACCGTGCTGGCGCGGGCGGATCGAGTCATCAAGTGACAGCGCTGAGGACTGAGTTGAAGTGGATAACTCATAGCGCAGCACTCATACCCCAGTCCTGCGGTGGGGAGAAGTCATGAGAAGGATTGTTTGGATTGTGCTGATCGGCTCTGTGCTTGGTTGGGCGGCGATCGTCCAGGCGCAGCAGCAAGCGAAGACTTTTAAGGTTGGCTGGCTCGAAAGCGGTACTACCGATCGAGGTTCTAGGCTCGGCGAGATTTTCCTGCGCAGGCTTTCTGAGCTGGGGTTTGTCGATGGCAAGAACATCGCTTTCGAGTATCGCTCCGCTGATAATAAACTGGACCGGCTTCCAGCCCTGGCCGATGAGCTTGTACGTCTCAACGTCGATGTGCTGCTCACAACCGCAACACCGGCAACCATAGCGGCCAAAAACGCCACCAAGACGATTCCCGTCGTTTTTATGCAGCTAGCTGTTGATCCAGTTGCTGCCGGATTCGTCAATAGCCTGGCACGACCCGGCGGCAACATCACGGGCTTGACCAATATTGCCGCGGAGTTAGCCGGCAAGCGTCTGGAGATACTCAAGGAAACAGTGCCGAAACTTTCCCGAGTCGCGCTTATGTGGGAGCCCAAAAATGCTGGCTCTGCGCAAACCTGGAAAGAAAGTCAACTGCCGGCAAAGGAATTGGGTCTGCAGCTTTATTCTATGGAGGTTAGCAGCGCGGATCAGTTCGAGGGCGCGTTCAAAGATGCCCTCAAGGCTCGCAGCGCTGCTCTCGCGGTGACACCCATGGTCTTGGCGTCTACTCATCGAAAGGAAATCGTTGAACTGGCAGCGAAGAGTCGACTGCCGGCGATACACTACCGGGAAAGTTTTGTTGAAAGCGGCGGCTTGATGTCCTACGGAGCAGACCTAGCGGAGCACTTCAGACGCGCCGCCGATTTCATCGAAAAAATTCTCAAGGGCGCAAAACCTGCCGACCTGCCTGTGGAACAACCTACGAAGTTCGAGTTTGTCATCAATCTCAAGGCGGCCAAGCAGATCGGCCTTACGATTCCCCCGAACGTGCTAGCGCGGGCGGACAAAGTCATCAAGTGAGAAGGGATGAGTGTCGAGGGCAGAGGGACGAGTGGAGGGAGCCTGTGATCAGTGATCGGTAATCGGTTAACGGTGAAACACAGCGGAGACAAATATCGATGATCACGAAAAGCCTTGCTCATTTCTGTTTACTGATAACCGTCTTGCTGATAACCGGTTTGGCCGGGGCACAGCAGCCGAAGAAGATCGCGAGGATTGGGTACCTTTTTGCGAGCACTCCAGCTGCCACTGCGCTTAATATCGAGGCCTTCAGGCAAGGGATGCGGGAGCTTGGCCATGTCGAAGGGAAAACTTTCGTCTTGGAACTTCGTTACGGCGAGGGCAGGGCTGAACGGTTTCCGGAGATCGCGCGCGAGTTGGTGGGCCTCAAGTTGGACATGATCGTGGCGGCCACAGATGTGGTGATTGCGGCCGTCAAACGGGAGACCCAGACGATCCCGATCATCATGGCGTCAAGCAACGATCCGGTTGCCACCGGGTTGGTGGCGAGCCTCGCGCGCCCCGGCGGAAATGTTACAGGGCTCAGCATTATCTCCCCGGAGCTCAGTGGAAAGCGGCTGGAGCTGGCGGGGGAGGTCGTCACCGGGCTTTCCCGCGTGGCGTTTCTCTGGAATCCCGATGTTCGGGGCGGTGTGCTCGACTACAACCAGACGGACGCTGCGGCCAGATCACTAGGTCTGCAGCTTCAATCCGTTGAAGTGTCCCGATCCGAGGACCTCGATCGCGCCTTATCAGCAATCACGAAAGAGCGCGCGCAGGCGTTGATTGTGCCTCCATCGAATCCTGTAGCATTCGGGAACCGGGACCGGATTGCGAGCTTCGCGCAGAAGAATAAATTGCCTTCCGTTTATGCACAAAGAGAGTACGTGGACGCTGGCGGCCTCATGTCTTACGGCCCCAGTATTCCCGACATGCACCGCCGCGCCGCCACATATGTGGACAAGATTCTAAAAGGAACGAAGCCAGCTGATCTACCGGTCGAACAACCCAGAAAGTTTGAACTGGTGATAAATCTAAAAACAGCCAAGCAGATCGGGCTCACGATTCCGCAGTCGATTCTGTTTCGGGCCGATAAGATGATCAAATAGATAGAGGCATGAGACACGGGGCAACAGGCAATAGGAAAAAAGTCAAAGTGATTGGCATCGCTCTTTGCGCTATGCTCTTCGCTCTTAGCTTGCCTGCCGAGGCGCAGCAGCCAACGAAAATCCCCCGGATAGGATACCTAAGTGGTGGCTTTCCTTCCGCCGACGCGCCCCGTACGGAGGCATTCCAGGAAGGTCTCCGCGAGCTTGGGTACGTGGAAGGGAAAAACATCGTCATTGAATATCGACACGCAGAGGGAAAACTCGATCGCCTGTCCGCCCTCGCAGCCGAGTTAGTGCGATTGAAAGTAGACGTTATTGTGACAGGCGGTGGAGGAGGCGCAACCCGTGCCGCTAAGGAAGCAACCAAGACAATTCCCATTGTCATGGCCGGCGATGTCGATCCTGTTGCCCAAGGGTCCGTGACCAGCCTTGCGCGGCCTGGTGGAAATATCACTGGACTGTCGACCCTCGCCCCGGAGATAAGTGGCAAACGATTGGAGCTTCTGAAGGAGATCGTTCCCAAGCTCTCCCGTGTGGCCGTTCTCTGGACCTCAACCGGCCCGTCCACCGCACGATTGTTACAAGAGGTGGAACCTGTCGCGGGGGCATTTGGCATAAAGCTTCAATTTCTCGACATACGAAGTGCCAAAGATATTGAGACTGCATTTCGAGCCGCGACCAAAGGGCGTGCCGAGGGGATCCTCGTGCTAACGGGCCCCGTCATCAACGCTCAGCGAAAACAGATTGCAGAACTCGCGGCAAAAAGCCGCCTCCCCGCGATATACCCGTTTCCAGAATATGTGGATGCGGGCGGTCTTATGAGCTATAGCGCGAGCATTGCCGACTTGTACAGGCGCGCTGGTACCTTTGTGGACAAGATCCTCAAAGGTGCCAAGCCTGGCGATCTCCCCGTCGAGCAGCCGACGAAGTTCGAGTTCGTCATCAATCTCAAGGCGGCCAAGCAGATCGGCCTGACGATTCCGCCGACCGTTCTGGCAAGAGCGGACAAGGTCATCAGATGACATTTTAGGTTTTCGATTGCCGATTTTGGATTAAGGGAAAAATCAATGCAGCAAAAATCTCTCGCTCTATTTCGTAGTTTTCGGTCCGATAATCGAAAATCTAAAACCTGTCCCTTCGATAGACTCAGGGCAAGCTCTGAGCCAGGCCGAAGGATCCAAAATCGAAAGTGGGCAGGGCTATTTGCTATCGCTCTCGCACTGGCCTTTGGTGGGGCTGTAGCCAACGCGCAGCAGACAAAGGAGATCCACCGTATCGGAGTTCTTTTTATCGGCGGGCGAGACCAACCGCATCTCGAGGCGTTCAAACAAGGCCTGCGGGAGCGTGGACTGACTGAGGGCAAAAACATCGCTATCGAGTATCGCTATGCGGACGGAAAATACGATCGACTGCGCGAGCTTGCCGATGAACTGGTTCGGATGAAAGTTGAAATCATCGTGACCACGTCATCGATCAGCGCCCACGCCGCTCGCGAGGTGACGAAGACGGTTCCCATTGTAATGACGACTGGCAATCCGGTCGAAGAGGGTCTCGCCGAGAGCTTTGCGCACCCCGGCGGAAACGTCACTGGATTATCAAACTTCGCCCAGGAGCTAAGCGGCAAACGGCTCGAAATTTTAAAAGAGACATTTCCCAAGATGACTCGCGTGGCGGTTTTGTGGAGCCCCCAGGAACGTGAAGCTGCAGTAGGCTTTAAGCAAACGCAAGAGGCTGCTCAGGGTTTTTCGTTGCAGCTTCAGTCCGTCGAGCTTGCGAGAGCCGAAGATATTGAAAAAGTATTTGCCGAAATACCCAAGAGACGTCCAGATGCGCTGGTCGCGATTTTACATCCCTTGGTGACGCTTCATTCGAAACGCGTCGTGGAAATGGCGCTGAAGCACCGTTTGCCTGGGATGTACCCCACGAGACAGTTTGCCGAAGAGGGGGGCTTAATGGCGTACGGTCCTCTGATCGGAGATTTATATCGGCGCGCCGCAACCTACGTAGACAAAATCCTCAAAGGTGCCAAGGCGGAGGAACTTCCGGTGGAGGCGCCGACAAAGTTCGAGTTGGCGATCAATCTGAAGACAGCCAAGCAGCTCGGAGTTACAATTCCGCAGTCGGTGCTTTTCCGTGCGGATAAGGTGATTAAGTGAGAAGGGATGAGTGTCGAGGGTCGAGTGACGGAGTGGAGGGAGCCTGTGGTCAGTGATTAGTTAACAGTGAACAAACGCAGGAGACGAAAAAAATAGATGAACACGAGAGTTTTTGTTCTTTTCTCCTTACTGATAACCGTCTTGATGATCACTGGTTTGGCTCAGGCGCAGCAGCCGATGAAAATCCCGCGGATAGGATATTTAGTTACCGGTTACCGTTCCGATATCTTGGCGCGCACCGACGCATTCCGTCAGGAGCTGCGAGAGCTTGGTTATGAGGAGGGGAAGAACATTGTCATTGAGCAACGATATGCAGAGGGAAAAATAGATCGCCTGAGTCAGCTTGCGGCCGAGCTAGTGCGGCTGAACGTAAAGGTCATAGTCGCAGCTGGTCCACAAGCGACCCGTCGCGCCAAGGAAACGACTTCTACGATTCCTATCGTCATGGGATTTCATAATGACCCTATCGGATCGGGGTTGGTCGCAAGCCTTGCGCGACCGGGTGGCAACGTTACTGGACTTTCGACGCTTGCCCCAGAGATAAGCGGAAAACAACTGGAGCTTCTACAGGAGATCGTCCCTAAGCTCTCGCGTGTCGTTGTCCTCGGTAATTCCACCGACCCGGGCAACCCACAAGTACTAAGAGAGACGGAACGCGCCGCAATAGCGTTGGGAGTCCAGCACGTATACGTAGATGTGCGATCTCCCGAGGATATTGAAACTGCATTCCGAAAGGCAAGTAACGGCCGGGCCGATGCAGTCCTCGCGCTGCCGAGCTTCCTTCTCACTTCGCAGCGAAAACAGCTCGTAAACCTAGCTCTGAAGACTCGGCTTCCCTCGATTTATGACAGGCAAGAATTTGTGGAAGACGGGGGGCTTATGAGTTACAGCGTGAGCGGTACCGATTTGTTCCGTCGCGCCGCCACCTACGTAGATAAGATTCTCAAAGGCGCTAAGCCTGCGGACTTACCGGTGGAACAGCCGACAAAGTTTGAACTAGTGATAAATCTCAAAACGGCCAAGCAGATCGGCCTCACGATTCCGCAGTCGGTGCTATATCAGGCGGACAAGGTAATTAAGTAATTTTGGATTTTGGATTGCCGATTTTCGATTAGGGAAAACATGAATAAAAGAACTTGGATTCGGTGGCCGGATTCTTTTTCGAATAATCGGAAATCTAAAATCGAAAATCGAAAATGGGCGGGGGTTTTTGCAATCGTCGTCGTGCTCACAGTGTGCGGGGCGAGGACAGAGGCGCAGCAGACAACGAAAATCCCCCGGATAGGATTTTTAAGTGGTGCCTCTTCTTCCGCTCTCGCGGCCCGCGTCCAGGCATTTCGCCAAGGCTTGCGCGAGCTGGGATACGTGGAAGGAAAAAGCATCGTCGTTGACTATCGATACGCCGAAGGAAATGCCGATCGCGAGCGTGCGCTTGCGTCGGAGCTAGTGCGTCTCAAAGTGGACGTCATCGTCACGACGGGCCCGACTGTAACCCGGAACGCCAAGGAAGCAACAACCACGATTCCCATTGTCTTTGCGCAGGACGGCGATCCGGTTGCCAGCGGGTTCGTTGCCAGTCTGGCGCGGCCTGGAGGAAACCTCACCGGATTGTCCAACCTCTCCCCGGAGTTAAGCGGCAAACGGCTCGAGTTTCTCAAGGAGATCGTTCCCAAGCTCTCCCGCGTTGCCGTCATCGGCAGTTCGATCGAACCCAACACTGCGCAAATCGTCAAAGAGACGGAGCTCGCCGCTGGAGCGTTGAAAGTGAAGGTTCAATACCTCGACGTACTGAGTTCCAAGGATATTGAAACTGCATTCAGAGCCGCGACCAAGGAGCGCGCTGATGGAGCCGTTTTGCTGGGGAGCGTCGTCTTTAATAGCCATCGAATGCAGATCGTCGAGCTTGCGGTTAAGCACCGGCTTCCAGCGACATACACCAGGCCGGAATTTGTCGAAGAGGGCGGACTCATGACCTACGGGCCGAGTATTAATGATCTGTTCCGGCGTGCTGCGACCTATGTAGATAAGATTCTAAAAGGCGCGAAGCCGGCCGATTTGCCAGTCGAGCAGCCGAAGAAGTTTGAGTTCGTCATCAATCTGAAAGCAGCAAAGCAGATCGGACTTACTATACCGCCGAATGTTCTAGCTAGGGCGGATAGAGTGATTAGATGAGATTCATCAGTGATCAGTAATCAGTTAACGGTGAACAACAGGAGAAGAAATAGATGAGCAGAAGAATCCTTGTTCTTTTCTGTTTGCTGATAACCGTCTTGCTGATCACTGGATCAGTGCACGCGCAGCAGCCAAAGAAAGTCTCGCGGATAGGGTATCTATCAAATACGGATCCAGCTGGTGAGTCCACCCGCTCCGAGGCAATCCGGGTGGCTTTGCGCGACCTTGGCTACGTAGAGGGACAAAACATTGCCATCGAGTACCGATATACAGAGGGCAAGCGCGATCGGGCCCCCTGAGCTTGCGGCCGAGCTTGTGCGTCTCAAGGTTGATATTATCGTGGTAGCAGGAGGAGCCTCGTGGATCTTGGCGGCCAAGGAGGCGACCCAGACGATTCCCATAGTTATGACGGGCGCTGGGGCCGATCCTGTCAAGGAAGGCTTCATTAAAAGCCTTGCCCGCCCCGGTGGCAACGTCACCGGCATTACAAACCTTATCAGAGAACTAGCCGGTAAGCGGCTGGAGCTACTCAAAGAAGCCGTTCCCAAAGTTGCCGGTGTCGCGGTTCTCTACGATCCGGCCATTCCAGGCACTACACGCGAGGTGAAAGAGGATCTCCCGGTCGCGGCGCGCACGCTGGGCTTGGCTCTTCGATCTTGGGACGTACGAGCTGGGGAAGGCTTACAGAAGGTATTCGCTGCGTTAACCAAGGAGCGCCCGGATGGACTCTACGTGACTGGGGGCGGGCAAATGTTTGCTAACCAAAAAGGGATCGCGGGTTTTGCGTCAAAGAGCCGGTTACCATCAACTTACAGTAACAAAGAAGCTGTGGAGACCGGCGGGCTCATGTCTTACGGGGCGGACCGCGCGGATAGCTATCGGCGCGTCGCATATTACGTGGACAAAATCTTGAAGGGGGCCAAGCCCGCCGATCTGCCTGTCGAACAGCCGACGAAGTTTGAACTGGTGATAAATCTCAAAACCGCCAAGCAGATTGGTCTGACAATTCCGCAGTCCGTGCTCTACAAAGGACAAGGTGATCAAATAGATAGAGGCATGAGGCACGAGGCAACAGGCAATAGTAGGAAAGTCAAAGTCATCGGAGCCGTGGTTAGTGCTTTGGTCTTGGCCTTTTCGTCGCCCGCCGGCGCCCAGCGACCGAAAGTCATTCCGCAGATCGGTTTTCTAAGCGGAGGTTTCCCTTCAGCTCGGCAAAACACTGATGCCTTTCGCCGCGGGTTGAGCGATTTGGGCTATGTCGAAGGAAAAAACATTGGCATCGTGTATCGATATGGAGAAGGCAACGTTGATCGGCTACCTCAGGTGGCGGCCGAACTTGTCCGGCTCAATGTTGGTGTGATATTGGCGGGCGGTACGGTTGCAGCATTGGCCGCCAAGCAAGCCACTAAAACCATCCCTGTCGTGTTTGTGAATGTTGCTGATCCGTTGAGCGTAGGCCTGGTCGTGAGCCTCGCGCGTCCCGGCGGCAATATGACGGGCATGAGCACGATCAATTCAGACTTAACTTCCAAACGGCTTGGGCTGCTCAAGGAGAGCGTTCCCGCGGTCTCTCGAGTGGCGCTCGTCTACAACCCGTCCGACGCGTCCAACGTGGTTTTTTTGAATCAGCTGCAGAGTTCGGCTCGCGGGCTGGGGCTTACGATTCGACTCAACGAGGTGCGATCTCCCGCTGATTTTGATCCGGCCTTTTCAGCGATGGCTCGAGAAGGAGTGAATGGTTTGACTGTGGCGGCAGGTACCCTTACCTCAACGCATCGCAGACGGATCGTTGATCTTGCACTTAAGTCTCGATTGCCGGCAATGTACGGCGAAAGGAGTTTTGTAGAGGTTGGCGGCCTAATGTCGTACGCGGCGAATTTTACGGAACAGTACAGGCGCGCGGCGG
>Ga0126376_10000852_pt1 | contig 15721 bp, 14 predicted proteins | sample PanSoiMetPlot_15_FD_92760 | JGI IMG/M metagenome (GOLD analysis project Ga0126376, IMG submission 92760) | Tropical forest soil microbial communities from Panama - MetaG Plot_15 | ecosystem: Environmental > Terrestrial > Soil > Tropical forest > Bulk soil | place: Panama | collected 2016-02-17
GCTTGTCTTATGGATCGATCGCGGCGCGCACCGATCAGCACGTCGGCCACGCCGCGCAGCTCGCGCGCTCTCTCGACGCGGCCGAGGTGCTTGTGTACTGGAATGCCGAAGAGCGGATTCATCTCACGCTCGTGCGAGCCGACGGCGCGGCACGGGAAATCGAATGCGGGATCTCCGAGGTCGAGCGCACCGTCGCTGACCTTCGGGCAGGTCGGGTCGGGCAGCCGGTGGCCGGTGCGCGAGAGGCCACGCGGCAACAGCGACGCTGGACCTGGGTGGCCGGCGGGGTGGCTGCTGCCGCGCTCGTCGGGGGCGTCCTGCTGGGCATGTCGGCGCAGTCTGATTTTGACTCGCTCAACAAGAAATATCCCAACGGCGGCCCTATCGATCCGCAAGATGTCGATCTGCGCGATGGGGGCCGCAGCAAGCAATCGGCAGCCAACCTGATGTTTGGCGTCGCCGGGGCGGCGGCGATCACGGCCGGGGTGCTGTTTTTCTATGAAGCCCGGGCCGCGGGCGGCGGCGAGCGGGCCCAGGTCGCGCCGATGATCGGCCCTGGCCTCGCGGGGGCAGCATGGCAGGTGCGGTTTTGACCATCAACCTTTCGGCGTTCACGCGCTTGTTCGTCCTATCGCTGCTTCTCGTGTGCGCCGGGTGCCTCAACGATTTTGACCGGTTCAATGGCAGCCGGCCGGATGGGTCCGCTTGCCAGGCTATGCAGTGCGGGGCTGGCCAGCGCTGCAATGCAATGGGCATGTGCGTTTGCGACGCAACCTCGTGCGGCAATGGCTGCTGCGATGGAACCGCTTGCAGGGTTGGTGAGGACTCCGCGTGTGGAGCGGGCGGGGGCGCGTGCGCGCCCTGCAGCTCGTCGCAGGTATGCCAGAATGGGAGCTGCGCGGCCTGCGGCGGCCTGGGCGAGCCCTGCTGCCATCCCAACCAGACTTGCAGCGCCGGCGTATGCACGAGCTCGCAGTGCATCGCGAAGGATGTCTGGGCGGCTGGTCGGATCGACAATCTCCCGACGGTTGTCCATTGGGATGGCGCTTGGTCCAGTCAACAGCTGGACACCAGCATGGTGACGAACCTTGGAAGGGTCTGGGGCATCAGTGCGAACGACGTGTGGGTGGCGGGAACGCTGCGAGACGCGAGCGGCCGAGCGCTGGGAGGGAAGGTAATCCACTGGACCGGCGGTTTTGGGAGCGCTCCTGCGATTTCTCCCACGGTCGCTGTGGCGGGAGGGGTCTGGGCGAGCAGCCGCAACGACGTCTGGCGGGTCGGCGGCGACTCGACTGGGTCCGCGACCGATCACTGGGACGGCTCCACGTGGTCGTCATCGCATGTGGACGGATGGGGCCTCAATGGCATTTGGGGCAGCGCCGGCAACGACGTCTGGGAGGTTGGTTATCGCAATCAGACCGGCTCGATGTTCCACTGGACATCCGGATTTCCGGGCGGGCCGGGTACTCCGTATGGCGTCGCGGGTACCGACTTCCTCTATGCCGTATGGGGTAGCGGAAGCGGCGATGTCTGGGTCGCTGGGACGAGCGGAGCCTTTGGTGCCGCTGCCCATTTCAACGGCACGGCTCTGGCGGCAGCGAGCTTCCCCGGAACCGCGAACTTGAGTGGTGTGTGGGGAACCCGCGCAGACGATGTCTGGATGGTCGGGTCGAATGGCAGTCAGGGCGTGGCCGTACACTTTACGTCCCCGTGGCCGACGGATGCCACGCCCAGCCCAAGCATTGTCCCGATCGACGGCACTTCGCTACTCGAAGGAGTCTGGGCCAGTGCACACAACGATGTGTGGGCGGTCGGCTACAATGCCGCTGGCGCGACGATCGTGCGCTGGAATGGGGTCGCTTGGTCGCAGATGATGACTTTCGGGGGGGCGACGAGCGGCCTCGTTGGAATCTGGGGTGTCTCGGAATGAGCCACCCGCGACCTCGTGTGCCTTTGGGCAGAGCTCGTCGTTTTCAGCTTAGCCGTTCAGCTGGGTGTCGATTGCTTATCTGATTCGTGACGAACGGCCTGCCCGCAATCGAGACCATGCCCGAGGCCCCCCCTAGCCGCTTCCTTCGCGGACCCGTGGCGTCTCGTGATGCTCTTACGGACAGATGTTGTTGCTGCATTGAGTGCCACTGCACACGTGGTTACCTGCGCCGATGTTGCAGCACGTATTGGGGGCTTCGGGCGCGTGGACGCATCCGCTAGTCGAAACGCAGGAGTCGATTGTGCATGGATTGCCGTCGTCGCAGTTGGGGGCCGGCCCGCCCGTGCACACGCCGTTGCGGCACACGTCCATGGTCGTGCAGAAATTGCCGTCGTCGCAGGGGGCTGCGTTGGGGGTGTGCACGCAACCGGTGGTCGCGTTGCAGGTGTCATCCGTGCACACGTTGCCGTCATCGCAGTTGATGAGGGTTCCGACGCAGGCGCCGTTCACGCAGTGATCGTTCGTGGTGCAGACACTGCTGTCATCGCAGGCCGCGGTGTTGTTGGTGTGCACGCAGCCGGTGGCCGGGACGCAGGAGTCGTCCGTGCACGGGTTGTTGTCATTGCAGTTGGTCGCTGGTCCGCCCATGCACGTGCCGTTCATGCACACGTCGTTGCTCGTGCAGGCGTTGCCGTCGTTGCAGGCCGCCGTGTTGTTGGCGTGCACGCAGCCGCTGGCCGGGTTGCACGAGTCGTCCGTGCACGGGTTGTTGTCGTTGCAATTGAGCGCCGGTCCGCCCGTGCACACGCCGTTGCGGCACACGTCCATGGTGGTGCAGGGGTTGCCGTCCTCGCAGGCGGCCGTGTTGTTGGTGTGCCTGCAGCCGCCGCCGACCGGGTCACACGAGTCGTCGGTGCAGGGATTGTTGTCGTTGCAGTTGACCCCGTTGCAGGTCGGAGCGTCGAGCTCGGCATCGATGGACGCATCGACGCCGCCCGAGCCCCCGGTGCCGCCCGCGCCGCCGACCCCGCCCGTGCCGCCGCTGCCCCCATTTGCATCAGGGCTGGCAGAGACCTCCCCGCACCCAACCGTAAAGCAAGCCAACAGGATCCCCCAGTGTATAAGCCTCATCCCATTATTTTACTCATCGGATCGAGAGGGATGTCAAGGACCCCGCTGGCGCGGCGCGACAGGCTACCGCAGATCGCGGTAGGAGTAGTGATACGCGACCGGAACCGGCTTGCCGCCCGCCTCCGCATAGGGATGGATGAAGTAGTTCAGCTCGCCCTGCATGCCCGGAAAGCGCAGGTCGCGCCCGACCGTGAACTGAACCCGATTCACGTCATGGCCCCCGAAGAAGAACTCCTTCTTGTCGAGATGTTTCTTGGCCTCGGACGCATCGACCGGGATCCAGCCCAGCCCGTCCAGGTAAAAGCGCGCCCAGCAGTGGTAGCCCGGGATGTCACCTTCCCCGCGCGCCTCCGGCAGCGGCAACCCAATCTCGAACCGCGCCGGGATCCCGGCGGCGCGCGCCATGGCGACGAACAGCGTGTGAAAATCCGTGCAATTGCCGCGCTTCTTGTCACACGCCCAAATGATATCGCCCTGGCCCCAGCCGTTACCGGTCTTGTCGTAGCTCATGGTCGCCACCACGAAGTCGTAGATGGCGCGCACCTTGGCCAATGGCGATTTCTTTCCGGCCGTGGTCTTCCGGGTGTAGGTCTGGACGGTCGGGGTCAGGCTGCCCAGCTTGTCGGGCCGAAGCCAGGCCGCGATGACCGGGCCCGGCGCGACGGCGCCGTCGGCCAGGCCCGCCAGATCGTGCCTTTCCTCCCGCCGCTCCACCACGTAGGTCACCACCACGTCGGTTGCTCCCGTGCGGGTGAGGTGCAGGGCCGCGTTGCCGTAGCGCGCATCGTGCACGACCTCGCCGCCGGCGGCGCCCGCGACGTGCAGGGAGCGGATGGTCTGCTGCCCGTCGTCCTGCGCCAGCGGCAGCCACAGATCCACCGTCGACACGCCCGGGGGCAGCGGGTCGAGCTTGGCCTGGTAGCGCAGCTCGAGCCGACGCGTTTCTGCCGCTGCCTTCGGCACCCCAAGAACGCCCATCCCGATCAGGGCCAGCACGATGGCTCCTCGTCCCATCTCGGCTCTATAGCACAAATTGGAATCGATGATCTCGATAAGATCGATTCAAGCGCTAGATACCGAGGGCCGCCCTGGCCTGGGCCGGCGCGATTTCGCCATAGCGCACGAGCGGGCGCGCGAGGTCGAGCAGCGTGCGATCCCGGCTCGTGATGCCGCGGCACCGCTCCGGCATCAGGTGGGCCCGCGCAAACCAGCTGGCGATCACCGCCTTGCGCGCGCTGCCGCGCTCGCGCAGCTCCCAGGTGGCTTCGTCGAGCAGCAGCGCGGCCGCGGCCAGATCGCCGGCCAGCTGAGCAAACCGGCGTGCCCGCGTCTTGACCAGCTCGGGATCCGACTGCGCGATCCAGCCCAGCGCCTCCACGACCTCGCCGGCCGCCTGACGGAGCGCCGTCCGCGGCTGCTCCAGCACCGAATCGGTGGCGCGGGTGGCGATGCTCTCGACCAGGGCCAGCAGCGCCTCGTGCGCGCGTTCCTTGGACATCGCGCGCAGCACGTCTAGGGCGAGCACGTTTTCCGTACCTTCCCAGGTGGTGTGGCAGTGTGCATCGCGCAGCTGGCGCGCCATCGGCCAGTCCTCGATGTACCCGTTGCCGCCATGGATCTCGAGCGCCGCCGACGCGCATGCGATGGCCTGCCGGGTGCAGCGCAGCTTGGTGAGCGGCACCAGGATGCGCACGAGCGGGCCCTGGCCTTCGCGCGGCCGGCCCCCGGGGTCGAGCAGCGCGTGGGCGCCAAACAGGAGCGCGCACGCGGCCTCGGTCTCGGCCGCCAGGTCGACCAGGGTCTCGCGCACCATGCCGTGGTCTTCGAGCTTGCGGCCAAACGCGCTCCGGTGGCTGGCATAGATGGCAGCCTCCAGAAACACGCGGCGCGTGATGCCCACGCCCATGGCGGCCACGCCCAGACGGGAGCCGGTGACGAACTCCATCATGCGGTTGATGCCGCGCTCGTCGGGCCCGCTGGCGCGCTCGCGACCCGCCAGCATGTACCCGACCGTGTTGACGAAGTCGATCTCACCGGTGGCCACCGAGCGCGTGCCCAGCTTGCTCTTGATGCGGCGGATGTGGATGCCGTTGGGCGTGCCGTCGTCGAGCGTCTTGGGCACCAGAAACACGGCCAGCCCCTTGATGCCGGCGGGAGCGCCCTCGGGCCGCGCCAGCACGGTCAGGGCCCGCCCGTCCACGTTGGAGCAGAACCACTTGAAGCCGTCCAGGCGCCACACCTGTCCGTCGAAGCGGGCGCGCGTTTCCACCTGCGCGAGGTCAGAGCCGCCGGCGCGCTCGGTCAGGAACATCGATCCGTCGAGGGCGCGGTCGTAATCGAGCCCGCGCAGCCCGGGCGCGAAGCGCTCCCGGGTGGCCTCGTCCGCGTAGCGCTCGACCAGCGAGAGGACGCCGTTGGTCATGCTGACCCCGCACAACATGCCGGTGTCGGCCTGGCTCAAGAGGTAGCTGTAGGCGGCCCCGAGCACCTGGGGCACCGGGCGGCCGCGGCGTCGCACCTCATCCGTGAAGGCGAGCCCCAAGAAACCGGCCTTCCACAGGCGCCGCTTGCTGTCGAGCGTGGCCGGGTGGTGGACCACGCGATTGATCTCTTCGCCCGAGCGGTCCCAACGCACCAGCTCCGGCCCGTGCTTGTCGATGATCTCCGCGTTCTCGGCGACGGGCCCGCCAATCAGGGCGCCCATCGCGTGCAGCTTCTCCTCCACCCACGTGCGGTCGGGCGACTCCACGAAGCGATCCATCTGCAGGCGGAGGTTGGGGTCGACCGCGTACCAGTCGAGGCCCACCGCGCCCGTCATCTGTTCATAAGCAATCATGATGCGGGCAGAGTAGCGCAGCTCGGGCGTCGCCGTCGATGTCAACCAGCTGCGTCGCGGCTCGAGCCGCAATGACCCCGATCTCGCGCATCCATGCCGTTGTCATATATTTATTTGACACTGTCAAGTGTATTGGCTAGGCTGACCGGGTCGTGCCGTCGGCCGCCCTACCAGCGATTGGCGTGCCGCGCGAGCGTGCCGCGCTGCGGCTGGATGACACAGAAGCGCTGCCCGGTCGGCGCCTGCATCACCCACCAGCGCTGCACGAACCCGACCCGCGTGGCGCCCAGAGCCTCGAGTCGCCGCACCTCGGCCTCGAGGTCGTCGGTCTCGATGTCCAGATGCACGCGGCTCGGGTGATCCACCTTCTGGACCAGAAGGATGAGCTCGTCCGTGTCGGTCTCCAGCTCGCGATACGGGCCCGCGTCGGCGTCGGCGGGCAGGACCTTGCGTCCGAACGCGGCGCCCCAGAAACGGGCGGCGGCGTCCACGTCGTCCACGTTGCAATCGATCACCACGCTGCAGAATCGGCTCTTGTGCATATCGACCTCCGGGTCAGCGGCTCTCTGGGTAGCGCATCCGGGGCGGCGTGGCTTTCAAGAACTTGCTCCTCGGTGATGCCAACATGACGCAACCAGAGCTCGCTCCCATCGATGTCACACGCGGCGAGTATCGGATCAGCACCGACCGGGCGCTGCTCGATGTGGACCTCATCCATCGTTTCCTGGCCGACCAGTCGTACTGGGCCCGCGGCATCGAGCGGGCGCGGGTGGTGCGCTCGCTCGAGCATTCGCTCTGCTTCGGGTTATACCGCGCCGACGCGCTCATCGGATTCGCGCGCGTGGTCACCGACTATGCGACCTTTGCCTTTCTGAGCGATGTCTTCGTGCTGCCGGCCGACCGGGGCCGCGGGCTCGCCCGCTGGCTGCTCGAGGTCGTGCAGGCGCATCCCGGGCTGCAGGGGCTGCGGCGCTGGATGCTCGTGACCAAGGACGCACATGGCCTGTACAGGAAGCTGGGCTGGTCGAACCCGCTCCACCCGGAGCGCCTCATGGAGATCTCTGCAGGCGCGAAACCGACCGATTGACCGGCGCTGATCTGGACTGGTTGATTTTCCAAAACCGGCCCTTTCCAAGGGACCACTCGCGCCGCATGGTGAGCTCCATGAGAGCGGCCCCTCCCAGCCCCCACACTGCCCTGGTCCGACATCCCGAGCGCGGCTCCTACGACCGCGCCACCATCTGCGCGATCCTCGACGAGGCGCTGGTGTGCCACGTCGGCTTCGTTTTCGACCAGAAGCCTTTCGTCCTGCCCACCGCCTATGCCCGCATCGGAGATCGGCTGTACCTGCATGGCGCAGCCGCCAGCCGCATGCTGGGCGCGCTCGCGACCGGAAGCCCGATCTGCGTCACGGTCACGCTGCTCGACGGCCTGGTGCTCGCGCGCTCGGTCTTCCGGCACTCGATGAACTATCGGTCGGTCGTGATCCTGGGCTGCGCGCGCGCGGTCACCGATCCGGTCGAGAAGCAGAAAGCCCTGGAGGCCATCGTCGAGCACGTGGTGCCGGGACGAGTCGCCGACGCGCGCCCGCCCAGCGTCCAGGAAGCGAAGGCGACCCTGGTGGTATCGCTGCCCATCGACGAGGCTTCGGCCAAGATCCGCACGGGGCCGCCCATCGATTCCGAGGAGGATTACGCGCTTGCGTGCTGGGCGGGCGTGATCCCGCTGCGGCTGGTCGCCGATTCCCCGGTCACGGATCCGCGCTTGCGGCCGGGCACCTCGCTGCCGCCCGCGGTCGCGAGCTATCGACGGGGCGGCTCGCTCAAGCGAGCTCCTTGACGTACTCCAGAAGCGGCATGCCGAAGTAGTCGCGGACCGTGCCTGAGGCCCGGAACCCCTGCCCCCGGTAAAACCGCACGGCCCGTGCGAGCGGCTCGGTGGTGTCGAGGCTGATGCGCGTGCACGACCGTTCGCGCAGCTCGGTCTGCGCGGCCTCCAGCAGCGCCCGGGCCAGGCCGCGGCCCTGCCAGCGCGGGCGCACGGCCATGCCTCGGAGGTGGCCCTCGCGCTCGCCGACGACCACACATGCGATGGTGCCCAGGATGGCGCCCGCCCGGCTTACGGCCACGAACACCGACATGGTGGCCAGCCGCTCGCGCAGGGTCTCGGGCGTGAGCACGGTGTCCCGGAAGGCTGCCGCCGTGTAGCGGTCGCGATACGGTGCAAAGGCAGCCCGCAGGCAGTCCAGGACGCCCCCTGTATCGCCCTGCGCGGCCCGCCGGATGGTAAATCGAGCCCGCTCACGGCGCGGCGCCGGCATACTCAGATCGATGCCACTTCCATGGCACCTCGGAAAGTGCCAGATTGGAGATCTCGAAGGGTCCAGCGCGTCCGCGTCAAGGCCGGGCGGCGCGCAGGAGCCGAGCCGCCTCCTGCAGCTCGCGCTCGGAGTGCCGCGAGAAACCGAGGCGCAGGTAGGGGCGAGCGCGGCCATCGAACGCGAACTGGCGAGCAGTCTGGATCACGACCCCGCGCGCCCGGGCTCGCTGTGCCCAGCGCTCGACGTCGACCCCGGCTGCTGCTCGCGCCCACAAGGCCAGGCCGCCCGGCGCCGTACGAACCCGCAGCACCGAGCCCAGGTCGCTCGCGAGCGCGCGCAGCAGCGCATCCCGTCGCGCCAGATAGATGCGGCGCATCCGGCGCGCATGACGCTGCAGCTCGCCGTCCTCGATGAGCTCGGCCACCGCGCGCTCGAGCACCTGATCGCCATGCCGGTCCACCGCCTCGCGCGTACGGGCCAACAGGTCCACGACCGGGCGCGGCGCCACCACGAAGCCCAAGCGCAGCCCCGGGGCCAGCACCTTCGACAGCGTCGAGACATAGATGACCACGCCGGCCTCGTCGAGGCTGGCGAGCGGGAGCACGGGCCGGCCCTCGTAGTGGAAGTCGTGATCCACGTCGTCCTCCAGGATCGCGAAGCGGTGGCGGCGCGCCAGCTCGAGCAGCTCGAGCCGCCGGCGCGCCGACAGCACCACGGTGGTCGGGAACTGATGGTGCGGCGTGAGGTAGACCGCTCGAATCGGCTGCTTTTGGACCAGCGCAGCCAGCCGGTCGACCCGCAGGCCGGCCTCGTCGACCGGCACCGGCACAAGGTGCGCGCCCGCCGCCGCCAGCGCATCCCAGATGCGCGGGTAGCCCAGCGCCTCCACCGCGATGCGCTCGCCGGTGGGCGCGAGCACCCGCGCGGCCAGATGCAGACCCATCTGGCTGCCCCGCGTGATGAGCACGGTGTCGGGCCTCGCCGCCACCCCGCGCAGCGCGGACACCATCTCGGCCACGCGCTCGCGCAGGCGAAGATCGCCGCGCGCGTCGGTCGCGTACGAGAGCAGCTCGGCGTGGCCGAGGGCGCGTCGATATGCGCGCGCGAGCACGCCGACCGGAACCAGGCGCACGTCGGGCAGCGCCCCCGAGAGCTGGAAGCGGGCCCGCGGCTGCGACCGCGGCTCCGCGTCGGCAGCGCGGGCGCGGGGCGGTACCGCATAGCCGACCCGATCGGGCGCACTCTCGATCGGGCGGCGGCTCAGTGCTGGGGCGGTCACCGCGTCGGGCGAGCTCACGGCCACGAACATGCCGCGCGCGCGGTCCGGGGTCACCCAGCCCTGCGCGATCAGCTCGGCATACGCGGTCACGGTCGTGTTGCGGCTGACGCCCAGGCTGCGCGCGAGCGTCCGGCTGCCCGGCAGGCGCTGGCCCGGCCGCAGCCGCGTGCGTCGAATGTCGTCGGCAATGGCGCGCGAGATCTGCAAAAACAGCGGTGTCCGCGCCCCGCTCTCGAGCGCGATGGTGAGCTCCCAGTGGCTTTGCATGTGGACCCTTCGTTCTCTCTAGTCTGGACTCATCCAGGAGGCCAGTCATTTTGCCAGATGCAGGGAAGAATCGGCACGGCTGGCCCGTCTGATGCCTGACGGTGCACCGATGCGGGGCCTCCGAAGCCCGATGGCGGCGGCGGGGCTTGCGGTCGCAGGCCTGGTTGCATCTGCGCTTGCGCTTGCGTCGGCGTCCTCGCCCGCGCACGCCCAGCTCACGGGCGGCCGGCCGGTTTCGCTGCCGGCTCCCTCGGCATCACTCAACAATCCGGCCAAAATCGTGGCGCCGCCCGCCGGCTTCTCGCCGCGGGTGCCGCCCGGCTTCGTGGTGTCCGTATTCGCCAGCGGCTTCGCGGAGCCGCGCTGGCTGGCGGTGGCGCCCTCGGGTGACCTGTTCGTGGCCGATTCGGCGGCCGGTCGCATCGTTGTGCTGCACGATCCCGAGCGAGCCGGAACCGCGCAATCACGCGAAATATTTGCCGATGGCCTGGCCCAGCCGTTCGGCATCGCGTTCCGCGGCGGGTTCGTATACGTGGCCGAGCAAGACGGGCTCGATCGCTTCCGATTCGACGCGAAAACCTCGCGGCGGCTGAGCGCCAAGGAGCGGCTGCGCGCGCTGCCGCCGGCGGTGGCGGTGAGTGGGCCCAACCTGTACCCGCACTGGACACGCGCGCTCGCGTTCAGCCGCGACGGCTCGCGCCTGTTCGTGTCGGTGGGGACCAAGAGCAACCTCGCGCTCGACGACGATCCGCAGCGTGCGCTGATCGAGGAGTGCGATCCGGATGCGCGGGCCTGCCCGGTGTTCGCGCGCGGCCTGCGCAATGCGGTCGGGATCGCGGTCCATCCGCAGACCGGCCGGCTGTGGGCGGCGGTCAACGAGCGCGGCGGGCTGGGCGACGATGTGCCGCCCGACTACCTGACCGAGGTTCGGCGCGGCGGGTTTTACGGATTTCCGTTTGCGTATGTGGGCGCGCACGAAGACGCGCGGGTGCGGCCGCGCCGGCCCGATCTGGTCGCGAAAGCCCTGGTCCCCGATCTGCTCCTGACCGCGCATGCGTCGCCGCTGCAGCTGGTCTTTTACGAGGGGCGCCAGTTCCCGGCCGAGTTCTGGCACGGCGCCTTCATGGCCGAGCATGGATCGACCAACCGCAGCCACAAGGTGGGCTACGACGTCGTGTTCGTGCCGTTTCGCGCGGGCCGGCCGGTGGCGCCCGCGCGCCCGTTCGTGAGCGGATTCGTACCCGATCCAGCGCGCGCCGAGGCCTATGGCCGCCCGGTAGGTGTGGCCGTGGCCGCCGACGGCGCACTGCTGTTCTCGGACGACGGCGGCAATCGGATCTGGCGGGTCGCGTACGCGCACCGCCCCCGCCCCTGAGCCAAGCAGCTCGCCATGAGGGATCCCGTCTACGCGAGCTGGGTCAGCCGCGCGCTCAGCTCCCACAGCCGATGCGCAAGCTTTTCATCCTGTGCAAGCGCCGACGGGGCCACCCGGCGGTTCTTGTCGAAGTACCCGCCGGTCTGGCCCTCCACCTCCGGGCTCGCGGCCAGATACACGATCCGGTCGGCGCCCTGCTCCGGGGTGATCATGAAGAGCTTGGCCAGGGCCAGGATCGGACGGGCGTACCGGGGCGCGTGCGACCAGATGTTGGTGGAGACGCCGCCCGGGTGCAGACAGTTGACCGTGACGCCCTTTGCGGCCAGGCGCCGCGCGAGCTCGGTCGTGAACAGCACGTTGCCGAGCTTCGAGCGCGAGTAGGCCTTCATGATGCCGTAGCCGCCGTGCTCGAATTGCAGGTTGTCGAAGTCCATGGTGCCCGAGCGGTGGCCCACGCTGGCCACGTTCACGACCCGCGACGGCGCGCTCTTCTCGAGCAGGTCGATGAGCAGATTGGTCAGCAGGAAGTAGCCCAGGTGGTTGACCGCGAACGTGCGCTCGAGGCCGTCGGCCGTGACCTCGCGCTTGGGGCTCACCGAGCCCGCGTTGTTGACGAGAACGTCCAGGCGCGGGTGCAGCGCGCGGTACTCGGCGGCCAGGGCGCGGATGGCCGCCTGCGAGGCGAAGTCGCACAGGAGCAGCGAGAGGGCGTCGGATCCGCTGCGCGCTTTGGCGTCGTCGAGCGCGGCCTGACCTCGCTTCGCATCGCGCGCCACCATCACCACCTGGGCGCCCAGGCGCGCCAGCTTGACGCTCGCCTCCAGGCCGATGCCCGAGCTGGCGCCGGTCAGCAAAACTGTCTTACCGGTCACTTTCGCGCGCGACCATAGCCGGTCTCGACGCGCGACGCAACGCCAAGGCGCGTGATACCGTGTTTCGCATGCGAAACGGCGCCTGGCTCCTGGCCGTCTTGGGCTTGGGCTGCGCCAGCTCTTCGCGGCCCCGCATCGACCGGGCGGACCAGCTTCCCGTCCACACCTACCGCGTACCGCCGGACGTGGGCCGCCTGCTCGAGGACGACGCCGCCTTCGCCGAGCTCGCGCGCGCTGTGCGCGCCGATCTCGACAGCGACCTCGAGCGCTACGACATCCGCGATCGGGCCGCGCTCAAAGATCGGTTGTTCGAGCTCGCCCTGCTCGACGCGCTCGACGGCCATTTCGAGGCCGCGCTAGCCCGCCTCGATCGCCTGGCCGCAATCGAGCAAAAACCGGCCGCGCGCGTCATGACCGGGCTCACCATTCGGATCTGGGCCGACGCGCTGCGCGCCGGTGCCGAGGTGCGCCCGGCCTTCCGGGCCGCGCTCGAGCGCAAGCTGGCCACCATGCCCTACGACCTGGTGGCCGAGCAGCTCGCGGCTCTGCGCGCGATGGCGCAGGCCTTCTCGCCCGCGGTTTGCAAGAACCTGGTCGAGGAGCACGTGGGTGCGGCTGCACGCGCGGGCCCGCTCTCGTTCGAGCAGGTCCAGGCCATCGTGTTTCAGCGGTGGGCCGTGCAGCGCCTGGTTCCGGTGGGCGACATCCTGGTCGAGGTGCTGGGCCGCGTGATCGATGCCCACGCGGCCCGCCCCTGAGCGCCGCACTAACGCTTGAGGTTGGCCAGGAACTCCACGATCCTGCGTTGCTGGGTCACGGTCAGCGCCTTGAACGCGTCGCGCACCGAGGCTGCCTCGCCGTCGTGCAGTTGGATGGCCTGCAGAAGCGAGCTGGCCCGTCCGTCGTGGAGATAAGGCGGCGTGGTTCCGACGCCCCAGAGCGGCGGCGTGATGAACTGGGCGGCCGCGATGATGCCGAACGGCTTGATGTCGGCCAGCGCCGGACCCATGTCGTGACGCTTGAAATCGGACCACAGCTCGATCGTCATGGTGCGGTCGCCGTTGATCTGGGGCCGCGGGGTCTTGGAGTCGGTGCGCAGGTCGCTGACGAAGGCCGGCCCACCGGTCAGGTCGGGCAGCTCGGAATGGGTCGGAGTGTTGAGCACGAAGCTGGGCACGTGGCAGCTGGCGCAGCCGACCTGCATGAACAGCGCCTCACCCTCGCGCACGCGTCCGGCCACGATCGGATCGACCGGCGGTGTGCGTACGGGCGCCTCCCTGAGCAGGCCATAGGTGGCGAGCGCGGTCAGCTGGCCTTCCGTAATTTCGGAGGCCACGCCGTCCGCGTCGGGGTCATGGCAGTCGGGCCCGTTGCCGAGCACGAGCGGGATCGGGTTCGCGCAGTGCTTCGCGATCTGGGTGTCGGCCGCCATTCCAAAGTGCACGCGCAGTCCGCCCTCGATGAAGCGGCGCAGCAGCGCCTCGCGGCCCTTCCAGCCGAAGGGCTTTACCACCAGGTCGGGATCGACGCCCGCGAGCTGCGTGGTGTCGATCGAGCCGTCGGGCCGCACGATGATGCTGCCGAAGCTGACGCCCTTGGCCGACAGAGCTACGGTCTGCGGTTGGCCGGACTGGGCAGCCAGCGTCTTGGCCTGATCGCGCTCGGCTTGCAGCTCCCGGGTCATCTCGATGCCGAGCTGCTGGCGATAGCCCAGCCCGAGCACCGCGGGCGGGTTGCGAGGCAAGCCGCTGGCCGGATTCACGCCATCGCCGAGCTGGAAGATGTTGGAATCGAGATCGCCGCCCCCATCCTCGCCGCCCACGTTGTGGCAGCCCACGCAGCTGGTGGCCTCGGGCCCGCCGAACGCGCCGAAGTGGACCTTGCGCATATTGGGCCGGGGCTTGTTGCCCGCGACGCCGCCCATGAGGGCGTTGCCGAGCCCCTCGTCGACCGAGAAATTGTGGCTGAACAGGAAGTCGCCGACGTCGAACAGGCTACTGGGCGTGAAGTTGCCGCGATCGATGTCCCTTTGATCGACGCGGCTCTGCGGGAAGTCCATGGTTCCGGGCGGCAGGCAGGCGTCGTTCTCGCAGCGCAGCGTGAGCCCGTAGGTGCTGCCGCCGTTGCGGTGGAAGCTCGATGCAACCAACAGATATTCGCCGTCCTGGGGCAGCGTGAAGTGGTCGATGAGCGAGTCGGTTGCGCACGGGCCCTGGCCGCCGTCGTCGGCGGTGATGAGGCGCTTGCGCTTGCCGAGCGAGCCCTGCGGCGGGCCGTAGATGTGCACGACCGTGTTCATGGCCGCGCAGTCGCCGGCAGTCATCTCGACCGTGACCTCACCGCCGGCCAGGCCCTGGAACACGTAGCCGCGCCGCTGCCCCGCATGCAGAATCGTGTTCGGAGCGTCGGACGGGATGAAGGCCCCGTAGTCGAGCGAGCCTTCCTGGCTGACCGTGCCCGCAATTCCGAAGCTGTCACCTTTGCCGTCGTCGAGCGTGTCGGGGTCAGGATCGCCCGCGGCCGGGGCCTGCGCGGGACCGCATGCGGCGACCGCAATCGAGATTCCAAGTGCGAACCGTCTCAGGGTCGTAAAAGTCATGTGCGTGCGCCTCCTGCCAGACGGCTGGTTGCCTGGTAGTACGAGGGGGCGCACCAAAGCTTCCGGGTGCGGTGCGGCGGCGTGACTCAGCTCACGCGCGCCTGCGCGCGCACACGCGCGGGCGGCAGGCCAAAGCGAAGGCGAAAGCAACTGGTGAGGTGGGCCTGGTTGGCGAATCCGGTGTCGATTGCGATTTCGGCGAGCGCCCGCCGGGTGTCGAGGATCAGGGCCAGCGCGTGCCGCAGTCGGATTTCGCGCTGATGCCGGTGGATGCTGGTTCCGGTCACGCGCCGAAAGGCGCGGCAGGCATGAAACACCGACACCTCGGCCAGCGCAGCCAGGTGGGCCAGCGACAGGCGTTCCTCGAAGCGCTGCCCGATCTCGTGTGCAATCACGTCGGCGATCAGCCGGTCGTGCGGGCGCGAGCGGGGCTCGCTCGCGGGCGGGCCCAGGGTCTCGCACAGCACGACCGCGGTCGCGAGCGGATCCGCCGCCGGCCGGCACGAAGCCGCGCCACCAACGCGTGGAGCTGGATGTAGTCGGCGACGCTGAGCGGGCGGCGTGCGACGTGCCTGACCTTTGCGCACAGGCTGCGCGCGAGCGGGCCCGAGACCACCAGGCACAGGTCGCCGCCGTGTCGGGGATGGCGCACCACGAACTCCTCACCGGCGCGCAGAAGCAGCGCATTCGACGGATCCACGATCGAGCGCAGGGCCCAGCTGCGGAACGCGAAGCAACCGCCGAGCACGACCCAGACCCGATCCTCTGCCACCACCTCCCGGCGCGCCCGCGGGTCGTCCTGGCCGTCGCACTGAACGCGCGCCAACCGGACCTCGTCGGACGCAAACAAGAGGTGGCGATCGAAGCGCGGCACCGGTTTACGGTAGCACGAAGGCAAGAACGTGTAAGACTGGACCGGGCGGCGGCGCCATGATCGGGGCGATGAGCGGCGAGGCGCGAAGGAAAAAAATGAGCGGCGAGCGCAGGCGCGGGGTTTCGAGGCTTGCGAGCGCAGTGCCGCGGAGCGAGCCGCCGAGCCGCGCCGGAGCGAGACGCGAAGGAAAAAAATGAGCGGCGAGCGCAGGCGCGGGGTTTCGAGGCTTGCGAGCGCA
>Ga0126376_10000853_pt1 | contig 15709 bp, 10 predicted proteins | sample PanSoiMetPlot_15_FD_92760 | JGI IMG/M metagenome (GOLD analysis project Ga0126376, IMG submission 92760) | Tropical forest soil microbial communities from Panama - MetaG Plot_15 | ecosystem: Environmental > Terrestrial > Soil > Tropical forest > Bulk soil | place: Panama | collected 2016-02-17
AGGCGAAGCCCGCAATCTGCGCGCGACCATTCAGCCTGACGATCCAAATGCTCCCGCGTCGAGTTGGATGAACACAGTAACCTTCACTTCAGCGAATTCAACTTTTATTTACGACGGCCATCCCATCAACAACATCGATATCGACGCACGGGGCCGCGTCAATCAAATACGCGCGGAGATCCAGGAACTGACGATTCGTTCGCCGATTGCTGAGACGCACCTGACCGGTGTGATGGGCGACTGGCGAGCGCTCAGGTATGAATTAAACGTTACCTCCACAGTCGATCTCAGTCAGGCTTCAGATGTGCTTAAACCGGGAATGGCGCTGCGCGGCACGGGCAACTTTGTCGGAACCGTCAAAGGCGACGGGAATCACTACCAGGTTGACGGCAGCATTAAATCGGACGCGCTTGCCGCCGATAACCTGCGTTTGCAGGGCCTCAACGTCTCAGCCAAAGGCTCGGGACAGGGCAGTTCATACAACATCAACGGTCGCGCCGTAGCGCAACTTCTCACGGCGGGAGACTTTCAGTTGAACACGGTGCAAGTAACCGGTGGGGTCATGGGGACGGGCTCAGACTTTCGCTGGATCGGTGAACTGCGCGCCGTTGCCGAAAGGAGTTACGGCACCACAATTACCGGACTGATTCTGCGCGACGCGCGCGCCGAATATAAGGACGGTGTGCTCACGGCTTCTGCGCCGCAATTCAACGGCGCCAGCCTCACGACCAAAACCGCAAGAGTGCAGAACGGGATTCAGGCAAACGACCTGCGGTTAAAGATTGAAAACGGAAAGACAACTGCTACGGTCGCGACTGCCAAGGCCGGTAAGGTCCAATCAGGTGAGACGACCGTCAACGGCGTGACCTTGAAGGCGATCGATGTAAAGAGCGTAGGCGACACTGCGAATGTGACTGTGAAAGAAGTTCAAGTCGGCGAAGCAAATGCATTCGGCGCCCAAACCGGCAGCATCAACATTGCGGGCGTGCGACTCGCAATTCACAACGGGCGCCTCCAGGGAACGGCCAACGACATCAATGCTGGTACGGTAAGGCTGAAAGACGGCACCGTTGAGAACGTGAAGCTAGCGCACCCCGCATTTACGCTCGAGCCCTCAGGACGCTATCGCGCGAGCGCCGATTTGAGTTTGGGCGGCGGCGTGCTGGGCCAGATGAAACTCGGACCCGCTCACGCATCGCTAATTGCCAGCAGTGATCAAGTTCAGCTTAACAACTTTGTCGCGGAAGCGCTGGAGGGTCGGGCGAGCGGGAATGCAACGATCTCACTTCGTAAGAACGGCTCGTCTCGGGTTAACGCTGACTTCACGAACTTCGATTTGAGCGGTCTGATTACGCTGGTGTCCGGACGCAGCGTGCCGATTGCCAGCAAGGCGACCGGCAAAGCAGATCTATCATTTACCGGAACTGACTTTGCCAATGCCAATGGCAGCGTTAATGCCCAACTGACCGGCGCGGCGCCGGCGGGCAGCGATCTGGCGCCGCTGTCGGGTGACTTCGCCGTTACTGCGAGCCACGGACAGTTTCAGATTCAACGCGCCACGCTGCAAACAACGGCGACGACTTTAACCGCGAGCGGCCAGTTTGCCATCGAGCAACCGACATCGAACCTGCAAATTAATCTCGCCTCAACTGATGCTTCCGAGCTTCAACGCCTGCTGATTTCTTCCGGCGCAATTCCCGAGCTCGAAGAACAGTTCAGAACTTACAGTCTCGATCTCGCCGGCAGACTGGCGTTCAACGGAACGCTCGGCGGTGCTCTGAGGGACCCAATCGTCAACGGGCATGCTGAGCTTGCCTCGTTAATGGTCAATCAACGCGACGTCGGATCTTTGACCGCAAACATCGACTCGAATGGCGTTGAAACTCGCATAAACGACGGCCGTTTGGTTCAGGCAAGCGGCGGCAGCGCACAATTTTCGCTTGTGATACCACGCGTCGGTCAGGACAACATTTCGATCGATGCCAAACTCGATCGCTTTGGCGGCCCGATTACGTTGCCGTTCAAGACCGGGCTGGACAAGGAAATTACCATCGACGCTCCTATCTCAGGACAGATTCGAGTCGCTGGTTTGACGAAGAACATGAACGGGGTCGCGGATGTGCGGTTTGGATCCGGAACCATCGCAGGCGAGCCGTTGCAAAACGGAAGCGCGCGCGCAACCTTTGCCGGTTCGACAGTTAATATCGAAGCCGCAGATCTGAAATTTGACACCGGCCATGTGGTTGCCAGCGGCCGGATCGATACGTCGACCAAGGCTTTCAATCTACTAGCAAGTGGCGATGGCATTAACCTTGCGCGGCTGGGCGATCTCATCAACAATCCCAACCTGCCGAAACTCGGCGGCACCGCGACCGTTTCGTCTTTGAAAGCTTCCGGCGTCCTGAACGCGACGGATTTCTCGTCATATCACATTGAATTCAACGCTGAGAGTAACAACGCGACGCTCGACGGTAAATCAGCCGGCGCAGTCAAGTTGGTTGGCCAGACGCAAAACCAGCAACTGAATGTCACACTGACTTCTACGGGGTTGCTGGGCGAGACGCCGCAGACTGTTACTGCGCGCGTCGACTTGTCCAATGAAAAGTTACCGGCCACCGTCGAATCGACCTTCACGAATGTAGACCTCACGCAATTGTTCAGGATCATCATGGCACGGGCGCGGCCGGAAGCTGCCCAGGCAGTGCCCGAACTCACGGTGACAGGTCGCGCATCGGGACAGCTCAAGTTGAGCGGCAATTTGATGACTGAGAACGAGCAGGGCGAAGAGGTTCTTTCGTGGCGAGGACTCACGGGAACTGCAACGATCAATCCGATTTTAATTAATCTCCCGGATTTTGAGCTGACGTCCGAAGGGCCAATGATCGTTGAGCTGCGATCCTCCGAAATCGTTGTCCATGACACCAAGTTCACCGGCACACAAACAAATGTGACGCTAGGCGGATCAATCGCCACCGCTGCGGGCGGCCGAAATACGCTGGCAATCAACGGCACTGTCAACCTGCGGCTTCTCAACCTGGCATCGCCGGACATTCTTTCGTCGGGAGTAGCGGTGCTGAATGTTACGTTGGGCGGCACGTATGAAAACACGCGCGTGACGGGACGAGCTTCAGTCAGCGGCGCTTCGATTTCGGTTTATCTGGGCGATCAGCGCGTTTCTCTTTCTAACTTGAATGGTGCAGTCCTTTTTAACGCCAAGCAAATGCAGATCGAAAGGCTGGAAGGCACGCTTGGTGGCGGGAAGATCACCGCTACGGGAGGCGCCCAACTCTCAGGCCTTTCAATTTCCCAATTCCTGCTGAACGTTCATGGCGAGAAGATCACCGTTGCTTACCCGGCTGATTTTCGTTCTACCGTTAACGTAGATTTGGAAGTCCGCGGCAGTCTCGAGGCGCAGGGACGGCAATTCATTCGCGGCAACGTGGAAGTGCTCCGGACCGAGTACACGAAGGACATAAATCTTGCCGAGTTGATCAATCAGCGTGGGCCGGGCTCAATCGAAGAAGGCAGCGAGTTCAAATTTGCTGAGACGGCCAATTTCGACAAGCTGCGGGTCGAGGGCCGCAATGCGCTGATAATGCGCAATAACCTGGGCAACCTGGTTGGTTCGATCTCTCTGCAACTTGATGGCCCGGTGAAAAGCCCGATTATCGAAGGACGGATTACCGCAACTCGAGGCACTCTGAATTTCAGAAATAACCCGTACGAGATAACTCGCGGCCTGATTTACCTCCCTGCACGCTATGGCGCCGATCCGGTATTGAACATTGAAGCGCAATCAGTGATTCGCGGTTACCGCGTCACCGCGATAATTGAGGGCCCGTTGTCACATCCGACCACGAGTGTCGCAGCCGAGCCTGCGTTACCGCAGGCCGACGTGGTGTCGTTAATCCTGACGGGCACGCTCGCATCCACTGATACGAACGCATCGGTTTTGGCGCAATCCGGCCTGGGCACGGCGGCAAGTCTATTAACTGACGCGCTAATCAACGCGCCCATTTCGCGCGCCAGTAACAGGTTGTTTGGGCTCAGCCGCCTGGAAATCAGTCCTGTACTCGGAAGCAACACCTCGGCGCCCACCGCGCGGTTAACGGCGGCACGCCAGCTGGCGAAGGACTGGACGATTACGTACTCGACGAACCTCGCCTCGGATCCTAATCAGGTGCTGGCGGTTGAGTACCGTGTATCGAATCGTATGTCTTTTATCGCGGAATACGAGCAGGGTTCGAACCGGAACCTGAGTACGCACAACAATAATTTCAGTTTCGAGATCAGATTCCGCAAGAGATTCTGAGAGTGAAGAGTAGGCAGAAGCCAGTGGGCAGAAGACAGATACTGCAGATTCGTCCCCGGTTTTCTGCTCTCTGCGTTTTGCTTTGTGCCTTCTTCTTGTTGCTTCTCTCAGTATCTATCCAGGCTCAGGTCGGCGACTACGAAGGCCGGCCAGTAGCCTCCGTTGAAATAGTCATCGAGGGCACACCTGCTGATCTCGCTGCCCAGGCTGAATTCAAATCGATCTTAAAAGTCATTTCCGGTAAAGACTACTCCGCAGTAGATGTCCGTCAATCGTTGCACGATTTGTTTGCTTCCGGCCGAGTCGCATCGGCGCGCGTTGAAATCTCCGAGTCTGGAACGGACGGTGGCCGTGTCGCGCCGGTCAATGTCCGTTTTGTTGTGCAGAGACAAATTGTCATAGCCGGTGTATCAATTCGAATTGGTCCTACAACCGGCACGCCGATCGCCCGTGACGAAATTCGCGCTCGCTTAAACCTGCTCGAGCCTGGACGCCGGTTTTCCGTACCTTCAATCGAACGAAACGCCGACGAAATTCAGACATACTTACGCGATCGAGGCTATTACAATGCAACTGTCGAGCATGCGGAAAACCCAGATCCTTCCGACACGACCGGGACTCGTCGCCGCGTTGTTTACACGATCACGCCTAATGAACAGGCTCATGTCGGCGCATTCAATATCGACATCAAGGGGTTCGATCCCAACCAGGTTCGGTCTTCTCTCAAATTACAGCAGGGCGCTCCCTTCACGCGTGAAGTCCTCGGGGACGATCTAAATCGCATAAAACAGGCGTTGATTGCCGAAGGTCACATGGCGCCGCAGCTCGATGATCCGGAAGTCAAATTCAACTTCGAGACAAATTCGATCGACGTTAAGTTAAGCGGAAAAGTTGGGCCTCGCGTCGAGATCAGTTTCGCTAATTACGACCTAAAGGAAAGTAAACAAGCAAAGCTCTTGCCCATAAAGCGCGAAGGTACCCTGGACTTTTCGATCCTGGATGAAGGGGGACGTCGCGTCCGGCAACGACTTCAGGAACAAGGTTATTTCTTTGCCGACGTAAAGCCGGTGTGTACCGTGACTCCACCGCTGCCGTCGCTAAAGGAAAATGGAACCGAAGAGACCTGCCAGAATCTAAATCCATCCGAGTTGGATGGCCGGACCATCAAGGTTGTCTATGACGTAACATTGAGAAGGCGCCTGCGTTTAGCCGACATCCGCCTCACTGGTACTAACAAGCTGACGACCGAGGATATTGTCCCGCAACTGAAATCGAGAAAAGTGAGTTCCTTCGCGTTTCTTCCGTTTCTCGGAAAATATGGCCGCGGGTACACCAACGATGCTTTGCTCGAACAGGATCGGCGGACTGTTAAGGCGATGATGAGAGATCTCGGATATCGCAAGAACGAGGCTCGAGTTTTGCAAGGCATCTCGCCTGCCGGAGACAATCTCATCATCACCTTTCAGGTCACTGAAGGACCGCTGACGCGGATCTCGGACATCCAGATCAAGGGCGCAACCGTTTTCTCAGAGGATCGGCTGCGCCGGGAATTGTCGATCGTGAAAGACGCCCCTTATTCGCCTTCCCAGGTCCGCGCGGACAACGATCAGTTGCTCAATCTTTACGCCCATGACGGTTTCATTGAAGCAGAAATACGGCCCTCGATTGACGAACTTCCAATGAAGGGCGAAGACGAACAGGTGCGGGTCGTCTTCAATGTAACCAGGGAAGGCTCAAAAGCGATCATCAATGACATCGTCATCAACGGCGTCACCGGCAGCGCCTCAGTGCAGGAAACGAAGCGTGCCGCAATTAGGCGTGCTGTTCCTTTGTATGCAGGCGAGCCTTTGCGCGCCGACCGGATCACTGAGGCGGAACGTGTTCTGTATGTCACTGATGCCTACCGTCAGGTTTTGATCTCTCAACAGCCGGCCGGTGACGGCCCAAACGGGACCAAACTATATGACGTCATCGTCGACGTGGAAGAGAAGCGTTCGAAAGTAATGGAATATGGCGGCGGCTATTCGACAGATCTGGGTCCGCTCGGCATTTTTGAGCTGACGAACGTCAACTTTATGAACAAACTGCGGCAGGCAGCGATGCGAATTCGTGCCAGCCAACGTCAACAACTCGTCAGATTTGAGTTAATCGATCCGCGCGCCATTCAATACGGCAAGCGACAATTTGCTCCGCTCGCCTTTTCGGTGCAGTATCTGCGCGATTCTTCAATCACACGGTTCTTCCGTTCGACGATTGATCAGGGAACAAACGGAATCGTTCAGCGCCTGGACGAGAACGGTAATCCGGTCGATCAATTTGGAAATGCTGCCGGCGAGCCGACCGTTAATCGCTTCACCGTCGGGATCGAGACGCAAAGAGTCCTCAGCCAAAAACTGCACAGCATTGTGTTTCTCCGCTACAACTACGAGGACGTACGGCTACGGAATATCGAAAGCCTTTTGATCGAGCCAATCCTGCGGCCCGATCAAATAGTGAGGCTCTCTGGTCCCGGTCTTTCATTTGTTGTGGATACTCGCCAGCGCTGCGAACGACGACTGCCCGGCACCATTCTCGCCGAAGACGAAACCGTTCGCGGAGGCGAAGTTTGTCGTTACAACCAGACCGATGCGACTCGCGGTCAATTTTTGTCGGCGGACTTTCGGGTCACGGCGCGCGCTCTCGGCGGCAACACGTCGTTCATGCGATTTGAAACGAGCTATCACACTTATTACAAAGCTCGTCGTGCACGTAACACAGTCTTCGCCGGCAATCTGACTGTCGGGCTGGCACGGTTATTTAGTCCGCGCGATCTGAATGGTAATGGTCAGGTTGATGATTTCGATCTGCTCCTGCCGATTAGCGAACGCTTCTTTTCCGGTGGTTCCACGACTTTACGTGGATTTGCATACCAGGAAGCCGGTCCGCGCCAAGTGATCGTTCCTCAGGGCGAGTTTCATAACTCATCCGGAGAACTCGTCGGTGTGAATCCTTTTACCGTCCCGATCGGCGGCAATGCCATGGTCGTAACGAATTTGGAAGCGCGTGTACCGCTAACGCCCGACGTGCAAGTCGTTCCTTTTTACGACGGAGGCAATGTATTTCGCAGCATCGGCGACGTCTTTCATCCTCAGCCGATTACTCCGACAGGAAATTTCATTCAGGACATTAATGCCCAAAATCTGCGAGTTCGATGGAGCAATACAGTGGGCGTGGGATTTCGTTTCAGAACGCCTTTGGGCGGCGCGTTAGCTATAGATTATGGCTGGCTGCTGAATCCGTCAGAGTTTTTGATTCCGCAGAATTTGAACACGAGGCCAACGACAGCAATTTACCGACTGCACCAGGGTCAAATACAGTTTCGATTTACCCAGACGTTCTGAGCTTGGAGTCGAGGATAAAACATTGCGAATTGAAAAGTGCAATTTGAAAAGTGCAAATTTAGCTGACGGAATCATTGTGATTCAGGCTGAAGCGAATGGTTTGCGAGCGTTGGAGCGCACGCCACCAGGGTTTAGCTACATTCGGAATGCAAAACGAATTTGCAATTTTCATTTTCCAATTTTCAATTCTCAATTTCGCTTTTCGTTAATACTCTTTTGCGCGATGCTGCTTGCGCCCTCTCTTTCGCGGGCGCAAACCGTCTCTGACAAAACGGTCGCCACAGTCACGAATGGCGCGCGCGCGAACCCAGATCTCATCACGTATTCCGATATCGTGTGGCAATTGGCTCTGGAGCCTAACCGAGTGTTTGATGCTCAACGGTCATCACAGGATTTGAACCAGGCGCTTAAGTCACTGGAAGACCAGCTCTTGATTTTGGAGGAAGCGCGCAAACTACCGTTGGCGCAAACAGCCGAGGCACAACAGGAATTTGAGAAAACGGTCAGCGACAGGCGCAATGAACTGGCACAGGCTTTCGGTTCGCACGCCCACCTGGAAGAGCGTATGGCGCGTGTGGGCCTAACCAGTGACCAACTCAACGCTATTTTGCGTGATCGCGTCACCATCGAACGATATCTGGACTTTCGCTTTCGGGCTTTTGTGCTGGTCAGTGCGCAGGAGATTTCCGACCGGTACGAAAAAACTTATCGCCCGCTACGCAACAGCGGCAAGCTGGTGCCGACTCTCGAGCAGGCGCGTGAGGCAATTGAACGGCAACTCACCGAAGAAAAAATTGCCGAACAAATCGATAAGTTTGTCGATGATTTGCGTGACCAGCCGGGAACTGAAATCGTAATTCTGAATCCCGTGTAGTGACCGATCAGGCGGGATGCTTCTCGCGTACATGCGCCCCGGCAACTGCTTGCTCAAAAGCGGAGATGTTTCCTCACATTGCCTTCTGACAGTATCCCACGATGCGATACAATGAATTTCTATGCCGGATGTATCGCAGTATTACACTGACGAACACATTCTTGCCTATCCAGTCGAATACATTGCCGGAATCGATCTTTACAACTCCGGTGAGTATCACGCGGCACATGACGCGTGGGAAGAACTCTGGATGGGTCCGGTGGCGCCCGACGAAAAACTTTTCCTTCAGGCAATGATTCAATCTGCAGTGGCGTTTCATCACTTGCAAATAAGGCGGCGTGGTGCTGCGCGGCGAATGTATTTGATGGCCAAGGAAAAATTTAACCGTTTGAATCAACCCGTTTTTATGTCGCTCGATTTGGAGGATTACCAGAACCAGTTGGATCGAGCTTTATCCTGGCTTCTAAGTGTTCCGGATCCTCGCAAAATCGATCCGCCTCAGATTGAGGCCCCGGTGATTTGCTTGCGTTCGCTGAACGGGACTATTTGAAACCCATTATTAGACAATTGCGATTGTTGTTACTGGGCCTTTGGCTCGGGGCCGCCCTTTTCTTTGGCGCTGCCGCCGCGCCGGCGCTTTTCAACGTACTTCGTGGGGCAGGTCTGGAAAACGCGAACGAATTGGCAGGCTCAATTGTGACAAAGCTTTTGCGGATCATTAATCAGGGCGGGTTTGAGATTGCTCTTTTTCTTCTGGTAACGGCATTTTTCGTCAATCGCCATCGGACCCGTTTGGCTCGCTGGGCAGAAGTGATTTCTCTCGCGATTATGGCTATCATGACCGGCGTAAGTCACTACATTATCTCAGCCCGAATGATTGCATTACGTAAGGGCATCGGCGCGCCAATCGATCAGGTTTCGGCCGTCGATCCGCAACGCGTGGCGTTTGACTCGCTGCACCGTTATTCAGTCATAGTGATGGGTGTCGCGATGATTGCCGGGCTCGTGGCGTTCGTCGTGGCGACCCGTCCCGCAGCCCACGACACCAGGATATTTTGGCGTTAGTTGATGTGCGTGCCCGCGCCGCGTTGCAGCAAAAGTAGATCGGGGAGCAGATCTCATTCACACCGGGCTTCAGCCCGGTGATCGCGGGTTCGAGAGAATAGAGAGAACCGTTTTAACGGTTTGCTTTCCCATCAGCTGGGGGTTGTTGTTAACAGCGGCGTTACCACGCTCAACCGAGAATGTGGGAACACGCCGCACAGACACGCGCAAAGTGAAATTAATCTAATCTCGCAAGGACCATTTCTCAACGTGGAAATTATTGAACAACCCGATGGTTGGCGCGACCAATACCGCTCCTGGTCGTCGAAAAATACAGCTGCGGATAATCTTAAAGGCTACCGTTTCATCGAAAATCGCCGCGCGCCCTTCACGCCCGCGCGTCGCGCGTTGCCGATGATGAATCTGGCGTTGATAAGTTCGGCGGGCGCCTACATTGACGGAACTGACTCATTCGATATCACGGCGAAGGACGGAGATTTCACTTTTCGCGAAATTCCAACGGACATCGGCGGGCAGGATTTGCGATTTGCCGCCCGAGGCTACGACCAAAGTTTTGTTCAGCAGGATCTAAACGTTCAAATTCCGCTCGCGCGCCTGCTCGAGTACGAAGCAAATCGCGTCATCGGACAACTTAACTCAGTTTTTTGGAGCTTTTGCGGCTTCATCCCTGATGCCGCCAGTTTTGCCGATGTCACTCTGCCAAAGCTGGTAGAAAGATTAGAGTACTACGACGTTCACGGTGTGTTGTTGATTCCAGCTTCGAATCTTTGTCATCAATCGGCAGGGCTGGCCGCGCGCGCGATTGAATTGGCAGGAATGCCCACTGTTTGTCTGGCGGTCGACCGGCAAGCCATCGAGCGTGTTCGTCCGCCGCGCGCAGGCTACTATCACGGTAAATTCGGCAGCGTGGCCGGGAATCCAAACTATCCCGAGCATCAGCGCCGAATTCTTGATGAAGCCATGCGTTGGCTCGAGCCTCTGGGCCAACCTGGTATCAGAAAACTTGCCGTAGACCTGGAAACTCAGGTGGAAGCCGCACGTGGTGAAAGATAAGCTGTACAAGCGTCTCACTTACTTGCGCGCCGTCGCCGCAAAGCCTTCAAGAACATGCGCCCCAAATGAAACGACTAATCCTGCGATCGATCATCTTCATCGTCATAATTATCATCGGTTACTTAATCGCCTGGCCCGTTCCCATTAAACCAGTCGCCTGGACACCGCCGCCCGCCCCGGAACTTACAGGTCAATACGCCCAGAACTCGGAACTCGCGCAAATTGAAAGGTTGAAGATCGACGGCTTCGCACCTGAAGACGTCGCCATCGATAAACAGGACCGCATCTATTGCGGAGATGACCATGGCCGTATCTGGCGTTTTCAAGCCGATGGTACCAAACCGGAGTTGTTCGCGAACACAAAAGGCCGGCCGCTGGGGTTAATTTTCGATCGTGACGGAAACCTGATTGTTGCGGACGCGTTGATCGGGTTAATGTCGATCGCTCCTGACGGAAAACAAACCGTACTGACGACGGGCGCCGGCGGTGTTCCTTTCCGCTGCACCAACGATTTGGATATCGCGGCCGATGGAACGATCTATTTCACGGATGCTTCTTACAAATTTTCGCTGACACAACTAAAAGAAGATCTCCTCGAGCACCAGCCTAACGGTCGTTTTCTCGCTTACGATCCGCGGACGAGGGAAACGCGCGTCTTGCTAAACGATTTGTACTTTGCGAACGGCGTGGCAGTCAGTCCCGATCAATCATTTGTGCTGGTTAACGATACCGGAGCTTATCGCGTGCGGCGGTACTGGTTAACGGGACCGAAGCAAGGTCAGTCAGATATCTTCATCGATAATTTGCCGGGCTTTCCTGATGGTATTTCGTCGAACGGCAAGGATATGTTTTGGCTGGCTTTGGTTAACCGGCGAGATGCAGCTCTTGATTTCCTTTTGCCTCATCCGTTCCTGCGAAAGATTGTTTGGCGGCTACCCTCGTTCCTGCAACCAAACATTAAGCGCTACGCTTTTGTCCTCGCTCTCGATCCAAATGGCCGCGTAGTGCGAAACCTGCAGGATCCTTCAGCGCAATCCTTCACTCAAATCGCAAATGTGGTCGAACACAAAGGCAAGCTTTACTTTGGGAGTATTGGCGAGAGTGCCATCGGCAGAATGGCTGTTCCTGCAGAGCGAAAGCCGTAACCTTGCTCATCTTCCGAAAAAGCCGGGGTCCATCAGATACCAGTTAAGCCCTCCTGCGACCAGTCCAACTACAAACACGCCGAGCACGATGAGCTTGTCCGCGGTCGTCTGCGGCTTTCCCACCTTGGAGGGAAACACTATCAGGAACAATCCTCCGACAATACCAACCGGGGCAAACGCGGCCATCTTCAACGAATACTTACCTACGGTTTGAAGCTGATGCCAGTTGTAATAAACCATTCCCGCAAACAACAGGATAAGTACCAGCGCGAACAATCTGACCTTTAAGTTGCGCATCTTGAGAGAGATTTGCGCGTGATATTACTACGATCGCCGCAACGGCGCGATTAAAAATTTCACTGGTCGAATTTTCCAGAATTGCTTTGACGGTTTAGGTTTCAAAGTGTATAAAGCGGCGGGCTGGTAGCCCTGCGATCGGCGTGGGGAAGAGCCAGTCATGGGACGGTAGGTAGCCCTTAAGTGCGCCTACCGTCTTTTGCTAATCGAGCACCTACCTACCGAGCCACGATACTGGCGACTCGCCTGACCCGCCGAGCCGCCGAGCCGCCGAGCCGCCGAGCCGCCGGATACTCCGTGAACAGTGGATACTTAGTTGCCAGTTAGCGATCACGACGTCATTCGGTATCCACCTACTGCAAATGTTTCGATTTTCTCGCCAATTATTCAAAGAATTCGCTCAACGCCGGTAGTGCCAGGTTCGCAACTCACCAAATCCGCCGCGAGTGGATATTGGGTATTCACTCCTGCTATCACTACTTAAGGCTGCGTCTGACGCGGGGTTGACGCACCATAAGTGATTAAATAATTAAAGTTAGTCGTGCTGGCCTCGTGCTTGGGCGTCAGTGGCACAACTGTTGTTAAAGGACTGGGCATTCAGACAGTTCCTGAAAAGAAGTCCCCGAGGAGCAACACGATGATTAGCCTGGTTCAAGCAAGCACCGCAACCCCCGAAAGCAAAGTCAGCACTACTGAGTTAGTGGCCTCGATGATGCACAAGTTCTCGCCCGAACTTATCAATTCAATTTGTTCGCTCGGCGTTGAGAACCGTTATTCGGCCATGGACAACTACGCTGACTTTCTGAGTGGCGCCCCGGCGAGAATGACCAGTTCGACGACCGATCTCGGCGTCAAAGCCACTCGCAAATGCATCGAGGAATGGGGCGGCGACCCGTCGCAAATTGGTTTGCTGGTTGCGGCTACGAACACGCCGGATCAAATGCTTCCCTGCCTCGCTTCTGAAGTTATGGGACGCACTCACGGGATGCTGCCGCGCTCAATGAGCACGGTCAGCATGCAGTCGCAGGGCTGCTCAGTAATGTTGAAGTCGGTGGAAGTTGCGCAATGGTACCTGGCTGCCAACCCCGGAAAAATGGCGATCGTGCTCATGTCGGAAGCGCACACGCCGTTTGTGGCGCCGCTCATTCGCGAAGAGTACTGGGGTTTTCGTGATGTAGCGCGGATGCGCAAGAGCAACCGGATCACCGATGACGAGTTTGAGCAACAGCGCACGGAAACAACGCTGGCGATTCAGTCGATGTTGTTCGGCGACGGCGCTGTAGCACTACTACTTGGGCAGGATATCGCCGGCAAGCCCGCGTTTGGTCCGATTTCGCACTTGACCAACGATTCGCCGGACGATGTGAACCTGCTGACGATGGTCAACCATAGTAATCACCCGGCGCTGAATGGAAAGCCGCAGTATTTCATGCGGCCGGCAGTTCCAGCCCGCGGAGCTCACTACGCCGTGACCACCGTCAATGACGTACTGCACAATCCGCAGTCGCCGGTTTCCGATCTGAGTGAAGTTGATGATTGCCTGATTCACACCGGCAGCAAGAAGATTCTCGATGGCGTTTGCTCGCAACTTCACATCGATACCGACTCGACCAAGGTTCACAACGCCTACGACGTTCTCGAGAACTATGGAAACCTTTCCAGTGCTTCGACCGGTTTCATGCTGGCTAACAAAAAGGAATGGAGCGGCCCGGCAATGGTTGTAGGTTTTGGTGTCGGCTTCACCGCCAGCGCGGGTTTAATGAGTGTCAACTAAGTGATTCGTTAACCAAAGGATTTCAAAGAAAGGAAAGAGATCATGACTAACTCAACGACAACATCCATGCACAAATCAACCCAGAGTTTTGTTCGCGCCAAACGTAAGATGTCGGACGCCGCGCCGATGGTCATCAATCGCCTATCCGGCTGGATTGACGTGGGCGAGCTCAAATCTGAGTCGCAGGCCTGGATCATTCCTACCCGCGTTAATGCAGCTGCGAGATAGATTCTGTTTGGTGATCGACGGCTGATCGATGAGACCTCACTCGTAACCTGCAACCAATTAAAGCCATGACCCAAATGGAACGAGCAATGCAGGTCAGAACCGTTGGAGAAATAATTGCGATGCGAGAACTATACTACTTCGATGAGACCGACCAAAAAAAGAGAGTCAGCGTGATCGTCGGCAAACCTCAACCCTTACCGAACTCTTCAGAATTTCAGTGCCACTTTCAACTAATCGGAATCGGCAATCCGGCTCTGCACACCGCGCGAGGGTACGATTCGCTCCAGGCTCTGCAGTCAGCTTTGACCTCGGCGGGTACAAATGTGAAACATCTAAACGTTAAACTGGCCCGGGGACTGATTTGGGACGGCAGCGCCAAAGGCGACCTCGGGTTTCCGGGACAATGAATCTCAACCTGCCAGGACTACTTCCGGTTCGGCGGCAAGCTTTTCGGATCGAGCGCAAATCCGCACCAGCGTCGCGGTCACTTGATCAAAATCAAACGGTTTTCCGATTATTCCTGCCACCAGATCATCTTCAGCTGAAGGCGGTTGGGCTGTCGCGCCATAACCTGTAACCAGCACGACGGGCAGTTCAGGCCAGCGCTTACGGATTTCACGTGCCGTCTCCCATCCGTCCATTTCGGGCATCGCGAGATCGGTGAAGACAACATCAAATTTCTGAGCGCTGATTCTTTCGACTGCTGCGCGACCACTGTCGACGGTAACCACGCGGTGTTTAAGATCGGCCAGCATCTCAGCCAGTGTTTCTCTGACAAATTGTTCGTCGTCGATTACGAGAATCGAGAGGGGAACAATTTGTTCGAATGTTTGCTCCTCGTTTAACACGGGCATGTGATTTTCCGCGACCGGAAGATCGATATGGAAGGTCGTGCCCCTGCCGAGTTCAGATTCGACCGTAATCATTCCGTTATGACGCTCGATGATCCCGTAACTTACGGCCAGGCCCAGGCCGGTCCCGTGCGCGCCCTTGGTGGTGTAGAAAGGCTCGAAGATCTTTTCGCGCACATCGTCCTTCATGCCGGTACCGGAATCAACAAATCGCAGGCGTAACCGGTCAGCCTGTCGTTTGCAGCAAATCTTGAGACTCCCGCCCTGCGGCATCGCATCAACCGCGTTGACGATTAGGTTCACGAATACTTCGCGCAATTCTGAAGCGTTTCCCAGGGCAAACGACTCGTCCTCAGCTTTCAGCGTCACATCAATATTCAGGCCCGCAGCCCGCGCTTCGTTTTCCCAGCGCGTGCGCGTAATTTCGATCGCGTCACGCAGAAGGCTACCCAGCTCGAGCAGCTCCTGTTCGGCTCCCAGTGATTTTCGCGCAAAGGTTTGAATGCGCCGCACTGTGGCTGCGGCATCCTCAGCGGCAGTTACGATTATTCCCAGACTGCGAATCAACTCTTCATCCTGAACTCGCCGCAAAACCAGTTGGGCTCTTCCCAGGATGGCGGCCAGGGAGTTATTGAAATCGTGAGCCACGCCTGAGGCGAGTTGGCCCAAAGCTCGCAACTTGTCAGCGCGGGCTGCGCGGTCGCGCTCCTGCTTTTGCTCGGTAATGTCG
>Ga0126376_10000855_pt1 | contig 15704 bp, 9 predicted proteins | sample PanSoiMetPlot_15_FD_92760 | JGI IMG/M metagenome (GOLD analysis project Ga0126376, IMG submission 92760) | Tropical forest soil microbial communities from Panama - MetaG Plot_15 | ecosystem: Environmental > Terrestrial > Soil > Tropical forest > Bulk soil | place: Panama | collected 2016-02-17
CGTGCTGGCCGCAGCGGCACAGCCACGCGGCGCCCCTGGTCAACCCAGTGGCTGCCGCGTGGTTCCGGAGCCGGATGCCCAGCTCGGCTTGCCGGCGAGTTCCTCCAGCCAGGGTGGTTCCGCGACCCCCTCGGCTCACCGGAGACCGTGGAGGTGCCCACCACCATGCTCACCCGGGGCTCTGGGGAGCTTCCCCCCCGGGTGTGAGCCGGTGGATCAGCCTCCGCTCTGGATCTTGACGATGGCGGCGGTCGTGGCCTTGACGGTCAGGCTGACTCCCGCGCGCGGATCGGCGGGCAGCGGGCTCCACGTGCCGGCCCAGGGGGCGTCGCCGGTGATCGTGGCGCCGCCGAGCGTGGCCCTGCCTCCCCGGGCGTCTCCCGGCTGCCCGCCCGCCAGCGTCATGACCTGCGCCTGCCGAGCCCCCGGGCCCAGGGGCAGGATCGTGACGTCGGCGTCCGGAGCGTCCGCGCCGTGCGCCTTGTTGATGACCGTGACGTAATCCTCGCCCGCCCGGCCGACGCAATATGCGGTCAGGTTGACCCCGCCCGGGTTGTCGACCTCGGCGGGCTTGACCTGCCCCGCGGAGCCGAGCGTGAACGCCTTGATGCCGTAGCCCTTCGGATTGATCGCATACCCCCCGCCGCCGGCGGGATCGCGCACGATCGTGCCGGTCAACAGCCACTGCTTGTTGTGGAAGTTCACGCCCGCGGCCCCGTGCGCCGCCCACCAGTGCAGGTGGTCCAGCGCCCACAGCGCCGAGGCAAACGCGTTGCTCGCCCCCGACACGCCGCCCAGGTAGTCATTGGATTCGGTGAGCCGGAAGCGCAGGCCGGCCGCGGCCACCGGAGCCAGGTTGTGCTCATACAGCCAGGGATAGGGGATGTAGGTGGTGCCTTCCGGCTGAGTCCCGATCGCGGTGCCGGTTACCCACTCGCGGGACAGCATGTTACTGATCGCCTGCTGGGCGGTCGTCTGCCCCGGTGAATCCCCCACGTAGTAATGCTGGGTGACCTCTGCTACCCGGCCGGAGTCCCTTTCATCGCGGGCGAACCGTACCGCCCACGACACCCCGTTATCCGGGTCGGGGGTGTAGGTCTTGGTGGTGTAGGCCCCGAGGTCCGGCGCCGACAGCGGGGCTCCCTGCGCCGCGGTCCCGACCGGGCCGGCCAGGCTCCGCCAGTGGGCCAGGTACGACGGGTACGCGCTGCCCGGCACGCCCGCGACCTCTTCGAAGATCGCCGGGTCCAGCGGCTGCCCCGCGCAGGTATGAAAGGAATGCCAGTCCGGCTCGTTGCCGATGGCGAAGCTGGCCACGCTGTCCCGGTAGCGGTCCCAGATGTGCCCGGCCACCCGGGCATTGACCGATGGCAGGTCACTGACTGGCTGCGCCGCGGGGTTGAGCATGCGCAGCGTGTAAATGACCTGCACCCCGGCCTCGGCGGCGAAGGCAAACAGGTTGTCGATTCCGGTGAAGCCGTCGCCGCCCGTGCCCGCCGGGATCTGCTGGTCCACCGTGCCCCCGCCGATCCGCAGGCTGCCCAGGCCCAGGTTGCGGAAGAGGGTGATGAGCGAGTTGTTTCCCGGGTTGAACAGGTAGCCTGCCACCCCGGCATTGCCACGGTTGAGCGGCCCCCGCTCGAAACTCAGCCCGGCGAAGTCCGCGGGGACCACCGGCCCGAGATGCCCGGTATCAATGGTGATCGTGACGGGGTGGGCCACCGGAGCTGCACCTCCTCAGGCACTTGCCTCAATGACGGGTTCGGCTTTGAGTTCCGCACCCGCCCGCGCGGTGGGCGCGCGCTGGCGCCGCAGCTGAAGGGCTTTGTCCACCCCAACGATGGCCGGGGCGATGAGCGACAGGCCGAGCACGGTCGCCCATTGCCCGCCGGTGAGAGACGTGGTGTCCAGCAGGCGCTGGAGCATATGGAGCTCAACCGCGGCCCAGGTCAGGACCCAGCCCAGGATGATCCAGCCCAGGTAGGGGAACACCGGCGGCGACCACGGCGCCTGGCGTTCGCGCCGCATGACGAGGCCGATGTTGACCGCGCTGAACGAGACGATGGCGAACGCCATGGTCATGGAGGCCGACGCGTGCTTCGTGCTCGGGTTGCCCGGCCCGAAGGCGAGCACCGCGAGCGCGGTGGCGGCGACCGCGAACCCGGTGACGAACCAGCGGATGACCTGGGGCCGGTTGACGATCTTCGTGCCCGGCTTGCGCGGCGGCCGCTGCATCACCCCCGGGTCAGGAACATCGACGATGAACCCGATCACCACGGTGATGACCACGAAGAACTTGCAGAACAGCAGCTGGAGCGGGAACAAGGCGATGCCGCCATTGATGTTGAGGATGGTGGCGTACACCATCAGTTGCAGTACCGACGACAGGATCGTCAGCTGCATCTTGACGTAGGTGGAGATGCGCCGGTAGATGTCGCGGCCCAGGTCCACGGCGCGGACCAGCGTGGCGAAGTTGTCGTCGGTGAGCACGATCTTCGCCGCTTGCTTGGAGACCTCGGAACCGCTGCCCATCGCCACGCCGACGTCGGCCTGCTTGAGCGCGGCCGCGTCGTTGACGGCATCGCCGGTCATCGCGACAACCTCGCCGGACTCCTGCATGAGCCGTGCCAGGCGGAGCTTGTCCTCGGGCGCCACCCGCCCGAACACGTGCAACACGGGAAGCCGGCGGAGCACCTCGGCATCGTCCAGGTGCTGCAGCTCCGTGCCGGTGATCACGCCGGGCCCGAGCCCGAGCTCGTCCGCGATCGCGCGTGCGGTCACGGTGTGGTCGCCCGTGATCATCCGCACGTCGATCCCGGCATCGAGGGCCACGTGGACCGCGTCTTTGGCCTCGGTGCGCAGCGGATCCATGATCCCCACAAGCGCGACGAAGACGAGATCGGTGACGGCGGCCATGGGATTGGCCAGCGCCGCGGCCATCGCGGCGTCGTCGAGGTCCCGGGCGGCGAACGCGAGCACCCGGAGCCCCCGCTCGGAAAGCTGGCGGTTGGCGGCCAGGATCTCGTCGCGGACGGTGCCGATCGGCACCTGCTCGCCGTGCCAGAGCGCCAGCGCGCAGCGGTCCACGATCACGTCGGGCGCACCCTTGACGCTCATGAAATGCGGCTGCTGCACGATGCCGCCGCGGAGCGCGTCGGGGGTGTCGTGGAACGTGGCCATGAACTTGTACTCGGAGTCGAACGGGACCTCGGCCCGCCGGGGCAGGGCTTCCCGCGTCTCCACGGCATCGACGCCCATCTTCGCGGCGAGCACCACGAAGGCCGCCTCGGTGGGGTCACCGATGACCGACTCGTCGTCGCCGACGGTGGCATCGGTACACAGCGCCAGGCCCATGGCCAGGCGGCGGAAGTCCGGCAGCTCCCCGCCGGCCACACCGAGGATCGCACCGGCCTTCTTGTAGCCGGGGCCCTCGACCTTGAACCAGTCCCCGCCCGCCAGCATCGTGGTCGCGGTCATCTGGTTCAGCGTCAGCGTGCCCGTCTTGTCGGAGTTGATGACGGTCGTCCCGCCCAGCGTCTCGACGTCGCTGAGCGACTTGACCACGGCCTTGGCCTCGGCCAGGCGCTGCGCCCCGGACGACAACATGGCCTGCACAAACGTTGGCAGGCCGGTCGGGATCGACGCGATGGCCGTCGAGATGCACAGCAGCACCAGCGTGCTGGCGTCCTGGCCCCGCGCGATACCGAAGATCGCGATCACCCCAACGGCCAGCCAGGCGATCAGGCCGAACACCTTGGTCATGCTGTCGAGTTCGCGCTGCAGCGGCGACCGGGTGCGCTTGGTGGCCGTCACCATGCTCGCGATCCGGCCCATCTCTGTCGCTTGGCCGGTCGCGGTCACCACGAACGTCGCCGCGCCGCGGGTGACCTGCGTGTTCTGGAACACCAGGTTGGTGCGGTCGCCGAGGGCGGTCTCACCCTCGGGGAGCGTCGTCCGGTCCTTGGCTACCGGGGCGCTCTCCCCGGTAAGCGCCGCCTCCTGCACCTCAAGGGTGGCGGAGGAGAGGATCCTGCCGTCCGCCGGGACGACGTCGCCGGCCTCGAGCAGTACCACGTCACCGGGGACAAGCCTCGTCGATTCAAGCTCCTCGACCCGGCCGGACCGCCGCACCCGGGCCCTGGGCACTTGAAGCTGAGCCAGCGCCTCCACGCTGGCCCGGGCCTTCAGTTCCTGGTTTGACCCCATGACGACGTTGAACACCACCAGCCCGAGCACGACCACGGCCGTCGCCCACTGCGCGATGGCGAAGCTGGCCCCGCAGACGATCAGCAGCATGATGTTCATCGGGTTGGACAACTGGCCCCGCGCGACCACCCAGACACTCGGCGGCGGCTCCGTCGGCAGCTCGTTAGGCCCGTACTCGGCGAGCCGCCGCGCCACCTCATCGGTGTCCAGGCCCCGATCCGGGTTGACGCCCATATGAGCTGCCGCTTCTTCCGCGGACAGCGTGTACCAGGCGACGTCCCCGGCGGGAGGTTTGGTTGTGGTCATCTCTGCTCCTTAATGACCTATCACGCGACCTGGACTGGCGTGACTCTGCCGGCGCGGGCCCGTTTCCACCCGAGATCCAGGGCGATGCTGAGCAGGAAAACGCCGAGCAAGGTGACGATCGATGCGGGCTCGTGGATGAGGGTCGTGAAGATGAACGTCACCAGGACCACGGCGGCGGCCGCGATCGCGCCCACGCCGATAAACGCCGCCTGGCGCACCGTCAGGTTTTTTTCCGGCGGTGCTCCTTCGGCGGGCCTCCTCTCGTTCGCAGGCAGCTGCTGGCTCATGACCTGGCCCGCCTTTCCGCGTCCTCTTCAAGATCATGTTCGAGCCACGCAGGAGTGTCGTCACCCATCGGAGGGTGATCTCCGCCCGCGTCCACCGCGCCGCGGCAGGCGGCCGCGGCGGCGCACTGCCGGGCTCACCCCGGATCGGCCCGCCCCGCGGGCGATCTCAGAGCAAGCGCAGCTCGATCGCCCGCGCAATGGCCTCCGAGCGTGACGCCGCGCGAAGCTTGTGGTAGATCGACCGGAGGTGGGTTTTTACCGTGTTACGCGAAACACCGAGGGTGGCCGCCATCTGCAGGTAGGTGCTGGTCGGCAGCAGCTGCAAGATGCGCAGCTCGGCGGCGGTCAGCGGTTCAGCGGGCAGCCGGGGGGCACCGGGCTGCCGGGAGGCAGCGGGCAGCCGCGGGGCACCGGGTTGCATCGCGTGCGCCTCCAGAGCCGCGGCGATCAGCTTCCTGATGAACGGATCTTGCCGGAGCTGTGTCGCGTGCTCGATCAGGTAGCCGGTCACCCGCGGATTGGTCGTCACGACGGTGTTGACGAACCCCCCGGTGCGCGCCGCGCGGAGGACACCGCCCACGACGCTTGCGGTCATCGGGTCCCCGCGCTCGATCGCGGCGGCGGCCAGCAGCAGCTGCCGCACCAGCGCGCGCCGCGGCGTCACGCCGGCCAGCGGCGGCGATTGCAGGTGCTCCTGCGCCGCGACGTGGTCGCCGGCGGCAAGTGCCACGCTGGCCAGTACGAAGCTGCGACGGGCGGCAGGCAGCTTCGCCGTCAGCTCAGCGGGGGAGCGCAAGTCACCAAGCGACAGGCGCAGCATCGCCTCCAGCTCATCGGCCCGCGCCAGCAGCGGCGACCCGGTCCCCGCCAGGACGCCCCGCGCCGCCTCGACCGTTGTCAGCGCGTCCCGAACCTGCCCCCGGGCGGCCCAGATTCCCGCCCGGTCGAGCAGCGCCAGGAACTCGAAGATGGGCCGCCGGTGCTCACTGATGGACAGGGCTTGTTCGGTGAGCTGCTCGGCGGCGTCGAGATCCCGCTGCTCCAGCGCGAGGCCGGCCTGCACGCGGAGGTAATCCACGGCGAAGAAATGGTGGTCGAATCCCAGCCGCTTCGCCTCCGCGGCCGCGGCTGCGGCGGCGTCGGCGGCTTCCGCGAGGCAGCCGGCCTCGAACCAGGTCAGCGCCTGCGCACCGGGCACCGTCACCAGCCTGACGGGTTCGGTGAGCCCGGGCATCGCATGGAGCGCGGCCACATCACGATCAACCGCAGCGGCGTCTGTCGCGGCCGCGTGGAGGCGAAGCATGACCAGCGGGACGACCACGTCCCACTCGTCGGTCACCCGCGTCCGCTCGTTGATGGCCCGCGCCTGGCTGGCCTTGTCTTCGGCCTCGCTCACCTGGCCGGTCAGCGCGGCGTAGAAGCACTGCATCGCCGCGAACCGGGCGGCCAGCCGTGGCTCCAGCGAGCCCGCCGGCCGGGCCTGCTCGAGCAGGTCGAGGTACTCGCCGCCGGGTGCCGTGTCACCCCGGATCAGCAGCTCCGCGGCCACCGCCAGGAACTGCTCGGGAGAACCGGTAAGCGCCCTGGGGTCCACGGTGCTGAGATCCAGGCCTCCTGGCAGCCATGGGTCCTGCAGGAAGTCGGTCACCACCCGGTCCTGGATAAGGGCCAGTGCCCGGTCTGCCTGCCGCGCCCCGAAGAAGTGACGGGCCGCCCGCCGGAAGTCACCGGTGGCCTCGAACCATTCGGCCACTCGCTGGTGGAGCGCCTGCTCCCGGGTCCGGTCCCTGGCGCGCAGTTCGGCCCGCAGCACCTGGCGCACCAGGCGGTGGTACCGGAAGCTGGTCCGCTCATCGTCGAGCGCCACCAGGAACAGGTTGGCCGCATCGATGCGGCGCAGCAGCCCCGCCGCGTCCTGCCTGCCGGTGACCGCGGCGCCCGCGCCCGCCGTCAGCTCGCCGAGAACGGAGGTGTCCAGCATGAACTGGACCACCTCCGGTGGCTGCTGATCGAGAACCTCGGAGATGAAGTAGTCGGCGATCGCATGGCGGTGGACTTCCAGCGCCCGCGCTATGCGTACCGGGTCGGTGGTGCCGCGCAACGACAGCGCCGCCATCTGCAGGGCAGCGGCCCACCCCTCGCTTCGCTCGTGCAGCAGTTCCAGGTCCGCGGCGGCAACCTGCACGCCGAACTTTGCCAGCAGGTCATGGCTTTCGGCCAGCGAGAAGTAGAGGTCCTGGTCGCGAAGCTCGCACAGCTCGCCCGACATCCGCAGGCGGTGCAGCCGCAGCGGAGGGTCGAAGCGGCTGGACAGCACCAGTTGCACGCGCTCGGCGGGCCAGTGCTCGACAAGGTCGGCCATGTCCTTGGCCGCCGCCGCGGCGGCGAAGTGGAAGTCGTCCACGACGATCGCCGATCCGGCAGGCAACCGCGCGGCATCGTTGGCGATCGACGCGGTGACGTCGGCGGACATGACGCTGTCCATCGCCAGCAACTCGGCAGCATCGGCGCCGAACTCCGGCTCGGCGATCCGGCCGGCCTCAATGAACCCGTTCCAGAACCGGACCGGGTCGGCATCGGCCCGGTCGCCCGACAGCCAGAACGTAAGCCCAGGTGGCCGCGCCGCCGCCCAGTCCGCCAGCAGTACGCTCTTGCCCGCGCCGGCCGACCCCACCACAACGGTCAGGCGCTGCTCAGCGCCCGCCGCCAGCCGGAGGTGCAGTGCGGGCCTGCTGACCAGCGTGGGGGGCAACGTCAGGGGCCGGAACTTCGTCACGCCGAAACGTGCCCCCGGTGGGGCGCCGCGCCCGGTCGGCGAACTCTGTGCCACGGCCCTCCCGCAGTCCCTCGCCAACGGCGGCCGTACCACCCCGGACAGCCTCCGGCACGTGCCTCGCCGTTGTGACGCGCCCCCAGGGTCCCCGCGGTGCCGGCCGGGGACATCACCCTGGCTGGGGGATTTTGCCGAGGCGTACCGATCGCGCGGTCCGGACGGTTAGCCGCCGTGCGGCCGTGGTCCACGGGCATCGGCGGGCCACCGGCGGTCCAGCAGCGGGTCACCCTTGGATGGGTGATGACGCAGGCCTGTCCGGCCAGGCACGCTGGCATAACGCATGGATCGACCAGCGGACTGCGAGGCATAGCCCAATGCGATCACAAATTTATGAGATCACCTTCTTGGGTAAAGCGGGCAGCACGCTAAAGACGGAATTCGAGGACTGCCAGATCATCATCGGCCCGGGCACCACAACCATTCGCGCCGCCCTGCCGGACCAGGGAGCCCTCACCGGGCTCATGGAACGGATCAACGGTCTCGGGCTCAACGTGATTGATGTCAGCCTCGTTGCTCTGCCGCCCGAGGAATAACTGATCTCACGCAGATCACAAACAATGGGCATCGTGAGGCGACGGTTAGCCGCCTGCTGCCGGGGCACGCCGCCGCCGCGTATGGCATCAACTGCCATAAGCCGTCGAGCTCGCTCGGCCTCAGCCGGCCGGCGGTGCCGGAATGCCGCCGGGCTGGCTGGAGGAGGCCGGCCATTCGGCCCCGGTCTCCTCGCGGAAGGCGGCCACGGCGGCGCCGATGGTGGGGAAGAAGTGGCGAGGGTCGATGGTGCGGGTCAGGCCGTAGCGTTCGATCTTGGCCCGGACCGGGTCCTTGAGCTCGGCGAATATCAGCGAGATGCCGCGAGAGTTCAGCGCCTCGTCCAGTTCCTCCAGCACGTCGGAGGCGGTGGTATCGACGTCGGTCACGGGTTCGGCGGCGATGACGATCCATCGGGGCGGCGGGTCGGCGGCGGCGAGCCCGCTGACCTCATCGCGGAACCTCTTGGCGTTGGCGAAGAGCAGCGGGGCGTCGAACCGGTAGATCACCAGGCCGGGAAGCTGGCTGGCGCCGGGATAGGAGCGGGTGTCGTGGTAGCCCGCGAGCCCTTCGACCCGCCCGAGCACCGTGTTGTAGGGCCACCAGGCCCGGCGGAAGACGTTGAGAATCGACAGGCCGACGGCGATCGCTATCCCGGGCAGCACGCCGAGCAGGGCGACGCCGAGGAAGGCCGCGATCGAGAGCAGGAACTCCGTCTTGCGCTGCCGCCAGAGCCGCAGCGTTCCCGGAATGTCGGCGAGTGACAGCGCCGCGGTGATCACCACGGCGGCCAGCGCGGGGTTCGGCAGGTTGCGGAACAAGCCAGGGACCAGAACGATCATGAGGATGATCAAGACGGCCCCGGTGACCCCGGTGAGCTGGGTTTTTGCACCTGCCCGTTCCGCTACCGCCGTCCGGGACCCGCTCGTGCTGACCGGGAACCCCTGAAAGAGACCGGCGGCCAGGTTCGCCGCGCCGATGCCGAGCATCTCGCCGTTGCCATCGATCTCCTGCCCGGTGCGCGCGGCGAACGCCGTCGCGGTGGAGATGGTGTCGGCGAGCGAGACCAGGGCGATCCCCAGCGCTCCGGCGAACAATGGTCCGAGGTCGGCCAGGCCGACATGCGGGAGCGTCAACGGCGGGAAGCCCTTGGGCAGCTCCCCGACCAGGCTGACACCGTGCTCGGCCAGGCTGAAGACCGACGTCGCCGCGATGGCGAGCACGACCATGATGAGCACCGCCGGGACCTTGGGCAGCCACCGCTGCAGGACCAGGATCAGCACGATGCCGGCGATCCCGACCACGGCCGCGGCGGCGACCGCCTCGCCGTGCGCGAGCCCCTTGACGAACTCGGTGGTCTCGCTGATCAGCCCTTCGGCCTCGATTTTGAACCCGAACAGCTTTGGCAGTTGCCCGACGATGATGGTCAGGGCCAGGCCGTTCAGGTAACCGATCATCGTCGGTTTGGAGATCAGGTCGGCGATAAAACCGAGCTTCGCCACGCTCGCCACGATCATGATCGCCGCGACTATGATCGCCAGCATCGATGCCAGCGCGATTGCCCGCTTCGCGTCGCCCTTGGCGGCGATCAGCGGCAAGATCGTGGCGGCGATCATCGGGCCGAGCGAGGAGTCCGGGCCCAGCACCAGGATCCGCGACGGGCCGAACACCGCGTAGCCGAGCAGGCACATGATGGACGTGTACAGGCCCGTGATCGGCGGCAGGCCCGCCAGTTCGGCGTAGGCCATGCCCTGCGGGACCAGCAGCGTGGTGAGCACCGTCCCCGCCACCAGGTCCCTGACCGCCCACTCGCGGCGGAATGACGAGAGGTTCAGCCCACGCGCCAGCTTGATCATCAGCCGCCAGCGTGCCCGATGAGTCGCCTTGCGTCATCACCCCCTCGGGGGTGACGTGCCGCGCGCGCGAGCATGTGACGATGACCAGCAATGGCCGAATCCATGAATGTTGAGCAAACCCGGTCGCGGCGTTGGCTGGCGCGGCTGAGCTTGCTGCTCGCCCTGCTGGCGGTCGTGATCGTGGTGGTGTTCGCCGATCTGCACAGCATTGCGATGCTGGCCGCCGGCGTGGTGGGCGCGGTGGTGAGCCTCGGCGCGGCGTTTGTCTTCCTGTCCCGGCGCGGCGTGGTGCGCTGGCTCGCGGCGGCGGCGTTCGTCCTCGCGCCGGTGGCCGTGCTCGTCGTGTTTGCGTTCGCCGGGCTGGCGTGGGCGGCGGTCGCGTCGGCGGCGTCGTGGGCGCTCGCAGTGGTGACCGGGCGGCAGGCGCTGGCGCCGGACCGGGCGGACTGGCAGATGCCCGAGCACCCGGCCGCCCCGCCGCCCGCCCGCCCATTCCTGATCATGAACCCCAGGTCGGGGGGCGGGAAGGTGGGCAAGTTCGATCTCAAGCGCAAGGCCGAAGACCTCGGTGCCGAGGTGTTCTTGATGGACGGCCAGGAACCGGTCGATGTGGCGGCGGTCGCCCGGCAGGCCGTGGCCCGCGGCGCGGACCTGCTGGGCGTCGCCGGCGGCGACGGCACCCAGGCCCTGGTGGCGGGCGTCGCCGCGGAGCATGGCCTCCCGTTCGTGGTGATCACCGCCGGCACCCGCAACCACTTCGCGCTCGACCTCGGCCTGGACCGCGACGACCCCGCAGCCTGCCTGGCCGCCTTGCGCGATGGCGTCGAACTGCACGTGGACCTCGGCATGATTGCCGGCCAGACGTTCGTCAACAACGCTTCCTTCGGCGCCTACGCCGAGGTGGTCGAGTCCCCGGCCTACCGTGACGACAAGCTGGGCACCACCTTGGACCTGCTCCCGGATGTGCTGAACGGCCACCGCGGCGCGCGGCTCACCGCCCGCGCCGACGGCACCGAGATCAACGGCCCGCAGGCGCTGCTGGTGGCCAACAACCCCTACGGCACCGGCGACATCGCCGGGCTGGGCCGGCGCGTCCGGCTCGATGGCGGCCTGCTCGGCGTGGTGGCCGTCAGCGTCGGCACCGCGCGCCAGGCGGCCGGGCTGCTCCGCGGCAGGCACGCCACCGGATTGAGCGCGTTCACCGCGACGCAGATCGAAGTCACCGCGGACGCGCCGCAGATCCCGGTCGGCATCGACGGCGAGGCGGTGACCATCCCGGCGCCGGTGGTGTGCACCATCCGCCCCGGCGCACTGCGCGTCTGGGTTCCGCGCGACCGCCCCGGCGTCATCCCGCCCAAGCCCTCGATGGACTGGGCCACGCTGTGGCATCTCGCGAAAGGCTGGCGATGACCGGCGCGGCACGGCCAGCCTGCAGCCCCTGGCGGGCCGTCTCAGATCAGGTGCAGGTCGGCCGCCCGCTGGAGGGCTTGCGAGCGTGAGGTTGCCCCGAGTTTGTGGTAGATCGACCGTAGGTGGGTTTTCACCGTGTTGCGCGAAACGTAAAGGGTGTCTGCTATCTGCAGGTACGTGCTCGTCTGCAGCAACTCGAGTATGCGCTGCTCGGTAGCGGTCAATGGCTCCGCGAGCACGTGGGGCTGCCGGAAGACCCCCGGCTGGGCGGCGCGAACCTGCTGGGCCGCCGCGGTCAGCTGCGCAGCAAACGGGTCCTGTCGCATCGTGGCCGCATGGTCGATCAGGTAGCTGGTCACCTGGGGTGCGGCGGCGGCGACGGTGTTAACGAAGCCCTGATGACGGGCCGTACGGAGGACGCCGCCCAGGATGGTTTCTGCCGCTGGGTCGCTGCGCTCGATCGCCGCAGCGGCCAGCAGTATCTGGCGCGCCAGCGCTTGGCGCGGCGTGAGGCCCGCCGCCGGCGGCGATAGCAGGTGTCGCTCGGCTGCGTGGTGATCGCCCGAGGAGAGCGCGATCCTGGCCGCCAGGAGGCTGCGGCGGGCAGCGGGCAGCCTGCTGGCCAGCTCGGCGGCGAGGCGCACATCGCCAAGCGAAAGGCGTAGCAGCGCCTCCAGCTCATCGGCCCGGGCTAGCAGCGCCGACCGGGTCCCGGCCAGGGCGAGGCGTGCCGCGGCAACGATGGCCAGCGCGTCGTGGGCCTGCCCGCGGGCGCCCCGGACCTCGGCCTGGTCGAGCAGGGCAAGGAACTCAAAGGCCGGGCGTTGCCCTGCTATCGACAGCGCTTGCTCGGTGAGCTGCGCGGCGGCATCGAGGTCTCGGCGCTCAAGCGCCAGGCCAGCGCGCACCCGCAACTGATCTATGGCGAACAAATGCTGGTCGAACCCCAGCCGGCGGGCATCGGCCGCGGCGGCCGCGGCGGTATCCGCGGCCTTGGCCAGGTGCCCGGACTGGAACCAGGCCAGCGCCAGCGCACCGGGCAGCGCCACCAGCTTGACCGGCTCGGGGATCCCGGGCATCGCAAGGGCTGCGGCTGCCTCTCGCGCCATGGCCGGAAAGTCCTCAAGGAATGCGTAAGCGTGCACGAGGGTCAACGGGATGACGGCGTTCCAGTCGTCGGCGGGTTGTGTCCCCTGCTGAATGGCCTGTCCGGCCGGGGCCAGCCGGACGGCTTTGTCCGCCTGGCCGGTCAGCGCGTAGTGGAAAGAGCGCATCGCCGCGAGCCGGTTCGCCAGGTTCGATTTCGGCGGGATCGATGACCGGGCATGCTCCAGCAGGTCGAGGTACTGGCCGCCGCGGGCCGTGTCACCGCGCAGCAGCACGTCGGCCGCCAAGACCAGCAACTGGTCGGGCGCATCCACGAGCAGCGAAGGGTCGAGCGGGCTGAGATCCAGCGGTGCCGGGACGGACGGATCGTGCATGAACTCGGTCACGACCCGGTCTTGCACGAGGGTCAGCGCCCGGTCCACCTGCCTTGCCCTCAGCAAGTGACAGGCCGCGCGCCGGGGCTCGCCCGTGGCCTCGAACCACCCGGCCGCGCGAAGGTGCAGCCCCTGCTCCCTGGCCTCGTCCCTGGCGCGCAGCTCAGCGCACAGCACCTGGCGCACCAGGTCGTGATAGCGGAAGCTGGTCCGCTCGTCGTCGAGTGCCGTCAAGAACAGGCCGGCGGTGTCGATGCTGCGCAGCAGCGCCGCCGCGTCCTGCCGTTCGGTGACGGCGGCGCACACGTCTGCGGTCAGCTTGCCCAGGATGGACGTGTCAAGCATGAACCGGGCAACGTCCGGGGGCTGCTGATCGAGGATCTCGGAGAGGAAGTACTCGGTGATGGTGTAGCCGCGGATCTGCAGCGCCCGCGCCATGCGCGCCGGGTCCGTCGTGTCGCGCAGCGAAAGCGCCGCCATCTTCAAGGCCGCGGCCCACCCCTCGCTCCGCTGGTAGAGCAGCTCCAGGTCGGCAGGTGAGATGTGCACGCCGAAGCCGGCCAAGAGGTCGCGGCTTTCGGCCAAGGAAAAAGCCAGGTCGCGCCCGTGTACGTCGCACAGTTCATCCGCTACCCGCAGCCGCTGCAGCCGCAGCGGAGGGTTGACCCGGCCCGACAGCACCAGCTGGACGGTCTCGGCAGGCCAGAGATCGACGAGGGCGGTCATGTCGCCGGCCGCCCCGGCCGCCGCGCGGTGGAAGTCGTCCACGACGATTGCCGCCCCTGCGGGCAGCTTCGCGGCATCGTTGATGAGGGACGCGGTGACGTCGGCGGACAAGGCGCTGCCGCTCGCGAGCAGGTCGGCCGCGTCCGCGCCAAATCCCGGTTCGATCACCTGGGTGGCCTCGATGAACCCAGCCCAAAACCGGACCGGGTCAGCGTCGGCCCCGTCGCAGGACAGCCAGGAAGTCAGCCCGGCTGGTCTCGTCGCCGCCCAGTCCGCCAGCAGCACGCTCTTACCCGCTCCGGCCGGCCCGGCCACAACGGTCAGGCGGGTGCCGGCTCCCGCAGTCAGCCGCGCGTGCAGCCCGGGCCGCTTGACCAGCGTGGCGGGCAATGCCGGTGGCCGGAGCTTCGCCGTAGCGATCCGCGTGCCAAGCCCGGTGCCGACCCCCGTGACAGCCGACATACCTCCAGACAACCACGGACAGTGATTCTTTGGAAGAATCAGGTTTCGGTAAACCGCCAGTTAGACCGCAAGGTCACCCCCGGAAGGGTGACGACACAAGGCAAACTGCCGGGCACGATCGCCTTGGACGTGGTCGCCCTGTACGGGCTTTGCGCCTATGGCAGCGCCAGAACGTCACCGCATAGGTAACAAGCAGGCCTTGAGGAGGGAGCGCCGTGTCCGAAGCGCCCGTCAAGCCCGGACCGCCACCCCGGCTTTCCCCTGGACCGTCCCCGCTCAGCGAGAGCAGCAAGCGGAAACTCGCGAGGCTGGCCGGGCTGCTGACATTGGTCATCGCCACCCTCGCCGCGCTGATCACTGGTATCGCGATCGGCAACGCTGCCAGAAAACGGATCGATCGGTGGCGCCACGCTTACTACTGAGCCGTGAGCGTTTCCGACCTGGCTATTGTGGCGGCGCTCGTATTCGGCTGGGGCACCGTGTCCGCCAGGCTGGAACGGTTCGACGTCACCGCGCCGATCACCTTCGTCCTCGCCGGGCTGCTGCTCACCCACGGTCCGCTGGCGTTCTTGGCGGTCGAACCCAGTACTCATCTGATCAAGGAGCTAGCGGAGTTCACGCTCGTCCTGATTCTGTTCTCCGATGCATCGCGGGTCGGGCTGCATGAACTGCGGTCGGATGCGGGCCTGTACCTTCGGCTGCTCGGCATCGCGCTGCCGCTGACGATCGGCCTGGGCACACTGCTGGCGCTCGCCTTGACCGGAACCGGCGACATCTGGCTGGCATTGCTGGTTGGCGCGGCGCTGGCGCCAACCGACGCCGCACTGGGCGCGGGCATGATGGCCAACCCGGCGCTACCGGCACGGATTCGCCGGGTGATCAACGTCGAAAGCGGCCTCAACGACGGGATCGCCACGCCCTTCGTATCGGTCGCGCTCGCGGGAGCGGCCTCCGGAACCGGGGTCGCGGGTCACGGTCCCGCCGCGGCGGCCGCGGAGCTTGCCCTGGGCGTGCTCATCGGCGTGGCTGTCGGGGGGGCCGGCGGCCTGCTCGTGTCCGTGGCCCGGCGGCGCGGCTGGGCCGCTGAAGGCTTTATCGGCTCGGCGGGGCTGGGCCTGGCAGTGTGCGCCTACGCATCCGCGCTAGCACTGCACGGCAACGGGTTCATCGCGGCGTTTGCCGGCGGGCTCGCGTTCGGCACCACGAGCGGCCGGCGCGGCCGGCCGCTCGTGCCGTTCGTCGAGGAAACGGGCGCGCTGGTGTCGCTGCTGGTCTGGCTGACGTTCGGTGCCGTGGCGGTCGTGCCCGCCGTGGAGGGCCTGAACTGGCAGATCGTGCTGTATGCGGTCCTCAGTCTCACTGTGGTCCGCATGGCGCCCGTGGCGGCCGCCCTTGCCGGTGCGCGGCTCAGCCGGGCAACGGTCGCCCTGCTGGGCTGGTTCGGTCCCCGCGGCCTGGCCTCGGTGGTATTCGCCCTCCTGGCGCTCGAAGAACTGGGCAGCCGGTCGGCAGGCCGCGCTGTCGGCGTGATCACGATCACGGTGTTGCTCAGCGTGATCATCCACGGCGCCACGGCCGAGCCGCTGGCCGCCCGGTACGCGCGTCA
>Ga0126376_10000856_pt1 | contig 15690 bp, 11 predicted proteins | sample PanSoiMetPlot_15_FD_92760 | JGI IMG/M metagenome (GOLD analysis project Ga0126376, IMG submission 92760) | Tropical forest soil microbial communities from Panama - MetaG Plot_15 | ecosystem: Environmental > Terrestrial > Soil > Tropical forest > Bulk soil | place: Panama | collected 2016-02-17
GCCACCTGCACGATGAACTACGACGGAGCGACGGGCTGGCTGGTGGCGCCGGAGAACCACGGCCTTCAGGCGATGTTCGTCATGATGAACGAGGCGCGGCTTGGCGTCGGTGTCCAAGGGCTCGCACTGTCGGAGGTCGCCTACCAGAACGCCGTGCAATATGCCAAGGACAGGCTTCAGGGCCGCGCCATCACCGGCACGAAATTCGCCGACAAGCCGGCCGATCCCATCATCGTGCATCCAGACGTGCGGCGTATCCTGATGACGATCCGGGCCTTCAACGAAGCCGCTCGCGCACTCATTCTGTGGATCGCGATCAAGAGCGACGTGGCGCATCGTTCCGACAGCACAAAGGACCGTGAGAGCGCCGACGACCGCCTTGGCCTGCTGACCCCGGTCATCAAGGGCGTGCTGACGGATCTCGGCTTCGCCAACGCCGTCATGGCGCAGCAGGTGTTCGGCGGCCACGGTTACATTCGGGAATGGGGTATGGAGCAGTTCGTGCGCGACGCCCGCATCCCCATGATGTATGAGGGCGCGAACGGCATTCAGGCGCTCGACCTGGTCGGACGTAAGCTCGGCAAGGACGGCGGCCGGGCCGTCATGGGGCTGTTCGGCGAGATCCAGGGATACATCAAGGAGCAGGCTGCCGATGCCGCCATGAAACCGCTGATCGAGTTGCTCGCAAAGGCGCTCGGGCATCTGCAGCAGGCCACGCTGTGGTTCATGCAGAACGCCATTGCAAAACCCGACAATGCCGGGGCCGGCGCCACCGACTATATGCATCTTCTAGGTCTTGTCGTGCTTGGCTACATGTGGTGCCAGATCGCCGCCGCGGCGCACCGCAAGCTCAGGGACGACGGTTCGGGCCGCATGAGCGCAAAACTCGTGACGGCGCGCTTCTTCATGGAGCGCATGCTGCCTGAGACCGGCACGTATCTCGCGCGCATCCAGGCCGGCGCCGGCAGCGTGATGGAATTGCCGGCGGAGGCGTTTTAGTTGTTGTAGGATGGGTTGAGCCACCGGGTCCGGCTTACAGCGAAACCCATGAGCGCCACGGCGTCGACGCCGATGGGTTTCGCTGACGCTCAACCCGTCCTACGTATGTCTACGCATGCCAAAACGAATCCGCACTGATAGCTCCCGCAGCCATAGAGGGTCCCCATGACCGACGCGTTCATCTACGATCACGTCCGTACGCCGCGCGGACGCGGCAAGATCGACGGTGCGTTGCACGAGGTGACGACGCTCAATCTCGCCACCCAGGCGCTTGCGGCTCTGAAAGACCGTAACTCCCTCGACCCCGGCCTCGTAGACGATGTGGTGATGGGTTGCGTCGACCCGGTGGGCGAAGCCGGGGGTGATATCGCGCGGGTCGCGGCGATCTGCGCCGGCTATGGCAACGGCGTGCCGGGAGTCCAGATCAACCGATTCTGCGCGTCCGGTCTCGATGCCGTCAACTTCGCAGCCGCCGAAGTGATGTCCGGCCAGCACGACATGGCGGTCGGCGGCGGTGTCGAATCCATGAGCCGGGTGGGTATCGGGGCGTCCGGGGGCGCCTGGCCCGTAGACCCGGCGATCGCCCTCAGATCCTACTTCCTGCCGCAGGGCATCTCGGCCGACCTCATCGCCACCAAATACGGCTTCTCCCGCGACGACGTTGACGCGTTCGCGGTGGAAAGCCAAAAGCGCGCCGCAACAGCGTGGGATGAAAGGCGTTTCGCCAAGTCCGTCATCCCGGTCAAGGATCCAAACGGCATCACAATTCTCGCGAAGGACGAGCACATGCGGCCATCGACCACGATGCAGTCGCTGGCGCAACTCAAGCCGTCATTTGCCGAGATAGGCGAATTTGCCGGTTTCGACGCGGTCGCAATCCAGGCCCATCCGGAAATCGAAGCGGTCAATCATGTGCATCACGCGGGCAATTCTTCCGGCATCGTGGACGGTGCCGGCGCCGTGCTGATCGGCAACGCGGAAGCGGGACGCCGCGCCGGCCTCAAGCCGCGGGTGCGGATCAGGGCGTTCGCCAATGTCGGCTCGGAGCCCGCCATCATGCTGACCGGTCCGCTCGACGTCACCAAGAAGGTGCTGCTCAAGGCTGGCATGTCGCTTGGTGATATCGACCTGTTCGAGGTCAACGAGGCGTTCGCCTCCGTGGTGCTGCGGTTCATGCAGTTTTTCGATCTCGACGGCACACGAATCAACGTCAATGGCGGCGCCATTGCGATGGGCCATCCGCTTGGCGCCACCGGCGCCATGCTTCTCGGCACCGCAATCGATGAAATGGAGCGGCGCAACGCCGCCACCGCGCTCGTGACCCTGTGCATCGGGATCGGAATGGGCACCGCGACCATCGTCGAGCGCGTGTAAGGTAGACGAGGCAGCCGAAATGCCGAAGATCGACATCGATGGCCTCAAGGCGGATTCGAACACGGGATATCCCGAACCGTTTCGCCAGATCGTACTCGGACGCATACGCAAGCGGCTTGGCAACGCTGCCGGGCTCACCCAAATTGGCGTTAACCTGACCACGCTGAAACCCGGCGCCGCATCTGCGCAGCGCCATTGGCACCTCGCCGAGGATGAGTTTGTCTACGTGTTGGCCGGTGAGGTCGTGCTGTGCGAGGACGGCGCAGAGTTGCTGATGCGCGCGGGCGACGCCGCGGGGTTCAAGGCCGGCGTCGCCAACGGGCATTGTTTGATCAACCGGTCCGACCGCGATGCCGTCTACCTGGAAGTCGGCACCCGCGCGGCCTGCGAGCGCGTCGAATATCCAGATATCGACCTGCGCATGGAGCGCGACGAAAAACGCGCGTGTTATCTCCACAAATCCGGCGAGGCCTATCCGGACTCGAAATGATGAAGCTCGATGACACCAATCCTACGCGCCGTCCGCAATCCGGTCAGTCAATCCGGGGTGCCGCCGTCAGGCGGCGAGCCGGAATCTATAGCCGGCGGCTCGTGGTCATTGATTCCGGGTTCGCCGCATTCGATCTCGGGTCTACCCGAGATCGGCGCTATCAGATGCGCACATCGGCGACAGCTGATGTGCGGTGGCAGCCGCGAATGACGTTGCATTTGATCGGCGGGCCTGACGGCAGGAGACGTCCATGACCTACACGAATTTCGATCTCGCTATCGACAGCGACGGAATCGCGCTTGTGAGCTGGAATGTGCCGGATCGATCCATGAATGTGATCACGCAGCACGGCATCGAGGAGTTATCGGCAATCGTCGAGCAGCTTGCGGCCGATGCGGCCGTGAAGGGCGTCGTCATCACCTCGGCCAAGGAAACGTTCTGCGGCGGCGCCGACATTACCCTCCTTGAGTCGCTTGGCCGCACGTTTGCGGCGCTCGCCAAGGAACACGGCGAGGAAGAAGCGGCGTTGCGTTTCTTTGAGGAGAGCCGCAGGCTGTCGCTGCTCTACCGGCGCATAGAGACCTGCGGCAAACCATGGGTCGCGGCTCTTAATGGCACTGCGGTTGGAGGCGGCTTCGAGCTTGCGCTCGCATGTCACTACCGCGTCGCGGCGCAGAACCCGAAGACCCGTCTCGGTTTGCCGGAGGTCAAGGTCGGGTTGTTTCCGGGCGCCGGCGGCACCATCCGCATCTCGCGCATCCTCGCCCCAGCCGAAGCGCTGCAATTTCTGCTCAAAGGCGATCAGATTCGCGTCGAGCGGGCGAAGGCAATGAAGTTGATCGATGCCGTGGTCTCGCCCGGAGAGCTCGTCAACACCGCTAAGGACTGGATCAAGGCCGGCGGCAAGGCCAAGAATCCATGGGACGCGGACGGTTTTCGCCTGCCCGGAGGGGCCGTCTATTCGAAGGCCGGCATGACGACCTTCCCCGCCGCCAACGCGCTCTACCGGCGTGAGACCTATGACAACTACCCGGCTGCGCGGGCGATCCTGCAGGTCGTATACGAAGGTCTGCAATTGCCCATGGACGCAGCGCTGCGAGTCGAGTCGCGGTGGTTCGCCAAGATCGTGCGCACGCCTGAGGCGGCCGCCATGATGCGCTCCCTGTTCGTATCGATGCAGGAGCTGGGAAAAGGGGCGCGGCGTCCCGCGGCGATGGCGCCGAGCAAGTTCAAACGCGTGGGCATTGTCGGTGCCGGCTTCATGGGTGCGGGGATCGGCTACGTGACCGCACAGGCCGGCATCGACGTGGTGCTGATCGACCGCGACCAGGAGACCGCCGACAAGGGCAAGGCGCAGTCCCACAAGCTCATCACCGAGCAGGTCAACAAGGGCCGCGCAACTGCGGCCGACCGCGACGCCCTGTTGGGCCGCATCACCGGGACGGCGGATTATGCGGCATTGCACGACTGCGATCTCGTCATCGAGGCGGTGTTCGAGGATCGGGCTGTGAAGAGCGAAACCTACGCGCGGGCGCAAGCCGCAATGGCGGACCACGTCACATTCGGCTCCAACACCTCGACCTTGCCCATCACCTCGCTCGCGCGGGAGTTCCGGGATCCATCGCGCTTCATCGGGATTCATTTCTTTTCGCCGGTCGAGCGCATGATGCTGGTCGAAATCATTCTTGGGCGGAACACCGGCGACGCCGCGCTAGCGGCCACGCTCGACTATGTCCGAGCGATCCGCAAGACCCCGATCGTGGTCAACGATTCGCGAGGTTTCTACACCTCGCGCGTGGTCGGCACCTATCTGCGCGAAGGCCACCTGATGTTGACCGAGGGTGTGCCGGCCGCCATGATCGAGAATGTCGGCCGCATGGCCGGCATGCCGGTCGGTCCATTGTCGCTCAACGACGAAGTCGCGGTCGATCTCGCCTGGAAGATTCTGAAAGCCACCGAAGCCGATCTCGGTGCTGAGGCGATCGACCCTCGCCAGAAGGCCTTGCTCGCCGAGATGGTCGAAAAGCTCGGCCGGTTCGGCCGCAAGAACCGCAAGGGCTTTTACGACTATCCGGAACGCGGGCCGAAGAGGCTGTGGACCGGCCTTGCCGACCTGCAGCCCGTAAAACTCGATCCCGACGCGATCGATGTGCAGGAGCTAAAGGACCGCCTGCTCGGCATCCAGGCGCTGGAAACGGCGCGATGCTTCGAGGAAAATGTGCTGACCGACGTCCGCGAGGCCGATGTCGGGTCGATTCTGGGCTTCGGATTTGCGCCGTTCACGGGCGGCACCCTGTCCTATATCGACATGATGGGGACGAAACGCTTTGTGGCGCTGTGCGAGCGGCTCGCCGCGAAATATGGTCCGCGCTTTACGCCATCACGGTTGCTCGTCGATATGGCGGCGCGGAACGAAAGCTTCTATGGCCGGTTCGCCCCGGCGCAGCGTGACAGAGCGGCGTGATGGCGCGGTGCGGCCGCCTGTAGACGGGTTAGGCAGTCGGGAGGCGCTTTCGGCGGGGAACGCGACTTGCGATGCGCGGCGGCTCCGGATAGGAGCCGCTGCGGCGCACAGCTGCGGAACTCCGTGGAAGGTGTGTCATGGGCGAGCATCGTTCCACGACCTCCTCTACTTTCAGCACTACGCGTAAGCGCCGGAGCTCATTCCCGTCCGAAACCCGGGTCAGGCGCGGTGAACGCGTCGGCCACGGCGAGGTCGAATTGACCGAGAAGCTCGGGCGCAATGATCTGTGCCCATGCGGCTCGGGACGCAGATTTTAAACATTGTCGCATGAAATCCGGGCGCTACGAACGGCACCAATCGCCGCTATACTTTTAGAGACTGACCCGTGGCGCTGGGCGGTTAGTCTAATCCGCCCTCCCCGCTGCGGAACGACGACGTGCGAGGCATTTCATTCCCCGCCTCGCCCTGGTAAATCCCCGCAGGACGCCCGCCGATTGGCGACGGGCCACCGAGCGTTGAGGCGGCATGTCCGGCATGCTCCCCACAATTCACGACTTTCGCCGCATCGTCATCAAGGTCGGCTCCTCGCTCCTGATCGACGCCGCGGCCGGTCGCGTGAAGCAGGCCTGGCTTGCTTCCCTGGTCGAGGATATCGCCGCGCTGCATCGCGAAAAACGCGATCTCCTGGTGGTATCCTCGGGAGCGATCGCGCTCGGTCGCTCAGTGCTCCGCCTTCCTCAGGGGTCGCTCAAGCTTGAAGAAAGCCAGGCCGCAGCGGCGGTCGGGCAGATCGAACTGGCGCGCACCTGGTCGGAGGCCCTCGGCCGGCACGGCATCGGCGCCGGCCAGATTCTCGTGACCCTTGGGGATACCGAGGAGCGGCGGCGCTATCTCAATGCCCGTTCCACAATCGCGAAATTGCTCGATTGGCGTGCCGTTCCGGTGATCAACGAGAACGACACTGTCGCCACCAACGAAATTCGTTACGGCGACAATGATCGCCTCGCCGCCCGCGTCGCCACCATGGCCAGCGCCGACCTCCTGGTCCTGCTGTCCGATGTCGACGGGCTCTACGATGCCCCGCCCGCGCGCAATGCGACCGCAAAGCTCATCCCGGTGGTGGAGCGCATCACGCCGGAGATCGAGGCGATGGCCGGCGCCGCGCCTTCGGAACTGTCGCGCGGCGGCATGCAGACCAAGATCGAGGCGGCCAAGATCGCGACCACGGGCGGAACTCACCTGGTGATCGGCTCTGGCCGGGTCGATCATCCGCTGCGAGCGATCGCATCGGCTGCGCCCACAACCTGGTTTTTGACTCAGGGCAATCCGGTCACCTCACGGAAGAAATGGATCGCCGGCTCGCTGGAGCCGAAGGGCACGCTCACGATCGACGCTGGTGCGGTGGCCGCCCTGCGGCGCGGCAACAGCTTGCTGCCGGTCGGCGTTATTCGGGTCGAGGGACAGTTCGCCCGGGGCGACGCGGTCATCGTGCGCGGTCCGGATGGCGCCGAGATCGGCCGCGGCCTCGTCGCCTACGACGCTCCGGATGCTGATAAAGTGAAGGGCCGGCCAACTGGGGATATACTGCTTCTGCTTGGCATTGGCGGCCGGACAGAAATAATTCACCGTGACGATCTTGCGCTAGCCGGGAGTAGTTTGCGGGCAGCTCCGCGTCAGTGAAAGTCACGAATAAACAAAATTTTATGATGAAATACCTAGATAAAGAAAATTTAATATTGTCCATTCGGGGCGTAAAAAGTGCCGAAATAGTGAGACATTTTGCACCGCATTGAGGCGGCGGGAGCGCCGCCACCAATCCGCGGAGCCATCGTTACGGGGTTGTGAAGGCGCGAAATTTGCGACATACCAAGCGGGTGGGGCTATGGATCCTCCTGGCAGAATGGGCCTAGATTCGGTGGCGCGCACCTCCTTCATCATTCTTGTGTCTCTTGGCGTTGTGACCGGGGTTATTTTTGCCGTCGATCCGTCGCTTGATCTACGAGTGGCGTCATACTTCCGCGATCTCGCAGCCCAACCGGCAGTTCACCGATTCGATCCGCTCATCGAGACCGTGCGTCAAGTCGGTCCACTTGTGATCGTTGCGGCGATCACGCCGGCGGTGGTGGCATTGGTGACGAGAATATTTTGGCCGCTGCGCCCCACTCTGATTTCGACTCGCGCCGCACTCTTTTTGATCGCGTCGCTGGCGCTCGGGCCTGGATTGCTCGTCAACGTGTTTCTCAAGGAAGGCTGGGCCCGTCCGCGCCCCGGAATGGTGACCGAATTCGGCGGAGACTACACTTTCATGCCGTGGTGGGATCCGCGCGGCGCCTGCGACTCAAACTGCTCGTTCGTCTCCGGCGAAACCTCCGCGGCGGTGTGGACGGCGGCTCCGGCCATGCTCGTGCCCCCTCCTTGGCGCTACGTCGCGCTAGGCGCCGCCGGACTATACGGCCTTGCTTTCGCCTTCGTGCGTATCCTGACAGGCGGGCATTTCCTGTCCGACGTCATCTTCGCAGCCATCTTTACCGGCTTGGTGATTTGGACGGTGCACGGGCTTCTGTTCCGCTGGCCCGCCACCCGGGCGCAAGAACGTACGCTCAACGCCATGCTCGAAAAGTGGGGTCGCAGCGTGATGCGGATTTTTGTCCCGGTGGCTCACTCGCGTAGTGCGCGGCCCGACAAGCCGGCCCCGCCGGCCTGATCTCCCTGGGGCTGCCCGCTCCCTGCCTCTCCCCTCATGCTCAGGCAATTAAATGTGGCGCAGCGACGCTATTACCCTGCCCGCGTAACGGGAGGCAGGGAGGGGAGATAGAATGCAGTTGTGCTTTTCGTGCACCTGTCGTAACGGTGCGGCGGTCATCGGAGTCGCGGTCATCGGAACCGCTACGTTCGCGGTTCCTCCGTGAGGGCCAATTTGCCGTCACGCCTTTGCCGTCACTCTGAAAACGAACCAGCAACAACGATGTAACGAAACCGCGCCAGGCAACGGCGCCACTGGAGGTCCTGCAATGTCTGCATCTCATGGCCGTTTCGTCTGGTACGAGTTGATGACCACCGACACCGCAGGCGCAAAGGATTACTACACCAAGGTGGTTGGGTGGGGCGCGCAGGCCGCCCCGGCTGGGAGCATGCCCTACACCCTGTTCAACCTCGGCGACACTCCGGTGGGGGGAATGATGGAGCAGCCCGAGGAATCCAAGAACATGGGCGCGCCCCCGAGCTGGCTCGGTTACGTCGCGGTTGACGACGTGGATGCTACGACCGATCACGCGAGGCGCCTGGGTGGCGCCGTCTACGTTGAGCCGCGAGACGTGCCGAATGTGGGCCGCTTCTCGGTCATTGCCGACCCGCAGCAGGCCGTCATAGGACTGTTCAAGTGGTCAATCCCCATGCCGGACGCGCCTGTCGCGCCCGAGACACCGGGCCGCGTTGGCTGGCACGAGTTGGCGAGCACTGACTGGGAGAAGGGATATGCCTTCTACAACGCGCTATTTGGATGGCAGAAGGCTGACGCGATGGACATGGGCGCCATGGGCACCTATCAGATCTTCTCCACCGGTGGGCCGCCAGTCGGCGGCATGTTCAACAAGCCGCCGGTGGTGCCGGCCACCTTCTGGCTCTACTATTTCAACGTGAGCGACTTCGACGCGGCGGTGGAGCGCGCAAAGGCCGGTGGCGGCGAGATCATCAACGGCCCGATGCAAGTGCCGGGCGGCAGTTGGATCGTCCAGGCCAAGGACCCACAGGGCGCCATGTTCGCGCTCGTCGGCAGGCGAGGGTAGCGGGCAGGCTTGGAGCCCTTGTGATTGCTTCAGCCAATTGAATGAGCTGGAGCTCCGACCATAAGTCATCACCTTGGAGGACGCACACACCTTGCTCCCGCCGCGATTGCTGCAGGCGCCTTCGCCACTCGTCATCACCCGACGCTGGGAGTTTGTGTTGGCGCCGACCCGAAACACCTGGTGTGGGTGACCAATGCTAGACAAGTCAGCCGATGTCGCTGCGGGCGCGATCGAATCTCGTCCGGCGGCCGATTTCCAGTCGCACCTTGCCGATCTCGATGCGCGCGGGCTCCTGATCCGAATTGATCGGCCGATTGACAAGGACAATGAACTCCATCCGCTGGTGCGCTGGCAGTTTCTTGGCGGCATTGCAGAGAATAAACGGCGCGCCTTTCTGTTCACCAACGTGACCGACCGCACGGGCCGGCGCTACGACATGTCGGTGGCGGTCGGTGCGCTCGCGGCATCACCCGACATTTATGCGGTCGGCATGGGCCAGCCGGTGGCGAACATCGGCCAAGCCTGGATGAAGGCCATCGCCGATCCGATTGCTCCAGTCGAGGTTGCGTCTGCGCCTTGCCAGGACGTGATCGTTACGGGCGACGACCTGCGGTCACCGGGCCGCGGCCTTGCCTCTCTCCCGGTGCCGGTGTCAACGCCCGGCTTCGATGCGGCGCCTTATCTTACCGCTACGCTGTGCATCACCCGCGACCCCGACAGCGGGATCCAGAACATCGGCATGTACCGGGCCGCCTTGAAGGCCACCGATCGGCTGGCCGTTCGCATGGTGGCGCGGCCTTCGGGCGGCGCCGGCGGGTACTATCATTGGCTCAAATACAGAGAGCGTCGCGCCTCGATGCCGATCGCAATCGCGGTCGGTGCTGCGCCGGTCGTGGTTTTCACCAGCCCGCAGAAGCTCGCTATCGACATCGACGAGCTCGCGGTGGCGGGCGGACTCGCCGGCGCGCCGGTGCGGGTCGTCAAAGCCAAAACTCTTGATCTCATGGTGCCGGCCGATGCCGAGATCGTCATTGAGGGCATGATCGATACCGAGCGGTTGGAGCCCGAGGCGCCGTTCGGCGAAAGCAACGGCTATGTCGCGTTGGAGGCTTACAACATGCCGATGCGGGTGACGGCGATCACCCACCGCCGCGCCCCGGTATTCTGTTCGATCATCAGCCAGGTGACGCCCAGCGAATCGAGCGTGATCAAGAAAGTGGCCTATGAGCCGCTGTTTCTCAACCATCTGCATAACGATCTTTCCATCACAGGCATCCGCCGCGTCGTCATGCACGAGCGCCTAACCAATCTGCGGCCAGTGGTCTTCCTGCAATACGCTGCTGGGACACCAAAGAGCGAGGTGTGGCGAGGGCTTTCAGGCGCTTCGACCTTCATGGCGGGTTGCGGCAAGATCGTCGTTGCGGTAAGCGAGGACATCGATCCGGAGTCGCTCGATGCAGTGCTGTGGTCGCTCGCCTACCGATCAAACCCGATCGAGGACGTGCACATAGAGCCCTACCGGAGCAACCTGCAGGGCGTCCAATACGGTCCGCGAAGCGCGGATTCAGGGATGCTGATCGACGCTACCCGCAAGCGGGCGATGCCCCCGCTCGCGCTGCCGGCACGGCAGTTCATGGAGCACGCCCGCGCGATCTGGGACGAACTGAGCCTACCTGCGCTCACGGCGCAGTCGCCCTGGCACGGCGACACGCTTGGCGACTGGACCGACACCTGGGAAACCTTCGGGCGCCGCGCCGCCATGGGCGAGTGGGAGACGACGGGCCGCGAGACTTTGGCGCGCCAGCGCACAGGGGTGATGCCGGAGACGCCGACCCGGGAGGGGACGGGGAGCATGGGGGAATGGGGAATCGGCAAGCCAGCGTGTGAGCCGTAGTCGGCCTCTGCGGCAGCTCACTGCCGCCAAGTGAGTCGAAAAACGCGCATCCAATTGTCGAAGGCAATCTTTCGTATCGAGTCTTCATCGAAGACGCTCGCCCGCAACGCAGCAATCAGATTCGGTAGACCGCTCGCATCTTTGATCGCTGCCGGGATCTTCGCGCCATCGAAATCTGACCCAATTGCCACGCGATCTATGCCCATCCGGTCCACCAAATAGTGAAAGTGGCGTGTGAGCAGGTGGAGCGGAGTGTCCGCGTTGTTCCGAGCATCAGGGCGCACGTCATTTACGGAGAAGTTCACCCCGACGACACCATCAGATTCCCGGATGGCGTCGAGCTGCTTATCGGTCAGGTTCCGTGTCGAAGGGCAAATTGCATGCGCGCATGCATGCGTCGCTACCAGAGGCGCAGTGCTCAACCTCGCCACGTCCCAGAATCCCTTCTCGTTGAGATGGGACACGTCGATCATGATGCCGAGATGGTTGCATGCCCTGACTAAATATTTTCCCGCAGGGGTCAGTCCCGGACCGGTATCAGGCGAGCGCGGCCACGCAAATGGAACTCCGTGGCCGAAAATATTGGGGCGGCTCCAGACGAGTCCGAGCGAGCGCAGCCCAGAGCGGTATAGCTCCTCCAACTCGCACAAATAGGCATCAATGCCGTCCGCGCCTTCCAAGTGCAATACGACTGCGAACGACCCTGCCCGCCTTACGCTATCGATTTCATTGAGGCTAGTCGCTATGCAAATCCTTCCGTCGGCACGTGCCTCCAGGCGTTTCAGAGCAGTGAGTTGTTCCCTCGTCTTGCGTCGGGCGTAGGCCGTGTCCAAAGGCTCGGCCAAACGGATCTCGTAGCTGTTTTTCGTGACTATCAGGTCGTTCACGGGCGGGTGCTGAGGCCGCACGAACATCGCAAACAATCCGCCGACGAGACCCCCATCTATGGCACGCGGCAAATCTAGATGGCCATCGGTCGAACGAGCCAAGAAGTCAATGCCGTCCGGTCGGTATTCCTGCAAGCGCTGGACGGAGTCGTTGTGCCCATCAAAGATCCCGAGCATCGTAGTCGCTCCGCTCCGAGCCTCCCAACCCTACGCCACCATACATCGACGATATGGCGAGGGGACGGTCCAACTTGGGTCGAACGCCCGTTCAATGAAAAATTCCCCGAACGCACGCTTATCGCCAAACCCGGAGTCAATCTGGCTAGGCACAAGAGGATTGGCTGCCCCTGATCTATCTTTGGTTTCCTTTGGCCGATCACTCGGCGTTCCGGTGACGGCGGCGCCGCGTCGCGGAGGCTCGCCGGCGTGCGCGCGGCGCTCCGCGCGCCTCGGAGAGATAGCGCAATGGCAACTGGGTTGTCTGTTTCACGCGATCGAGCACGACGTAGGAGTGGACGTGGGCGACGCTCCGGTGCGGCAGCAGCACGTCATTGAGAATCCGCGACAGGACTTTGAGATCCGGCACCGCCATCTTGACCAAGAAATCCGCATCGCCGGTCAATGAGAATGCCTCCTGAACTTCTTCGATGCCGTTGATAAGCTTGACGAATGCATCACCGCTATCGGGCGACTGGGTCGCCAGGCCGACCTGGATGAACACCAGCACTGCGACGCCGACCGCCTCGGCGGACAGCACCGCGTGATAGCTCTCGATCACCCCGGCTTCCTCCAGAGCCGTACGACGACGCGAACATTGCGAGGCGGATAATCCGATCCGCTCGGCCAGCTCGTTGTTGGTGAGCCGGCCATCCTGTTGGAGAGCCCTGAGCAGCTTGATGTCGAAGTCGTCCATGCATGTTTATCGCATAAATTACGGATATAGCGCACATATAATGCAGCTAGCTCCGCTACAACACATATTTCTCAGGGATCTTGTGTCAGCGGTGCAGTAGAAAGCGGATGCATTAGTCCACGGAGGATTACATGGGTCCGTTTCCGCACCATGCGCCGCCCGCCAAGATCACGGACCAGAACCCGATCGGCACCGACGGGTTCGAGTTCGTCGAGTTTGCCCATCCGGAGCCGGATCACCTCGCCGAGCTGTTCGTGCGCATGGGTTATTCGCCGGTCGCCCGGCACAAGACCAAGAACATCACCGTTTATCGCCAGGGCGACATCAATTTCATCCTCAATGCCGACCCCGGCTCGTTCGCGACCCGTTTCGTTACCGCCCACGGCCCTTGCGCGCCATCGATGGCGTGGCGCGTCGTCGACGCGAAGCATGCGTTCGCGCACGCCGTAAGGCTGGGCGCCGAACCTTACGCAGGTTCCGACAAGACTTTGGAGACGCCCGCAGTCAAAGGAATTGGCGATTCGCTTTTGTATTTCGTGGACGGTCACGCAACCGGAAATTCACCTTACGCCGCTGAATTCGAATGGACCGGCGGACCCGATCCGCGGCCGAAGGGGGCGGGCTTCTACTACCTCGATCACCTGACCCACAATGTGAAGCGCGGCCATATGGACAAGTGGTTCGCCTTCTACACGAAGCTGTTCAACTTCCGGCAAATCCGCTTTTTCGACATCGAGGGCAAGCTCACCGGCCTGTTCTCGCGGGCGCTGACGAGCCCGTGCGGACGCATTCGCATCCCGATCAACGAGTCCGCCGACGACAAATCCCAAATCGAAGAATTCCTGCGGGAATATAAAGGCGAAGGCATCCAGCATATCGCGGTCGCCACCGACGCCATCTACAATGCGACCGACGTGCTCGCGAGGAACGGATTGCAATTCATGCCGGGGCCGCCGGACGTCTACTACGAGAAAAGCCTCCGACGGGTGCGCGGTCACATCGAGCCTATCGAACGCATGAAGCAGCATGGGATTCTCATCGACGGTGAGGGAGTGGTCGACGGCGGCGCGACCAAGATCCTACTGCAGGTCTTCTCCAAGACCGTGATTGGCCCGATCTTCTTCGAATTCATCCAGAGAAAGGGCGACGACGGCTTCGGCGAGGGAAATTTCAAGGCGCTGTTCGAGTCGATCGAGGAGGACCAGATCCGCCGCGGTGTTCTTAGGGCGTCGTAGAGCGACATGGGTGGGCAAAGTCGCCTGCCGCGCCCTGTGAAATGACGCACTGACCTTGCGCGCCATTGCCCAAGCGGGCCAAACTGCCGCGCCGGACTGCGTGGGCAAAAGAGGCAGGCGAGGCTGTGCAGGTTGTGCGCGCATTGCCGCGCCTTTTGTCCACCCTACAAGTCATCGCAATCGATCGCATCTACCTCAAGGTGATTTCGCCCCGACTGGGGCAGGACTCGAAAACCGTTTCACTGGTAACTACAGTCATCCAAGAGAGCTCTCGCCGCCGCAATATGGGGCGAACCGATCTGGAGCAATTCCATGGCGTACAATACTCAACTATCGCGCAAGAAGGCTGCCGAGCCGTTCGCCGCCGTCTCCTACCAATCGGGGTTCGGCAACCAGTTCCAGTCGGAAGCGGTTCCGGGCGCGCTGCCGGCCGGCCGCAACAGCCCGCAGCGGGCGCCACTTGGGCTCTATGCGGAGCAGATCTCCGGTACCGCCTTTACGGCGCCGCGTCACGAGAACCGGCGCACGTGGACCTACCGCATTTGGCCCTCGGTGGTGCACAGGCCCTTCCGGCGCATCGATAACGGCAAGCTGCGCACTGGTCCGTTCAACGAGACCGAGGCAACGCCGTCGCAGCTACGTTGGAGCCCGTTACCAATCCCCCAAGATCCGACCGATTTTATCGACGGTATCGTCACCATTGGGGGCAGCGGGAGCGCCGCCGACCAGTCTGGCATGGCGGTTCACATCTATGCCGCCAACGCCTCCATGGCGGAGCGTTATTTCTACAATGCTGACGGCGAGATGCTCATCGTCCCGCAGCAGGGCCGCGTGCGCTTCGTCACCGAACTCGGCATTCTGGACGCGGATAATGGCGAGATCGCCATTATCCCACGCGGGTTGCGGTTTCGTGTCGAGCTGCCGAGCGGCCCGTCCCGCGGCTACATCTGCGAGAATTACGGCCAGGGGTTCCGGCTGCCGGAACTCGGCCCGCTGGGCGCCAACGGCCTTGCCAATCCGCGCGATTTCCAGGCGCCGGTCGCGGCCTATGAGGAGAGTCCAACGCCCTGCATCGTGGTGGCGAAGTTCCAGGGCAATCTGTGGGCCGCCGAGAGCCCTTATTCGCCGCTCAGCGTGGTCGCCTGGCACGGTAATTTCGTCCCCTATAAATACGATCTGTCACGCTTCATGGTGATTGGCACGATCAGCTTTGATCATCCGGACCCCTCGATCTTCACGGTGCTGACGGCGCCGTCGGACGTTCCGGGCACGGCCAACGTCGATTTCGTCATCTTCCCGCCGCGCTGGCTGGTCGGCGAAGATACGTTCCGGCCGCCCTGGTATCATCGCAACGTGATGTGCGAGTTCATGGGGCTCCTTAAAGGCGTCTATGACGCCAAGGCGGAAGGCTTTCTGCCGGGTGGAGCCAGTCTGCACAACTGTATGAGCGCCCACGGGCCGGACGCCGAGACCTTCGCGCGTGCCAGCACGGCCGAACTCAAGCCGCAGAAGCTCGACGACACGATGGCCTTCATGTTTGAGAGCCGCTTCGCCATGCGGCTCACCCGTTATGCGATGGAATCTTCGGAGCTGCAGCATGACTATTTCGAGGGCTGGCAGGGGCTGAAGCGTTATTTTCCAGCGTAGGA
>Ga0126376_10000858_pt1 | contig 15654 bp, 18 predicted proteins | sample PanSoiMetPlot_15_FD_92760 | JGI IMG/M metagenome (GOLD analysis project Ga0126376, IMG submission 92760) | Tropical forest soil microbial communities from Panama - MetaG Plot_15 | ecosystem: Environmental > Terrestrial > Soil > Tropical forest > Bulk soil | place: Panama | collected 2016-02-17
AACGCCCGCTCCTGCAGGATCTTGGAAGCGCGGAACGCATCGCGGCGGTGGACGATGTACACCTTCTGCGCGTAGCGCGTGAGATAGTCGGCCTCCTCCACCGCAGCGTCACCGCCCCCGACCACGGCGAGCACTTCTCCCTTGAAGAAGGCCCCGTCACACACCGCGCAGTACGAGACCCCTTTCCCCGCGTACTCCTTCTCCCCTGGGACGCCGAGTTTGACCGGCGTGCCGCCGGCGGTGAGGATCACGGCGGGAGCGCGGAACGTCCGCCCGCGTGCCGTGCTCACGTCGAACCAGCCATCCCCGGCCTTGTGAATCTTCTCGACGGTGTCGGTAACGATCTCGGCGCCGAACTTCTGGGCATGGGCGTGGAATTTCTGCGCCAGCTCCCACCCCTTGATGCTCTCGTACCCGATGTAGTCCTCGATCAGATCGGTGTTCAGGAGCTCGCCGCCCGGGGCGCCGCGCTCGATCGTGAGGGCGTGCAGCATGCCGCGCCCGGCGTACATCGCCGCGCACATCCCCGCGGGGCCCGCCCCCACGATGATCACGTCGTAGCTCGACTGTTTCGTCTCAGCCATCGGTCCGGAATTCCAGCCGCGGGGGATCCGCCTCCCCCGCCAGGGCCCGCGACAGCGCGTCGCGGAAATGCACCGTTTCGAGCTCTACCCCGGCGTGCTGCGGTCCGGCCAGCTTCTCCAGAGCCGCTGCCCCGACCACCACCACACCGTGGCGATTGCCTCGTTCCCGGTGCAGCAGCGCCGCCGCGGCCTGGATCAACCCCTGCCACACGCGGCGCTCGTGCTCGTCAATTATAGAACGCCACACGGTTTCCAGCGCTTCGTGGGCGAGCCAGAATTCGCCACTGTTGAACAGCTCCGCGGCATGCTCCAATTGGCGTCGGCGGGCATCGGGAGTCATGGCTTCAGCTGACAGCTGACGGCTCAGAACCGATTCTCAGCAAGTTGACCGCCCCATGACACCCGCTCACCGTCGCCACGAGCACCAGCCCCCCCTGCGGTCGCCGCGCCGTGTCGGCGACGATGCGCTCCCCGTCCAGCACCGTGTCGACAGTGAAGGTGCCGACGCCGAACACGTGGTGCCGGCACACGAAGAGCGCGGGCCCGGACACCGGCTCGCCCTGCGCGCGCATCCGGTCGGCGAGCCCGCGCACCGCGTCGGGCATCTCCCAGGTCCGAGGGGCGCCGATCGCGGGGCAGATCGCCGGCTCGATGCAGTGTGTGGGACACACCCAGTCGGCGAACGAAACGTAGCGCGTCCGGTCGGCGGCGGTGCGGTCGTAGGGGGTAGCGAGGCTTCCCGGCACCGCGATGACCTCGAGGACGCGGCGCGGAAACCGCGCCTGGGTTCTGCGCACTACCCACTCGAACATCAGGTGGGACATGTGGGGGGACGGCACGATGTGATCGCGCGCGGCGTCGCCCGGACCGGGGCTCGAGGCAAAAAGGAAGTGGTCGAAGAAGGCGTCCCATTCGCTGGTGACGAAGCTGCGGTCGGGCGCTTCCGCAAGCTCGCGCCGCGCGCGACAGTCCGGATCGCGATCCACGACGATCACGGTGCGGTACTCCGCCTTGCCGCGGGCCTTCGCCTTGGCGAGCTGCGTAGCGTAGAACGTCCCGTAGCACCCGCCGCCTACCACGACGATGTCCCGCATGCGGGCCGGCGGCGGAGCCTCGCTCACCGGATCAGCCGCCCACCATCCACTGGCAGGACCACCCCGGTCACGTAGTCGCTCTGCAGCAGGAAGAGCACGGCCTGCACCACGTCGTCGGGAGCGCCGAGGCGTTTGAGCGGGGTGGTCTCGATCAAATGCGCGCGGGCGCTGTCCGGCCAGTCGTCGGGCGGCAGAATCGCGCCCGGCGCGACCGCGTTGACGGTGATTTCGGGCGCGAGCACCCGCGCCAGCCCGTGCGTGAGCATCACCACCGCCGCCTTGCTGATGTTGAGCGGCAGATAGGACGGCCACACCTCGAAGGCGGCGACGTCGGCCACGTTCACGATCTTCCCGCGTCGCCGGACGAGGTGCGGGGCGGCGCCCTGCGACACGAAGAACGCAGCAGACACATTCAACGCGAGCGCGTCGTGCCACGTCTCGGCGTTGATGTCGGCGAAGTCGGCGCGGGCGATCACGGCGGCAGAGTTGATGAGGATGTCGAGCTGGCCGAAGGTCTGGGCAACCCGGTCGGGGAGCGCCTTCGCGACCCCGGCGTCCCGCAGGTCGCCCGGGAACCGCTCGGCGCGCCGCCCAGCCGCGCGGGCCGCCCGCAACGTTTCCTCGGCGCCGGCGGCCGACGCGTGATGGTGGACCGCGATGTCGCACCCGGCTCGCGCCAGCCCGACGGCGATCGCGGCCCCCAGGCGCCGCCCCGCTCCCGTCACGAGCGCGACCCGACCGGCGAGCTCCACCGTCTCAGTCCGGAGCCGCGAGCAGCGGCAGGACGTGACCGGTCACGGTCGCTGTACCGGCGGAGGCCAGCCAGAGGACCGTCCGAACCACGTCGGCGATCTCGACGAAGCGCGCGCCGGCCCCCATGTCGCGCACGTTGGTGTCGGTGCGGATCGCTTCCGGCGCGATCGCGTTGACGCGGATGAGGTCGTCCCGGAACTCGCGCGCCAGCGCGCGCGTCAGCGCGGCGACGCCGCCCTTCGCAGCGGCGTACGCCGCCAGGTTGGAGGCCGGCTGCCGCACGGCGATCGAGGCGAAGTTGACGATCGCGCCGCCGCCGCGGCGCCGCAGCGCCGGGATCGCCGCCTGGCTCATGGCGAACACCGTCCGCAGGTTGCTCGCGATCTCGCGATCGAGTGCGGCGACGTCGCTCTCGAGAAATGGCCCGTAGCTCGTGAGTCCGCCCGCGGTGTTGATCAGGATGTCGAGCCCGCCGAACCGCTGTTCCGCGGTCGCGACCGCCGCGCGGGCGGCGGCGGGATCGCCCAGGTCGCCGGCCGAGAGTGCGGCGGCGATGCCGCTCGCCGCGAGCTCCCCGACCCGGGCCTCGAGTGTCGCGCGGTTCCGCGCCGCCACGACGACGTGCGCGCCGGCTGCGCCGAACGCCCGGGCGATGGCGGCGCCGATCTGCCCCGCCTGCCCCACGCCGGTGACGAGGGCCACTGTGCCGGCGAACGACGCGCCCGGATCCACTACCCTCCCGCCGCGGCGGCCACGATGTCGTCCACCGCCGGCGCCCCGCGCTGGCCGAAACGCACCGCTCCATCCTTGCCCACGACGTACACGGTGCGGGCGATGCTGCGGTCGTCTTCCTTCAACGCGTGATACGCCCGGGCGATCGCGCGGTCGGGATCGGAGAGCAGCGGAAAACTGAACCGCATCTTCTCGACGTACTTCTTGTGAGCGTCGATCGACGCGGGATTCACACCGAAGGGCTGAATCCCGGCCTGCTCGAACTTGGTCATCTCATCGCGCACGGCGGAGAGTTGGCGGTTTCACCCGGGTGTGTTGTTGCCCGGATAAAACACGAGAGCGACGGGGCCTTGGCGCAGCAGGTCCGCCAACCGGTATGTCTGGTCGTCCGAGGCTTGCGCCTCAAACGCGGGAGCGCGAGTGCCGATGGACAGCGGTTCGCTCATTACGCGTTCTCCTGACGTAGTCCTGCCATACGTCTCATCCGTACGCTCTTGTTTTTCGTGTCTCCAATTCCTCCAACCACTCCTGCGGCACTTCCATCCCCCCGAGCGGCGCGTGCGCGCCTCCCGTATCGCCTTCCCCGTGCCAGTCCGATCCCCCTGAGACAGCGAGGTCGAGCTTGCGCGCCAGTTTGGTGAGGCGCGTCTCGACGTGTTTGGGATGACTGGGGTGGCGCACTTCGATGCCGTCGAGGCCATCCGCCTGCAGCGCTTTGAGCTGCGGCTCCTGCCCGCGCTCGCCCAGATGAGCGGCGAGTACGAGTCCGCCGCTCTTGTGCACCAGATCGGCGACTTCGCGCAGCGTGGGGAGCAGCTTCTCCACGAAGGCCGGGCGACCGCGGCCCAGGAACCGGTCGAAGGCCTGTTCGAAATCGTCGACCACACCGGCATCGATCAGCGCGCGTGCGACGTGCGGCCGTCCCAGCGACCCGGCGCCGGCCTGGTAAGCGAGATCCTCGAGATCGATGGTGACGCCGAGCTGCTGCAGCTTCTCCACCATCTGCGCGCCGCGCCGCTGCCGTGCCGCGCGCGCCCCCGCGAGAAACTCCTCGAGGGCCTGATCGCCGACGGGCAGGAAGTAGGCGAGCAGGTGCATTTCGCCCCAGGGCGCTCGCACGCTGAACTCGCAACCCGGGACGACCCGTACCCCGACCGCAGCACCGGCCGTCTGGGCGAGGGCGATCCCGGCGAGGGTGTCGTGATCGGTCAAGGCGATCGCAGCGAGTCCCACGGCTTTGGCGTGCTGCACGACCGCGTCCGGACTGGCCTGGCCGTCGGACGCGGTAGAATGACAATGCAGATCAACGAGCGCCGTAGGCGCCTTCCGGAGCGGTCCAGGCCGGCTGCGACTGGTGGAACAGCTCGAGCAGCTCGCGGTCCGACAGATCGCGCAGGGCGGCGTCGGTGCGCCGGACCCCCTGCGGGGTGTAGCGGGTGAAGCGGCGTTTACGCTCGGGGCCGGTGCCGAGCTGGAACATCAGGCCGTACTGATCCTGACCGTACACCGTCGAGCGGCCCGAGGGATACACCGACCACTCCTGGCCTTCCACGGTGAGGGAGCGCGGCGGCATCAGGCCTCCGCCCCGGCGGCGAGCGACACCTCGCTCCAAAGCTCCCACGCATCGGGGGCGTAGGTCACGAGGCTCTGCAGCCGCTTCTCGAGCTTCGTCTCTTCGGGCAGGCGCGAAGCCTGCGCGCGATGGGACATCTCGGTCTGGCTCTCCGAGAATTCGATGAACAGCCGCGGGTCCTTGGCGTTGCGGAACACCCAGATGCGCTGTCCGCGCGCGTCGGCGAACTGCGCCAGCTCGCGCAGCGTGGCGAGGTAGTCGAGCTCGTTCGCGGCGGGGACCCGCACGCGCGCCGCCGTCAGCACCTTCGGCATGCTACAACTCCTGCTCGGGGAAGTTCTGCAGCGTGGCCTTGACGTCGGCCAGGAACTTGTCGGCGTCGGCCCCGTCCACGACCCGGTGATCGTAGGACATCGTCAGCATCCCCATCGTCCGAATGGCGATCGCGTCCGCGCCGTCGTCCTGGGTGATCACCTTGGGACGCTTCTCGATCGTGCCCACGCCGAGGATGGCGACCTGCGGTTGATTGATGATCGGGATGCCGGCGTAGGGACCGAACCCACCGGGATTGGTGATCGTGAACGTGCCGCGCTGGATGTCGTCGGGCGAGAGTTTCTTGGTGCGGGCGCGCTCGCCCAGATCGTTGATGCCGCGCGCCAACCCGAGCAGCGACAGCTCGTCGGCGTGCTTCACGACGGGAACGATCAGCCCCCAGTCGAGCGCGACGGCGATGCCGATGTTGATGTCGCGGCGGTAGATCGTGCTTTCCCCCGACACGGCGGCGTTGATGATCGGATGCTTGCGCAGATTCGCGGCGCACGCCCTGGCGATGAACGCCAGGAACGTGAGGTTCACGCCGCGGTCGGCGTAGGACGCCTTGTGCCTGGTGCGCAGCCGCGCCACCTGGGTGTAGTCGACTTCGAAGAAGCTGGCGACGTGCGCCGACACGCGCCGCGACATGATCATGTGATCGGCGGTGATCCTGCGGATCTTCGACCACGGCTCGACGCGATCGCCGGGCCACGGCTCGGTGGCGGGGTGCTCGATGACGGCAGGTGTCAGGGGTCGGGTGCCAGGCGTCAGAGGCGCTGGCGCACCCGCCGGCGCCCGTTCGATGAATCCGAGAATGTCCTGCTTCGTCACGCGGCCCGCGAAACCAGTACCCGGGATCTGTGAGATATCGACCTGGTGCTCGGCGGCGATCTTGCGCACCAGCGGCGTCGACTTCCGACGCAGCCGGTCCTCAGCGGTTTCGCCGTTCCCTCCCATCGTCGCCACGGGTGCCGGCTGCGACGGGGCGGGACGGGGAGCGACGGGAGCCGGGGCCGGCGCGGGAGCCGGCTTCGCAGCGGGCGCCGGTTCGGGCTTCCCGGCAGCGGGACCGGCCGGTGCCGGCGCCGGGGCGGATGCCGCGGCTCCCTTCTCCGTCTCGAGAACGGCGACGAGCGTCTGCACGGGCACCGTCTGCCCTTCCTGCACCTTGATCTCCGCCAGGACCCCCGCCGACGGCGACGGGATCTCGGCGTCGACCTTATCCGTCGAGATCTCGAACAGCGGCTCGTCGCGCTTCACCGCATCGCCGACCTTCTTGAGCCACTTACTGAGAGTGCCCTCGGCGATCGATTCGCCCATTTGGGGCATGAGGACGTCTATGCGGGCCATAAGATCTCCTGGGTGGTCGGTGGCCCTTGGCCGGTGGCCAGTGAACCACCACTGACCACTGGCCACCGTCCACCGGCCACTAGTATTTCGCCAACCATCTCGCCGCCTTCACGATGTCTTCCGTCTGAGGCAGCACAAAGTCTTCCAGCGTCGGTGCGTAGGGCAACGGCACGTCGTGCGCCGTCACGCGCATGATCGGCCCATCGAGCCATTCGAAGGCTTGCTCGTTGATGCGCGCCGCGATCTCACCCGCCAGACCGCCGGTGCGGGTGTCCTCGTGGACGATCAAGACCTTGTTCGTCTTCTTGACCGAAGTCATGATCGCCGCATCGTCGAGCGGCAAGAGGGTGCGCAGGTCGAGCACCTCGGCGTTGACTCCATCGCTCTCCGCCAGCTGATCGGCGGCCTCGAGCGCCTTCCATACGGTGGCGCCGTAGGTGATGATCGACACATCCCGGCCTTCCCGCGCCAGCCGCGCCTGGCCAATCGGCGTGAGGATCTCCTCGCCCTCGGGCAGCGTCTCCTTGATACGCCGGTACAGCCATTTGTGCTCGAGGTAGATGACGGGATCCTCGTCGCGAATCGAAGCCTTGATGAGCCCTTTCGCATCCCGGGCCGTCGCCGGGTACACGATCTTGAGCCCCGGCGTGTGGAAGAACGCCGCCTCGGGATTCTGCGAATGGAACGGGCCGCCGCGCACGTACCCGCCGCAGGGGCCGCGGACGACGATCGGCGTCGCAAGACCCGCCCTGTAGCGCGCCGTGGCGACGTAATTCGTCAGCATGTCGTACGCACAGGAGATGAAGTCGATGAACTGCATCTCGGCGACGGGGCGCATGCCCATGTGCGCCGCGCCGGCCGCCGCTCCCACGATCGCCGCCTCGGCGATCGGCGTGTCGATCACGCGTGCTTCGCCGAACTTCTTCTGGAATCCGTCGGTGACCTTGAATGCGCCGCCGTACGCACCGATGTCCTCGCCCAGCATGAACACGCGGTCGTCGCGCTCCATCTCTTCCCACAGGCCCTGACGCAGGGCTTCGAGGTAGGTGATCTCGCTCACGGCTAGTGGTTCGTGGAATAGGTGAGGGGCATTTGAAACGCCACCCTGACTGCGCGTCCTCTTACTCGCCCAGGGCTGAACACAGACAGGCGAACAGCCGCTTGTGCGCTCTCGTTGAATCCCACATTGTCGGTGAACAGAATTCTCAAACTTGCCGGCTCGACGCGGCCCATCGTATCCAGAATGGCTCCCACGACCACCATCCCCGTCACCCCCGCCTTCAGAAGCTCAGCAGGATAAACCGGCCCAGGACCAGACAAGCGCTCAGGCTGAACGTCGACTTCGTTTACGTCAAACACGCCCGCATGCTTTGGGTACGGATTGGCGAGAGTAGTGGAACCGCTAATATCCGGGAATTCGACGCGCTCCTCGTACACGACCCTTACCGGACGACCATGAACGCGCCCGGGGGTGAATGCCGAGTTGCGAACGAAATCAAGCGCTATCGAATCAAGAACGGGATGGGCGCTTGCGATTACCCTCATGGAGCCAGGTTCAGGGTGTCCCGTTGTATCGATTATGCACCTGACCGTGACCTGACCATGAAGCTCCGGTGGAAACGTGAACTGACCCGATGTCGCTCGCTCCAGCACCTTATCGAGCTGGGCGACGGTTCTCACAACCGTGTCAGGTGTGACTCCTCCCTTGCTTTGCGACCAGAGAGTGCCAAGCGCCCCCACCAGGAGCACCGACAGAATTAGAGTGCTTCTCACGATACTGTCCTGAACCACAGCTTTGCCGCCGTCGCGGGCGTGGCGTACACGCCGGACAACGCGGTCTCGCCAACAGGCAACGGCTCGTTCCCGCAGGCGTCGGTCGCCTGATCGATTTCATCTTTCACCGCCTGATCGATCTGTGAAAGCTCCGACTCTTCCGCCCAGCTGTTTTCCAGAAGCTGTTTCGTGTAGCGGTCGACCGGGTCGTTTTCACGAGCCCAGCGCTCGATCTCCTCTTTCGGCTGATACGATTGATCGTCGTGCTCCGCGTGCCCCTTGCGGCGGTAGGTCTTCACTTCGATGAAGTGCGTCCCTTTGCCGCGCCGCGCGCGCTCGACGGCGTGCTTCACCGCTGCATACACCGTCAGCACGTCATTGCCGTCGACCGTGACCGCGTGAATGCCGTAGCCCTTCGCCTTCTCCGCGAGGTCTTTCACCGCGAACTGCTTCTCGGGCGGCGTCGAATACGCCCAGTGGTTGTACTCCCCGATCACCACGAGGGGGCAGCGCTGCACCGCGGCGAAGTTCAGTCCTTCGTGAAACGACCCGGTCGACGTCGCTCCGTCCCCGACGTACACCATGCCGACGCGCGGCTCGCCGCGCATCTTGAAGGCGAGGGTGATCCCAGCCATCACGGGAACCATGTCGCCGAGATGCGAGATCTGGCCGAGGTAGCCCTTCTCGAGGTCGTTGAAGTGGACGTTCAGCTCGCGGCCCTGCGTGGGACCTTCCGCCTTGGCCATGTACTGGCGCAGGATCTCGATCGGCTTCGCGCCCATCACCAGCATCGATCCGAGATTGCGGATCAGCGGGGAGAGGATGTCGCGATGGCGGCCGCGATCGAGCGCATATGCCGACGCGACCGACTCCCCCTCCTGCCCCAGCGAGCGGAACAGCCCCCCGATCACCTTGCTCTGGCGGTACAACGCGACCAGCCGCTCTTCCAGGGTTCGCGTCAGCCGCAGATAGCGGTACATCTCGAGCAGCTGGGAGCGCTCGAGCTCGGCCGGCGGGCCCTGCGTGGCTGGACCCGTAGCTGGTAGGGGGTGGGGAGACATTCGGCTAAATTATAGTGGGCCGGAAAGTTGCCGGGACCATAGGGCTAAATCAAGCACGAGGCGTCACATGGCCAGCGCCAAATTCAAGGTGAGCGGGATGACCTGCCACCACTGCCAGCAGAAGGTCGAAAAGGCCCTGAAAGGGGTCAGGGGCGTGTACTCGGCGATCGTGGATCTGCAGGACGGCGTCGCCGAAGTGGATTTCGACGATGATACCGTGACGTCGACGACCCTCGTCGCCGCGGTGGAGCGAGCCGGCTACACGGCACGGCTCGCCGGCTGAGCGCTTAGTAGGCCCCGCGCACCTCGTGCGCCGGCTCGACCTGCCGGTGCACTTCGGAGAGAAACCGCTTGGCGAGCTTGTCGAGCTCCGACTCGCCCACCTGGTCGGTTTGGATGTCGATGAAGGTGTAGTGCCCTCCCTCGGCCTTCGCCGAGACCGTCACCTTCCCCAGCGAGCCGCGGAATCCCAGCCGGCGCGGCGCCTCTTCCGAGGGCGCGAGCCGCGAGCCGAAGTAGGCCTTGGCCGCCGCGAGCGCGGCGTCGGGCGAGAGCGGAGTGCGGTGGAAGTAGCGCATGCGTCTCTAAGATACCCACGCCGGGGTGTAACGCCGCAAGCGCAGACTATTCAACACCACGCTGAGGCTCGACCACGCCATCGCCGCGCTCGCGAGCACCGGCGACAGCAGGGTGCCGGTGAAGGGGTAGAGCGCGCCGGCCGCGATCGGGATCCCGAGCAGGTTGTAGATGAACGCCCAGAACAGATTCTGGCGAATCGTCGTGAGCGTGCGGCGCGATACCTCGATGGCGGCGACGACGCCACGCGGGTCGCCGCGGATCAGGGTCACATCGGACGCCTCGATCGCCACCTCGGTTCCGGTGCCGAGGGCGACACCGACGTCAGCCTGCGCGAGGGCCGGTGCGTCGTTGATGCCGTCACCGACCATCGCGACGTTCCGCCCCTGCGACTGCAGCTTCTTCACTAGGTCGACCTTCTGTGACGGCAGCACTTCGGCGGTGACGTCGGCGATGCCGACTTCGCGCGCGACGGCTTCCGCGGTGCGCCGCGCGTCCCCCGAGACCATCCGTACGTCGAGCCCGAGCCGGTGCAGCCGCTCGATCGCCTCCCGGGCGGTCGGCTTCACCGGATCGGACACCGCCATGATCGCGTGCACGGTGTTGTTGACGCTGACGACGAGCGTCGTTTTCCCCTGTTGCGCCAATCGCTCGGCGTCCTGCTCGAGGCTGCCGAGCTCGAGGCTGCGCTCCTTCGCGTGGCGCGCCGAGATCACCTCGACCAGGCGGCGGTCCACCGTGCCGCGCACCCCGCGCCCTTCCATGACCGCGAACTTCTCGACGGGGAGCAGCAGCAGCATCCGCTCCTGCGCGGCGCGCACGATCGCCTGTGCGACCGGATGCTCGGAGCGCTGTTCCACCGACGCGGCCCAGCGCAGTACCTCGGGAACCGCCACGGCGCTGCCGTCGGGCTTGCGGGCCGTGACGATGTGAGTGATCGCCGGCCGCCCTTCGGTAATGGTCCCCGTCTTGTCGAACAGCACCGTGCGCACCCGGGACAGCCGTTCGAGCGCCTCGCCGCCGCGGATCAGAATTCCCTGCTCCGCCGCCCGCCCCGTCGCGACCAGCACCGCGGTCGGCGTGGCGAGCCCGAGGGCGCAGGGGCAGGCGATGATCAGCACGGTCACGAGCGCGATCATCGCGAACAGCAGGGCGGGCGGCGGCCCGACATCGAACCAGATGACGAAGGCCGCGATCGCGATCGACATGACCACCGGGACGAACACGCCGGCGACGCGGTCGGCGAGGCGCTGGATCGGCGCCTTCGACCCTTGCGCTTCCTCCACCATGCGCACGATCTGACCGAGCGCCGTGTCTTTGCCGACGCGCGTGATCCGCAATGTGAAGCTCCCCATCGTGTTGACCGTCCCGCCGATCACTTCGTCGCCGGGCTGTTTCGTGACGGGGAGCGGTTCGCCCGTCAGCATCGATTCATCGACGGCGGAGGACCCTTCGGTGATGACGCCGTCGGCCGGCACACGCTCGCCGGGCTTTACGACGACGAGCTGCCGCTCGACGAGCGCGGCAACGGCGACGTCCTCGGTGGCGGTACCGTGGACGACGTGGGCGACGGCCGGCGTCAGCGCGGCGAGGCGGCGAATCGCGGCGGAGGTGGCGCCGCGGGCCCGCGCCTCGAGCAGGCGCCCCAGCAGGACCAGCGCGATGACGGCGGAGACGACTTCGTAATAGACATTGGCGGTCAGCCCCGCGCCGGTGAACAGTCCTGGCGCGACGGTCGCCGCGAGCGAATACACGAAGGCGGCGCCGGTGCCGACGGCGATCAGCGTGTTCATATCGGCGGTGCGATGCCGGAACCCCGACCAGGCGCCGCGATAGAACTGCCGGCCCGACCAGAGGACGACGGGCAGCGTCAGGAGCGCGAGCAGCCAGCGCATTGCCCCGGCGTCCCCCAATATCCCCTGCGCCGTCATCGCGTGGAGTCGCTGTGCCAGGGCGCCGGCTTTCGGTCCGGCCATGATCGACATCGAGACTGCCATCGACACGACGGCGACGACCGCGGCCACGGCGAACTTCCACGTCAGCACGCGCACTTCGCGGGCGCGCGCCAGCCGCTCCCGCTCCACCGGGTCCTCGGCGGCGATCGGCGCGGCGACCTGGAAGCCGGCCTGCGCCACCGCCGCCTCGAGCTGGTCGGTGGTCGTGACGCCGGGGACGTAGGTCACCGTCACCGTCTCTGTAGCTTGGTTGGCGGCGGCGCGCAGCACCCCCGGCACGGCACTGAGGGCGCGTTCCAGTCCCGCGACACCCGGCGCGTAGTGCAGATCGCTGACGACGAAGCTCACGCGCGCCTGCCCGGCGTCGTAGCCCGCTGCACGGACGGCGTGGACCAGCGGCACGATGCCGGTCTGTGTGTCGTCGTAGTCGACCGACGCTTTCCCCGTGGCGTAGTTCACCGACGCCTGCCGCACACCGGAAACCGCTCCCAGCGCCGCCTGAACCGTAACGGCGCAGGCGGCGCAGCTCATGCCTTCGATGGGAAGGGTGAGTCGCTGATCAGCCATGGTCGGCGTGCGGAGACACGGCGGCCTTCGGGCCGCCCGCCGGCTCGACGACCAGCAGTCCCTTCAGCATCGACATCCCGCAGCGGAACGGAAACTCGCCGGGCTCCGTGGGCGTGAACTCGATGTCCGTGGTTTCGAAGGCGGGCAGCTGGCGGTCGATGCCGAACTGCTCGAAGACGACGCGCTCCGAGCAGTCGGCCGTTTCATCGCGGTAGAAGCGCAGGCGCACCGGCTGGCCCGCCTGAACCAGGATCGTGTCGGGCTGATAGCCGCCCTTCACCGTCACGGAGATTTCCTGGACGCCGCGCGCTTCCCGGGCGGCGCTCGCGGCGCCGCGCGACCACAGGAAGTACCACAACACCCATGCGACGCCCGCGACACCCAGAGCGGTGACGACGACCTGCGCCGCGGTCACCGGTCACCTCCTATTTCGCTTCGATGCGCATCCGATAGAAGGAGCGCCACACGAAGGCCACCGATATCAAGAAGAACGCCGCCGCGAACACGTGGGTCAGCGTGGGCCCGCGCTCCCCGGTCAGCGACACCGCCAGCTCGACGGCGAGCAGGCCGAACAGCGTCGTGAACTTGATGATCGGGTTCATCGCCACCGACGAGGTGTCCTTGAACGGATCGCCGACCGTGTCCCCCACCACCGTCGCGTCGTGCAGCGGAGTGCCTTTCTGCTTCAGCTCTGTCTCGACCACTTTCTTGGCGTTGTCCCAAGCCCCGCCGGCGTTGGCCATGAAGATGGCCTGGAACAATCCGAATAACGCGATTGAGATCAGATATCCGATGAAGAAGTAGGGTTCGACGAAGGCGAACGCCAGCGTCGCGAAAAACACCGCCAGGAAGATCACGAACATGCCGCGCTGCGCGTACAGCGTGCAGATCGCCACCACCCGCTTCGAGTCCTCGACCGACGCCTTGGTCGCACCTTCGAGCTTGATGTTCGCTTTGATGAACTCGACCGCGCGGTAGGCGCCGGTCGTCACCGCCTGCGTGGACGCGCCCGTGAACCAGTAGATCATTGCGCCGCCGGCGATCAGCCCGAGCAGGAACGGCGGATGCAGAATTGACAGGTTGTTAACGAGCTCGGGCCGCATCCCCTGCGTCAGCGCCACGATGATCGAGAAGATCATCGTCGTGGCGCCGACCACAGCGGTACCGATCAACACGGGCTTGGCCGTCGCCTTGAAGGTGTTCCCCGCCCCGTCGTTCTCCTCGAGGTTCTCCTTGGCGCGCTCGAAGTTCACGTCGAAGCCGAAGTCCTTCTTGATCTGCGCCTTGACGCCGGGGATCTGCTCGATCGTCGACAGCTCGTACACCGACTGGGCGTTGTCGGTGACGGGACCGTAGGAATCGACGGCGATCGTCACCGGCCCCATCCCGAGGAATCCGAACGCCACGAGCCCGAACGCGAACACCGCGGGTGCCGCCATCAGCGTGCTCAGGCCGGCCGTGCTCACGCCGTAGGCGATCGCCATCAGCCCGAGCATCGCGAGGCCGAGCCAGTAGGCGCTGAAATCGCCCGCCACGAGACCCGATAGAATGTTGAGCGACGCGCCGCCCTCGCGCGACGACGTGACGACCTCGCGCACGTGCCGCGAGTTCATCGAGGTGAACACCTTCACGAGCTCGGGGATGATCGCGCCCGCCAGGGTGCCGCACGTGATCACGAGCGACAGCTTCCACCACAGCGTGGGATCGCCGCCCAGCGTCGGGATCATGAGCCGCGACACGATGAACGTGAGCACGATCGACACGATCGACGTCAGCCACACGAGCGTGGTGAGCGGCACCTCGAAGTCCATGTGGTCGGCGTTGCTGTAGCGCGCCCGCGTAATCGCGGCGTTGATGTAATACGAGGCGCCCGACGTCACGATCATGATGATGCGCATCACGAAGATCCAGACGAGCAGCTGCACCTGGACCAGCGGATCGTGCACCGCGAGCAGGATGAAGGTGATCAGGGCGACGCCCGTGACCCCATAGGTCTCGAACCCGTCCGCCGAGGGACCGACCGAGTCCCCGGCGTTGTCGCCCGTGCAGTCGGCGATCACACCGGGATTGCGCGCGTCGTCTTCCTTGATCTTGAAGACGATCTTCATCAGGTCCGAGCCGATATCGGCGATCTTCGTGAAGATGCCGCCGGCGACGCGCAGCGCCGCCGCGCCGAGTGACTCACCGATCGCGAACCCGATAAAGCACGGGCCCGCGTAGTTCCCCGGAATGAACAGCAGAATGAAGAGCATCATGATCAGCTCGACCGACACGAGCAGCATGCCGATGCTCATCCCCGCCTTGGTCGGAATGTCGTGACACGGGAACGGCTTCCCCGCGAGACTCGCGAACGCGGTGCGGGAATTCGCGAACGTGTTGACGCGGATCCCGAACCACGCCACGCCGTAACTGCCGGCGATCCCGATCAGACTGAAGAGCAGGATGACGGCGACGGTCAACGGCGGGTAGCCGTGCACCGTCTGGCCGCTGGCGTCCACGTTGCTCGCCAGCGCGCCGAAGTAGACCGCCGCAATGGCCCCGATGAAGAGCCAGAGAATGACCAGGAACTTCCCCTGGTTCACGAGATAGGTTTTGCACGTCTCGTAGATCAGCTCCGAGATCTCGCGCATCGACTGGTGCACGGGGAGGTTCTTGAGCTGCGTGTAAATCAAAAGTCCGAACAACAGCCCGAAGGCGCAGATCACGAGCCCCCACACCAGCAACGTGTGTCCGTCGATGCCTCCCAGGAACGTCGCCCGGTGGAGGTCGGGGAGCACGAGCGCGGCTTCTCCGCCCGCTTCGTGGCCCTGCGCGGGGGTCTGCGCCGCCAGAGGATGCGCCACGACGGTGCAGACGATCGTAGCGGACAACCTCGCAAGTCGGCGGACGGCAGCAAGCGTCGGCTGCAGCATCAGGGAGTGTCTCCGAAGCGCATGGTGAGCGGGTACACGCGGTGGCTTACTTCTCTCCGTACTCGTAGTACTCGACCCCCAGGTGCGTGATCTGGGACTCGCCCATCAGCCACCGCAGCGTGTTCTTGAGTTTGGTCTGCTGAATGAAGAGATCGTGCTCGGGACTCAGGCCCTGAGCGGCCTGTGGACTCTTGAAGTAGAACGACAGCCACTCCTGCACGCCGCCCAGTCCGGCGCGATGCGCCAGATCGAAGAACAGCGCCAGGTCGAGCACGATCGGCGCTGCCAGGATCGAGTCGCGGCACAAGAAGTCGACCTTGATCTGCATCGGGTAGCCGAGCCACCCGAAGATGTCGATGTTGTCCCACCCTTCCTTATTGTCACCACGCGGCGGGTAATAGTTGATCCGCAC
>Ga0126376_10000859_pt1 | contig 15650 bp, 14 predicted proteins | sample PanSoiMetPlot_15_FD_92760 | JGI IMG/M metagenome (GOLD analysis project Ga0126376, IMG submission 92760) | Tropical forest soil microbial communities from Panama - MetaG Plot_15 | ecosystem: Environmental > Terrestrial > Soil > Tropical forest > Bulk soil | place: Panama | collected 2016-02-17
CCAGCCCTGCGGCCCACACCGGAACGCTGCCCGGCCATTTCAAAACCACGCGAACTAGAAGCACCAGGGCGTTTGTCAGCAGCAGGGCGATCAACCCGCCCACACCAGTGAGCGTCATCGCTTCCAGCAAAAATTGAAAGGTAATGTCCTGGCTCTTCGCGCCAATGGCTTTTCGCAGACCGATTTCGCGCGTGCGTTCCGTTACGCTGACGAGCATGATGTTCATCACGCCCACGCCGCCGATCAGCAAACCAATGGCGCTGAGCACGACCATGGCGATGGCCACCTTGCCGACGATGCTGTGAAACACTTCGATCTCCTGCTGGGCGGTGGCGATGGAAAAATTGTCCTTGCCGTTGTAAGGGACATTGCGGCGCCGCCGGAGAAGCTCCGTTGCCTCATCCACTGCCTGGTTCAACATTCCCGGGTAGGCCTGCATGCGCATCTGGATTTCGTCGGCCGTCGGGTAGGTTTTGTGAAAGGTACTGAAGGGAATCAGCACGCGGCGGTCTTCGTCGCCCATGCCGAATCCTCCCTTGGGTTTTTCCACTACGCCAATGACGCGGAAGCTGGAGCCGTCAATGTTCACGTCCTTGCCGATCGGGTCGCCTTCGGGAAAGAGCACGGGAGCGACGTTTTCGCCGAGCATCACGACCTTCTCCTTGTGTAGGCTGTCGCCTTCGCTGATGAAACGGCCCGCGAGCGTTGCCGCGTTGGCGTAGACGATGCCGAAGTTGGCCTGCACGCCGCGGAAATCAATGCTGGTGACTTCGCCGGAGCGTGTGCGCACGGAATGCGGCACGTCCCAGTTGGTCTCCAGGAACGCGGTGATATTTTTGACCGCGGGGCAGCCTTCCTGGATGGCGCGCTCGTCGTCCAAAGTGAGCGCCTTGCGTTGACGCTCCTCGAGTGGCGGCGGCCCGCCGTGGCGGCCCTGGTCCCACTTGGTGATAAACGCGGTGTCCGCGCCGAACTGTTTTACCTGCTCCTGGATTTTCTGGTCGAAACCGGTAATTAAAGCCGTGACCAGCATGATCACGCTGACGCCCAGCACCACGCCGAAAATGGTCAGCGCGCTGCGCAGCTTGTGGGTGCGCAAGGCGTCCATCGCTTGCCGAAGACTTTCGCCGCTCGCCTGGGGCATGGTTCCGCCTAACTCTCCGCCCGCAGCGCTTCGATGGGATCGAGGTTCGCCGCGCGCATGGCCGGAAAAATTCCAAAAAACAGGCCCACTCCGGTGGCCAGGATCAACGAGAGAATGACCGCGGTCAGCGGCGTTTCCATCGGGAAGGAGAAAGCCGCCTTCACCAGATAAACGGCGAGGTAACCGCCAAAAATGCCGATTAGACCACCCGCCGCGGCCAGCACCGCGGATTCGGTCAGAAACTGCAAAAGGATGTGCCTCTTGCGCGCGCCCAGCGAACGCCGCAGGCCGATCTCCCGCGTGCGCTCGATCACGCTGGCCAGCATGATGTTCATGATGACAATGCCGCCCACCACCAGGAACACGCTGACCAAGGCCATGGCCACGAACGCCAGGTTCTTCGTCAGGCCATGCCACAGGGCCATGATGGAATCCGAGCCAAGCACAGCGAAGTTGTCGGGAGCGCCGTAAGGCAGATGCCGCCAGGCGCGCAACAGCATGCGCGCTTCATCCTCGCTCGCGGTCATCAATTCCGCATTGGGAGCCTCAATGAAAATCGTGGGCGAATCCGTCTGCGTGTGCCATCCCTTAAGGAAGGTATTCATAGGGATGATCATGTAGTTGTCTTGCGACCGGCCGAAAGCGGTGCCCAACGCTTCCGCCACTCCGATGACCTGGTAGGTGTGCGTGCCTGCTCGGATGGATTTTCCCACCGCGTCCACGTTGGGAAAGAATTTTTCGGCCAGGTCCGGGCCGATGAAAGCGACATCGGCACGATGCTCATCGTCGGCCAGGGTGAGGAAGCGTCCCTGAGCGACGTTGAGAAAGCGTACATCGGCCGTATTCGCCGTTGCGCCAACGATGGAGGTGTCTTCCATGATGATGTTGCCGCTGCGCGTCTGCATGTTGCGGCTTTCCTGCGCGGCGACCCCGCGAGCCAGTTTCATGTCGTCACGCAGGCGCTCATAATCCTCGAACGTAAGCACGGGACGTTTTTGCGCTTTCAGGAACTCGTCCCGGCTGGTGATGATGCCGAAGCGGTCGACGACAAAGACGTTCGCGCCCAGGTTGCCCACCCGTTCGGCAACGTAAAGGTTCAGCCCGGCAATGACGCTCATTACAAAAATTAGCGTAGTAACGGCCAGGATCACTCCCAGCAAGGTTAGGAAGCTGCGTAACTTGTGGGCACGCAGGGCATCCAGGGCAAGCTTTAAGGTCTCATAGAACGTGACCCACGCTGCCTTCAGCGCTTCTAATCGGGAGGCGGCCGGCGCGGCGGGGCGCTCGAAGGGGGCTATGCCGGTTAGCCGGTCGATGGGGGTCACGCCCAAGCAAGACTCCTATCATCCAAAGGAGATGAAGCAGGTCTGAAGGTTTCTTCCTTGATTAAGACGCCTTGGAAGCGTGTTTGCTTTCAGCCCGGCCAGCTATAATTGAAATGAGAGCCCCATTCTACCCCAGCCGTAAAAGCACGAGGTGATAATTGAAGCATGCTTCGATAGGCACGGGGATCTGGGAGAAGCCCGTCAGATTTCTTTCCATGCGCTCATTTAAACGAAGTTATGTCGTGGTTGCGGCGATGGCTGTACTGTCCCTCCCCCCTCTAAACCTTGTGGCTTGCTTTGCGCAGGCACCGGCGGGCAAACCACCTGAGCAGCCCGACCTCTTCGCCCAGATCATCGCCAACCAGAAACAGGTGGATGCCAACCTGAATGTGTATGAGCGCATCGAGCGCCTGGAAATTCGCAAGACCGCAAGCGACCCGACGCCGGCTGAAGTGAAAGTCTGGCGCGTCTTTCCCTCCGGCACGGGAATGAGCAAAATTCTGCTGGGCCCCGAAGGCAGAGCCGCTAGCCCTGAGAGCTATCGCTCAGCCCTCGAAAAGCTCGAAACCACGCTCCTCTGGGCGGCCCAGGATGGCCCCGCCCAGCGCGAAGCCTACAACAAGGTCGAAAGAAGGCGCAAGGAACGCAACGACCTGATCGACTCCACCCGCAAAGCTTTCTTCTTCACCAAAATCGGCGAGGAGACGCGCGGTGATCGCGTGCTCGTGAAATACGATATGCATCCCAATCCCGCGTACAAACCCACCACCCGCAACGAAATCCTCTTCACCAGGGTCCGTGGCACCGTTTGGATCGATAAGGAATCCTCGCAACTTGCCAGGGTCGAAGGCCATGTCACCGAAGACATCTCCCTGGCGCTGTTTCTCGCCAAAGTTTACCGGGGCAGTTATTTCATGCAGGAACGCTACGAACTGGCGCCAGGCGTCTGGTTGCCTACCTACCAGCAATACGATTTTGACGGCCGGAAATTCCTGGTGCCCTTTTCCATTCACGAGCGAAATTTCTACACTCATTACCGCCGGGTCGGTCCGCCTAAGGAAGCCATCGAAACGGTGCGTAACGAACTGAACAAGCTGAAAAGCGACCGCGCCGATCCCTGAACCTCGCTTGGTAGAATAAATATACGGGCACCGGCTGCGCCCGCCAGACAGATCGGAGGTTCCATGCTCCGCCGCATCTTCCTCCTGTTCCTTGTCGCGGGCACTCTTCCGCTTTTCTGCGGAGCGCAAAATTCGCAGGAGCCCGCGGCTTCGCGGCCCGCCCAGTCTTCTTCCTCCAAGACTCCCGAAAAACCGAAGAAGGTTTGGACCAACGAGGAGATGGAATCGCTGAAGGGCACGGTCTCGGTGGTGGGAGACAAGGCTCCCGCCAAGGCCAGCTCACCCGCGGACAAAAAGGCGGAGAATGCGAAAGCCGGATCCCACGACGCGGCCGTGCGCAAATATCGCGACCAGATCACACAATTGAAAACACAGATCGGTCTCGCCGATGCGCGCATCTCGCAAATGAAGAATTTCAAGGCGGACAACGCCAGCCCGAGCGGAGGCGTGGATCCGCGCAAGGGTTACACCATGCTCCCGCCGGAAGAGCAGATCAAGCAGCTCGGGGCAAAAAAGAAGCAATTGCAGGTAAAGATCGACGATCTGGAACTGCAGGCGGAATAAGAAGGCATCGACCCCGTCAAATTACGCTAAGGAACGATAGGCAGCAGCAACGCGGAAGGATGCGCCTTATCGTGATAGATCGTATTGGCGACTGAGGCCATCTGTGCATCGGTGGCGGAATCTCCCCCGGTGGGCAAAGCGCGGAAAATTGCTGCTGGAAATCTCTAGGCGCAGGCGATGCCCCGGCAAGAAAACGTTGCTGGTGGCCCAGAGATCCAGGACCAGGTGGTAGACCTCTCCGGGCTTTGCGGGTTCGGCGCGCTCCACCGAGTTCCGGAAGCGCAGCCGAAGAATACCCTCGGTCAGGTTCTGCGCGAAACCATCAGGCCAGACATCCAGAAGCTTCGCGGTGAAATCTGTATCTTCCTCGGAAGTGGCGGCGAAAAGGTCCAAGGAGATGGGCCCGGTGACTTCCGTCTCCCGCGTGAACGCGGGCGTCGTGTACACCAACACATCGTTGCGGTCTTCTACCTTGCGCTGGTCGCGGGGACCAGGGGCAAGCCGGCCCCAGTCACAGCAAAGAGGTCCCCCCACGATTGGCACCGGGTTTGCCGGATCGTAGACGTAAGAATCGGCGGGCTCATTCGCGGGGTCGCGTGTATCCAGGGAACCATCCCCTCCTGAACCATTTGCCTATTTTGGGCACTTTCGTGCGGGCAGCGGCCAGTCTTCCTCATCCCGCCACTGGTTCTTCCCCATCACGAAAATTCTGACGTGTTTATTGCCCGCAAATTCGTTCTGCTCGCCTTTCAGCAAAAAGTCGTACCATTTCAGCACCACTTCATCGGAGTCGTAGGGAGCCGCCGGTCCGAAGTCCACATCTCCGATTTTCCTTTGGCCTGACCCGCCGGAGTGGCCACCCACTTCCACCAGCAGGTGCTGCCCGTTGCGCGCCGCTTCCGTCCCCGCTTGGGTTTTTAGAAGCATGTAGTTTCGCAGCGACCCGCCCAGGAAAATGTCATACCACGCGGCGATGTGCAGGCACGGCACCTGAATGTGCGCGTAGTTCTCTTCGGGCGAAACGCCTTTCCAGTAATCGTCGCAGGTTGGATGCGCCAGCCAATCCAGGTAATAGGGCGCCAGCGTCTTGGGATCGGGCACGGCCACAAGCGGATACCCGTCCAGCGGCAAGATATCTTTCCAGAAAAGAGCGCTGTTTTTCCTTGTGGAGCGTTCCAGAGTATCCATAGCCAGCCCGCTGCTCCAGGATTGATTGAACCACTGTTCAAACACGCCGCCCTGGTAGGTCCAGTTTTCACGATAATTCGAGCCCGTTACCGATGGAGCGATTCCGGAAAGATGCGGCGGACTGGCGATGGCTGCGAGCATCTGCGTCACCCCCACATAAGAACCACCGAACATACCAACCTTGCCGTTGGCTTGCGGCAGAGTCGAGGCCCACTCGACAGTGTCGTAGCCGTCTTGCGATTCATGCCGGAACGGATACCATTCGCCCTCGGAGGTGTAGCGGCCGCGCACATCCTGCACGACGACGATATAGCCGCGCTGTGCAGCCCTAATCGCGAGGAGTTGCGCCAGGCGGGCCGGGCAAGCAAACTAGTCCCCAGCCGTCTAAACCAAGAGAACGAACATGACGAATACCCTCGACAGCAGTCTTTCGGCGCAGGAATCCGCGGTTGACCGCACGGAATCCCGGTTGCGCTGGATTGGCTGGTCCAGCTTCTTTCTGGCGGTAGTACAGAGTGTCTGTACGATTTTCGTTGCGCTAAGCGGGCTGCGCCTGCTGCTGGGCGCGGCGGCCTTCGGCGCGGCGATCGGCGTGATGAAGATCGCCGACGGCCGGATTCACATCGACGCCATTCGCATTCCGATGGTCATGTTTGCCCTTGCAGGGGCCTTGTTTAATCTTGTGGCCCTGTGGCAGGCGCATCGCTTGCGGGTGCGCGCCGCGTCGGCCTGGCGGCAAAAGCCGGTATCGCGAAGGAAGTTCGCTTCCGAGCGATTTCAGCTGGTCTTATCGTTGGTGACGCTGGTTCTTCTGGGACTCGAATCCTTTTATCATCTTCGCTTCACGCATCATCTCTGAGCCCGCTAACCCGCGCTGGAACGGCTAGTGCGTCGACGGTTCTTCTTCGCGCAGGATTTTTTCCAGCCGCTGGTGCAGCCGCTCGCTATATCCCACCGGCAACTCGTAGGTGCGATTATCCGCCGTCAGGACCAGGATATTTCGCGTGGAGTCCAGGACCGCCGAGCAAACCTCGCAGTTCTCCAGATGGTTCTCGATGTCCCGCAGCAGCGCGGCGTCCAGTTGCTTGTCCAGATACTCCGAGATGTGTTCCCAGACGTGCTTGCACTCGAGCTTCATTGAAACATCCTCCCGAAGAATCCCTTTTTCGCCGGCGGCGCGGCCGTCTTCAGGTAAGGCGCAAGCATCTTTTGCAGCATCATGCGCGCGCGGTGCAGGCGCACCTTCACCAGCGTTACATTAATACCCAGGGCTTTCGCCGTTTCTTCCTGGTTTAGCTCCTCAAGATCCCGCAACACCAGCACCTCGCGGTACTTCGGCGGCAGTTGTTCCACCGCCTCCCGCAGTTTCTGGCGCATCTCTTTTTTTTCCAGAGCCTCGGAAGGAATTTCCCGCCAGTCGGTCAACACCGCCGGGGTGAAGTCCCCTTCGTGCTCTTCCTCCTCCTGGTCCAGCGATTCCTGGACGTTGGCCTTGCTGCGCCGCAGCCGCTGGCGCGCCTCGTTCATGGCGATGGTCACCAACCAGGTGCTGAACTTGGCGTCGCCCCGAAAGCTTTTCAGGTGGCGGAACGCATTGATCATCACTTCCTGGGCCGCGTCCTCCGCCTCGATCTCGCTCCGCAGCATGGTCAGAATCGTTAGGTAGACCATCCGTTCATAGGGCCGGATCAGGTCGTGAAAGAGGTTCATCTCTCCCGCCAAGACGCGGGTAATGAGCTCCTTTTCCTGCTCGACGGTGGCTGGCATGAGTTCGCGGTATTTCTCCTGTGTGCTTCACCAGTTGGGAGTTACGGGCTACCAAAAGGTTACAAAAGATTGCGGGTGTTTCGCGTCGAAAAAGGCCCAGTGGGCCGGACTCACGGGATTCCGCCAAACAGCCTATGAAACCTTTCGCTGTCCACAGACTCCCATTTGCTTTGGTCCATTGAGGAAACGATGATTGCCAGGTTACTGCAAGCTCCTGCCTTTTGTACTTCCGCTGCCGGGTTGGCGGCCTTGCTGTTGTTTGCCGGTTTGGAAAGAGGCCGCGGCGAGGTATCTGCCCGCCGGGACACCGGCGCCACGCGGCCCGTGCTGGTGGAGCTGTTCACCTCCGAGGGCTGCTCGAGCTGCCCGCCAGCGGATACCCTGCTCAAGGAATTGAGCGAAGGGCAACCGCTTGAGGGCGTGCAAGTCGTGGCGCTGGAAGAGCACGTCGACTACTGGAACCATCTTGGTTGGACGGACCCGTTTTCTTCCAAGGAATTTTCCAATCGCCAGAGCGACTATGCCCGCCTCTTTGGCAACGACGGCGTCTACACGCCACAGATGATTGTAGACGGGCAAAGGGAATTGGTCGGCGGCCACAGCCTTTCCGCCCGCGAAGCCATCTACAAGGCGGCGAATTTCCCCAAGTTAACGATATCGCTGCAACCCGCGGCGAGCGCCAATCCGAAGGAAGCAGTGCTGCAACTGGGCATCGAAAATCCGGATGGCGTTTCCCTGCGCGGCGGCCTGGAGCTCTGGCTGGGGGTGACGGAAAAGAATCTGCAAAGCGACGTGAAAGCCGGCGAGAATTCAGGCGAGATTTTGAAGCACGCGCCCGTAGTGCGCAGCCTGCGTAAGCTCGAACTGCTGGCGAAGGCCGCAGGATACCGGAACCAGATCCAGTTGGCACTGGATCCCGGCTGGAAAACCAAAAACCTGGCCGTGGTGGTATTTCTGTCCGAGCAGGGCTCACGGCAAATCGTTGGGGTGGGGACAGCTTCGCTGAGTTCTTCATCCGCGGAGAAATAAGCCGTGCCGCAACTTTGGAAGTTGGAAGTTAGCGCCGGATGGTGAGTACGGGGTATGGCGCCTGGCAGGCCAGCTTGTAGGCCACCGCGGAGGGAAGCATTCCGGCGACTTCATTTGCGGTGCGCATGCCCACGACAATCAAATCCGCGTGCTCCTCGCCGGCAAACTGCAGAATCTGTTCGCTGGCATCCCCGAAGCGCACCCGAAATTGCGGTTCGCATATTCCTTCACAACCCAAAGGGATCCCCTTGCGCATGCGCGTGAGAAAGAACTCGCTCAGGATGCCGCGCCCGCCAATCGGGAGGTCCCGCTCTTCTTCCACCACGTGCAAAACATTCATGTGCGCTTTCAGTTCCCGCTCCATCGCATAAGCAAAGTGAGCGGCGTGCTCCGCGGGGGGCTTCAGATTTGTGGCCAGCAGGATTTGCCGGACTGCGGGGCGTGCTGAGGGTTGCTGCTCCTTTGGCAGTCCAACGGTCAGCACCGGGCATGCCGCCAGGCGAAAGATCTCTTCGGCCACCGGCCCAAGGATTCGGTTCGTCGCCACGCAACCGTGCGTTCCCAGGACCAGAAGATCAATCGAGTGTTCGCGAACGAATTCTTCCAGCAGCGGCCAGACGGTGGCCCCGGTAAGAATCACTTCCTGTATCTTCCCCTCGTAAGAGGCTTCCTTTACCAGGCGTTGCATTTCGCGCTCTGCGAAGCTCCTCGCTAGGCGGACGATCTCTTCGCTCTTTTCAAGAGGTATGTATCGCAAGAATACGGTGGGAATGGCATGAACCAGGTAGACTCGGCTTTGGAAGCTGCGCGCAATCGACAAGGACAAATCGAGTGCCGCCCGGGCACCTTTCGAGAAGTCCGTGGCGACGAGGATATTTTGAAACTGAACGACCGGGTTTGCCAGTTCCTGTCTGGCGATGACTCTTCCTGACGACATAAACCTCTATTGGCGACTGGGGTGAAAAGCCAATTGAGGGGAGGTGATGCACATCACATGCCATCTGTTCATTTTTGTAAAATACTGCTGGGAAAGATGTTAGAACCTACTTAGCGACCAGCCCCTGGGCCAGTTCACCCATTCCCGCGGGGGGATTTCACCCTGCCCTTATTAGGGTCACCGATCCCGCTATCCTCCGGCGCACCCTCTTTCCCCTCGGCGAGGCAATGGTATGATTCACAGGCATGTCTGCCCCGGAGCCCAGACCCCTTTCCTCGGAAAGCTTCATCGAAGAAATGAAGCGCTATCTCCATTTGCTTCCCGAAGATGCCCACTATTTGAAGGAACTCGGGCCGCGCATGGAGAAATACCTGCCGGAAATGGCCGAGAGGTTTTACGCCCAGATTCCCCATCATCCGGGCGCCAGCAGGGTGTTCACCGGCGGCGAAACCCAGGTCCAGCGCTTGAAGTCCACTTTGCAGGTGTGGGGCCGGGGCCTGTTCAACGGCATCTATGACGAACATTACGCCGAAGATCGCTACCAGATTGGCTTTCGCCACGTGCGTATCAGCTTGGACCAGAAATATGTCATCAGCGCCATGGGGGTGGTCCGCGCGTTCCTGATGGAAAAACTGTTCGACGAATTTCCCGCGCGCGAAAAACGCCTCGTTTATTCCCAGGCGCTCGGGAAAATCCTGGACCTCGATCTCAACCTGATGTGCGATTCCTATTTCCGCGCCACCATGGCGCACCTGCATACCCTCAACCAGGAACTCGAGCAGGCCAGCACCCAACTTGCCGAGGCCAGCACCTTCAAGGATGAATTTCTCGCCCAGGTCTCCCATGACCTGCGGACCCCGCTCAATTCCATCCTCAGCTTCACGAAGATGGTTCTCGACGGCCTGTGCGCCGACCCGGAGGAAGAGAAGCAAGTTCTGCGCGATGTTTTAAGCAGCGGCCAGTTGTTGCTGCGCCTGGTCAACGACCTCCTGGATATTTCCGCGATCGAGGCCGGCAAGCTGACCCTGGATTTCGAGGAACTTGAACCACGCCCTGTCCTCGATTCCACACTGCCGCTGGTGGCCGTGCAGGCCGCCTCCAAGAATCTCCGCCTGGTTGATGAAACGCTGGACCAATCCTTGCCGGTGGTGCGTGGTGACGAAATCCGCTTCCGCCAGGTGCTCCTGAATCTGCTCTCCAATGCCGTGAAATTCACGGTACAAGGATGCGTGCGCATCCGCGCGGTCGAGAATCAAGACCATCTGCGCATCGAAATCGAAGACACGGGCATCGGAGTACCTGTGGAGAAACGCAACGCCGTCTTTGAGAAATTCGTGCGCCATGATCCCAAGGCGGTGCCTGGAACCACCGGCTCCGGACTCGGCTTGACAATCGCCAAGCGCCTGGTGGAAATGATGCATGGGACAATCGGACTGGAAACCGCGCCTGGCGGGAAAGGCTCCCTCGTGTGGTTCACCATGCCCTTGGCCGCGCCGCTTCCCGGGCGGGAGGCTCTAACCGCGTGAGCCCTCAAGCGCAGGCACTTGCCGGAAAGCGCGTGCTGATTGTCGAAGACAACCTCCTGGTGGCCAAGTTCTTCCGCATGGCGCTAGAGCGCGCCGGAGGCTGCTCCTGCATCATTTCGGAGGACGTGCCCACGATTCTGGAGCACGCCGCCTCAGGACAAATTGATCTGGTGCTGCTGGACATTTCGCTTACGAATTCGGAATGGGAAGGCCGCGCCATCAACGGCGTTGAACTCTGCCGCATGGTGAAGGAAAAATCGCCGCGCCCCTTGCCCGTGCTGCTGGCCACGGCCCATGCCATGAGCGGCGACCGCGAAAGGTTCCTGGAAACCTCCGGGGCTGACGGCTATCTAGAAAAGCCCATCTACGATTCCGCGATTTTGGTGCAGAAAGTCCGCAGCCTGATTAGCCCCGCCTGATTTTAAGCCCAAACGCCAACCGTGCTGTCATTCTGAACGCCCCGATTCTGATCCAGGCGTGGTGAAGAATCTCATCGCCAAGTCCCGGCCCAATGCGTCCATTAGGATCCTTCGGGCCGCAAACGACGATGTGGCGTCTACCCCAGCGTCGCTTCCAGAACTTCGCGTAGGAGGTCCTTCTTCTGCGGCGTGAGCTTCGCCCCCTGCGCCGTCAGATAGAAGACGTCGATGGCCTTCTGGCCTTCGGTATCAATCAGCGCCACGTCAATATTGCAGCCCTGCCGCGCCAGCGCCGAACCCACTTCATACAGCAACCCCGGCCGGTCCTGGGTGACCACTTCCATCAACGTCGAATGATCCGAGGAGTTGTCGTCAAACTGGATGGAGGTGCGGAACATCACCTTCGGTGGGCGCGCCAGCGCCGCGGCCAGCCGGCCCTTCATCAGCGGCTCCAGCGGTTGCTTGCCGTTGACCACGTCCGCGATGCTTTGCTGGAAGCGCGTGCGCTCGCTCGGATTCAGTTCCAGCGTGCGATGCATGTCCACAAAGTGGAACGTATCCAGCACCACGCCGGCCGAATTGGCGAAAGCATCTGCCTTCACGATGTTCATTCCCCACGCGGACAGGACCCCGGAAATCGCAGCGAACAGAGCCGGGCGGTCCGCCGAGAGCAGCGTCAATTCAAAGGCGTGGTGCCTCTGCTTCAAATCCGTCTGCACCGGCTGCGCCCCGAGTTTCTGATATAGCGCGAAATGCAAAGCGATCTCCTCCGACGAATGCACGGCCAGATAACGCCGCGGGAATCCTTCGAGAAAGCGCGCGATCTCCTCCCTCGCAGCCGGGGCCTGCTGGTGCACCTGCTCGAGCAGCAACGCTTCGTCGGAGACGTGCAGGCGGTCGCGGTCCACGGTCCGGCTGAAATGATTTGATGTCGCCACAAACAACTGCCAGAGCATCTCTGACTTCCACGGGGTGAGGGCTTCTGGATTGACGGCGTGAATATCCGCGTAGGTGAGCAAACAGAGCCGCTGCAACCGTTCCTGCGACCCTACCCCCGCTGCGAAGCCCGACACCGTGGAGGGATCGAAAATGTCGCGGCGCTGCACGGTGGCGGACATGTCCAGGTGATGCTCGATCAGGAAGTGCACTTCGTTTTTTTCTTCGGCGCTCAACTTCAGGCGGTCGGCGGCGGTTTCCAGCGCCTGCAGGCTTCCGGCCACGTGGCTTTCCACGGGCATGCCTTTGCCGACGTCGTGCAGCAGCAGGGACAGGATCAGCAGGTCGCGGCGTTCGACGGTGCGCCACAGCGGTGCGAAGTGTGCTCCGCGGGCATCGGGAGGCGCAGCGAGTTCCTGCAGATGCTCGATGGCGCGCAGGGAATGCTCGTCCACTGTGTAACGGTGATAGAAATCGCGCACCACCAGCGAATCGATGTTGCGGAACTCCGGCAGCGCCTCGATCAGCAAGCCCAGGCGGTGCATCGGGCGCAGCGCCAGCGATGGATAATCTCCGCCGAGAATTTCGCTCAGCGCCGGCCAGCTGATGCGCGTGTTTTTCTGCGGCAATTCCGGATGCACCATGATGTAGGCGATGCCGCGCTCCGCGTCGCGGCTGAGCGGGACCCCTGTGCGCGCCGAATCGGCCAGCATCGAGTAAGTGGCCTGGCGGTCCGCGTAAGCCAGTTCGTTGGTCAACTCCAGCAGCCCGTCGCGCACCGTATACGGTTTCCCGTTACCGCCCTCGGTTCTTGCGCTGGGCATGGCGTTCATCAGCCGCTGGCGGAGCGTCAGGGCCACCGTCTGGCGCTGCTCCATGTAGCGCAACAGTTGGCGGTTCAACGTGCGCGCGTGGCGGAAGTACAAGCGCATCCACTCGGCGGCGTTGCGGCGCAAATTGTCATCAATGCCCAGGGAGCGTTCCGCGGCCTCCGCTTGCAATTCGTACGTGAGGGTATTGTCGTTGCGGGCGTTGCTGTAATGCAGGAAGCAGCGGATGCCGCTGAGAAACTCCACGGCGTTCCGCGTCAACTCGTCTTCGTTCAAAGGACTGATACGCGGGTCGCGCCGGTCCCCCGCGAGCTGCCGCATCCACAGCGTGGCGTGATAGTCGCGCAGGCCGCCGGGCGCCTCCTTCACATTGGGCTCGAGGTGGAAAATCGTATTGCCGTAGCGCGCCAGGCGCTCGCGCGTCAGCCGCTGCACTTCGGAAAACAGCAGCGGGCGCGCCGTTTTCTCCGGGCCGGAAAGCACCTTGGCGTCCAGCCGTTCGAAAAGCTGCCCGTCTCCGTCGAGAAAGCGCCGGTCCAGCATGGCCAGGTGAAACTCCACGTTGGACTCTTCGATCTGCTTGCATTCTTCCAGCGTGCGCCCGGCGGAGCTCACGCGGAAGCCCAGGTCCCAAAGGGTGCGGGAGAATTCCGAGATCAGCGGGCGGAACTCTTCCTCGGCCTTTTCGCTTCCAAAGAGAAACAGCAGGTCCAGGTCCGAATACGGGAACAGCATCTCCCGGCCGTAACCTCCCAGGGCCAGAAGGCTCATGCCTTGTGCCGGGGTGCCGCGCACGCGCAGCAATTCGCCAAAAACCTTGCGGATGGTACTGTCCGCCAACTCGCACAGTTGCCGCAGCGTCTCGCGGGCACCCGCTCCGTTCTCGAATAGTTTGCGTATCCGCTCGCGCTGTGCCTCGACCTGCGGCCCCAGCTCCGCCAGCGGCGTTACCGGCTTTTCTTCCATCTTCTTGTTGCGCGGGCGAAAGCTTGGAACCAGACCTGTACGCGGTGAGGACATCGGAATCCCTACAGAGCGCTTTCGCCGCGTTCCTCGTTGCGGATCCGGATGGCTTCCTCAATCCGGCTCAGGAATATCTTACCGTCTCCGATTTTTCCTGTCTTGGCGCTCTTCAAGATCGTTTCCACGGCGCGGTTAACCAGGTTGTCGGGCAGCACCAACTCCAGCTTGATCTTCGGCAGCAGGTCCACAGTGTACTCGCGGCCGCGGTACACCTCGGTATGTCCCTTCTGCCGGCCGTGCCCGCGCACTTCGGTAACCGTCATCCCGTCAATGCCGATTTCCAGGAGTGCGTCCTTCACCGATTCAAACCGCGACGGCTGAATGATCGCTTCAATTTTCATCATACGGATCTCTGCTCCCGCCTGGTTTTTGCTTCGAATCCCGCCCGCGGATCATGTTTCCTGGTTATAGCCCTCTTCTCCATGTTGCGTAATGTCCAGCCCTTCCACTTCGTGTTCTTCGCTGACGCGAACGCCGGTGGTCACATCCACAATCTTCAGAATCACCAGCGTGCCGACGATGGCGAATACCCACGCCATCAGGATGCCCACGAGCTGATTGCCAACTTGGCCCCAATGCCCGTCGAATCCGCCGACGGGTTTTCCGTCGCCGAAAATCGGGTTGATGAGCATGGTGCCAAAAACGCCGGTGAGCAGCGCGCCAATCGTGCCGCCCGCGCCATGCACGCCAAAGGCGTCGAGCGCATCATCGTATCCGAAAATAGCCTTGAATTTTGTGACCATCCAGTAGCAGAACGCGCCGGCGATCCCGCCGATAATCAGGCCGGAGATGGGTCCGACGAAACCCGCCGCTGGGGTAATCGCCACCAGTCCGGCCACCGCGCCCGAAATCGCGCCGAGTGCGCTGGCGCGGCCGTTCTTCAGCCACTCCGCCGCGCTCCAGCTCAGCGCAGCCGCCGCGGCCCCGAAATGCGTGGCCACAAACGCGCTGCTTGCCAGTCCGCCCGACGCCAGTGCGCTGCCTGCGTTAAAGCCGAACCATCCCACCCACAGCAGGCACGCCCCGATGAAACTCAGCACCAGGCTGTGCGGCGGCATGGGCTGTTTGGGATAGCCCACGCGCTTACCCATGTAGAGCGCGCACACCAGCGCCGACACGCCGGAAGTGATGTGAACAACGGTACCCCCGGCAAAATCCAATGTCGGGAATCTTCCTCCTGCCGACGCGTTCAGGAAGCCGGCTTTCCCCCACACCATGTGCGCCATCGGCGCGTACACAATCAGGAACCACAGCGTCATGAACAACACGGTGCCGGAAAATTTCATGCGCTCCGCGGTGGCCCCGGTAATCAGGGCCGGGGTGATGACGGCGAACATCAACTGGTAGACCATGAACGTGAGTTGCGGAATCGAGCTCGAATAATCGGGATTGGGGACCACGCCAACGCCCCGCAACATCGCAAACTGAAAATTCCCCATCACCGGCCCGTCGCCGCCGAAGCACAGGCTGTAGCCAACCAGCGCCCACAGCACGGTAATCAGCGCCATCAACGCGAAACTCTGCATCATGATGGCCAGCACGTTCTTGCGCCGCACCAGCCCGCCGTAGAACAGCGCCAGGCCCGGGCCTGTCATCATCAGCACCAGCGCGGCGCTCACAAGCATCCAGGCGTTGTCGGCGGAGGATTGTGCGGCGGTAATCCGCTGGTCCATTTGGCTCAGCTTGTCGGCGACGGCTTTCGCGCTATCTGCGGCGGCGGGGCTTGCGGCTGCGGCGGGCGTCGAGGCGGGAGATTGCTGCGCGTGCCCGGGAAGGGAACCGAGAACCAGGGTCAATAAACAACAACACAAAATGCCCATGCGCTTCATCGATAAGTTCTC
>Ga0126376_10000860_pt1 | contig 15636 bp, 11 predicted proteins | sample PanSoiMetPlot_15_FD_92760 | JGI IMG/M metagenome (GOLD analysis project Ga0126376, IMG submission 92760) | Tropical forest soil microbial communities from Panama - MetaG Plot_15 | ecosystem: Environmental > Terrestrial > Soil > Tropical forest > Bulk soil | place: Panama | collected 2016-02-17
AACGCGGCCACTCGCGACCATGGTTTTCGTTGGCGTGCAGCCTTCGTTGATGCACGTTCCGCCGACGTGCTCCCGCTCGACAAGCGCCGTGCGCATTCCCGCTCCGGCAAGCGCCTGGCTCAGAGGTGTGCCTCCTTGACCGGAGCCAATTACAATCGCGTCATAGTGCGTTGGCGAAGGCGTGAACGCAGAGGCTTTTGAGTTTGGCATGGTCCTAGAATCGTGTGACGACGTAAAGCGAACCGCCCACCGCGAGCAGATCTTCCAGGATGGCAATAACAAAACCTGGCGCGTTCAGAGCTTTCACCAATCGAGTGCGGGCCTGGAAGCCTGCAAAACACCCGATCAGAGCGCCGACAATACCCATAATAACGCCAAGCGAGGGACGTTGCGCGCCGGCTACCGCGATGCAGGCGCCGCTCAATCCGCCAAGTACTATGCGTGCGAATAGTCCCGCCGCGTCGGTGCGATCTGCCGCAAATGGTAGTTTGTCTGCAATTAGTTCCGCAATCGCTAAGACAGTCAGCATGGCGACCACCGGCTTAGTGGTGAGAAAAAATAGGCGCGAACGGCCCAAGTCAATCCAGTAAAGGGCAGCCGCCCACGAGACCGCCGCGGGCGGCGTGAGAGACCGCAATCCGACACAGATTCCGAGGATAAGGGCTAGAAAGAGCGCACCCACCGAGCTTTCCCCGCCGACACCTTGCCCGTGCCTAGGCGATTTGTCAAGCAAACTTCAGAAAATCAGGGACTTACCCATGTTATAAACAAGCAATTTCTTCGCTGCTAATTTTCTGGTTGCATTTTCCATAATTTATGGCATTTTCACTGAGTCCACAGGAGGACACGTCCTTGCGGCGGAACTATAAATCAGGCCGTATTGAAGCGTTGCCAGCGAGAGAGAGCTGCCGCAACGGTTGGACGCTGTCTGCCCACGCAGTCTGAGTATTGTCCTTACCGTAAAGCAGTCGCACCTTGGCAATCTTAACTTGCGGCGAAGTCTGCCGTTTTGCGCGCAGGATTCCGAGGAATCTTCGCGAACTACGCTGGTTGCGTGCACAAACGCGGCGAGTAATTCCGAAGCGCATTGCGCTTCTTAGGTAAAGAGAAAGTTATGGTCACGATAAAGGTCAAGGATGGGACGCCGGAGGGCTTGGAACCATTGTGCGCTTCGTGTCGGTCCGCTCGCGTTGTTAAGGGATTCAGCGCTTCGCAGGTGGAATACTTCTGCGGAAACAGCTACCCCGAGCGGCGCGTGCCGTTTCTCGTCGCTGAATGCACTGCGTACGACGACACGCGACTCGTCAGCAGGTGCGATATGGAACGTATCGCGTGGATTCTGGTCACGCGGAGCGCAGGACGGCCGATTGGTTTTGTGTCGGCGGATCAGTTCCGCCAGATGCAGGAAGACGAAGAAATACTTCCGGTGGCTTGTTCCGAACCAGAAATGAAGTAACCCAACAAAAATGGAACAAAGGGAGAACGAACATGCGCCATAAAGACGGATTTGAGAACGGTCGCTTTTGAACGAAGCAGTAAGCGCAGGAAGGGATTCCCTTCCGAAACGCACGTGAAGCGCGGCAACCGCGTAGTTCACGGAGAAAAAGAACTGATCGAAAAGCTGGGACGGAACGACTTGTGTCCGTGCGGATCCGGGAGGAAGTTTCAAACGGTGCTGCCTCGAAAACGGCAGCTTTGACGGCAGCAACCGAAACTACTTCTTTCCGGCAGTAACGGAAAACGGCGCAACCGCGTGGAAAGGAGGAATCATGAGTGTCATTCAGTGGGCTTCTTTCGCCTGGAGGAAGCGCGTGTCTCTGTGCGCCACCTGCATTTGGGGCACGGTGCGCTCGGGCGAGCGGCCGAAGGAGAGCGAGACGTTCTGCCGCTTGATCAGCCCGAACACGCTGGTTCCCTTTCCGGTGCGCAACTGCACGGACTACAGCGACCGTACGGCGCCGCCGGTGGAAGTGAAGCCGCTGGACGAGCGCAAGTACGGCTTCGTGACGATTGCACTGGAGGAGAAGAAAAAGTGAAAATATTCTTGACACTTTCGCTTTTTGTTCGCTATATTGGCCCCGGTAGAGGAAAAACGGGAACGGCCTGCGCATTGAACAACAGGCGCGGGGTAATGTGGCGCTCGGTTCCATTGCCTTGCAGGCTCTCACGAGCCGGGCGCCACCCGTTAAATCTAGCACCGCCGTAGTCCTCTCCGGGAGTCTTTATGGGAGCCTGTGTCGAAAGTCTATTACCCCGGTTCCTTGCCGGGCTCGGACGGCAGACGAAGGACGCGACGGGGCCTTCCCTGTCGCAGCCCATCGCGGCGGCCTTCAAGCGGACCCCGCGTTTCGTTCATGTTTCGCCCGATTCGTTTTATGCTGCGGTGGAACAACAACTCAATCCCAAACTCGCGGGCAAGCCAGTTCTCGTTGGCCGTAGCACGGTGCTTTCCGCGAGCCAGGAAGCCATTCTCTGCGGTGTTAGGCCAAGCTGTCCCGTGCAGGTTGCTCGACAAACGTGCCCTTCGGCCTTCGTGGTGGCTGGACAATTCCAAAAATACGCTGCTTTCGCTGAAACTATCCTCGAAATTCTCAAAGTCCTTACGCCTAAGATCGAGTGCGGCCCGGCGGGCGATTTCTATCTCGATCTTGCCGAATTCCGCGCAGAGTTTGGCGAGTTTCGCGCAACGTTGCTTCGCCTGCAGCTCGAAATCCTTGCAAAAACAGGCCTAAATGTGAGTATCGGTGCGGGCGTCACCCGCGTTGTGGCTGCCACCGCTTCGCGTACGGAGGGCCCACGCGGACTTAAATGTATTTTCCCCGGAGCGGAAAGAGGGTTCCTCAGTAAGCTTCCTGCCAAGTTTCTCGTCGGCATTGACTCTCGCCGTGCAGCGCATCTGGCGGACTGTGACATAAAGTCGGTCGGTACGCTCGCTCGCATTCCTCGCGCTGCGCTGGAATCCGCGTTTGGAAAACTTGAGGGAACCTCAATTTGGCATCGTGCTCGCGGCAAAGATTGGCCAACGGCCCATCCGGGAGCACACCGAGACTCAATCTTCAGATCGGTGGCCGTCGAAGACGGAACACAGGATAGCCATCAGCTGCTGGGCCTGCTTGGGTATATCTGCGAACGAATTGCCATCCAATTGAAGCAAGCCGGAAAGGAGGCGGCGAGCGTCGCTCTGGCGATTCGTTACATCGATTCGTTTGCGGCGCAGCAGTCCACGATGCTTTCTACGCCGGTCAGCGACTCGGCCGAACTCTCAAAGCCAGTGCGGGAAATCTTTCAAACTCTGTTCACCGGCCGAGTCCCCGTGGAATTCGTGGGCGTGACAGTGGTGGGGCGAACGACCGCTGCAAGAGCTGCTGATCAGAAAACCGGCGGTTGCGATTTGCCCCTTGCCGCGAACACATAAGAGTTACGGCTATTGGCTCGCGAGACACGGGCATCGCCCAAGTGTATTGCCCGCCACACAGCCGAGCCGCATACTTGGCTCATGCTGAGCTTTAGCCATAAAAGCGCGCTTTTGCTAGCCGGAAGCGTGGCAATGCTGCTCGCAGCATCGGCGGCTGCGGACGAAATTCGCCTCAAAGACGGCAAAAAGCTTTATGGCGTGATCGTGGCGTACGAAGACAACATGTTCAAGGTCAAGACGGACTACGGATATGTGCTTGTCGAAAAGGACAAAATCGCCGCGATCGTTCCAAATACGCCTGCGGGGACGGATCCGAAGGCTGCTTCGCAGTCGCCAAAAAGCGAGCCAGCGGGTTCATCCGCACCGTCCGCCGCGACGCCCAGCGCCACCGAAGCGTCCGCCAAAACAAAAATTCCCAGCGCCAACGGTCACCCTTCGGTTCCCGCTCCCGCTTCGACCGCCACCGCGAACGCAGCACCTCCGAACGTCAAGCCTGCGGCGCCCGCAGCAAACACCACGCTCGCCTCAACGACTGCGTCTCCCGAACCGCCGAAGGATGAGCCGCCTCCCGTCAAAGAAGAAATTCAAGGGAACCAATACACGAACTTCACCCATGGTTTCAGAATGTACAAGGCACCTAGTTGGGAATTAATCGCCGACGCGCGCAAAGCTTTGCCCAACGCCATCGTCGCCATGGGCACTTCCAACGAATCGACGCTGATGGTCATCGGCGAGGAAAAGACAAAAGACCCTCTCGACACTGCGGCCGTTGCCGTTGAAAAGCGTTTGCGGGAGATTTATTCGAATTACCGGCTGATTTCGCAGCGAAAGACGACCGTTGGCGGTATGCCCGCGATGGAATACAAGTACCGCGGAATGGCGGACGAACACGACTGGTCGGGTACTTTGGTGGTCATTGCGCGCGGGAAAGATGTACTGACCGCGCTTGGCATGACATTCGCTGATTCAGACTTGATCCAGATTCAGGAGAACGTGATTTCGCGTTCCATCGCAAGTATGGATTTTACCGTCCACAACTGAAACGAAACTCAGGTGCTCTCTGAGCTGTCTGTCTTTCTGTGTTCCCGAATCAGACCAATCAACGCCTGAGCCGCCCGTGGCAGGCTGCGATCACGCCTGTAGACAAGCCCTAGCTCGCGCCACAGGTCCACTCCCTCGACGCTCAGCAGCTTCACTTCCCCCGCCTTCACCTGGTCGCGCGCGAAACTCTCGCTAATAAACGACACGCCGGCATCCGCCCCGACGAAGCGTTTGATCATTCCGATGCTTGGCAACTCCATAGCCACGTGCGCTCGCGAACGATACGGACGAAAGAGTTTGTCCAAGACCTGCCGCGTGTAGCCAGTCCGCGGAAAAATGAGCGGTTGCGACGCGACTTCTTCGAGCGTCACTTTCGACCGCTGCGCCAGTGGATTTCGCGAACTGACCATGAAGCGCATTCGGTCTTTGTAGATGCTGTGCACTTTCAGGTTCGGCGATTTTAAGGGCAGCGTCACGATTCCCACGTCCACGGAGCCGTCTTCCACTCGCTGCAAAATCTTGTGACTGAAATTTCGATAGATGCTGATGTGCACCTTCGGATAGCGCCGCTGGAACTCCGCAAAAATATCGGGCAGTAGATACAAACAGGTCGCCTCGTTCGCGCCGAAAACGACCGGGCCTTGCACTACGTTGCCGCGGTCTGCAACTACCTGCACGGATTCGTCGCGCAACTTGAGCAACCGCTCGGCGTAATCGAACAGCACCTCGCCCGCCGGCGTCAACTCCACCGATTTTGCCGAACGGTCGAGTAACTTCGCTCGGTATGTCTGCTCAAGCTGCCGGATCTGGGCGCTGACAGCGGATTGGGAACGGAACACCTTTTGTCCGGCGCGCGAAAAACTCTTCAGCTTCGCCACATAAACAAAAGTTGTAAGTTGGTCAAAATCCATAACCGTCCAGTCGAGCGTGAATTATAGCGAATTTGCGAAGGCGCGGTCGTGGGAAAGCGCGTTCAAGCATGAATGGCCTGGGTCGTAGCCGAAACGGCCAGCGCGACGGGTTGGGCCGCAGCGGGCGTTTCAATTCCGCTCAGAAGCGGCATCCAGGTGCGTTCCATGCTGCCCTGAAAATGCAGCGGTTGCACGCGCATCAATCCGAGCGATCCACGGCGGGCCAGCAGACGCGCGGCACGGGGGCTGCCAGTGTGGTTCAGGTGCTCCTGCAAAACGCGGCGCAGCCAAACTTCCTCGGCCGGTTCAACTTCTTCCAGTCGAACGAAATCGTTGTGCAGCACATCCACGGCCTCGGCGCGCAGGACGTACGCCAACCCGCCGGTCATACCAGATCCAAAATTGAGGCCAAGCGGTCCGAGAATGATCGCTACGCCACCGGTCATGTACTCGCATCCGTGCTGGCCCACGCCTTCCACGACTGCCAGCGCACCACTATTTCGAATCGCAAAGCGTTCCCCCGCCCGGCCCGCGACGAACAGACGCCCCGACGTTGCGCCATACAGCACTGTATTGCCCACAAGTACGTCACCCCGCCGCGAAGCGCCCGGCCCGGCCGAAATTGCGATAGTGCCACCGGAGAGCCCTTTGCCGACGTAGTCGTTCGCTTCGCCGCTCAGCTTCAGCGTCATTCCATCGCAAGCGAATGCCCCGAAGCTTTGGCCGGCCGCGCCCACAAATTCGTGTACCGAGTTTTCTTTCCGGGAGGAAGCCGTCCCACGCTTGCGCATAATTTCGCCGCTCAGCCCCGCGCCGACGCTGCGATCCGAATTGCGAATGTGCTGTGGACCGGCCGCGGCGAAATCCATCGCGGGCACTACCGGAGCATCTCCAATCGAGGCATAGAGCCCCGGCGCCTGCTGCGGCACTATGCGAAACGACATGTCGGATTCGAGCGCCAGCGCCGGTGTTTCCGCGTAATTGACCGAACGTGGCCGCAAGCAATCGTACGCGCCCTTCAGTTCCGCCAGAGAGTGCGCGCCAAGTTCCCCAAGTTTGTTCCGAACTTCTTCGGCAAGAGCGCGGAAGTACGCGATAACCATTTCCGGCTTGCCGTTAAAACGCATGCGCAGCGTTTCGTCCTGGGTAGCGATGCCCACGGGACAGGTATTCAAGTGGCACTGCCGCGCCATAACGCACCCAATTGCCAGCAGCGATGCCGTCCCAAAACCGAATTCATCCGCTCCGAGAATCGACGCAATCAAAATGTCGCGCGAGAACTTCAGGCCGCCGTCTACGCGAAGTGCCACGCGCGAACGCAATCCCGCGCGCACCAGTGTTTCGTGCGTTTCGCGCAAGCCGATTTCCCAGGGTAGTCCAGTGTTCTTGATCGACGTCAGCGGCGACGAACCCGTTCCACCGTTGTGTCCGGCGATTGTGATGACGTCTGCACCTGCTTTCGCTACGCCTGCTGCAATGATTCCGACTCCCGCACCGGAAACCAGTTTCACGCCGATGCGCGCATGCGGATTCACCGCGCGCAAATCATGAATCAGTTGCGCCAAATCCTCGATGCTGTAAATGTCATGATGCGGCGGAGGCGAAATCAGCGGCGTTCCCTGAGTTGCATGGCGAATTCGCGCAATATACTCGGTCACTTTCTTCGCCGGAAGCTGGCCGCCTTCTCCCGGCTTCGAACCCTGCGCCATTTTGATTTCGAGTTCCTGTGCATGAACGAGATAATTGGCAGTGACGCCGAACCGGCCAGACGCGACTTGCTTAATCTTGTTGGCCGCTTCCGGCTCCTCCACGTAAAGCTTCGGATCTTCCCCACCCTCGCCCGTATTGCTGCGGCCGCCGAGTCGGTTCATCGCCAGCGCAAGCGTTTTGTGCGCTTCGGGACTCAACGAGCCAAGCGACATCGCTTGCGTGCTGAAGCGGCGCACGATCGATTCAAGCGGCTCGACTTCCTGAAGCGGAATGGGATCGGCGACCACGGTCTCCAGCAAGTCGCGCAGAAATACTGGCCCCTGCGCACCGGCAAGTTCTTCGAAAGCGGAATATGTCTTTTTATCCGGCGCTTTCACATGCGCGTGAATCCTGCGCACGACTTCCGGCGAATTCGCATGAAGCTCCGCGCCTTTGCGGAAGCGATACAAACCAGCATCATTCATTTCTTGCGCTGAGGATGCATATGCGTTTTCATGCATTTTCAAATAGTCAGCAAGCAGTTCCTCGAGCGACTTCTGCCCGGCGAAATCCGCCGCATCTTCGAAAAATTCCGAGCAGAGTTGTTCTGACAAACCCACAATTTCAAACAAGCACGAGTTCCGATAGCTCGCCAGCGTCGAAACGCCCATTCGCGCGAGCACCTTGCGTAGCCCTGCGGTAATCGCCGTCCGCGTGTGCCCCATTCCACCCGGCTCCTGCGCATCCGCGAATTGTTCCGCGAGGTACGGAACCACCGCGGTCGCCCCGGCGGCAAGCAACAACGCCACATGATGCGTATCGAACGCCTGCGCCGTCTCCACGACGAGCGGCACGTCGGCGAAGCCATCCTCCACCATGCGCTTCCAGAACGCGGCGGTCGCGAGCAACGCAGGCAGAACCGCGTGCTCCGCATCAACGCCGCGATCCGACAGGAGGAAGAGCCCCGGACGCGCTCCGCCGATCAGAGGGGTAGTCAACTGAGCGACAGCGCGGCGCGCCCCCGGGACTCCTAGTTTGGCGGGAAACGAAAATGGTTCGCGATGCAGGGGACTTGACGCTTCGAGCAGCTCTTCCAGTTCGGCCTGCGTCAGAATCGGCGTTCGTAGCGAAATGCCCGTGGGCAAGCTGACCTCGAGCGACATCACGTGCGACTCACGCAGCGGGTCGATCGGCGGATTCGTCACCTGCGCAAAGCGCTGCTTGCAGTAATCCCACAGGGTGCGAAGTTGCGAAGAAAGGAACGCAGGCGGTGCATCGTCGCCCATGCTCCAGTCCGATTCTTTCCCGTGCACTAGGCCAGAAAAGAGAATCTTGTATTGATCCTCCGTCCAGCCGCAGGCGGCGGCGACACGTTTTGGTGATTCCACCGCTGGATGAGGAGATGCTGACGCGGCAACTCCAAGCCTGCGGGTCTGCGGGGCAGGCCGCCGCGACTGCTGCGTCGCCAGCCGCTTGAGAATTTCTCTCCAGCGGAAAAGGGTTCCCGTCGCGGGATTCGTGACGATCATTTCGCCGGGGCCCAACCGCTGCCGTTCGGCGATTTGGGATTCTGCAAAATCGATCAGACCGGTCTCTGAGCCAGCTACAACAAGCCCGTCATGCGTCACCGTGTAGCGCAGCGGCCGCAAACCATTGCGGTCGAGTTTTGCACCAACGACCTGGCCGTCCGAAAAAATCAATGCCGCCGGACCATCCCACGGTTCGCTGTGCAACGAAAGCGCGGACAATGCGGCCCGCACATCGCGGGAAAGCAGCGGATCGTTTTCAAACGCGGGCGGCGCCATCGCGAGCATCGCTTCTTCCGCCGAAAACCCTTGCAGCAGCTTGATCTCAAATCCGTTATCAAAACTGGCCGAGTCGCTGACGTTCGGTTCCAGCGTTTGAAACCACGGCCCTACCGCAAGCTCGTTCCGAATCTGTCGTTCTTTCGCGCGCAGCCAACGACGGTTGGAAACGATCGTGTTGATCTCTCCGTTGTGCGCTACGTGGCGGAACGGCTGAGCCAAATGCCAGGACGGCGACGTATTCGTCGAATAGCGCTGATGGAAAATCGCGAACGTAGTTTCGTAGGAAGAATCTCGCAAGTCCTCGTAAAACTGAGGGAACTGCCACGGCGTGAGAAGGCCCTTGTAAACAACGGACTGCGAAGAAAGTGAGGAAATATAACATCGCGTCGGCATCAGCGATTCGGCGCGCTTGCGCAGGAGAGACATCCGCGTTTCAAATCTTGCATCGGTACGCGAGGGATGAAATGGCGCGACGAAAAACTGCCAGATCTCCGGCATCGTCTCCAGCGCGCGGCGCCCCAGGCAGTTCGGATTCGTCGGAACTTCGCGCCAGCCGAGCAAACGCAGCCGTTCAGTTTCCACCGCTTCTTCAATCGCGCTCTTTGCCTGCGGCGCTTCGTCCTTCGGCAGAAACGCCACGCCCAAGCCGAAATATTCGGGTAGTTCTATTCCCTGTTCGGCGGCTCTTGCAGTGAAAAAGGCGTTTGGAATCGCTGTGAGAAGACCGGCGCCGTCGCCACTTGCTCCGTCGGCATCCACTCCGCCGCGGTGAGTCAGTTTTTCCAGTGCGCTCAGGGCATATTGAACAATGTCATGCCGCGGTGCGCCGCCCAGCCGCGCAATAAAGCCTGTACCACAGGCGTCATGGTCGGGATGGCCCCAGTTCGGGTGGCGCTGCCCCATATAGTGCTTTTATAGGGTTCGGAGCAGGCCCTTGTACAACGCAGAAAATTGATTTAGTGCATTGAATTTCTCGAAGGAACAGTTTTGCTCGGTTCGAATCGCAGAAAAAGGCTAAAACTTGGTCACTTCTGTAAAGTGGAACCCGTTAATCTTCATCGCCGGAACCACCATTTCGAACGCTTCCTCGCCGGTCGCGCGCACCGCGGGACCCATCCTCTCCACGTTTCGCAGCATTTCCAGCACAGACTGATTGAACCGGAAATTCCGCGCCGCCGTGGTCACTTTGCCATTTTCTACCAGGAAAAGTCCGTCGCGCGTCATTCCGGTCATCACCTTCTCATACGGATCAACTTCGCGAATGTACCAAAGACGCGTCACCAGCAGCCCACGGTCTGTCGACGCAATCATCTCCTCAACGGAAGATTTTCCACCGGTAAAGACCAAATTCAGGGGCGCTTCGCCGTATTCGCTCGGCAGCGCGAACCCGTGTCCTGTTGCTTTCTTCCGTGCCCGCTTGGCACTCGCCCGGCCGTAGACGAGATTGCGTGGCACTCCTTGATCTACAAGGACAACTCGTTCCCGCGGCATCCCTTCCCCGTCAAATGGCGCTCCAAGTTGTCCAGGATGATAAACATCGTCCGCCAGCGAAATGTTTTTCCCAAAAAGCAGCTTACCCATCCTGTCGTTCAAGCAAGACCGTTTGTCTTCGACCGCGGTCGCCGCAAAGTCGTAAAAAAGAAAGCCCACCAAATCCAGAACCGCGGCGGGTTCCAGAATCACGGTGTACTTGTCCGGTGGCAGCTCCGTCGCGTCGGCAGCGAGTTTTGCCTTGCCGCTGGCCCGCTTCGTTAACGCTTGCGGATCTAGGTTACGCACATCAGCGGCGTTGCCCTTCGCCCAACTGGTCGCGGCGCCTTCTTGCATCGTGATGGAAAACTCCGCACGTGTTTGCCGGTGCGTTGCAAAGAGACCGCGCGAATTTCCGACCGCCGCTTGCATCTGTCCACTGACAAAGATTCCCGCTGCGATTTTGCCTTCCTTCACCGCCAGGTCGCAAGCCTTCCGCACCGCTCGCGCGCGGTCCGCCGGAGTCACTCTTGCCGTAGCAGGAACGAATCGTTGCACCCGCCGATACCGCTGTTTGCCGGGCATAGGCAAGAGATGGGGTGCTCTCGGCTGGCTTTGCGCCAAGGACAGCGAAGATTCCACAGCAGCGCGCAAAGAATCTTCATCCAGCTTGTTCGTGCTGACTCGCGAAGTCTTTCCGTCTAGCTCTGTTCTGACCGAAACAACCAGTCCATGTTCCGCAACGTTCTGATGAATACCGTTGTTGGCAAATCGCGTAAGCGCGTCCAGCGTTTCGTCGACGTGCACTTCTGTATCTTCGGCTCCGGCCTTCTTTCCCAGCCGAAGAACGGAATCGATCAACCATTTGAGATCTCCCTCGGAAGACAAGTTCGCAAGGGCGCCTTTCGTTGTAGCGCGTATGGTCATTTGTTCCCGAATGCCGTCCCCATATTCACGTTTCGAAAGCGCGCCGGAGCCGCGCCGTGTCCCGTCCCCATCGTTTGCATCGGCTGGCCCTTGCCGCAATTCGGCGTGCCCCACAACGTCCAATGATCTTTCGAACAAATCGCGTCGCAGGAATTCCAAAACTCCGTCGTGATGCCGCTGTAGCTCGGATTCTTGAGCATCCGCATTTTCTTCCCGCCCTTGATTTCCCAGGCGATTTCTGTCGAAAACTGGAATTGATACCGCCGGTCGTCAATGGACCACGAGCGGTTCGTGTCCATCCAAATTCCGTCGTCTGTGTATGCCAGCAGATCGTCTTCGCGCCATGTGCCCGGCTTCAAGCTAATATTCGTCATTCGAATTATCGGCAGCCGGTTCCAGCTTTCTGTCCGCATCGTTCCCGAAGAACGCGCCAACCCGATCAAATGCGCCGTCTCGCGGTTCGACAGATACCCGCGGAACTGCCCATCTTTGATGATGTCCGTGCACTGCGCCGGCACGCCCTCGTCGTCATACGCAAACGTTCCCAGGCCCGTTCCGTGCTCTAATCGCGCATCCGCAACTACGTTCACAATTTCCGTGCCATATTTCAGCGTATTCAGCTTGTCGAGCGTCAGAAAACTTGTGCCTGCGAAGTTGGCCTCTTGCCCCAAAACGCGATCCAGCTCGATCGGATGCCCCACTGATTCATGAATCTGCAACCCAAGCTGGCTGCCGCCCAAAATCAGTGTGCCGGTTTTGCGAGGGCACTGCGCCGCAGAATGCAACGCCACCGCTTCTTGCGCGACGCGCGGCGCATACTTCACCAAATCCATTTCCTCAACCAATTCATATCCCTGCAACGCGTGCTGTCCGCCAAAACTATTGGGGTAAGATCGCTTCTGAATTTCGTCTCCCTGATACGACGTCGCCACAATCCCACATCCTGAAATCACTTTTCGTTGATGAATCCGCGATCCAATGCTCGAGGCGAACCACGAATCAATCTTACGGAATTGCAAATCCGTTTCCGTCAGCGTGACGCGCTTTTCGCGCCGCATCTCCGCATCGGCCTTCAGCAACAGCTCCAGTTGCGCCTCCAACGGAATCTCAAACGGGTCTTTCCGGAACGGACTCTGCCAACTGTCGACGTAGGCGTCTTCAAGAGCCATGACGACCTCGCTTTGTTTCGCCATCGCCGAGGCCTTCGCAATCTTCACGGCTTCAGCCGCGCAAGCCGCCACTTCTTCTTTCGTCAAGCGGTCGGTTGACGCAAACCCCCAAGCTCCGGCCGCAAGCACACGGACACCAATTCCGATGGACTCGGTCTGCGCGAGCGTCCCTACTTCCCCGTTTTTCGTCGTCAAATCGCGCTGCCGCAAATGCATTACGCGAGCATCGGCATACGCTGCCCCGCGCAGCTTCGCGACATCCAAAGAGTGACCGGCAAGGTCCCACATGGCGCAGACTAGGTTACCAAAAATAAAGAAGGGCACGAACTTCGTGCCCTTCCGTGTTTCTCAGACTTTCCTAAACTAACTCTTACGTTCCTTCTTGCCACGAAGCCAGGTAGTGTTCCTGCTCCGGCGTCAGCTTGTCGAGCTTGTGGCCCATCGTCTCCAGCTTGAGCCGCGCAATCTCCTTGTCGAGATGCTCCGGCACAACGTAGACCTGTGGTTTCAGATCCTTTGCCTGCTTCACGAGATACTCCGCGGAAAGCGCCTGGTTTGCAAAGCTCATATCCATAACGGAAGCCGGATGGCCTTCCGCCGTCGCCAGATTCACCAGCCGTCCTTCGCCGATAAGACAAATTTTGCGGCCGTCCTTCAGCGAATACTCGTCCACCAGCGGACGAACTTCCCGCTTCCCGTTCGAAAGGCGTTCCAACGCTGGAATGTCAATTTCCACATTGAAGTGGCCGCTGTTGCAGACTACCGTGCCGGACTTCATTGATTCGTAGTGTTCCGCACGAATCACGTTTTTATTACCCGTAACCGTGATGAACACGTCTCCTTCCTTCGCCGCTTCGCCCATCGGCATCACACGAAAGCCATCCATCACCGCTTCGATTCCCTTCACCGGGTCGATTTCCGTCACGATCACGTCCGCGCCCAAACCCTTTGCGCGCATCGCCACGCCGCGGCCGCACCAGCCATAGCCGGCAATCACGACCTTCAGTCCCGCAAGCAGCAAATTCGTCGCGCGAATCACGCCATCCAGCGTGCTCTGACCCGTACCATAGCGGTTGTCGAAGAAGTGCTTCGTCTGCGCATCATTCACGGCGATGACTGGAAACTTCAGCGTTCCATCCTTCGCCATCGCGCGCAAACGAATGACACCGGTGGTCGTCTCTTCTGTTCCGGCGATCACGGTCTTCACCAAGTCAGTGCGCTTCGTGAGCAGCATGGTCACAAGGTCGCAGCCATCGTCCATGGTCATCTGCGGCTTGTGGTCGAGTGCTGTGCTCAAGTGCGAGTAGTAGGTGTCGTTGTCCTCGCCCTTAATCGCGTACGTCGGAATGTTGTAGTCGCGGTTCAGCGAAGCCGCTACTTCGTCCTGCGTCGAAAGCGGATTCGACGCGCAAAGAACGATGTCCGCTCCGCCATCGCGCAGCGCGATCATCAAATTCGCCGTCTCGCTCGTCACGTGCAAGCACGCCGAAACGCGGACGCCTTTCAGCGGCTGCTCCTTGATGAAGCGCTTGCGAATTTGCTGCAGAACAGGCATCTGCTGCTGCGCCCATTCAATCTTTCGCTTGCCGGCATCCGCCAGCGCGATGTCTTTCACGTCGCCTTTTTTCATTTCCGCCGTCGTCGTCACAAACTTCTCCTTAAAAAAATAGCTTCGAATGGTCTTGCGAACTGCCGAGCCGGAAGAACTGGCCCGCGGCAGAGAGGAGGGACTATTTCCGCGGGCCTTCTTCAATTCTCCTGTAAACCTATCCTCGTGCGCCGACTTCCGCCGTCGCCGCTGCTCCAAGCCCTGCGGCCTTGCGCAACGCATCCGCGCGATCCGTCTTTTCCCACGTGAAGCCCGGCCCTCTGCGGCCAAAGTGGCCATACGCCGCTGTCGGCTTGTACACGGGACGCCTCAAATCCAGGGCTTCGATGATGCCTTTCGGCGTCAGTTTAAAGTGCTCGCGCACCAGCTGTGTAATTTTCTGTTCGTCGACGGTCGCAGTGCTGAAGCTGTCTACCATCACGGAAACCGGGTCGGCCACGCCGATCGCATACGCGAGTTGCACTTCCGCCTTCGAAGCCAAGCCCGCCGCAACTACGTTCTTCGCAATATACCGCGCCATGTAGCAAGCCGAACGGTCCACCTTCGACGGATCCTTACCGGAAAAAGCGCCGCCACCGTGACGGCTATACCCGCCGTACGTATCCACGATGATCTTGCGTCCAGTCAACCCCGCATCGCCCATCGGTCCGCCAATTACAAATCGTCCCGTCGGGTTGATGTAATAGTTCGTGTTCTTGTCGAGCATCGCTGTGGGAACAACGGGCTTGATTACCAGGTCCGTGATCGCGGCGCGCAAGTCCTCATTCGAAACGGCCTCGCTGTGCTGCGTCGAAATCACCACCGCATCCACGCGAGCAGGCTTGCCGTCACGGTATTCGATCGTGACCTGCGACTTGCCGTCGGGCCTCAAGAAATCAACTTTTCCAGCTTTACGAATTTCGGCGAGCTTTTGCGTTAAACGGTGGGCCAATTGAATCGGAAGGGGCATCAACTCTTCGGTTTCATCGCAGGCAAAGCCAAACATCAAGCCCTGGTCACCCGCGCCGCCGGTGTCCACGCCCATGGCAATGTCCGGCGATTGCCGCTTCACGGTGCACATGACGGCACAAGTCTCTCCGTCATAGCCATACTTCGCGCGGTCATAGCCAACGCCACGAATCGTATCGCGCACCAGTTGATCGTAGTCAATGTGCGCCGTAGTGGTGATTTCGCCCGCCACTACCGCAAGGCCAGTCGTCACGAGCGTTTCGCACGCCACGCGGCCTTTCGGGTCCTGTCGCATTACCTCGTCTAGAACCGCATCGGAAATCTGATCGGCGATTTTATCTGGATGGCCTTCGGTGACCGACTCGGAAGTAAATAGAAAATTCTTTCCTTGACTCAAAACGAACGCTCCTCTGGGGTTAGCCCTCGTGGATACACTGCTTCCTGGAGCTATGCCCGTACACAGTTCGATTTAGACAACGCTTGATTTTTGGACTCGCGTTTGTCCGCGCAGTGCGTGCCGGGAGGCACACTACTTCACCCATTTAAAATAGCATCCACGCACGCATCGAAGCAACGCATTGAGTCCAAATGCTTTATCTAATGCCTGAACAGCAAAAATCCGCTGTTGAACGGTAGCGCGCGCAGCGAG
>Ga0126376_10000861_pt1 | contig 15634 bp, 17 predicted proteins | sample PanSoiMetPlot_15_FD_92760 | JGI IMG/M metagenome (GOLD analysis project Ga0126376, IMG submission 92760) | Tropical forest soil microbial communities from Panama - MetaG Plot_15 | ecosystem: Environmental > Terrestrial > Soil > Tropical forest > Bulk soil | place: Panama | collected 2016-02-17
GCAGCCGCTCGAGCAGCTCCGGTTCGAGCGTGTCCACGGCGAAGAGCGGAATCAGGCCCACCATCGACCGCACCTTCAAGGCGAATCGGTCTCCTCCCGGCAGGTGGAGGTAGTCGTAGAAGAAACCGTCGCTGTCGTCCCAGAGATCGAGCTGTCGCGCCTTGCCCTGATGGCCGATGGCGTGGCCAATCTTCAGGAAGTGCTCCCAGAACTTGCTGGCGAGGTCTTCGTAAGATGGATCTTCTTTGGCAAGTTCCAGCGCAATCGCCAGGAGATTCAGCGCATACATTGCCATCCAACTCGTGCCGTCCGATTGAGCGATGTGGCCGCCCGTCGGCAGTGGCGCGCTGCGATCGAAGACGCCGATATTGTCGAGGCCGAGGAAACCGCCCTGGAAAATATTCATGCCGTCGGCATCTTTTCGATTGACCCACCACGTGAAATTCAAGAGAAGCTTCTGAAAAACGCGCTTCAGAAAAACGGTGTCGCCAACTCCGCGGCGTTTCTTTTCGATCTTGTAAACGCGCCAGGCAGCCCACGCATGCACCGGCGGATTCACATCGCCGAACGCCCACTCGTATGCAGGCAATTGACCATTCGGGTGCATGTACCACTCGCGCAGCATTAGTACGAGTTGCTCTTTCGCAAATTCAGAATCAACCAGCGCTAAAGGCACACAGTGGAACGCCAAATCCCACGCTGCATACCACGGGTATTCCCACTTGTCCGGCATCGAGATGACGTCGGCGTTGTAGAGGTGTTTCCATTCACGATTGCGACCTTGCGTTCTTTCAGCTGGTGGTTTCGGCGTCGCCGGATCGCCGTCAAGCCATTGTTCGATGACGTAGTGATAGAACTGCTTTGACCAGAGCATGCCGGCGAAAGCCTGGCGCATGACCAGCCGCGCGTCGTGGGAAAGATGCCCGGGAATTACGCTCTGATAGAACTTGTTAGCTTCGTCAATCCGTTTAGAAAAGACCTGATCGAAATCCTCAAATGCAAGCTCTCGGTCCCCGAGGTTCTTGTCAGTCAACCGCAGTTTAACCGTTGCCGTTGCGCCGGGCGCGATCGTGAGTTTGTAGTTCGCCGCGGCCTTAGTCCCGCTGGCTTCGGGATTCACAGCTCGACGGTTTCCGTGAACCACATATTCATTGATACCGTCCTTAACGTAGTTTGTTCCGTTTGTGAAATTGAACAAGCGCTTCGTGTTTGTGTCGTTTTCAGTGAAGAGCAGTTCATGCGAATCGACACAGTAAAGCCACCGGTTACCAAGTCCATGAACTTCGAGTTCGATAATGCCTTCTTTGATCTTGCGCAGATTTGGTTTTGCCGTGCCGTTCTGGTTCCATGACCAGGTATTGCGAAACCAGATCGTCGGCAGAAGATGCAGCGATGCTTCCTCCGGCCCGCGATTGATCGCTGTGATCTTGATGAGGATGTTTTCCTCGTCCGCTTTTGCATACTCAACGAAAACGTCGAAGTAACGATCCTCGTCGAAAATACCGGTGTTGATCAGCTCGAACTCCGGGGCTTGTTTGCCGCGGCTGCGGTTTTCTGCAACCAGTGCAGCATAAGGAAACTCAGCCTGCGGATACTTGTACAGATATTTCATGTACGAGTGAGTCGGCGTTGAATCGAGGTAGAAATAGTATTCCTTGACGTCTTCTCCGTGGTTACCTTCGCTACCGGTGAGACCAAAAAGGCGTTCTTTCAAAATTGGATCGCGACCATTCCACAAGGCAAGCGCAAAACAGATTTTCTGATGACGATCGCTGATGCCGGCGATTCCGTCCTCGTTCCAACGATAAGCGCGAGAGCGCGCATGATCGTGCGGGAAATAGTCCCAGGCCGTTCCGTAAGCACTGTAATCTTCGCGCACGGTTCCCCAGGCACGCTCACTAAGATATGGCCCCCAACGCTTCCAGTGCTTCGTGCGTTCGCGGGCCTCTTCAAGCCGCTGTTCCTCAACGGTCAACTTCCTTTTCTTATCTGTACCCGGCATTGCCATATTCAGTTATGCCGCCCTAAATTCCGTTCGGCCACAATCTGGGCAGGTATGGGTCTCTTCGAGCGCTCCGCCGAAAACCGTATCCACCAGTTTGGAGTCATCGACGCCGTAATCGACCTTAAAGGCGTGATGATTCATCTCGGCGCCGCAGTCAGGGCAAATCATTTTTGGTTTCGACATTTTGAAGCCTCTAACGCTCATTGATGAGCTTTTCCTGACGATGCTGAAAATAACTTCGCCAATTTTCCGGTAGAGCTTGAGTGGCGATCGCCCGCGTTAATAAATCAACGTTCTCCTTATCGCTGCTATATAGTCGCGTGACATCGACGACCCTTACACCCGACGAGTTTCTCTCGATCAGGCTGAACTCATCTCCCGCCGCGACTTCGCCTTCTTTCGAGACCGACAGGTAAAAGCCAGTGCGTTCACTGACGAGAAACCGCTTAATGATGTCGGTTCGTCCAAAACGAATGCCCAGCTTGTAGCAAGGCATGCGCGGTTGCGTAACCATCACTTCAGCTGAGCCAATTCCAAACCTGTCCCCGATCCGCGTTTCGTTTTCAAACAAACCGGCCGTGGTGAAATTCTCTCCAAACATTCCCCAGGGAAGATCCATCCCGGGCAGTTCATGTTGCCAAAACTCGTAATGCTCGGATGGATAAACGTAAACAGCCTTCTCTGGACCACCGTGCACACTCAAATCTGCTTGCCGATCACCGTCGAGATTCAACGTGCGCAGAATTACTCGGCCGGCGACCGGCTCTTTAAAGATGCCGGTGGATACGGGCTCATCCCCGCGCAAAACCAAACGTGGCAGCCCTACATTGAGAGAAACAATCTTCAAATCAGATCTGAACCTGTTCCCTGCCGTGACGTAGCACTTTACTCATCCAAATCAACTCGCCGAGAAACTTATCAATGCGTTTTTCGTGGGTCCCGTGGTCCCTGATGTTGCCGGCTTCGTCAAACAGAGTTTGCGCGTGCGAAAAGTTACCATCCCAAAAGATCGTCACCAGGCCCAGCTCACGCAGCACCGGAAGTAATCCTTCAATCACACGCGTGCCGCCGAAACCTCCGGCAGAAACGCCGCAAATGCCGACTGCCTTGTGAATGTATTCCTTCAGATTCGTGTCCAGCACGTGTTTCAGCATGCCGGGATAGCCATGGTTGTATTCGGGAGTGACAATCACGAAACCGTCTGCGCGCTCGCAGGTCGCAGAAAATCTTGCGTCCTTGATCTGTTCGCCGGCATCATCACTCGGGAATCTGAGATCGCAGATGTCAATCAATTCAGTTTCGACACCGTCGCGTTTCTGAACTTCACCGAAAACAAACTTCGCAACGTTCTCGCTTGCGCGACCTTTGCGGGTTGTGCCGAGAATCACGGGAATGAAGAGTGGTCGAATGTTCATAGGATCATTGTGCGGCTTTGCCGTGATGGGCAGAAAGCTATGCCTTCCGGCATAGCCTGATTCAATGAAAGCGCCGGGGCTGCGCCTCGGCGTAACTGAAGCTCAGCCCAAGGATATTCTCACTGATCGGAAGATCAAAGGCGTTCCGCACATCAGGCAGAGCATCTTATTTTTCTACCAGCGCCATGACGTGGCCGTCAGGATCACGCGCGAGCAAGCCTCTGCTAAAACCCAAACGGTTATCAGAAATTGTCACGACGCCGGGTGACACAAAGCGAAAATTGTCTGCGATCAAATTCCGAGCGAACAGCTCGGCCTTGTTAACGACCAGGGTTGTCTGCCAGTGAAACAGGTCTGATGCGCGTTCGTCAGCCGGCGAGGGCCGCCCGTCACGCGGCGCAAGGTATTCGAGGAATTCGATGCCTGGACCCCCGTTTCCGGCTCGAAGACTCGTAATGCGTAACCTTGCGCCGAACACGTTGTTGAGATGCTCCTGTTCCGTTCCATAGTTCTCACTGGTACCCGCGATGTGTAAACCAAGAACGTCACGATAAAACTTCAAACTCGCTTCTGTGCTGCTGACTACGATTGCGGTGTGATCGATTCCGAGAAACAATCGATCCTTCTGTTGCCACTTCGCGTCTCCCTTTCCTGCCGGGAACTGCAGGATCTCCAGCCAGTGTTTGTCAGGATCGCGAAAGTAAAAAGCCTTTATGCCGCCCGCATTCTTGTTCCAATCCGGCAGCCGCTGGGGACCGGTCGATGCATGCTCGACCTTGTTCTGGCGAAGAAGCAGGTAAGCCTTGTCCATATCGCTCGTAATGATGGCAATGTGCTGAAACCAACGATCGTTACTCCGCGAGTCGACTGGAACCGGACGACCCCTGGGCGCCAGGTATTCGGTCAGGTCGATGAATTCATCACCGAGCCGCATACGCACTACTCGCATGCGCAAACCGAATACGCCTTGAAGTCGTTCATAGTCGTCACCTGTAACTTCGACGTCAGAAACTTTTTCGAACGACAACACCTTTGAGTAGAAATCAATCGAAGCATCCATGTCAGAGACCGTCATTCCGATCGCACCGACCTGTTCGACAGCTGGGGCTGTCGCATTATCAATTTCGGGAAACAGGAAGGGGACGCGCCCGTTGTTGAGAACGTGCGCGTCCTTTGGCAGGTACTGAGCCGTCGTCGTTTGAACGAAGACAGTCAGCGTAAGCAGTGTCCCCAGTAACAATCGTTGAATATGTCTCATAATTCTGCTCGGTTTGCTTTGACCACTATTTCATTCGCTCCAACAAGTGGTCACCAACGCGCAACGCATTAGCCATGATCGTCAGCGCAGGATTTACCGCTCCGCTTGATGGAAAAAAGCTTGCGTCAACGACGTAGAGATTATCGACTTCGTGCGCTTTGCAGTTGCGATCGAGGGCCGACGTTTTTGGATCGTCACCAAACCGCACGGTGCCATTCTGGTGCGCCACTGCCGCCAGTGGCAGGCGCTGCCCGAGATAAAGGTTTCGCGCGAACAAACCCTGATGACAGTCGTGACCGTGAATATCACAGTTGGTCTGTTTCATGGCTTTCTGCAATTGCGCTTTTAAGCGATCGTGCCCCTCGACATTATTTAGTTTGTAGCTGACGCTAATATTTCCCTCGCGATCGACGGTCACGCGATTATTCGGATCGGGCAAATCTTCGGACGTCAGCCAGAAATCGAGTGAGTGTTTGGCCATGAGATCCAGGGTCCATCCCGGTGCAATCGCCGGCGCACCCGCCTTCAACGTGTCTGCATCAAGCTTACCGACGAACGAGATATGGCCCATCGGATACTGCCAATCCCTGGAACCGAAATAGAAATCATTGATGGCCAGCGTCTTTTGAAAGATCGTAGGGTTGGGACACTTGGATAACGCCATTAGCACTGAATTGATATGGCCCATGTAGTGCCGGCCAACGACGTCCGATGCGTTCGCCAGACCATTCGGATGACTATCGTTTGCAGAACGCAGCAGCAATGCCGCGGAATTCACCGCACCACAGGAAACGACAACAACGTCGGCCGAGAATTCTTCTCGTTCGCCATTGCGCTCAACGATGACTTTGCCGACTTGACGCGCGTCTCCATTGGTTTCCAGCCGCATCACTTTCGCGTTCGTGATTAGGGAAACATTCTCGTGTTCCAGCGCCGGGTCGACACAGATTGTCTGCGCGTCTGACTTCGCGCCGATTAAACAGGGGTGGCCGTCGCAGGTATTGCAGCGAATGCAGGGACTCTTCCGAGGATTCATTTCATCAATGCGGACGCCGAGCGGCACGTGAAACGGTTTCAGACCTGCGCGCTCAAGGTCGTCGTGTAGATGTTGAATACGCTGCTCGTGACTGACTGCCGGGTATTTATACGGCGCGCTGGCCCACGGCTCAGTTGGATCTTCGCCGCGGTTACCATGCACCTGGTACAGATGTTCAGCCTCAGTGTAATACGGCTCCAACTCGTCATATGTGATGGGCCAGGCGGGCGAGATGCCGCCGTGATGACGAAGCTCGTCAAAATCTTCTCTGCGCAAACGGAAGAGCGCCGCGCCGTAAAACTTGGTGTTGCCGCCGACGTAATAGTTCGTGTGCGGATGAAGTGCGTTGCCGTCCGAATCGCGCCAGGCTTCTTTGGTGTTGTACTTCGCTTCCAGGTTTACCGCACGCGTGCTCCAGTTGTCCTTCTCCCGGGGAACGTAGTCACCACGTTCAAGCAGCAGGATCTTCTTGCCCGAAGGTGCGAGTTTGTAAGCCAGGGTTCCACCGCCCGCACCCGTGCCGACGATGATTACGTCGTAATGGTTGTGCGTTGTCATGATTAGCTCCGTCTACTTACCAAGTTGCAGGGGCTGTAAATTAAGTCAGCCACAGAGGCGGAGAGACACTGAGAAAGCACCATTGAGCAAGTTATAAAGTTTGTGTTTTGCACTTCTCTGTGCCCCTGCGTCTCTGTGGCTGATATTTGACATTATCGAGCCATCGATTGCATCGAGTCGTTCATCAGTGGCGCTGTACCAAAGTTGACGCTGAAGCGCTTGCACCAGATCGTTACCGCTCGATATTTCGCCAGGTCAGTATTCGCCGGCAGGTCATAATTCTGATCGCCGATGTTGCCTTTCAACGAGCCGATGTCGACAAAGCCGGCTTTGGTGACCGTGTCGTTGTCCTTAGCGTCATCAGCTGCGACGAGATAGACATGTACATCAGGCCCGTTCGACGTCGCGAAATTCGTCAACCGCAAAGTTTTCTTTCCATCGGCCAGCTGAAATACAGTGGCGGTGCCTTTGGTTTCGTGAGCGCCGCTATGGAATTGACCCGTAGCGAGCTTGTTAGTCGCCGCCGACGCGGTCGGAAACTGTTCATTAACTCGCTGGTTGATAAAGAGCCGTTCGGGACGGAACGCGTACCACGCACCAGCGCCGATGACGACAAGAACCACCAATACAACTGCTAACTTCTTCGACATAATCAAGTCTCCTCTCCGAAAACCCCTTGATGATTGAGCACACCTCCGGCTTTTGGATTCTCAGAATCCTTCTCGAACTTTCCTTTCGGTTGCTCGGTTAATTTTTGATTCGGTCTGGCAAAAACATCATTAGTTTTGCCAGCCGATAACCTCAACGACTATTGGTCGAGGTAGGTCGAGAATCCTTACACCGGCCGTTAGGCTGCGGCAGCCTGATATGAAAATTCTGAGCGGGCTGGCGTTTTAACGGCCTGACCACTGATCGTTTTATGATGTTCAGGCGTTGCTGGGTTACAACCTCGAAACCACTCTGTCTCCAGTAACTGCCGCAACTTTGCCCGCCCCCGATGAAGAATCACCCAAAGATTGTTCGGACTAACGTCCAGGATTTGGCAGATTTCATCTGTTGATAGTCCGTCAATCTCCCGCAGCGTAAAAGCCATCGCCATCTGCCGAGGCAGCCGCGAAAGGCACCTGTCGAACACTTCAGAAAACTCCTGTGACTCCAAAAGCCCGATGGCATCGACCGGCCAACTCACAGGAGCGTTATCCTCACGCCAATGGCCCTGCCAAATGCCGGTCTTCTCAAACAGATCCAGTTCACTTCGCTCATCGTCAGCAGCCATCTGGACTTCCGCTTTTCTGGCTATCCGTCGAAAGTAATCGACGACCTTATGCTTCATAATTCCGGCCAGCCATGTGCGTTCTGAGCTTCGCCCTTCATGCGTCCTGGCAGCTGAAATTGCAGCTAACAGAGTTTCTTGCACCAGGTCTTCGGCGACTGCTGAATCACGCACACGCACCATCGCATAGCGGTAAAGATAATCGCCATGAGCATCCAGCCACTTGGTCGGATTAAGCTTTTCAGTGATGTCGGTGTTCGCTGTCATTGCTTCCAACTATGAGTACTGAATGTCGCCGAAATTGGCTTTTCTGAATCATTAGACGCGGGCGTAGAAATGTGGATGCACAATTTGTGATCGCCTATTTGGCTGGCACCAACTCGCAGTGTGAAGTATGCTGCGCGCTCAAAGGGAGTCGATTGTGGGATTCTTGCCTGAAAATGAGGACGAAAGCGCGCTCGCGTCGCTGACGTCCTTCAAACGGCATTTTGGATTTATTCCGAGGGTCTTCCGTGCTCAGATGCTGCGACCGGATCTGGTCGCAGCCGAAGAAAACTTCATTAAAGCTCTATTGATTGAGAAGGGCGCTTTGACTCGAATCCAAAAGGAATTCATTTTACTGGCGGTATCAGGAGCGAACTCGAACGTTTATTTCCCGGCCGTTCATAGCCAGGTTTTGTCTTTTTTGGGAGTTAAACCTGAACAATCAGCTGCCGTCACAACGGATCATGGCCATGCCAACTTGTCTGAAGCCGACACTGCGCTGCTTGATTTCGCTGGCAAACTCGCGCAGCAACCGCACGCAATCTCATCCGCGGATGTTGACCAATTACGTTTGAAAGGGTTCTCGGATGAACAGGTTCTCGAAGCAGTATTGATGGTCGGCGTGACGAATCTTCTCAACACGGTGCAATTCGGATTGGGAACCGAACCCGATTTCAGACCGCGCGTAACTTTTTCTGCAAAAGAAGTGAATCCTGCGGACGATTCGCAGCGTCCAATTCCTGAGCGGCCACTGGCGGACGAATCTGTCTGGGATGATCCCGACGCCGAAATTGTGGCAAAAGTGAAAGCCGGAGACACGGACGCTTTTGAAGAACTCGTGCGACGGCATGGGCGCCGGGTGTACCGAACCCTGATCGGCATTTTGGGAAATGCTGAAGAGGCTGAAGACGCGGTGCAGGATTGCTTTTTGAAAGCTTTTCAGAATTTGCCCGCGTTTGAAGGGCGCGCGCGGTTCTCGACCTGGTTGGTGCGAATTGGCATCAACACCGGGGTGCAAAGTCTGCGCGGGCGGAAGGATTTTGACAGCCTTGACGAAGAAGCGGATGATTTCAAGCCTCGGCGCATTCAGGCCTGGACAGAGAATCCGGAGGATTCGTATTCGCGCGAAGAGTTAAGAAGATTGGTCGAACTTGAAGTAATGAAGTTGCCGGCAAAATACAGAGTCGCTTTGATGTTGCGCGACCTGGAAGAACTTTCAACTGAAGAAGCAGCGAATGCTCTGGGTCTCAGTGTGCCTGGCTTAAAGGCGAGAGTGCTGCGCGGCCGTTTGATGTTACGCGAATCAATGGTGCCGTACTTTGCAAAGACCGGCGCGGGGGTAAAGGCATGATTAGTTGCCAGGATTTCATAAGTGAGCTGGGTAACCTGCTCGACAACGATATTGCCGGAGAAATTCGCGCGCAGCTCGAGGCCCACCTGCATGAATGTCAAACTTGCCAGGTCCTTTACGATTCTACTCGAAAAACTTTGCGCATCGTTACTGAGAGCGGATCGTTTGAGTATCCTCAGCCGATTGCCGAATCTTTAGTGAGCAGAATTATGGAGAACGTTCGCAAAGGGTGCGAGATGCCTTCGACGCGGTCCAAGGATCAGTGATGTCGCTCAGGCTCCAATGGCCTTGCTCTTTTCCAAATCAATTCGCGATTGGTAGTCAGGGACCGTACCCAGACCAAAACCTACATAGTTGGCAAACTTCGCGAGTCCGACACACATCACCGTTTCCAGAATTGCCTGATCGCTGAAGCCATACGTCCGCAGGTCGTCAATATCCTCCTGCGTGATTTTCAGTCCGTGATTGTTGAGTTTCAGCGCGAAGTTCAGGAGCGCTTTGTCGACAATCGGAAGATCGGCGGACAGGTGATCAAGAGCAATTTGTTCTGGTTCAGGCCCTGCGATTTTCAGCATGCGAATGATCTCGCAGTGCGCCGTCACGCAGTACGTGCTCAGGTTGGCGGCCGAACAAACCAGAAAGACGTATTCCTTTTGCTGCCGGGACAGCGCGCCTTCTTTGATTAGGATGGCATCAACTAACTGCACTTCAGCATCGAGTAGATCGGGAGACGACGTTTGTACTTTGAAAAAATTGGGAATAAACCCGTAGTCGTCTTTGATTAGTTTGAGTGTGGGAAAATCTTTCTCGTCAAATGGGGTTTCGCGAAGGTAACTCATAATGGCTCCTGTCGGGGAAGTCCAGGGGGCTGGCTTCGTCGGATGTCGCAATGCTACGACCGTTACGAGTGAGCGTCAAGATAGTGGCATTACCCGTACTGTCCTAATTGAAATTCTCTGTGCCACCTCTGCGATCTCTGCGTCTCTGCCGTGAGTCTTTTGCCTGGTTATTCACCGCAAGGCGCAGAGGGCCGAGGAGATTTCACAGAGACGAAACTCGAACGTAGACACTAAGTACCGAAGAATCAAATGCGAATAGCTGTTTTCGGCACAGGAGGAGTTGGTGGGTATTTTGGTGGGAGACTTGCTCACGCGGGTGAGGACGTTACGTTTATTGCGCGCGGCGAACATTTACGCGCAATCCAACAGACTGGGTTGAAGGTTGATAGCCTTGAAGGTGACTTCGTCGTTTTTCCGGCCAAGGGTACAAATGACGTAAACCAGGTTGGGCTAGTTGATCTTGTGATAGTGGCTGTCAAAGCCTGGCAGGTGCCCGAAGCTGCTCGCGAAATGAAGCCGATTGTTGGTGCGAAGACTACCGTACTGCCTTTGCAAAACGGAGTTGATGCTGTGGCGCAACTCACCGAAGTGTTGGGCGCCGAGCGGGTCGTGGGAGGCCTGTGCAAGATTGTCAGCTTTGTAGTCGAGCCCGGCCATATTCGACATGCAGGCTTTGCACCTTCGGTCGTTATCGGCGAATTGGATGATCGGCGCACGGATCGCATCGGGGCGATCGAAGCCGTTTTCAATCACGCTGGGATCAACACAAAAATCGCAGATGACATTCAGGCCGCCTTGTGGATGAAATTTCTCTTTATCGCTTCGTTTAGCGGTGTCGGAGCGGTCGCGAACGCACGCGTAGGAAAGCTTCGTTCCGATCCCGAGTTGCGCGGGCAGATGTTGCTGGCGATGAAGGAAATTTACGCGCTGGCGCATGCGCGTGGTATCAAGATGCCGCAGAACGCGATTGAAACAGTGATGGCGGGGGTGAATGCGCTGCCCGAAGATGCAACCAGCTCAATGCAACGCGACATCGTAGCGGGTAAACCGTCGGAACTCGAATCTCAAAACGGTGCAGTAGTCCGCATGGCGAGAGAGAGTTGTATCGAAGTACCAACACATCAACTCATCTATCACACTTTGAAGCCGTTGGAAGATCGGGCTCGAGCCGCACGGCGTTAGTGCAGTGCCACGACGGGTCGGTAACCAGTTTGGCGACTTCTTCTCAAGACGCGCCTCAGCGGATACCAATCATTTTCAAAAATCAGATCCGCGCTTTCTCTCGGCCTGTCCTGGGACATGTGAATTCTTTGTGCCGGGAAGTAAATCGTTTCGTAAGCGGCGATGGTTTTAGCGGCCGACAGTCCTTCTTGCGCGCGATCAATTGCGCGGGCAAGCGCGGTAGGAAATGAACAATCGATCCAAACAGCGAGATCGAATAAATGCCGGTATTGCATTTTGAAGAGAAAAATACCTTCAACCACAATCACGCCCACATTGTTGAAATCGTAAATATGTTTCCGATATTGGTTAGCGGTCTCCTCAGCGAAATCAGCGACCAAATGGACGGATTGGATGTCGCGCAGCGGGATCACCAGCTGCGAGAAAAACTCAGTGAGTCGGATGGCGTTGTGGTAAAAGTTTTCAGCTGGAGCACTGTCGCTAAACCGCTTCTCCGGCAGATTTAGCCAGCCATCGACATTTAAGATGGCGCATGCGACAGCGTACTGCGCAAGATGAGCTTCGACTTGCCCGGCGAGATAACCTTTACCCGATCCATCGATGCCGCTAAGCCCAACGAGCATGCTACGACCTTCCGGAATGCTCTCGCGCCGTTCCAGAATCTTCTGGATCAACTCGTCGATACTTTTCACGTTTCGTGCTTTCACCTGCAGTCCGGTGTGCGCTCCTTCTTGAACAGACGAAAACTCCTTTTCGCAGTTAGTCGTCGGGTCGAGGCTAAAACTTACAGCCGCCATGGTGAGAATCAGTATGAATGGGTGAACTCAGGCGCCAGGTCGCCACTCCGGCGGCTGCAAAAGCCAGCCCAAAGAGCAAACCCGAGATCACGAACAGGAAACTCAGGCTGGGCACGAAAAAACCTACGGGGCCAATGATTGTCGAGAGTATCCAGGCAATAGGCATCCAGACCGAAATCTTCCTGGTTAGCAGCACCTGGATCGCAAATAAAACGAGACCCAGCGAAAAGGCTCCTGCCGCTCCCGCATAGACAGTTTCCGGGAAGATGCCGACGTCGCGAGCAATCAAGATCAGAACCGCCAGAAACATGATTACGAAGCCCACGAAACCGAGGAGTTTTGCAGCGGCCAAAGACGCTCGGAAGAATCCAATCACGCCAAGCAGAAGAAATAAATCGATCGCAAAATACAGCAAGTAAATCCGGGTTGCTGTGACCGGAATAAATGAAGCGATCGCTCGAAGCGTCCCCGCCAGGATCGCGCTCACCGCGCAGATGCGAATGAATTTGGATTTCGACACTGGCAGCTACAATACCTTAAAGACATTGTGCGCGACATCGGCCGTATGAAACAGCCCGGCCAAAACAAATGAAATCAGCGCGACCCGGTTACTCATCAAGTGCTCGTGGAAAGCCTGCCGGCTAATGACAAAGAACGTGATTGGATAAATCGTCATCGCGGTCAGAAGCCCGGGAGAATAGACGCCAAAGACTGCGGTCGCTGCCGCGTGAAATATGATGTTGAAGAAAACCGCAGGCGTGAATACAAACGTGAAAAAGAAGAAAATAACGACTCGATTCGGAAAATATCTCACTAACAGCGGCGCCATTAAAGCGACCACGATCCCGGTCAGGTGAATGGTGAGGTAGTCGCGCATCGTAAAACCCGCGTTCGCGTACTGCCGTGCCCAACTTGTGAAGTGCGGCAGCTCTTCGAGCACGTGCAGCGTGTAAGCGATTGGGAACAGCCAAACCGCGTCATGAAACGGAGGCAACGGCACGCCTTTGCGATCGTGACTCATCGCCTCGTCTCTACGGCCTCACTCCGGCGATGTTCAGTCGAATCCGATACAGAGCTGAACGCGCGCACAGATACAACGTCTTTCCGTCATCGCCCCAAGCCATGTTGTGTGCGTGCTTTGGCGTGATGATCGTGCCGAGGTGTTTGCCTTCCGGTGAGATCACCCACAGCCCGCCCGGTGCGGAAACGTAAAGGTTGCCCTTCTGGTCGATTTTGATTCCATCGAGACCGTCTTCGCCCGGCGCACTGGTGAAGTCGAAGAACAACTTACCATTTCGGAGCGTTCCATCGGGCTGGACCTCATAGCGCATGATTGCTTTGTGCTTGTCGCCGATTTCTCCGACCGGCTCGTCTTCTTTGCGTAACTCCTGACCCGTGAGTGAACGCGGCCAGTTGCCCACGTACAGGTACTTTTCATCCGGCGAAAGAGCAATGCCGTTCGGTCCCGTGAAGTCTTTGCTCACTAACTGCAGCTTGCCCTTGTAAATCGAATAGACACCGCTAAATGGAAGCTGCTTGCGTGGATCGTTGAAGAACTTGGGCAAACCAAACGGCGGATCGGTAAAGAAGAGTGTGCCGTCCGATCGATAGACCAAATCGTTTGGACTGTTGAGACGTTTGCCCTCATAGCTGTCGGCAAGAATGGTTTGCGTTCCGTTCTTCTCGTCACGTACGACGCGATGATTGCCATGTTGGTCGATCGTCAGACGTCCTTGCGGATCAAGCGTCAGTCCATTCGATCCAGGCTGTCCGTACTCGGCGATGTCCGCACCCGAGTAACCACTGGGCGTGCGATACACTTCGAGTTTGCCGTCTTGGTTTCCGTTCGGCGTGTACTTGTAGATCGTATTCGCATTTGGATCGCTGAAGAGCAGGTAGCCGCCGTCCTTGTTGATCCAAATCGGACCCTCCGTGAACTTGAATCCTTCTGCGAGCTTGAAGACCTTTGGATTCGGTCCTACAACATCGTCCATTGCCTTGTCATTGCGGGTGACCTCAACGTTTACTTCGCTAGGTGTCAGTGCTACAGGGCCAGGCTCAGTTTTGTAGAACGAAAGCTTCGCGTACCGCATGTAGATAAAATTTGTCGGAGGATTTGAAAGCGGGCCGTTGACACCGAAGATGGCGAGTTGGATCTGCTGGCCAGGTCTTACGTTGCGCCCTACAACCAGGTGATTCTCTGCATTCCATCCAGCAATGACTGAGCCACCAGATTGACCCAAAGCGCGCGACAATTCGCCATCGACCCAAATCTCCGCGTAATCATCGAGCGAAGTTTCGAAGACTGCTATCGATCCCGTTGGATCGAAATCACCGATGCGCTCTGGAATCGTTAATTTGATTCGATACCAGTTGAAGCCGAGCCGCCCATTGCCGCGACGCTGATCCAAAGTCGCCGGACTGATTACCTCCCACTTTGAATCGTCAAAATCTGCGCCGCCCGCATGTGGCGTGTAATCGTAGGTCTTGACGGGAGCTCCGCTTGGTTGTTTGTCTGCTCCCGGTCCACGAAAATCGACCTCAACAATCTTCGTATCGCTATATCTCCATTCACCTTTGACCGTGCGAATACCATCGCCCGTGCCCAGATCGATCATTGCGTCCGGCTTGCCTGCGGGAACGTCCGCAGATGTTTTCGCGGGATGCGCCGCGTTCGCCAGACTCGAAGAAACGCCAGCGTAAAGCGAAACGACCACGGTGATCAGAAATACACTTCTGAGCGCAACAATCAGCATGCTTGAACTCATTTGCCACCTCCCTTAATTGCCGTCGTAGCGCTGTCAGCGCCGGCTTTGGCAATGTCTTCGTCTTCTTGTGGCGAGTTGCCGCTCACACCGACCGCTCCCACAACCTTGCCGTCGATGATGATCGGAACACCACCCTGTAAGGCCACGGCGCCGGGAAGCGCCAGAGCTGAGACTCGACCGTTTTTTACCTGGTCTTCGAATACTTTGCTGGGCCGGCGAAAGATTGCCGCTGTGCGCGCTTTGGCGATCCCGACATCGACGCTGGCGACTTGCGTATCATCGAGGCGCTCCAGCACGAGCAGATAGCCGCCGTCATCGACGACCGCAATCACCACTGTTGCGCCCCGTTTTTTCGCCTCAGCTTCGGAAGCTGCCGCAATCTTCTTCGCGGCCTCGAGCGTCAAAACTTGCTTGGTCGGCAGTTGTGCTCTCGCTGCGATTGCTCCGGCTGCCAGCGTAAGAACTGCGAGAATCATTTGAACGTTTTTCATGACGTACCTCTCCAGGAATGCGGGTTTGCCGCTCCGACATTGTGATAAAGCTCGGCGTCAACTGAGGCCTTAGCGCACCTTAATCGTGTAATACAGAAACTGCCCATCAACTTGCTTAAACCAGTGCGGCGTGTTGTTCGGAACAATGATCACGTCGCCCTTCTTCAATTGCCGCTGTTCGCCGCCCTCAATGCGCGAGCCACGAATTTCATTTGACGCGATCTCTTTCGGGTCGATCGCTTTGCCACCGGTAACGAATGTCGCCGTGCCTTCGAGCACATAGATGATGTCTGTATCCAGCGTATGAATTTCCGCCTGGCCGGGCTTGTCGCGGCGACTCGTATGCACCATGTAGTTCCGATCCGTTCCGTCCAGCAGCACCGCGCCCTTTGAGAAA
>Ga0126376_10000863_pt1 | contig 15620 bp, 15 predicted proteins | sample PanSoiMetPlot_15_FD_92760 | JGI IMG/M metagenome (GOLD analysis project Ga0126376, IMG submission 92760) | Tropical forest soil microbial communities from Panama - MetaG Plot_15 | ecosystem: Environmental > Terrestrial > Soil > Tropical forest > Bulk soil | place: Panama | collected 2016-02-17
CGAAGAAGCGAGACTTCTCCACCTTCGGCCGGCAGAACGTTTCGCAGACCACGGTCCTTGCCAGCTTTGGCATGCAAATCGTGATTGTGGGATTTGGAGTCGCGGTGTTTGCCATCGCCAGGATTTATAAGAATCTGTGGATCGCATCGGCACTTTTTCTGGTGCTCGCGGTCATCTCGCTTCCCATCTACATCGTCGTCTTGCATAGGATGGACCGTCTGGTAGTGGAGCGGAGGGAGACGCTGCTGGCAGAGTTGTGCAGGGCATAAGGGGGGCTCGCCCAGACGACAGTGGAAGTCTCAACTGGGCCTACACGCGATTTTCTTTCCTTGGCTCGGCGAAAAACCGGTATCCCACTCCTCGCACCGTCAGCAAATGTTGGGGATTCCCCGGATCGTCCTCGATATAGCGACGCAACCGCACGACGAAATTGTCGATGGCGCGGGTGTCAGTGTCCTCGTGCAATCCCCACACCTGCTCGAGAAGGTCCTTGCGGGAGACAATCTTGCCGTCGTGTCGAACGAGGTGCCGCAACAACTCCGACTCCATCAAGGTCAGATGGATCGTGTTTCCCCGCGAGCGTAATTCCAGAGCTCCGAAATCAATCGTCTTGCCGGAGAAAGAAAACTGCTGAAAGTCCCCGACCTCGTGGCCATCGTTCTGCGACTGGCTGGCATGGCCCCCGCTCATCCACTCGCTCCGACGCAATAAGCCTTGCAGGCGGGCGAGCAGAATCGACAGATCGAACGGCTTCGCCAGATAATCGTCCGCTCCTGAAGCAAAGCCTTTGAGCACATCTTCCGGGCGTCCACGAGCAGTCAGCATGAGCACAGGTACGTAATTCCTTGCTGCCCGCAACTCCGAAACGACACTGAAGCCGTCTTTTCCGGGAAGCATAATATCGAGCACAACGAGATCGAATTTTTCTTTCCGGGCCAGGATCTTCTCGGTGGCTGCTTCGCCATCACCAACAACTTCAGCCTGATAGCCTTCGGCTTCGAGGTTGAACCGCAACCCTTGCGCCAGATGAGCCTCATCTTCCACCACCAGGACGCGGCTCACGCTTCGGACCTCACGCCGTCGGCGGCCGGCGTTTCCAGCTTCGGCAGTTCGATCACTAGCGTCGTGCCCTGTCCTTCGCCTTCGCTCAGAGCAAACGCCGTTCCGCCATGCTTCTTGGCAATCGATTTCACGATGAAGAGTCCCAATCCCGTTCCCTTTACATGCGCCAGCGATCGCGGAGTCAACCGGTGGAAACGCTTGAAGATTCTCTTGAGATCATCGGCAGCGATGCCTACTCCACGGTCGCGGACGGTCAAAACAACCTTTCGAGAGTCGGCTGTCTCCAGGCGCACCCGCACGTCCACCTGCTCCCCTGAATACTTGACGGCATTGTCGAGAACATTGGATACCGCAGTCCGCAGGTCTTCCGCGCTGCCTCTCACATGCAGGCCGTTTCCGTTGCTCAACGCCTCTTCATATCGCAATGCTTCAGGCTGCAGGTGATATCTCGTGCGGATTGCCTCCATGCATTCGCGAACCAGCTTGCCGAAATCGACAGCGGCTTTCTCTTTTCCTGCTTTCCTATCACCCGCGCGTCCCGCGCGTAGTACCTGTTCTACCGTTTCGGTCAGGCGATCAGCGTCACTCAACATGACCCGGTAAAACTCCTGCTTCTTTCCCTCGGTCAACTCGCGCCGTTGCAGCGTTTCCAGATGCAGTCGCATCGACGCGATGGGAGTTTTCAGTTCGTGGGTCACAGCATTGATAAAACTGTCGTGCTGCTCACTCCGGCGCAATTCCCGAACCAGAAAGATTGTGTTTACCACCATGCCGGCAATGAGGAGAGCAAAGAAGATGATCCCGAAGAAAAGTAGTACCCCCTCGCGCCAGTTCAGGATGATCCATCCCACGTTGAGGGCGACGGCCAGCGCAACCAGGCCGATGCCCAGACAGAGGAAGAAGACGATCGTCCCGCGACGGCTCGAGATGCGCATAAGTGCTTTGGGTGTGATTCTACCGCGCTTCTCAAGCTAGCTGTGAACACGGGCCGATCCGCTAATGCGTTGATGCCGCTGCGACTAGATCGATTTAGGAATTGCTGTATATACCACTCCGCTTTGTCATGCTGATGGCGCCGTTTTGTGGCGCAAAAAACGCAGGCCATCAGGATGACACCGCGGTGGACTACATCAAAACCTAAAATGGTCTAGGAACCAGTTTCAGCCGGCGCATTGAGGATGGCGACAGGGGTGAGAAATGGTTTGCGTGAGGCGCATGAAAGAGCCCCGGCCATGACCGGGGCTGTGTCGAAAAATTGTTGCTTAGTCGCCAGATGTCGCCCAGGATTCCTCAGCGCTCGGCGCGATCAATTTTCCATTCGGTGCTGCCACCAATCCCTGCTGGATCTCGGACAATCTCACGCGCTTGACGTCCCAAACCAGACCCAGCTTCTGCAGAATCCAGATGCCGTACCAGTTGGTATCGATTTCATACCACTTCAAGCCGTGGGCAGCCGACGTCGGATGGGCGTGGTGGTTGTTGTGCCATCCCTCGCCGAACGTAAGCAAAGCAACCCATAAGCTGTTTGTCGAAAGATCGCGCGTCGCGAACCGCCTCGTTCCCCAGGAATGCGTAGCGGAATTCACCAGCCACGTGCAATGCAGCAAGAATACCGTGCGGAAGAATGTGCCCCAAAGCAGCCACGACCAGCCGCCGATCGCGAACAGCGCAATCCCGAGGATAATCTGCGGAACGTAGTGATATTTCGTCATCCACACGTGGACCTTATCTTTAGCGAGATCAGGGACGTAGCGGGCAAGGGTCGTCGAGTCGTGGTGCATCGACCTGCCCATGAGAATCCATCCCATGTGCGCCCACCACTTGCCGTCGATAGGCGAGTGCGGATCGCCTTCCTGATCCGAATACTGGTGATGAATGCGATGAGTGGCCACCCAGAAAATCGGGCCACCCTCGAGCGCCAGGGTGGCGCAGAAGGTCAGGAAATACTCCACCCACTTGTGCGTTTTGTAGCCTCGATGGGTCAACAACCTGTGATAGGCCATGCCGATCCCAAGGCTGCCCGCAACCCACCACAGGAAGATGGCTACGAATAGCGCCTTCCAGGTGAAGAAGAACAGCGCGGCCACGGCCCCGACATGAAAGAGCGCCATGAAGATGGCCGTAATCCAGTTGACTTCGTTCTTGGCTGATTGAGCCTTTTCGAGATCTTGTAGTTGCATGTCCAAGCGAGGGTCCCCATTCTGGAAGTCTTCGAAGTAGAAAACCAGTTCCTAAGCTATCAGGGGATTTCCGCGACCATCTGTAATACTTGTGTAATAGGCCTGTTTAAAGGCATTACGGGGGTAACGGAAAGGAACACTTTTGGTTTGTTCTGCGGCAAGCAAGTGCCTCCCTACTTTTGTTGAGTCTCGCCGATCTGTCGGGAATCAAAGTCTGGTAATTTTGAGGGAATATGGCCGAACTACTGACGGATGTGATGTCTTTGCCCACGCTCGAAGAAATCAGAGCTGCCCAGGAACTCGTGTATTCGCTGATGCCGCCCACTCCGCAGATGGTCTGGCCGCTTCTGAGCGAACGACTCGGTACCGAGTTGTGGGTGAAACACGAGAACCACACGCCAATCGGGGCATTTAAGGCCAGGACCGCGGTTGTCTACGCAGCGGAATCGTTCAAGCAGAACAACAACATCACCGGGTTAGTGACAGCCACTCGCGGTAATCACGGCCAGTCGGTGGCGCTTGCTGCGCGCAGGTTCGGAGTCCCGGCCTTTATCGTGGTTCCACAGGGGAACAGCACCGAAAAGAATGCCGCCATGCGAGCACAGGGCGGAAGGCTGATCGAATATGGCGAAGACTTCCAGGAATCCAAGGAGCATGCACAGACACTTGCTGCCGAGCGCGGATGGCATTTCGTTCCGTCTTACCATCCCAACATCGTGAAAGGAGTTGCCACCTACTGGTTGGAATTCTTTTCTGCCGTCAAGGACGTAGACATCGTCTACGTGCCCATCGGTCAGGGCTCGGGCATCTGTTCGTGTGCGGCGGTTCGCAATGCGCTCAATCTGCGCACAAAGATCGTAGGTGTTGTCGCTGAGGGCGCGCCTGCTTACGCGCTCTCGTTCGAAGCAGGCAGGAAGATCGCAGCTCCGGTCACTACATTGCTTGCGGACGGAATGGCCTGCCGGGTGCCGGACGATGCTTCGCTCGCCATCGTCCTCGAGAACGTGGAACGAGTCATTCAGGTGAGCGAAGAAAACATTCGACAAGCTATGAGGACGATCTTCACCGACACGCATAATGTGGCAGAAGGAGCCGGTGCGGCAGGTTTCGCCGCTGCGCTGAAAGAGAAAAGTGCTCTCAATGGTAAGCGCGTCGGAATCGTGCTCACCGGAGGAAATGTCGATCGGGATATCTTCGCGAGAGTGCTTGCAGACTGACGGTATCGCCTAAGCAGCTTTCCCTTTGACTTGAATGCCAGCCCACTTTTCGAGGAGCGTCAACGTGGCTGCGTAGTCCAGATCCTTATTCCCGTCCTCGGTTGCCATCTCGTAAACTTCCTCGACTGTCTCCAGTCCGGGCAGCTTGACTCGTGCTTCTTTCGCGGCTTCCAGTGTGAGGCGAATGTCCTTATGCATTAACCGCAGCGGGAAGTTCGGGGTGAAATCGCGTTGCAAGATGAACGGCGCTTTGTATTCCACCACGCCGGAGCGCACCATCGTTGCCTCAATCAGCGAAACCAATTGTTGCGTATCTACACCTAGCTTGGTCGCCAAGGTCAGGGCTTCGGCGAAGCCCTCATAGATCATCGCAATCTGCAGATTCATCGAAAGCTTTGTCGCCTGCCCCTTGCCTGTTTCTCCCATGCGGAAGATCTTCTTTCCCATCGCCGCAAACAAGGGCTTGAGCCGCTCTATATGTTCTTCCGCGCCCCCAACAATAAACACCAGGGTGCCGTCTCGTGCTCCGATCTTCGATCCGGTCATCGGCGCGTCCACCCACGCTACACCCTTGGCGCCGACGCGCTCGGCAAATCTCAGCGTCGCTGAAGGAGAAATCGTGCTCGAATCCGCGATAATGGCACCCTCTGCCAACGACGACTCCGCGCCGTCTTTGCCGAAAATCACTTCTTCCACGGCATCGGTGTCCGACACGCAGAGCCACACCGCTTCCGCGCCTTGTGCCGCCGCTGCTGGAGTGGGCGCAATCGCCGCGCCCTCCACCATCTTTCCCGGTGTGCGGTTCCACACCGTAACCTCATGGCCGGCCTTCGCCAGATTCGTTGCCATCGCCTGGCCCATAATTCCCAACCCCAGAAACGCAACGCGCATTCGGACTTCTCCTTTTCCGCCGCTATCAAGGTGCTTTCGGATTAGATATGACGTGAACGATACAGGTCAAGCAATAGCCTCGAATTTGCACGACAAATTCCGGACTCGATCAGCCACTGTGAAAACTTCTTCACATCGACACTCTCGCAGCCTTGCGGTATAGTGCGCGGGATGCTTTCGATCTTCGATTCTGTGGAACATCCCCCTGCAACCGATTGAATCTCCCAACGGCAAGGAAATTTCAGATGACACATCATGTACGAGCATTTTCTGGAGGCCGATTCTTGGCTCTATCCACTGTGCTGGCCCTGTGGCTGGCGTTGGTTGTGCCCGCATCCGCCCAAAATACTCCCGTGCGCATCAGCGTCGACAACCTCACCAACTCCGACAGCGACCACAAAACGGAAGTCGAGCCGTCGATGTTCGCATGGGGTAATACCATTGTGACCGCGTTTCACGTTGCCCGTCGTCCCGGCACTGTCGGATGGGGCAGCGGCGATATCGGCTTTTCTACTTCTACAGCTGGGGGAAAGACCTGGCACTACGGCAATCTCCCTGGCCTGACCGTGAACTTCAAGAATGGCCACTACGGCGCAGCGGCGGATCCTTCCGTGGCGTACGATGCGAAGCACGGCGTCTGGATGATCTCTACCCTGCCCCTGGCAGGCTTGAATTGCTGCTCGCTGATCGGAGACGTTGCTGTTAGCCGCTCTGCGGATGGCCTGCACTGGAGCAACCCGGTCCTCATCGACAAAACGCACCTGGACGACAAGAACTGGACTGTGTGCGACAACACGCCGACCAGCCCGTTTTATGGAAATTGCTACACGGAGTGGGACCAGGCTTTTGGTACGGGCGATGTTCTGATGAGCGTTTCCAAAGACGGTGGACTAACTTGGGGACCAGGACTCGCGTCGGCTGATCACGCCGGTGGACTCGGTGGCGAACCACTCGTACAACCCAATGGCACCGTGATCGTTCCGTTTCAGGGCGGCGGTATTGATGTCTTCAGTTCAACGAATGGTGGCGTCAGCTGGGGACGGAGTCAGCAGATTGCTGCGATCGACTTTCATGCAGAAGCGGCGGGCCTTCGCAATTTGGATTTGCCGACCGCTACGATCGATGGCGCAGGCAACGTCTACGTCGCCTGGTCGGATTGCCGTTTCCGCAAGAACTGCGCCGAGAACGATATTGTGCTAAGCAGTTCTGCCGACGGCAAAACCTGGAGCGCTGTCACTCGCATCCCAATCGATGCGACGACGAGCACGGTGGATCACTTCCTGCCTGGTATCGGTGCAGATCCCGCAACATCCGGTCCGAACGGGCACCTTACCATCGTCTATTACTACTATCCCAACACGAACTGCAGCCTGAGCACCTGCCAACTGGATATCGGCTTCACGACCTCGACGGATGGGGGAGCGACCTGGACTGCAGGAGCAAAGATCGCGGGTCCGATGAAGGTCAGTTGGCTTCCTGTCTCCGACAATGGCCCGATGGTCGCCGACTACATCGGAGTCTCCTACTCCAATGGCAATCCGTTCGGGGTTTTTGCGGGCGCGCTGCCCTCAAGCGGCACGACCTACGCCGAATCGATGTATACAACGAAAAACCCTCTACCGGTTTCGTTCGATGCGCCTCGCTTCAGTTCCATTAACGATCGCCCGGTCCCGAACGCGCAGTCCGATCATCCGATGAAATTCTTCTACGACGATGAAGGACATCGCGAGATTCCGCGTTCGCGGTGGGTCACTAACACCGAGCCTCAGTAGAACTAGCCGCAGCAAGCTAAGAAAGGAAAACCGCCAGCTTCTTAGCTGGCGGTTTTTGTCGTTGCTTGCGATACCGCTAGTATGCGCGTAAGTTGTTGCTGGTCTTGATCTCACGACGCAGAAGTTACTGCCGTACTGTCAAGAAAAGTAAAAGGGAGCGTACCAAACTCGAAATTCATCTAAAATTCTGGGATCAGAGATCCACTCTAGACGGAATTTGGGCATCGTAGTGATAACTTTGCGGTGCCTGAGATCAGCACTAACATGAAAGCGTTAAGCCCACTCCGATTCCCGACTCTGTAGCAGGATGATCAAACAGACTCTTCGCAATCCGGCCCTTCGCAAGCGCGCTACGCAGTTCAGCCGTTTAGTGCGTCACTCGGCAGTGACTCGGCGATTTGGTCGGACCTACAAACCGCGTCTCGCTACAAACGGAGAACTTGGTGTGACCTTTATCGGACACGCAAGCTTCTTCGTACAAATCGGCGGAAAGAGTGTAGTTATTGATCCTAATTTTGCACGGTGGTTGTTTGTGCTGAAGCGCCTCCGCCGTCCGGGATTGCGCGTTGCTGATTTGCCGCCGATTGATCTTGTGCTCGTCTCGCATGCACACTTCGATCACCTGCATCGGCCGTCATTGCGTGCGATCGTGCAAAACACTCTGCGGACGCGCGGTGTTGCTCCATCGATCATCATTCCAACGCACGTTTCCGATCTCGTCTCCGATCTTGGGTTCTCGGAAATTGTCGAACTCGACTGGTGGAAGCATTCGCGGCTAGGAAATCTGACCGTAACGCATGTGCCGTCGCGTCACTGGGGCGCGCGCATTCTGAAAGACTCGCATCGTGGCTATGGAGGCTTTGTTCTGAAGACCGGCAAGCACTCTGTCTACCACGCAGGCGATACTGCCTATTTCTCTGGCTTCAGCGAAATCGGACGGCGTCTCTCACCCGAACTCGCTCTGCTCCCGATCGGCGCCTACAATCCTCCGCAATTCCGCAACGTGCATGCGAACCCAGCGGACGCGACGAAGGCCTTTCTGGATCTAAAGTCTCGCTGGATGGTTCCCATGCACTACGGCACCTTCCGCCTGTCGCATGAACCCGTCGACGAACCACTACAACTGCTGGATCATGAAGCCAGCGCCGCAGGAGTCAGGGATCGCGTCGTAGTGCTTGAAGAAGGTATAACGCGTTTCTTTTAGAGAGGTTTAGTAGCTGGGGGCATCATCTTCTATGTCACCCAGAACCGTGTCATCCAGAGCAGAGTCGGAGCCAGGGAAGCGGAACCCCGACGAAGTCGAAGCATTCCCTACCTAAGGCGATCTACCGCCGTGTCATCCTGATGGTCTGCGTTTTTGCAGGCCGGAGGACCTATGCAGTCCCGGCAGCATGAGCACTGCAAGCAGAGTTGCATAGGTCCTCCGGCGCCAAAAAACGGCGCCATCAGGATGACAAAGCGGAATGGCACACAGCAATTCCTAGATCGATCTAGAACAGCTGCCGCGGGCACGGGATTCTTCGCGTCGATTGACACGACAATTGCACACGAGGACCCTTGCACTCTAATGATTTCTAAACCGCAATAGCCAGCACGCACCCGTTCACACGATCACACCCTCCGTACTTATTCAGACCGTTTGATCTCTAGGTTCTCTCCGCCAGTGTGCAAGACCATTGCGCTGACATGTCCTTTTTTGTCGCTGACGAACGTATAAACATCGTCCGCGACGGTAGAGAAGAAATCTGTCTTGCTTTCTGGGAGCAGATCCTGCTTGGGCTCATCATTTTCTTGTACGGAAAGATGATCTCCTTCGCGCCGGATCACTAGCACGACGTTGGGCGGAAAGACATAACGCCCCGCATAACGATCGAGAAGTTTTGTGTCGATCGTGACCTGCTTGTGCTGCTTCAAAGGCGCTCTCAGGGGAAGCTTGTCGTATGGTGTGTAGCCCTCCCATTCAATCGGAGTGAACGTGTCCTTCAGCAAAGTTTCGAGCAGGTATTTGAAGATGCCTTCGCCGTTGCTGCTATTGGTCATGATGGCGATGCCGGTCTTCTGTTTGTCGAAACAGGCCGTGTAGTTTCTCCAGCCATCATCGTGCCCTTCTTTGAAGAACACCTTCCCGTAAGGCGTCCAGTAGATGCCCCACGCCAGTCCATAGCTCAGGTGAATCGATTTGTTCTGATCGGTTGTCTCTGCATTCAGGGATGGGAACTCGTGCTTGGAGTTGATTTGAATCTGAGGACTCAGCATCAGGTCCCGCGTGCTTGCCTTTAGGCCCTTGCCTTCCATCACAGCCTGAACGAACAACGCAAAATCGTGGGGCGTCGTCATGATGGAACCTGCGGCATCGCCATTCTTCCAGGACTTGCGTCCTAGCGATCTCCCGTACTCGTCGTAGCCGTTAGCAAAGTCGTTTGTGAAACGATCCTCCCAAATCATGCTGGTTCGCGTCATGCCCACTGGCGTGAATACTCGCTCCTGCATCAACTCGGCCAAGGGCTTGTGCTTGATCTCTTCAATGGCGACTTGCAGCAGATCAATCCCCTCTCCTGAGTACGCAAATCGCGATCCCGGATCGAAATGGATTTTCAATTTGTGGTCATCTTCCAGCCAGCGCCAATTGGCAAACCCGCTGGTGTGACTCAATAACATCCGTGAGGTGATTTGTTTGTAGCGCGGATCGCTCGCCAGATCCGCATATCTGGGATATTCAGGCAACGGCTTTGGCAGATATTGATAAATTGGCTTGTCAAGGTCGACCTTACCGTCGTCGACGAATTTCATCACCACATATGCGAAGGCCACTTTTGAAAACGAGGCACCCGACATGATCGAATCCACAGTCAGGGGCAGGTTCTTTTCTTTGTCGCGGAAACCGTAGGCCTTCAAATATGCGATTTCGCCGTGGTTGAAGATCGCGATGCCTGCTCCGGTCACCTCTGCCGCCTTCATCAACTCGGCAACCGACCGGTCGATTTCAGCAGACGTGATGGTGCTCCCGTCGAGACGTCGAATGGACGCTTGGGCAAACATCGACTGCCCGCTCAGCACCGCCATTGCGAAGATTACAGCACGCGCTCGTCTAATCGAATATCGATTTCCCATTCTTCCACTCCTGCGCAAGATAAATCCCACAGAAATATATACGCAGGCGAATGAGAAACGGGACGCAGCACTCCTCCGTTTAATCCTCTATTGACAATGACCGGGTAGGCTCGGTGTAAACTGCTCGAAAATTCTCTCCTATGGAGGCTTTATGGCAGTAAAACCAATCCCTGAGGGCTACCACACGCTAACTCCATATTTCACGGTGCGCGATGCCGTGCGCGCGATCGAATTCTACAAACAGGCGTTCGGGGCGCAGGAACGTGGGGTCATGAAAGGTCCTGATGGCAAGGTGATGCACGCTGAACTGAAGATTGGAGACTCAATCGTCATGCTCGCCGACGAATTCCCCGAGTTCGGAGCGGTCGCTCCTGAGTCGGGCGGGAGCACCAGCATGGGGTTGCACATCTATGTCGACAATGTGGACCAGGCGTTTGACCGCGCCGTGAAGGCGGGCGCGAAAGTAGAAATGCCCGTCTCCGACCAGTTTTGGGGTGATCGCTATGGCAAGCTCCGTGATCCGTTCGGCCATAAGTGGTCGATTGCCACTCACGTGAAGGAGATGTCCGCCGACGAGATGAAGCGGAGCATGGACGAAGCGATGGCAAGCATGCAGAAGACTGCATAATTGCTGTCTGCTTGTCGCTTTGAGCGAAACGAGGGACCTGTGCGATTTTGACTGCATAGGTCCTTTTGTCGTTCACCATCAATCAGCTAACAGAATTCTCAGATCCCGCAGGTTGTTCCCTGTGGGTCCGGTTTCAATCGCATCGCCAATCGCAGTGAAAAGCGGATACGCGTCGAACGCCTCAAGTGCTTTGCGGGCATTCAAGCCGCGTGTGGTCGCACGGCTAACCGTCGAACCATCAACGACGGCACCCGCCGCCGGACTATTCCCATCCACTCCGTCAGTTCCCGCGCTGAGCACCGTGATGTTCTCCCCGCCGATCTTCTCTGCGCAGGCTAGGGCGAATTGCTGATTGCGTCCGCCAATCCCTCCGTCCGTGACTTTCACGGTGACCTCTCCCCCAGAGATCAGGCACACCGGCGAAAACTGCTTGCGCAGGTGGCGTAGCTTCTGCAGAAGATAATCGGCGGCCTTCACGTAGTCCCAGTCGTCGCACGAATTGTCGACGTGCACGATGAATCCAGCGCGCTCGGCAGCCAGGCTCGCCTCGTCAATCGCGGTTTGATTGGAGAGAAGCGTCCACCAGCGTGACTTGTGAAAGACAGGATCATCTGACTTTGGCGTCTCTTCCAGCGCTTGCCGCTCGAACAACTCGCGTGTCGATGCCGGGAATTGCTTAAGCAACTCGTATTTCTCCGCAATTCGATAGCAGTCCTCGACGCTAGTTGAATCCGGCATCGTCGGCCCCGAAGCGAGAGCATCCGGTGCACTGTCTGGCACGTCGGAAACCAGTAGCGACACTTGCTGGGCTGGATAAGCAGCTTGCGCGAGGCGTCCTCCCTTCACAGCCGACAGATGTTTGCGCACCGTGTTGATCTCGGCAATCGGCGCTCCGGAGTGCACCAGCGCTCGGTAGGTTGCGACGAGATCATCCAGAGAAATTTCCTCGTCGCGGGGCTTCTCGACAATCGAAGACCCTCCTCCGCTGATCATGAAGATGACGAGCGCCGACGCCGGTTGCGCCTCCACGGCACGCAACATCGCCGTAGCCGCTTGAATGGATTCGGCATTCGGCGTCGGATGGCCTCCGCGGAAGTAGCGGAATCCAGGGACTTGCCATGCGGGCTCTACGGAACTGGCGACGATGCCTTCAAGCGAAGCTCCGACTTGTCCGTGTAGCGCTTCGATCATCGTATGTCCGGCCTTGCCCAGGGAGATCACCAGCACCCTCGAATAAGAATGCAGATCGTAGAGGTCCTCACGCACTCGCAGGACTCCGCGTTCGCAATGCACATGACGCGTGAAGCCATTCTGAATCGAAGCCTGGGCAAGGGCCTGCGTGAAGATATTCCGGGCGCTCTCGCGCATCTGGCGATATTTTGCTTCGCTGGCAGGATCAGGCATGCGGGGGATTATAAATAGCTCATAGCTCTTAGCTATCAGCTGTCAGCTTTCGGTTCTCCGGTTTTCGGTTAATGAATCCTCGCAACAACTTCAGAATCGGTGACCGACCAAAGATCAGCTGACAGCTGATGGCTGGGAGCAGATAGCTTCTTTCAGCCACGTTTCGATCGCTTCACGCAGCTCTTTCAGTCTTCCTTCAAAGAAATGATCTCCTCCTTCGATCAGGACTAGCTTCTTCGGTTCGGAGACCGAGTTAACCAGTTCCTGCAACTTGGCGCTCGGCCCGAACTGATCGCGCGTTCCACTGACAAAAAGCTTCGGCAGCGCACAGTCCCGAAGAAAATCGTATGTGTAAACCCGTGGTTCCTCTTTGTCGGCGGCGACCGGCGCGACCGGCACTCCCACGCCGATCAGTGCTTTGACCCGGGGATCGGGGCAGGCGGCCCGTAATCCAACAGCGGCGCCGAAGGAAAATCCGCCAAAGATGAGCGGCAGATGGATTTCCGCATCGAGCCAGTCAAGTGCTGTGCGGACATCGGCGACTTCTCCGTTGCCGTAGTCGTGTTCGCCGTGGCTCAATCCTGTTCCTCGGAAGTTAAAGCGCAATACCGGAAAACCGAAGGTGTTCAGCGCCTTCATCGTATGAAACACCACTTTGTTGTGGAGCGTTCCTCCAAACAGAGGATGAGGATGGCAAACGAGCGCCGCGTGCGTCGCATTTTCCGCACCAGAGTTCAGAAGTGCTTCGAGGCGTCCAGCAGGGCCGTCCAAGAAGATCGAGCGAAGTGAAGCATTCGATGAAATCACACATCAAGATTACACAAAACCGACCTCAAACCTTGGACCTCAGCCCTTGGACCTTGGACCTCAGAAACGCAGAGCGCAGAACTCAATGTCTGCTCGACAACCAAGGACACCAATCCTATCTCCGCGGTCGCACTCTGAGGTCTGAGGTCGCGGTCCTACGGCGCGAAGCCTGCAGCCCGATTTGCTATTCTCTTCCCCATGGATGCTGTCACATTCACGCGGCAATTGGTCGACATCGAATCAATCACGGGGAATGAAGTTGCAGTCGGAAACTATCTGTACGGCGAACTGTGCCGCATCGGTTATCAGACAATGAAAATGCCGGTCGAGGGCGATCGGTTCAACGTTTACGCGATTCATCCGGACCATCCCACTCCGTCCGTGGTCTTTTCCACACACATGGATACCGTTCCTCCGTTCATTCCTTCGGCCGAAGACGAGGGACGTATCTATGGACGTGGGTCGTGCGATGCAAAGGGAATCATCGCGGCCCAGGTTGCGGCTGCGCAGCGCCTGCAGCGTGACGGAATACACGTGGGCTTGCTATTTGTGGTCGGAGAAGAGCGCGATAGTCTCGGCGCAAAAGTTGCAAACGATCACGCGCCTGCCAGCTGCAAATTTCTGGTGAACGGCGAACCCACCGAGAATCACGTCGCTCTCGCGTCGAAGGGTACGCTGCGCGTTGAAGTCACGGCCAGAGGACGCATGGCTCACTCCGCGTATCCAGAACTCGGCGAGTCTGCGATCGACAAGCTGATTGCCTCTCTGGCAAAACTCAGAGCGATGCCATTGCCATCCGATCCGCAAGTCGGACCTTGCACGTTGAACATCGGATTGCTCGAAGGCGGCCGTGCCCCGAACGTAATTCCCGACTACGCACATGCAGATCTTCTTTACCGGCTGGTCGGATCGAGCGATGAATTGAGAAAACAGATTGCCGTGACCGCAGGTGATCAGGTTGAAGTGACGTTCCCGCTCGAGCTTCCCTTTTTACGGCTGCGGACAGTCGACTCGCTGCCAACGATGATTGCGGCATTCACCACGGATATACCTAAGCTGACGAAATGGGGAGAGCCTTTGCTGATCGGTCCGGGATCGATTCACGTCGCTCACACAGAAGGCGAATACATCGAGAAACGCCAATTGCATGAAGCGATCGATCTCTACTGCAAAATCGCGAAGGAGCTTCGGAACTAGATCTGATTCTATCGACCAGCCCCAGCCGCACTCACCACAGCGGTCACAGGGTACACAGGGCATAGTTCCCAGACCTCTTTCCGCGACTGAGATTTTTCCTGTCACCCATGAAACGTTTTCCTTCGCCGATCACTATTTAGTGAGGCTGAGCAGAGGGATTCGTGAACTTCCGTCTGTCCCCAACGGAATTGCTGATCGCAGTGCTCGCCGTGTGGCGTGGCACACATTTGCTGTGGGGAGAGGATGGACCGTTCGAACTCTTTCTGCGGTTGCGAAGGCTCGCCGGACGGGGCTTCCTCGGCGAACTGCTGGACTGCTTTTACTGTCTCAGCCTCTGGATCGCTCTTCCCATCGCCTGGGTGATAGGGAGCAACTGGCTCGAACGCATCTTGTTGTGGTTCGGCTTCTCCGGCGGCGCAATTCTGCTCGAGAGAGTCACGGTTGCGCGCACCCCACCGATCGCGGAATGGAGTGAAACGCCGGACCGTTCCTCCTCGACCGAACCATAGAGAGTGACGGGGCGAAGTGGCCGATTCTGATCAGGGGGACTTTACAATGTCATGTTGCGGCAGTCGTCGCACGTCATTCCATTCCCAAACGGTGTCCGCAACCCGGAGCGGTAAGGTCAGCTACCGTCCGCCCGCAACGGTTGAGTTTGAGTACACCGGCCACAGTCAACTCAAGGTGAAGGGCGCGGCCACAGGTGTGGTTTATCGCTTTGAAACCCATGGACAACGCCTGCCGGTACACGGTGCGGATGCTCCGTCGTTGCGAACAATTCCATCGCTTAGACCATTGCGATAGGGGAACCCCACCAACCAGGAGAGGCAACGACATCGAATTGCTTCGGGGACCCCCAAATTCACGATTTCCCTCCAAGAAACCCACAAGGAGAACAAAATGAGCACGCTGATCATTCCGATCGACGCTTCGCAGATCCCGGAAAAGGAACGGGGAAAACAGAAAATCAAAGTCGCCGTTCGTGCAGGAGGCAAAACCAAATCACACGTTGTATCAGTCGAGTCCGGCAAGGCTCAAGTCAAGCTGGAGGTGAGCTCAAAACAGAGTCTTTCAGTCGCGGTCGGACCAGCCAGTGCTTCAGACGAAGACCTCTTTCACTTGCGGACAATCACTGCCAGTGTCTCGCCACAGCAGTGGGAGAAAGATTCACTCACGCTCTCGCCGGTTGCCATCACGCCGATCTACTGGCGATGGTGGTGGATCTGGTGTCGCGAGTTCACCATCACGGGCCAAGTCGTCTGCGCCGATGGCAGCCCGGTACCGGGCGCGCAAGTGAGCGCTTTCGACGTTGACTTCTGGTGGTGGTGGTCCTCGATTTCTCAAGTCGGCA
>Ga0126376_10000864_pt1 | contig 15601 bp, 17 predicted proteins | sample PanSoiMetPlot_15_FD_92760 | JGI IMG/M metagenome (GOLD analysis project Ga0126376, IMG submission 92760) | Tropical forest soil microbial communities from Panama - MetaG Plot_15 | ecosystem: Environmental > Terrestrial > Soil > Tropical forest > Bulk soil | place: Panama | collected 2016-02-17
TAAGTTTGGAAAATCGAGCACACTGCGCGAGGATTTACGGCGCTCACTGCTCTTTCAAACACCTCTCTCATGCAAATGAAAACTCACCGATTGCGACGCTTGGCTTTCGCCTTGCGCCCACCTTTACGATTGTCTGCAAGTTGATTCTGTTCACGACGGGCAGCAGCCAGACCTGCGGCTGCGAGCTTTCTGATTTCCTGTTCCAGCTCCGAAAGCCGCTCACGCAGCTCGAGGTTTTCGGCTTCCGCACGTTCCGCGCGGGTCGTCAGGTTTGTGTCGTAACGCCACCAGTTCAAACCAATCTGCTCGGCTTTATCGATCGAGCAAACAAGCAGGCGGATCTGCAACGTCAGTAATTCGACGTTGGCCAGCGACACTTTGATGTCGCCGGCGATCACCAGTCCTTTGTCAAGAATACGGTCGAGTACATCGACCAGGCCCGGGGGACGGGCCGTTATAAGGGTAGACCGCTCGCTGGACACTATCGCCCTCCAATATCAGGGGGCGGCTTTACTCAAAAAGCTTAGATGGCCGCCACCATCGTATGACTCCTGCCGAGCTAGATTCTAACTGCTAGATCAAGCGTCCGATTGGACCAAGATCGAGATTAAGGTCTTCGTCAGTTAATCCGAACTGAGTTTTCAATTCCTGGAGCTTGACCTCCAACTTCATTAACGCCAGCCCCAACTCTTCGATCTGTTCAGGTGAGAGATCCCCGCCCTCCATGCGGCGAACCGCCTGTTTCTCTAACAGACGGCGGATGAACTCAATCAAAGTAAGTACCAGCTTAGCCAGACCCTGCTCTACGCTCGCCGCGTCGATATTGATACGCGACGGCAAAGTGTCAGCGACGTACCGAAGCTCCTCGACAAACTCCTCGGGGTGGGAAGTTTCGATCTCCGGCTCAGCCGATAGGGGATTTTCGGGGGAAAGCTCCATCAGCTTACTCCGAACTGCGATTTAAACTCAAGCTCCATGTTTGCAAAACTATACGGCGGCCACGGACCGCTGAACAGGAAGTGAAGTTCCGGACGTATTTCGCGCGCTGCAGCCATCGTTTCCTTGTACTGCGGAATTTTGTCCCGCGCTACAAGATGTGCCGCGGCCACCACCAACTTGTCAGACGGACGCACGGTGACCTGTTCATCGCGAGTCAGGTTTTCGACCTGCTCGTGCAGCCACGTTGAGATGTCGTTCGCTTCGGCTGCTCTTTGCTCGCCCCCACGAATTTCTCGTCGCTTTTCCTCCAGGAAGGTGGTGCCGCTCGTGATTTCGCCCTGCGACTCGGTCATGCTGTTGTCACTCGAGAGTTCCCGGATGACCTTCACACTCATTTCGACGCACCCGCGAACCAGTTCGAACCTCGACTGCAATGCCGGCCTGCGAGCAGAGATGTAGATGCTGAGCTGCTGTTCGGTAACGAGCGTACCGAATCGAAATGGCAAAGGCGTCGTGCGATCGAGAACACTACGCACTACCGCCGCATGATCGAGCGCGTTCTCACGAGTTACCGCGACTGTATCTGAGTCGAAATTACTAACGAGAACGGCGAATTCGTCTACCTGCAGCAATCGCACAGCGGCACCCGAAATGCCGAGCGGGATTGCGTCAAGCGCATCGACGTCCTCGACCAGGCAGTACGCGTATAACTTCATTCGATTTACCGCTTGCGCAAGACTTCGTGGGCTGTCTCAACTGAACTGACCAGCACGTTCAGACCGAGAAAGATCAGGTCGATGTCAGCCACGGAGATCGTGATTTCGCCGGCGATAACCAAGCCGCGATTGAGTACGTGATCGAGTGTTTCGAGCAGCGAGAGATCGGTGCTGTCCCATTCCTCGTTGACGATTATCTGGTCGAAGGACGAGCTCATCCTTTTAGGTCCTGCACAAAATTGTAAACGGGCCATGGCCCGGTCAGCTCGAGCCGAACTCCCGCGGCCTGATGTTCGCGCGCGAGTTGTTCGGCCGTATCCCGGAATTCTTCAAAACCGGATCGCCGCACGAGAAACGCGAACTTCGCTTTCAGTTCGCCGTGCTCCGTTGTTTCGACTTTGAGGATACGCAACCGCCGCGCTTCGTCAGCTTGTGCTTTCAGTTTTTCTTCAATCTCATCGATGATGCGATTCACGGCCGCTCGCGCTTCGTCGACGCGCAGCGCCTCGACCTTTTTCTGCATGAGATACGACTGTCCCGGTGGCGCTTGTTGAGCACGTTCGACCAGATCTCTCAGGACCGGACTCACCGAGGTGATGCTCGAGAGTAACACCGCGCGATCGCAGTAAACATTGACGCCCCACTCTTCGCGTCCGCGCAGGTGTTCGATGATCTCCTCAAACTCTCGACCCTTTTCGGTCAGCATCTGCTCGATGCCGCTGCGTTCGAGATAGATCGTTCCGAAACGCAAAGGGATGACGCTCGCGCGCTTGGCGACGTACTCGACGACGGTCTCGTGACGCATGGCGCGAATGGCGGTCCAGGTCGCGTCGGTCAGGTGATCTGCGAGACTCTCTTCGCTGTACGTTTCCTTTGGAACCTGACTGACGAGCGCCGCGAGATTATTGACCGAGATCCACTCGAGCTTAGAATCCTCTTCGATGGCCACGGGCAAAGCGTCCGCAGGCAGTTGTGCGGCTGCCGCGCTATCGGCGATGCAATAGACATAAAACGCAGAGCTATTCATTCGACCACATAATTTCACGCAAAGGCACAAAGACGCAAAACAAAAGGCACAAAGTTATTCTTAGTGAGCTTTTGTTTTCTTCTTTGTGCCTTTGCGTGAAACCTCTTCCCACGCCTCAAAATGCTCCCGCAACGCCCCAGCCCCGCGAATCTCATGCGGCTGCTGCGGCGCCCTAAACATCTCCACCGCTTTGCTTCGAAACTTCGTTTGAAACTCTCCGATCACCTCGTCCTGCATCGCGCGTCGCGCCTTGCAGAACCGGCACTTCTCAACCGGTACCACGCCGTTGATCAAAAGCCTGCTCAGCGGCACGTTCAATTTCTCAAGCGATTTTGAAAGATCCACTGTCTCCTCGAGACTCATGCGTTCAGGAATCGCCACGCCGATAAACTCACAACGCTCCGCACCCGTCAGCAGCGCCAACACCTTCTTAATACTTTTCGACAACGCCACCAACTCTTCCGCAACCTGATCGGCACGCATCACGTCTTTGTACTTCAACAGCAACTTCATGAAGGTCCTGATCCACGAGAGCGCTATCTGCGGCAACTCGAGAAACCGGATCAGGTGGCCCGTCGGCGCAGTGTCGAGCACGATCGTGTGATATCGCTCTGAGTCGAGCAAGTCGCTGATTGTTCCGAGTGCCGCGATCTCGTCGATTCCGGGCGGCGTGAGTTCAACCAGTTCGCGCATCGCTTCGCGATCGAACTTGATCTCCATCCGTGACCCACCCGACAACGATGCAAACAGCTCGTCGGTCCAGGTTCGATAGCGCGCCTTTAGATCTTCAAACCACTTTCCCGGATCGATCTCCATCCCGTCGAGATTCTCGATACCAGCGATGCCGTGCTTCGACTCTCCGATCTCTTCGTCGAAACTGTCTGACAGTGAATGCGCGGGGTCCGTCGAAAACACAAGCACCTTCTGCTTTTGGTTAGCCTGCGCAAACGCGAGCGCAAACGCCGCCGCGGCTGTCGTCTTCCCAACCCCGCCCTTCCCACCAAAAATCACGATCTTTCTGGACCTCAGCGGAAATCCACTCTCAACTTTGATAGTCATCCGAAATCAACTTCCCAACCTTTTTGAGATTATCAATTCCGCGCACTTCCTTCGCCATCAACGGCACATAATGAAATTTGAGCCCGCGAAACTTCTTCTCGATCTCTTTCAACCACGGCTGTTGACTGCGCACGCGCGCGTGACAATACGTGCAACCCTCATGCTCCTGCTCGACGCGATTCACAATCAGATCGCGCACCGGCACACCCTGCTCGCGCAATAACTCAAGATATCTCTGCGTTTCCCGCACAGCCATCGCTTCGGGAATCGTCACGAGCGTGAAACTGATCTGGTCCGAATCGTGAAGCAACTTGCGCACGGCCGCGATTCGCGCGTTGAGATCGTTTAGAAAAAGATCAACCTCATCAGCAACCGGTTTGCGACGCGCAAAATGAGCCACGATGTAACGATGCTTGTCGCCCATCAAATCGAGCGTCTTCACGATTCGCGCAAAGACTTCCGGCAGACGCAACAAACGCGACGTGTGGCCGGACGGTGCGGTATCAACAACGATATGCGCGTACGCACCCTGGCGGTCCAACTCGCTCAACTCAAACAACGACATCACTTCATCGAGTCCCGGCAAAGAAAGACTCAACAGCTCGTTGATGTCCTCTTCGTCGAGCAACGTTCCGCGTTCGGCAATTTCTGCGAGCACCTTGCCGTGAGCGTTGCGAAAGCGTTCCAACGCGAGACTCGCATCCATCTCATAAGCAAACAGACGCGCCCCGCGAAGTTGTTTCACTTCAACGAGACGATTGCCGATCTTTACTTCGAGACTATCCGAAAGCGAGTGCGCCGGATCCGTCGAAAACAACAGGATAGAACTTTTAGGTTTGAGATCTTTGAGGAGATGAAGTGCAGTAGCCGCGGCGGCGGTCGTCTTTCCCACGCCACCCTTGCCGCCGAAAAAGAGATAACGAGCATTCCTTATTTTTGTATCCACGGGTGGATCTTGGATCGGGTCAGTACCGCAACGCGGTAGCGTCGGGTAACGGCCAACATTCACCCGATCGACCAATAAATATCGAAGCCCGACCCGACGCTATCGCGTTACGGTACTGACCCGACATCTTGATCGTCGCCGCCAACTTCGATTACGAAACTCGACGAGTCAGCGGTGTGGACCGCCTCGTGCATCAGACCAAGCTGTCGCTGCTTTATCACCCGTAGACGCGCAAACAGCTCCGCTTCGCGTTCCTTGAACTCCTCTTCGGAGATCTCGTCGAGCTCGCGGCGCATCTCCAGCTCGAGCAACTGCTCTTTAATCACGGTGTCGTCGTTCAGTTCCTGATCGGCCAGCTTTTGAATCTGACCGAGAATGAACTTGAAACCGTTGACCGGCGCCAGGAGAAGATCGTCAATTAGGAACATTTGATAACTGCCGTACCGCTTCGGCAACACCTTCGCCGCGTTCGATGGCCGCGCCCTCGCCCCGTTCTTCACCGCGCTCCAGCTTCAGACGAATGTGGACGAAATTGTACGGCGGCCATGGTCCAGTGTATTTGAACAAAAGTTTCCCTTCGTACTTCGACGCGATCTCTTTCACTTTTTCATCAAACTCAGCTTCGCGATCGCGTTCGATCAAAAAAGCTGCGTTCATGATCATGCGATCGCCGATCGGCTTGTTGGCTCGCGAAGCGACGGCTGTGTCGCGCAGTTGCGAATAGACCTCACGAATGTAAGCGTCAGCCTGATCAGTCAACGCAGTTTCGATCAAACGTCCCAGTTGCATGCGCGCGAAGTAAGTTGAGCCGGTGGTGCGGGAAGTGATCTGCTCTTTGAGATGGCGAATCTCGTCGTCCTTCTCTTCCAACTCGGCGGTCACCTTGTCGCGATCCCAGTTCACCTTCAAACCAAACTCGACCTTGCCCTCCATCTTCGCCAACACGTCGCGCAGGGCATCGTACGTGCCGCGAATGAGTTCGACAATGTCTTCTTCCGTACGGAACAACGCCCCGAACGCCATCGGCAAAACCGTAAACTCACGCATGACGGCTTCATTCACCTGCTCGTGCGTGAACACGTTCTCGCGCGTGGGGTCGTAGACGACGAGCGGGGTGTTTGAAACCACCGCGGCGAGCCCTTTGTGACGGACTGTGTAGACTTCATCCTTGCGCCCGCCGATACCCATCGGCCCGAACGAACGCGGTTCGGAAGTCTCAATAATGCAGTAGACATACTTCCCTTCAGGGACAGCTTCGACGACGGGTTGTTCTACTTCTCGACTCATGATTTAACGATTTTGGGATAGCCGCGAGATGGGATCGAATTACATGCGAATGATAATCAGTTTATCTCGATCTGTACAAGCGCTGGCATGGACGTTGCTCGTGTTCAGGTTGTCTCAAGGTACGTTAGGAAGAAGGAGATTTCGAACATGCTGTGGACAATTATCGTGATTCTGTTGGTCTTGTGGCTGATTGGTCTGCTAGCGCACGTAGGTGGCGGCCTTATCCACTTACTGCTCGTGGTGGCTGTGATTGTGTTGATCATCAACCTGGTTACCGGACGGCGCGCAGTCTAGGCAGAAGAAGGTTTCACGCAAAGGCGCAAAGTAAAGACGCAAAGGCGCAAAGGAAAGCGTTGAAGGTTTTCCTTTGCGCCTTTGCGTCTTTACTTTGCGCCTTCGCGTGAAACTCTCACTTCGACGGTGTGCCAATGTTCACGTCGATCCTCTTGTTGCCGCCAAACCACCGTCCACCAAACACGAATAATGCGCCCACGATAAGGATCACGAAGATTACGAGAACTGCCACGATGCCGGTGCTTGCTGCGCTGCTACCATTGTCTGCCATCTCTTTTCCTCCTGATTGTGATTCCCATTTGTGCAAATCACGATCCGCGGCACCGTGCTTGCGCACTGCATCAGGTGTTGAGATTTGATGGTTTTAAGTGCCCCGGAACTAAACAACTACGGGGTTCTGCTGTACAGGAAAGCTACAGTTTTTCGAGGAGGTGACAGATGGCGAAGAAAGAGACGAAAAGTCATCGTGAGTTGATCGACACCGGTACAGACAAACGCTACGTAAGGCGCGATGAGAAGGGGCGGTTCGATGAAGTCGCGGACGTGGGTCGATCGTTATCGCGCGATCGCAGGCAACATGCGAAAACGAAGGTTCCACCGGGGCAAGGTGATCGTGGCGATCAGAAACGGAAATAAAACCGCGGATTCACGCAGATGAACGCGGATACTGATAAAGAAATTCTTATCCGCGTTTATCTGTGGCGATCCATGGCTTGTTTTTTAACGCGTTGAAAATAGTCGTTGAGCATGCGCGCATGACAAATCAAACACATCTGTTCTGGCAATTCCATCGTCGTCGATCTAATCAACGCGCCACACCACGAACAGTTAATGTCGTATGTAGGTTTGTCCTGACCTCGCTTCTGAGGATCAATACGTGTACTCAATTTGACCTTCCTGACTGACCTAGTCTCTTGTTCACCATGCACACACAAATTCCGTTCCGATGACTAACCTCGAACGTCTACAAAACATCGGCATACGCCGGCTAGGCACTCCGAAACGCGGCTTCCGCTACAAACCGCAAAGCGGACGCCTGACAAATGAAGATCTGAAACGGATCTATGACCTGAAGATTCCACCGGCGTGGACTGACGTCTTCATCAACCCGGCGGCAAACGGAAGATTGCAGGCGATCGGAAAAGACGCCGCAGGACGTTGGCAGTACCTGTACCACGAGAGCCACACGCGAACGCAGGAGCTGCGCAAGTTCCGGCGACTCACAAAGTTTGCGCAAGCAATCCCAAAGATGCGCGCCACCGTCGCGCGCGATTTACGACAACCGGGATTGACGCGCGAACGAGTGCTGGCGAGCGTCCTGCGAATCCTTTCCACCTGTTACATGCGACCGGGCAGTGAAGTCTATGCGAGTGAGCATGGCAGCTACGGCATCGCCACGCTGCGTCGCAAACACGTCAACGTTAAAGGCGAGTCGATCGAGTTTGACTTTCCCGGCAAGTCAGGCGTGCGACAGCATCGCGAGCTGCGCGATCGACAAGTGGCGCGCGTGATTCGCGCCTCGCTGAAACTACCGGGATTCAATGTGTTCAAATATGTAAACGGCGATGGAGTGCCGGTGAAGATAACGGGTCGTCATATCAACGACTACATCAAAGAGGTCATGGGCGGCAGTTTCAGCGCGAAGGATTTTCGCACCTGGGCAGGGACGCTCGTGTGTGCATGCGCACTCGCGCGCGAAGACGATGAAATCCCGGCGCGCAAGACAGCTCGCAACAAGAAGATCGTAGCGGCGATCAAAGAGACTGCGGAAGTGTTAGGTAACACGCCTGCCGTCTGCCGCGGTTCTTATGTTTGTCCGGAGATCATCAACGCCTTCGAGAAGGGACGCGTGATCGATGACCATTTTGAAAAGTTGGACGATCTGATTGCGTATCGCGGCCGCGGCCTGCACCGGGCTGAACAGTCGCTGTTGAGGTTTCTCAAAAAAGAATAGGTCCTATAATATTCTCACCAACTAACCACGAGCTCTTCCGCCTCCTGCCACACCGGCAGGTTCGTTCGTATTGCGCAGCGATGCAAATGCTCCGGCGCATCGAGCAGTATCCCCGCACCACGCACCACAGTGCTTATCGGATCTTCCGGCATGATGGCGCGCAATTTCAATTCACTCTGCAAACGATGCTTGAGTCCCTTTAACAACGAACCACCACCCGTGAGAATCATCCCCGAGTAATAAATATCCGCCACCGCCTCAGGCTGCGCTTCTTCGATCACTCGCCTGACGCCTGTCACGATGTCGTGGATAACCGGCTCGAGCGCTTCGCGCACTTCCTCGGCAGTGATCTGCACTGAACACACAAAACCATCGCTCAATTGTTTGCCAACCAGTTGTAGTTTGCGTTCGTCAGCCGGGATTTCCTCGTCGCTTAGCGCGCCCAACTCGCGCTTGAGCTCTTCAGCAGTGTACTCACCGATCTGCAAACAATAATTCGAACGCACGTAATCGCGAATACTCTCGTCCATCGCGTTGCCGGCCGCGTTCAAACTCATCGACGTTACCACACCACCCGAAGCGACGATCGCGATGTTTGTCGTGCCGCCACCAATGTCAATCACGAGATGCGCACGCTCGTCGTCAAACGCGAGTCCGGCGCCGAGCCCGGCTGCGAGTCCTTCGTCAACGAGGTCAACGCGCCGACCGCCGGCATCACGCGCAGCATCACGAACGGACCGTTGCTCGACGGCCGTAGCGGAGCCGGGTACGCCAACGACAAAGTGTCCCCAGCGAACTCCGTCGGTAACTGTGCCGATGAACGTCCGCAACATCTTCTCAACGACTTCGAAATTGAAGATCGTCCCGCTGCGAATCGGGCGATGCACTTCGATTCCGCGCGGTTCGCGGCCGAGCAGTTTCAGAGCTTTGTGTCCAACAGAAACCACCTCGCCGTCGTAGCGATCGATCGCCACCACTGAAGGTTCGTTCAAAAGTATTCCATGGTCGGGTTGATAGATGAGAGTGTTGACGGTACCGAGATCGATAGCGAGCTCGTTCTTAAAAAACTTCTCAATGAATTTCACGGCGACGGTTCCTCCTCCAAAATGGCAGGTTCTTGGAAGCGAATGACTACTTCCATGCGGCAACTCGTATGCCTGAACAAAGAACGATTGTCTGCTTAGGGGATGTCTTAGAAGTTACAAAGTACCAATAAGGTTGGCTTTCCACGGAGCGTATGACAAGTGTGCGGTGGGCGTGAAAGTTTGTACGACTTCGACGCGTTCAATTTGACCCCTGCGATCTCTGCGGCTCTTTGCGATCTCTGTGTTTAAGAGCGCCATTAAACGCAGAGATCGCGGAGGACCGCAGAGGTTCATCATTTCTGTAAAACCGTAACCTCTTCGAGGGCCGCTAGAGTGTTATCCCCCAAGTCGATCCCGATGACGCGGCGACCACGTTTCGCGAGCGCGCGGAAATCGCCGAGCGCCTGGGCCTGCTTGAGAATGCTGAACGTATACTCCTCACCCGGTATCGCGAAATCCGTCTGGTCGTTCGCGATGATTTGGAAGAACACACCCGTATCCGGACCTCCTTTGTGAAGCTGTCCCGTCGAATGCAGGAACCGCGGCCCGTAACCAATCGTCATCGCGCACTTCGTTGCATCGCGCAACCGCGTTCTCAGATCCTGAAACTTCGCATCCACCTCCGGCGTCTCTTCAATGTAATTCAGGAACGCGATGTAATCGCCCGGCTTCACCGTCGCAAGATGCGCCCGCAAAACGTCTTCGACGCTTCGATATGTCTGCTCCTCTACACCGTAAACCGTAACCAGATCATCCGTGGCAACTGTGATACGTTCGTCGAGACGACCGCGTCGCACAAACGAGCTCAACACCTCCTTCGTCGCGTCTTTCGCTTCCTGAACATTCGGCTGGTCAAACGGATTGATTCCGAGACGCCAACCGGCGCACGCAGTCGCAAACTCCCACGCGAAAAACTCCGCGCCGAGATCGTATAAATTCTCGACCTGGCGGTAGACGATCGGATGTCCGGCAGCCGCAAGCGCGTCGAGCTTCGTTTTCGTCTCGCCGGCCAGCGCGCCTAGCGAGATCGATACGAACAACCTGTCGTCACCATAAACTTCCGGACCACCGAGCGATTCACCGTTAACCGGGAGTATTCCCTTGCCTTCCTTGCCTGTACTCTCAGCGATGAGTTGTTCGATCCACAAACCCAGCGTCGCCAACGACGGATCGATGACGAGCGTGAGCTTGTCGCGTCCCGCGTTGGCGCATTCACCCATGATCACGCCCAACTGCAACGCCTCGTCTTGTGAAGGCGCGGCCTTACTTGCGCGATCGAGCAACCGGCGCACATCAAGACCCATCAACGCGGCCGGGACCATGCCGAAGTACGAGAGTGCCGAATAGCGTCCACCGATATCAGCCTGATTGAGAAACGTGCGTTGAAATTTGAGCTCAGCCGCCGTGTCAACGAGCGGCGATCCGGGATCGGTAATCGCGACGAAGTTGTCGCCCGGATTCTCCGTGTGCCGGCCCAGTTGGTCGTACCAGAACTTATAAAAGACATTCGGTTCTGTAGTGCTGCCCGACTTTGAAGCAATCACAAACAGGCAACGCTCAATGTCGATCCGTTTCTGAAAAGCTGCGATCACATCCGGGTCGGTCGAGTCGAGCACGAGCAGCTCCGGAAACCCGGACTGGCGTCCAAACGTTTGCGCCAATACTTCCGGACACAGCGACGAACCGCCCATGCCGCAAACCATGACGTGTTGAAAACCACGCGCGCGAATCGATTCTGCAAACTGAGTAAGATCGTCGACAACACCGAGCATCTCGTCAGCAACCGTCAACCAGCCCAACGAGTTATTGATAACTTTCACGTCGCCGGCGTCTGACTTCCACAAAGTCGCATCCTTCTGCCGGATGCGTTCCGCGACTGCGTCAGCGGCAGCAGTTTCCATTGCTCTATCCACCCGGTCCGCCAGTGGACCAGGAATAAATGCCTTAGGTTTCATGATGCAAGCAGTGTAACATTCGCACTCAAGTATCACGACTTGCTATGGGAACCCTGAACATCGATCGTTACCACGCCGCGATGGGTGATGCTTCGTTCAAGGACGTCACCCGCTTACATGACAAGCGACTCGGCGACGCCGAAGCCACTTTTTACATCACGCAACGCAAACTTCCGTTCGCTCCCTGCCTCGGCCACGAACGTTTGATACGCCTGCTGGTCGATAGCCAGATCGATCGCCCGCGCCTGCGTTTTCTCGAACAGGATCGCGGCGGCCTGCAGCTCTTTGCCAAAGCCATCGAGGACATCCAGTTCGTCGGCAAGATTCGCGCGGTGCGACCGGGCACCATCGTGTTCGCGCAGGAACCGTTTGCGGACATCAGTGGCGCATTCGGTCTCACGCAGGCGCAGGAGATCAAGTTCGAACACGCTTTCGATCTGCCGATGACCACTGCCAGCCTCGCGATGCAGTTTCGCATGGCTGCCGGTGAAAATCGCTGGCTGTCAGACTTCTCCCTGCGTCGCAACGGCGACATCGAGCGTGCCGTCGATATCGCGGTCTACGCGTTCATCGGCGGCTTCAACGACACTTCAAACCTCGAAGCCGCACACCGTCTCGATATTCCCGCCGTCGGCACTGAAGCTCATTACTGGCAACAGTCGTACATCGAGTACATGGACCAGCCGGAGATCGAGCCGCGCACCGGAAAGCCAAAGCACTTCGAACAGGTCGCATTTGAGCGCTGGCTTGACGCGAATCCGAATGGCACCACGTTGCTGCTCGACACGATCGACGTTTACATGGGCGCGGTACACGCAGCGATGGCTGCGACTTCGAATGAACGGCGACGACAGGCGTTCAAAGGCTTTCGTGTTGATTCCGGAGATCTGGCCGAGCTCGGTGACTGGTGCATGAAGTTTTTTGCCGCGAACGGACTTCCCGGACTGCGCGCGAATCTCACCGGCGATCTGACGGTCGAGAAAGTCAAAAAGATCGTCGCCGCGTTTCCCGAGGTCGGAGGTTTCGGCATCGGAACGAAACTCTCGAGCGAGGTGCCGGCGGTTGCGGGCGTGATATTCAAGCAGTGCCTGATGAAGGACCAGCCGACCTTGAAAGCTTCAAACTCTGAAGACAAGATCACGCTGCCCGGCCATTTGCAGTTGTTTCGAGGCACAGATGCGCATGGCATGTATGTGGGTGACGTGATCGGTCTCGAGAGTGAAACAGTCGAGATTCCCGGCGCAGCGACAGTCGATCGGCTGCTCGTTCCGTTCTGGGAAAATGGGCAACACTCGGCGATTCCTTCGATCGAGAAGCAAAAGGCATTTGTGCAGGAACAGCGGCAACGTTTCGCGGACATCGAAAACTATCCGCACGTGCTGAGCGCAAAGCTGCGCGAGCTGCGCGACGAGATCGTGAAGCATATGCGAGTCGATAATTCTGGTTGGGAAGCGGTGCTGAAGAAAGGATGAACTATGAGTGCTCCGGAAGTGAAGCGATCCAATGTTCGTGATTTGGTGTCAGCGGAAGAGTGGCAGGTCCGTGTGGATCTCGCGGCTGCGTATCGACTCGTCGCGGACTACGGCTGGGACGACCTGGTGTTCACGCACATCTCCGCGCGCGTGCCGGGACCGGAACATCATTTTCTGATCAATCCGTACGGGATGATGTTTGACGAGATCACGGCTTCGAGCCTGGTGAAAGTAGATCTGAACGGCAGGATCGTGATGGACTCGGAGTACAGCATCAATCCTGCCGGGTTCACGATTCACAGCGCGGTCCATGCGGCGCGCGAGGATGCGCGTTGCGTGATGCATCTGCACACGGACTATGGTATTGCCGTCTCAGTGCAGGAGCAGGGACTGCTGCCAATCTCGCAACAGTCGCTGTTTGTGCTGGCGTCGCTTGGTTATCACGACTACGAAGGTTTGGCACTGAACGAGGAGGAGAAGCCGCGCCTCGTGGCAGACCTCGGCAAGAAGACTTTTCTGATCCTCAGAAATCATGGTCTGCTGACAGTTGGACCAACGGTCGCGGACGCGTTTCTTTCGATGTTCCTGTTGGAGCGAGCTTGCCGGATACAGATCCTGGCGCAGTCAGGTGGCGGAAAGTTGGTTCCGATCTCGAAGGAGATTTTTGCGCAGATTCCCGCGCAGGAAGCGGTGGTTACGCAAGGTGGCGGCGGGCGACTCGTCTGGCCCGGTTTGTTGAGAAGATTGGATCGAATGGGCGCCGCGGATTACGCGGATTGAAATCCGGATCTAATCCGTGTAATCCGTGGCTTCTGCTTCAGATGCAGGTTTGCGGCGCGGTTTTGGTTTCGGTTTCAGGCGCTCGACTACGCTCTGTGTGACTCCGGCAGTGGTCTCGGCGAAGCGACGCCATCGCGAAGTCTGCTTCAAGTCATCAAGCAGGGAATAAACCACCGGCGTCGCGATCAGAGTAAGCAACAGCGAGAGTGTTTGACCGCCGATCACGACGATCGCGATCGAACGTCGCTCCTCAGCACCCGGACCGGTGCCAAGCGCAAGCGGCAACATACCTGCAACCAGCGCCAACGTCGTCATCAGGATCGGTCGCAAACGATCGCGATTGCCCTGCATGATTGCTTCGTGGCGCTCCATGCCTTTCGCGCGCAGGTTGTTCATGTGATCGATCTGCAGAATCGCGTTCTTCTTCACCACGCCAAATAAAACGAGGATACCGAGAGCCGAGTAAAGATTGAGCGTGTCGCCCGTGCCCCAGATCGACAGCAACGCAAACGGTACCGAGAGCGGCAGGCTCAACAGGATCGTTAACGGGTGTACAGTGCTTTCAAACTGCGACGCAAGGATCATGTACATGAAGATGATCGAGAGTATGAAAGCCCAGATGAACTCGGTAAACGTTCTTTCAAGCTCACGCGCGCGTCCGGAAACACTGGTTGTGTATGCAATCGGCAAATTCATCTCGCGCACGGCTTGCCGCAACGCTTCAATTCGATCGGCAAGCGCGTAGCCCGGCGCCACCGACGCACGCACCGACACCTGTCGTTCTCGATCGAGACGATCGATTCGCGAAGGACTCGTATCGCGTCCGATCTTCACGAGGTTGTCCAGCCGCACAAGGCCGCCACGCGATGAGGGAACGTACAAGCGCCCGATCGTGTCGGCGTCGCGACGATCTGCTTCAGTGAGTCGCAACTGCACGTCGTAGTCTTCGTTGATCGACTCATCTCTAAACCGCGACGCTTCTTCCTCACCGCCGACCATCAGTCGCAGACTGGTGGCGATGTCGGAAGTGCTGACACCGAGATCAGCGGCGCGTTCACGATCGATTCGCACGCGCAGTTCCGGCTTGTTCAGTTTCAAGGTCGTGTCGGCGTCAACGATGCCGCCGAGTTTCTCCGAGCGATCAACCAGCTCGTCGGCGTATCCGGCCAGCGCGACTATGTCCGGCCCGCGCAGAACGAAGTCGATATCAGTTCGTCCGCCGGTGCCGAAGTTGAACGACTGCGCATTACGCACACCGATGCGCATCGGCGCGTATTTCTGGAGACGCCGGCGAACCTCCACCATCACGTCCTGTTGCGTGTAGTTTCCTCTGAACGCGTCGAGCGGATGTCCCTTCTTCAGCTCCGTCCAAAACTTCCCGAACGAGAGCGTGCGATCTTCGTGTGGCGCAATGCGCACGTAAGCACTTCCCTGGTTAACGCCGCCGAGAAAACCACCGCCTGCCGACGAAAGCACCAGCCTTACACCCGGCGTTTCGAGCATATCTTTTTCCATCGCGGTCATGACTTCATTCATCACCGCGAGGTTTGTTCCCTCAGGTCCATTGACGCTTACTTCGAATTCCGCCTCGTCGACATTTGTCGGAATAAACTCCTGCTTCACCGAGCGATAAAGCGGCACGCTCGTCAGCACCACTGCAATCGCAACGATCGCGACTGCGAGCCGGTGACGCATTGCAAACGCCAGCGTGTGTGTGTAAGCACCATCGATGAAACGATAGAAACCGCGCCGCGAAGCGGGAGACTCGTGCCCACCTTTGGCATCAGCGACGCGAATGAGCCGCGAGCTCATCATCGGCGTGAGCGTGAATGACACCAGCAAGCTGACCATGATCGCTACTGCCGCCGTGATACCAAACTGGTAGAGAAAGCGTCCGGAGATGGACGACATGAACGACACCGGCAGAAAGATCACGACCAGCGACAAGGTGGTGGCCAGTACAGCGAGGCCGATGTCTTTGGTGGCCTCGCGCGCCGCTTCTTTTGGCTCGATTTTCTTCTCTTCAATGAAGCGAAAGATGTTTTCGAGCACGACGATCGCGTCGTCGATCACGACGCCGACCATCA
>Ga0126376_10000866_pt1 | contig 15583 bp, 15 predicted proteins | sample PanSoiMetPlot_15_FD_92760 | JGI IMG/M metagenome (GOLD analysis project Ga0126376, IMG submission 92760) | Tropical forest soil microbial communities from Panama - MetaG Plot_15 | ecosystem: Environmental > Terrestrial > Soil > Tropical forest > Bulk soil | place: Panama | collected 2016-02-17
CGAGGTACTGTCGCTGACGCGCGAGCCGCTCGGGGAGTGCCAGATCGTCGGCATCGAGCCGACCGACGAGAGGCGCTCGCGCCAAGTCGAGCGCGCGATCCAGGGCCCGCGTCAGACCCTGCCGCCCGCTCCGCTCGATCCGCAGCCGGGGGTCTCGAATCGACGCGAGCACGTCGGGCGTCGCGTCGGTCGAGCCGTCGTCGATGACGATGATCTCGAGGTCGCCGAGCGTCTGCCCGAGCAGGGACTCGACGGCGGCGCCGACCCAGGGGGCTCCGTCGAAGACCGCCATCACCACCGAGACGGCCGGTTGGCTCACGCGTTGCGACGCGCCGTCAGCGCCAGGACGGAGCCGATGTGCCGGATCAGCGGAATCCGCCCGAGGACCCGCTCGACGCGGAAGCGAAGCTCCGGTGATGGGATCAGCCGGCGCGAATAGGGAATCCAGTAGCTCTCGAGGCGCACGCCGCCGAATCCGCCGTGACGGCAGAGCGCGAAGAGCTCGCCCCGCGTCAGGAAGTCGTGCGTGGCCCAGTTCCGCGCGTCGTTGCGGTATTCGCCGACCCGATAGGTGCGGTGGTACTTCCGGGCGAGCCGCCCCACGCGGCGCAGGTTGTGATGGGGCTCGACCAGATAGAGGCGTCCACCCGGGCGGACGACTCGGCCGAGCTCGGCGAAGACCTCCGGCCGCCGGTGGAAGTGATGGAGGCTCTGGATGATGAACGCCGAATCGATGGATCCGGACGGCACGCGGGCGCCGAGATCGAACGCCGTGCCGCCCACGACCTCGACATTGTCGAGCCGGGCGGCGGCGCACCGCTCGCGCGCGACCTTCTGCAGATCGGCCACCGGCTCGATCGCGATCACGGAGCGCGCCCGGCGCGCGATCAGCACCGTGAAATAGCCGCTCCCCGCGCCGAGCTCCAGCGCCCGGCCGTAGTCGTCGCCGTCGGCGCCGCGCTCCGGCGCGCCCCAGACGTCGGCGACCAGTGCGCGCGCAGGGTACTCGTGCTGGGCGTCGTCCTCGTAGCGGTGCAGCCGATCGTACTGCTCGGCGCGGTCCCCGGAAAACGCATGCTCGTTGTACCCGCTGTTGATCTGATCGAGCTTGGCGCGCGATTCTGGCGAGATCAGCGCCATCTTCAACCGGTGCGGCAGCACCAGGTACAAGAGATAGTTACGGCGCCCGATCTCGATCAGCGCCACGACGTCGGCCCCGGCGTGCCGCGCTTGCGCAATAACAGATTAAGATACGGTAAGCAGATCGACGGCGGCTGACCGACGGCGCGGGCAGCGGCGCACAGCACGGCGAAGAGGGGCAGAAGCGCACGCCGAGTCGACGAGCGCGCCGTGTCGTGGAAGAACCGCCAGCCGTAGCCCGCGTCCTCGGTCACGTCGGCGAGCCCACGCCAGCCGGACCACGGCAGGCACTCGGCGAGGGTCGCGTTGCGCCAGCCCGTCCCGTCCGCGACGAAGTCGGCGTACGGCACCGCGCGGAACCTTCTCCGGAACGTCCCGGCGTAGCGATACGCAAGCCGCGGCGGGAGCCACTGAACGAGCGGCAGGCCGACCGAGTGCGTCTCGAGCGGGAACCAGCGGTTGGGTGTGTCTAGGACCGCGATGTGACCGCCGGGCGCCAGCACGCGATAGTACTCGTCCACCAGCGCCCGGCGCTCGCGCGGCAGATGCTCCACGACGCCGATCGCCACCACCGCGTCGAACGCGCCGTCGGCGTACGGCAGGCGTCCGGTCTCTTCGTTCGTGAAGAGCGCGACGTCGCGGACCTTCGCGAGCCCCATCTCTTGCACCTTGGCCCGCGAGATCTCGACGAAGGCCGAGTCGGTGTCGAAGGCGTAGATCGTGTCGACGTCCGGCTGATCGCACAGGTACTCCGTGATGTGGCCGAACGAGCAGCCGACCTCCAGCACCCTGAGCTTGCCGAGCCCCTGTGCGCGCACGTAGCGAAAGAACGGGCCGAGGAAGTGCGCCCCGCGCGTGTTCTTGTACGACAGGTACGGCGGCGTGCGGGCCAGGCCCTTGCGCGCGATCAGCATCCGGATCACGCGCTCGCTGTAGTGCGTGGCGTATTCCCGGTCGCCGACTGCCAGGACCCTCGCGTCGCCGCGATCGGTGAGACGGTACGGGGCCTCGCTCACCCGCGCGCTCCCAGCTCTCTGAGCAACGCGATCTCGCGCTCGACGCACGCGGCCAGGTCGTAGCGCTCGATGACCGTCTTGCGGGCCGCGCGGCCCAGGGCGGCGGCGAGCGTCGGATCGGTCAAGACGCGGTGCAAGCACGCCGTCAGCTGGTCCGCCCGCCGCGGGTCGAAGAGAAGCCCCGTGACCTCGTCAGTGACGAGCGAGCGGTTCCCCGCGCAGTCGGAGGCGATGCAGGCCACGCCGGAGCTCATCGCCTCCAGCAGGACCTTAGGGTGCCCCTCGGTGAAGGACGCGAGCACGAACGCGTCCGCCGAGGCGTACAGCTCCGGCAGGCGGCGCTGGTCGACCACGCCGCGGAAGTCCGCACTGGCGCCCTCCGCTTCGGCCTGGCGGCGCAGCGATCCCTCGAGGGGACCGGCGCCGACGATCACGAGCCGCGGGCGCGGCTTCGGGAGGCGCGCCACCGCCGTGACCAGGGTCGTCAGATTCTTCTCGGGCGACAGCCGTCCGACGTAGAGAATGCGCCGCTCGCCGTCCGGGGCCGCCGTCGAGGCGCCCGGCGCGAACCGGTGGGTGTCGACGCCGTTCGGGATCAGCTCGACGCGGCGCGCGTGCGCCGCGGCGCGTGTCCGAAGGTCTTCGGTCGTGGCGATCACGGCGGCCGCGCGCGCCAGGCCCACGCTCTCGACGACGGCCTTCAGCAGACGCTTGGGCCCCGAGCGCGAGAGGCCGCTGTACCAGAATCCGTAGGTCGTCACGTAGGGCACGCCGAATCGCGCACTCGCGAGGACCGCGGGGATCACGCCGGTCACCTGGAACACGCGCAGCACGGCGCAGGTCCGGAACGACGCCGCGTGAGCCCAGGGCATCGTGACGGTGCGCCGAGCGCGGCTGACCGGGCGCGCGGGCGTGAGCATCTCGACGCCATCCAGGAGGGCGCGGTCGGCGGTGAACTCCTCGAGCGACTCGGCCAGGTAGCTGAAGTAGAGAACGCGGCCGAACGCGCGCACGTACGGCTGCAGGTAGCCGTCGACGAGTCGCGGGGCCTGGCCCGTCGACGCCAGCTCGCGAATCCCGCCGCCGAGCGAGGGCAGGAGGCCGACCGTCATCGTCATCCGTCGTCCCGGGCTGTCCTGCGATGCGCCTCGACGGTCTCTTCGTACAGGCGTCGCGTGGCGTCGACGCAGCGGTCCCACCGAAAGAGTCGATCGACCCGCTCGCGATTGGCGGACCCGAATTTCGCGCGCAGCGCCCGATCGCCGAGCAGCAGCGCCAGGCGCTCGACGAAGCTCTCGGGGCGCGCCGGGTCACAGACGAAGCCGCCCTCACCCTCCACCACCAGCTCCGGCAGCGAGCCGCGATCGGACACGACGACGGCAAGCCCGGCCGACATCGCCTCCGCGACCGTCAGCCCGAAGCCCTCGAGCGCCGATGGAAAGAGAAAGACGTCGGCCAGATTGAAGTGCGCAGCCTTGGCGGCTTCGGGTACATACCCCGTGAAGATCACGCTCTCGCGGAGCCCGAGCTGATCGGTCCGGTCCCGGAGCGGCTCGAGGAGGGGTCCGCCGCCGGCCACGACCAGGCGCGCGCCGGGATGGGCGGCGACGGCGGAACGCCAGATGTCGAGAAGCCCGAACAGGTTCTTGCGCGGCTTGAGACCACCGAAGAACAGCACGACGGGCCGGTCACGAAGGCCGTAGCGCTCCTCGAGCTCCGGCGGCCGCGCCGCGGGCGTGAAGACGGTGTCGACGCCGTAGTGAACGACGGCCACGTGCTCCGTGCGCGCGCCGAGCTCCTGGCGTAGCTGGCGCCGCGCGAACTCGCTGCCCACGACGACCCGATCCGACGCCTCGACGACGCGCTTTTCGATCAGCCGGTTGAGCGGGCTCGGGTCGAGATGATGGTGATGGGCGATCACCGGCACGCGCAGGCGGAGCCGACGCCGTGTCCAGAGGGCGGACGGCCCAATGTATCGGAGCGAGTGGACGCGGAGCAGGTCGAACCCGACCGCCTCGTGCACGCGCCGGATCGCCCCCGGCACCACGAGGGGCGCCACGTACCAGCGAAGCCCGCGGCCCAGCCGAAAGCGATGCACGTTCCAGTTCGGCACGTCCACCGGATGGGGCTTGCCCCGCGCGAGAATCAGCTCGATCTCGACCCCGGCCCGTCCCAGGCGCGTCAGCAGCTCGCGCTCGTACGTCTCTCCGCCGGAGGTCGTCTCGGGCGCCACGCCGCAGTGAGGAGAGCAGATGCGCATCAGCCGTCAGCGGGTGGCGACGATCAGATAGCCACCGACGTAGGATGCCAGCGCCGAGGACCGCGCACGCGCGGTCCGATCGATCAGCGCAAGCAGGTCGAGCAGCGGGAACATCACGTAGCCGGCGTGGCGCAGCCCGGCGGGCGCTCGCTGGATGAGGAACCGGAGCATGCCGGCCAGATGCGTGAAGAACCCTCCCTGTGGCGTAACCGAATCGGCTGTGAGCCCGCTCTCGGCCAGCAGGCGCCGCCACATGAGATCCGTGTATCGCGCATAGTCGTGGGGGTCGCCGTGAAGGTGCTCGAGGAATGGAGCGGTCGCGACGAGGCGTCCCCCTGGACGCAAGACGCGACGGCACTCGCGCAGTGCCGCCCCGGTATCGGGCACGTGCTCCAGCACCTCGGTGATCTTGATCGCGTCGAACGCGGCGTCCCGGAACGGGAGGGCCTGGACGTCGGCGCGCACGTCGGGACGCCCGGTGGGCGACACGTCCGCGACGACCCAGTGGGCGTCGGGCGGGGCGCTGAAGCGGCCTCGGCGACGACCGCCGCCGACGTCGAGAACCCGACCCACGAAGCGCGCCTTCACCGATTCGAGGTCCGCGTCGATGAGACGGCGACGGTACGAGGTCCCGAGATAGACCGCGAGGCGAGGCGTCACGCTGGTCTCCGGGCCGCAGCCGCATAGGCGTCGAGCAGCGCCGAAACGACTTTGTCTTCACCGAAGACGGCGGCCAGCCGTGCGCGCGCGGCCTGGCCCATCCGCTCCCGGCGGTCCCGGTCGCGCAGGAGGGCGGCGACCGCGCCGGCGAGCGCCGCGGCGTCGTTGGCGGGGACGAGAAGGCCGGTGACGTCGTGCTCCACGGCCTCGGATGTTCCACCCACGTCGGTGGCCACGACGGGCCGCCCGAAGTGCATGGCCTCGACGATAACCCGGCTCAGCGGCTCGGGCCACACCGACGGCGACACGACGACGTCGGCGGCGCCGTAAAGCGCGAGCACGACGGGGTGGGCCAGCTCGCCCAGGCGATGGACATCGTCGCGCACCGGGAGCTCGATCTCGCCCCGGCCCGCGAACGCGAATCGAGCGCCGGGCACGGCCTTCCGGATCAGGTCGAGCGCCTCCAGGAGCACCGGCGCGCCCTTGCCGGGCGAGAGCTTGCCCACGTAGAGGACGAGCGGCCCGTCGCCGATCCCGAGCTGCCGGCGGACGCGCGCGGCATCCGGCACCTTTTCCGTCTCGCCTCGAGGCGGCAGCGAGTGCACCACGTGCTGGCGCGCGGACGGGACGATCCGTTCGGGATGGATCGCGAGGATCCGCTGACTGACGCCGACGACGGCGTCGACGCGGCTCAGCGCTCGACGGCGGACGAGATGATCGAGCCAGGAGAGCCGGACCGAGAGCCAGAGCCAGGCGCGACGGCCCCTGCCCGCCCGAGCCTGATAGTTCTCGAGGTGAAACGGCACGCACTTGTCGACGTACTGGCGGGCGGAACAATCGAACGTCTTCCACGTCTCGAAGACCGGGCAATGACCGAGCGGGCAGATGAGCCCGACGTCACGGACCGTCGCCAGGACGGGACGTCCGAGCGCGCGCGCGGCGAGCCAGGATCCGACGAGCGCGCCCTTGCTCTGCGCGTGGATCACGCGGACGTCGTGGCGGTACGCGACCCAGGCGACGCAGAGCGCGAAGTAGACGTCCCACAGCGGATTGCGATGAACCAACCCCGGGACGCGCTTCTGGCCCTTCGAGAGCTTCAGGGGGAACGGCACGCGGACGACGTCGACACCCGCGGCGCTCTCGCGGCGCGCCGCCCCGTAGTTCGGCGTCACGATGACGACCGGCTGGCTCCGGTTCGCCAGCGCCCGCGCCCATTCCGCGTTGGTCCACTCCGCCCCTCCCGGCGCGAACGGCGGATAGTACTCGCTCGCGAAGAGCACCGGGCGAACGCGGCCCGTCACGTCTTCCTCGCCACGAGCTCGAGGTACGGCGCGACGCCCGACAGCCGGTAGTAGGCGCCGGTCAGGACGCGCGCGCGCCCCAGCGTCTCTCGCGGCCGGTCGTCGTCGTAGAACGTGAGCTCGGTCACGCCCGCCGCTGCGAACCCGCGCACGATCGCGCGACGGGTCAAGCGCCGGAGCGTCGCGAAATAGGCAACGGGGCGCCCGCGGAGGCGGAGGTAGGCGCGCGCGACCCGCCGCGGCATCAACGGCGCCCAGAACAGCTTGTAGTGCCCCTCGTAAAACGACCATGCGTTCGGGGTGTGCACGTAGATGGCGCCGCCGCGCCGGGTGACACGCACCATCTCGCGGATCGTGGCAGGCACCGAGTCGACGTGCTCGATTACCGAGAAGCAGTGGACGAGATCGAAGGCACCGTCGGCGAACGGCAGCGCCTCGGCCGCCGCCCGCGCAAAGCCGAGCCCGGCCGCGGGCCGGAGCGCGCAGATCGCGACGGCCTCGGCGCAGGCGTCCACGCCCGCCACTTGCACGCCGGCGGCCGCGGCCGCCGCATTGAAGCCGCCCGTACCGCAGCCGACGTTCAAGACGCGCCCCCGGAGCGCACCGGCGCCGATCAGCGTTTCGAGACGGGCCAGACGCGCGTGCTCCCGGATCTCCTCCTCGCCTCGCCGGCGGACAAGCGCGCTCCAGTCGGGGATGCCCAGGGTGTCGCGGTAATACGCGGTGTAGTACCGATCGGTCGACTCGCGAAGCTCTGGCGAATGACTCACGCGCTCGTCACCGCGGAGCGCGCAACCGAGAGCCCCGCTACGAGCTCATGGTAGCTTGACACGTTCTCGGCCGGTCGATAGGCTCGGCGCGAATGACTCGCCTGTTGCGTCGTGTCGCGCGAGCCCTTCTGGGTGTCGAGCGACCTCCGGTCTATTACCTTCCATGGCTGGTCCGGCCCGGGATCGACTGCGTGCTCATGTTGAGCAACCTCGAGGCTCGGTTCAGGTCGGGGCACAACGCCGGCCCGTTCGCCTTCCGCGTGACACAGTACGCCGCCGACGGTCGCCTGCTGGCCGAGCATCACACCCGCCTCGAGCGCGGCACCGACGTGGCCGAAGTGACGCTTGCCGCCTCCGACACCGGCTGGGGCTTCGTCACCATCGGCGACGATCCCGTCCAGTCGGACCTCTACGTGACGCTCTCGGACGGAGCCGCCTACGCCGCGACGCACGGCCGCCAGGAATTCGTCGAGCGGTATCCCGCCCGGAGCCGCGCCGTGCTGGCCGTCGTGGGCAGCCTGCTCGCGTGGCTCGCACGCACCGTGCCCGCGTTCGTCCGGTATCAGTACGCGTATGTGGGCGCGGAGAGCCGATCCGATCTGCTGCTGCTGAACCTGTCGAACGTCACCAATCGCATCCGCGTCGTGACCTTGCCCGCCGGCAGCCCAAGCGTCCTCGTCCGGATACCGCCGATGGGGTCGCACCTCCTGGACATCTCGCGCCTCGCGCAGCCCGCGGTCCAGGGAACGCGCGTCGTGCCGCTCCGGCTCGAGGGCAACGCCTGGTTCAATCTCTACGTGGTCGGCGCGTCCGAGCGTTCGACGCCGCGATCGCTCATGCATGTCAAGTAGCATCTCGGGGCTCTTGTCGGCGACGTTCGCCGAGCCTGGGTACGAGCATCTCGTCGAGCTCGTCCACCAGCGTGACGCCTCGGGCCGGCGTCGTCTCGAGGCCCTCGCGGTCGAGCTCTACGACGCCGACGGCCGCGAGCTCGCCGCGCGAGCGGTGGATCCGCGCGACGAGGTCCTCGACCTCGGTAAGCTGATCGGCGAGGTCCTTCAGCCGGGCGCGCGCGCGCTCGTCCTGTTCGACGCGCGGTACGACCCGGATGCGTTTCCGTACCGCCCGCATCACTACGCCTACCTGCACCGCATCACGTCCGGCGATCCGCCGCTCTACTACGCGGTCAACGCGACCTTGGGCGGGGTGCCCGATCGAATCGGCGCCGAGCGGCTCAACAATTTCGAGACCTACCTCTTCCGCACGCGGCCGTTCGCCGAGCGCTACTCGCTGCTGCTCGGCAGCGTGGCGCGCTTCGCCGACGTCGAGGCGCGTGTCACGTGCTACTACGCCAGCACCAGCACCACCAAGACGGTGACGCTCGCGCCCAAGCACCACGCCGAGGTCGTGCTGCCGCTCGAGCACGCGGGCGAGCCGCTCGCGCGCGTCGACCTGAAGTCGATGTTCCGCCTGGCGTCCTATGTGGTCGGACGCCGCGCGAGCACGGGCAGCCTCGTGCTGTTCGATCACCTCTTCACCTACTTCAAGTGAGTCAGAAATCGCACGACCCGCTCGCGCTGAGCTTGGGTGATGCCGACCGAGCACGGTAGCGAGAGCCCGCGCGCGTGCAGCCGGTCGGCGGCCTCGACGCGGTAGGCCTGACAGTCCCGGTACGGCGGTTGACGGTGGACCGGATAGAACAGGGGGCGACACTGGATACCGGCCGCGATCGCCTCGTCGATGACCCGGCGTGCGCTGCCCCAGACCGCCGGGTCGAGCTGGATCGAGTACATCCAGAAGTTCGACTGCGCCCAAGGCTGCTCGCCCAGGGGCTCGACGCCGGGGAGGCCACTGAGCGCGTCGGTGTAGGCGCGGGCGGTCGCGCGCTTGGACTCGACGAAGTGGTCGAGCTGCTCGAGCTGGGCGACGCCGAGAGCCGCCTGGATATTCGTCATCCGGTAGTTGAAGCCGATCTCGTCGTGAATCCACTCCTTGGCGTCGCTCCGCGCCTGGGTCGTGATCGAGCGGAGCCGGCACGCCGTCTGGTCGTCGTTGGTCACGACCATGCCGCCGCCGCCGGTCGTGATGATCTTGTTGCCGTTGAACGAGAGACAGCCCACCTGGCCGGCGACCCCGACGCGCTTGCCCTTGTAGCGGGCCCCCAGCGACTCGGTGGAGTCCTCGACGAGAGCGACCGGATAGCGCGACGTCAGGTCGAGCAGCGGGTCGAGATCCACCGGGTGGCCGTAGAGGTGGACGGGCAGGATCGCCTTGACCCGCCGTCCACTCGCACGATTCACCAGCGCCCCGCGCCGCAGCTCGCACTCGCGCGCGAGGAACTCGGCGGTCTTCGCCGGATCGAGGTTCCACGTCCTCGGGTCGGAGTCCATGAACACGGGCCGCGCTCCGCAGTAGTGGATCGCGTTCACGGTGGCCACGAAGGTCAAGCTCGGGACGAGCACTTCATCGTCCGGCCGGACGTCGAGGGCGACCAGCGCCGCGTGCAGCGCCGCCGTGCCCGTCACGACCGCGATCCCATGGCGCGCCTGCACGTACGCCGCCATCTCTCGCTCGAAACGGTCGACGAACGGGCCGACCGACGACACCCAGTTGGTGTCGAGACACTCTTTTACGTACTGCCATTCCTTGCCCGCCAGGTGCGGGACGGCGTTGGGAATGGAATCGCCCGCATCGCTCATGGCTGGGACCTGCCGGGTACGGGGTGGCGGCGATACCACGCGAAGGTCTGGCGCACGCCGCTCTCGAGATCGATCTTCGGCGCGAACCCGGTCAGCGTGCGGAGCCGGCTGATGTCGGGACAGCGCCGCGAGGGTGATCCCGCCGGGGCCGGCCGGCGCTCGATCGCGGGCGCGAATTCGGCGAGGCGGAGCACGAGGTCGACCAGGCGTTGGATGGGGACCTCCTCGGCGTCGTTGCCGATGTGAACGATCTGACCGGCGGCCTTTGGGGTCGCCATGAGTCGCGTCATCGCCTCGACGGCGTCGGTGACGTAGCAGAAGGCGCGGCGCTGCTCGAGACCGTAGACCTTGAAGGGATCTTCTCGGACCAGGGCGCGGACGCTGAGCTCGGGCACGACGTGGTCGAAGCCCATGCGGGGCCCATAGACGTTGTGGAACCGCCCCACGACGTAGGGGACGCGCCGGGCCCGGGCCCCGTGGATCACCGCGGCCTCGCCGAGGATCTTGCTGGCCGCGTAGGCGAATCGCGGGTTCTCGATGGCGCCGATCGACAGCGGCACGTCCTCGGGCGTCGGGATCGGCAGCGTGCCGCCCACGGCTCCGGCGTAGGCCTCGCTCGTCGAGGCGAAGAACACGGTGCCGGCCTCAGGCGTCAGCCAGTCGACCAGGTTCAGCACGGCGCGCGTGTTCACGTCGATCACGCGACTGGGATCGGACATCACGTTACGGACGCCGACGATGGCCGCCAGCATGTACACCTGATCCCAGGTTCCGGCGAGACCCGCCCACGCCTTCGGGTCAGTGAGGTCCGCCCGGAGTAGCTCGATGTCCGGACGCTCGAGCAGGACGGCCAGATCGTCGTCGACCCGGCCGCGCGACAGGTTGTCGACGAGCGTGATCGTCCGGGCTCCCTCGTCGGCGAGATGGCGCGCCAGGTGATAGCCGATGAATCCGGCGCCGCCCAGGATGAGGATGCGGCCGGCAGCCGTCACGCCTCAGCCCAGCCCGATCGACGCGTAACGGATCCCGTCGATGCGTCCTGTCGCGTCGATCGGGAGCACGCGCCAGCAGTCGTAGACCAGCGCCGGGCGCCGCATGCGCGGCAGCACCGCTGCGACGTCGAGCCGCGAGTAGCTCGGATGGTCGTTGACGATGAGCACGCCGTCCGTTCCCTCGAACGCTTCCTCGAGCGCGCAGGGCGCGACGCCGAGACCACGAATCACGTCCGGTCCCACGAGCGCGTCATGGCCCAGCAGCGTCAGCTTCTTCTCGCGAAGCACGTCGAGCATCGGCACGACCGCTGCTCCGCGCATGTCGTCGGTAGGCGGAAACCCCTTGTAGGCGAACCCCAGCAGCGCGACACGCGCGCCCTCCACCCGGCCGCGCGTTTCGCCCAGTAGCTCCACGAAGCGCTGGGCGACGTGGCCGGGCAGATGCTCGTTGAGTCGGCGGGCGTTGCCGATCAGCCACGGCTGGTGGCCGACGGCCGCGGCACTCGCCAGCAGGATGTAGGGATCCTTCGACAGGCATCCGCCCCCGACGAAGCCCGGGCGCGCCAGGTCGGGCCGCGGATAGTCGACGTTCGCGGCGCGAATCAGCTCCATCGGGTCGAGCGAGAGTCGCTCGGCCAGCAGCGCGACCTCGTTGCCGAACGAGTAGATCAGGTCGGTGTGGCAGTTGTTGATGAGCTTGACGGCTTCGGCCGCCTCCAGCGACGAGACCCGCACGGTTCGCGACGCCAGCCCGGAGAACAGCGACTCGGCCATCTCGCCGCTCGCCTCGTCCAGGCCGCCGATCACCTGAGGTAGCTCCTCGAGCTCGCGCAGCGCCTGGCCCTGGATCGTCCGCTCGGGACACATCGCCAGGCGCGCGCGTCCCCACGCCGCCAAGAGCTCGGGGAGGACCACCGCCCGGCTAGCGCCGACCGGCACGGTGCTGCGCACGACGACCAGCGTGTCCGGACCGACGGCGCGCGCGACCGCGTGCGCGGCGCTGCGCAGTCCCTCGAGATTCGGCCGCTGCGTCATAGGGTCGACCGGGGTCGACACGCACAGCACGACGGCGTCGAGCGGCGTGTCGGGCAGGACGCCGCTCACGTGGAGCCTCTCGTTCAAGTGCTCGCGCAGGCCTTCGGCGATGCCCGGCTCGAAGATGTGCGGCCGCCCCGCTGCGAGGGCTGTAACGACCTCCGGCACTCGATCGCAGCCGAACACCATGAAACCCTTCCGAGCCAGCGCCACCGCCAAGGTGATCCCGACGTAGCCGAGGCCGACGATGCCGACCCGCTTCATTCGAGCAGCCCCTCCGCGACGTCGCGGTTGGCCTTCTCGAGATCCGGATGGCGTCCGATGTCGAGCCAGTACTCGCGGATCGGGAACGCCACGACGGGCTGCTTGAGCTCCATCAGCTTCGTGATGACGTCCGGCATGTCGATCGCGCCCGCGAGCGGGACGGCCAGCTCGACCGCACGGGGCGACACGACGTAGATCCCCGCGTTGATCATGAAGTCGAATCGCGGCTTCTCGGTGACCGCGGCGAGGCGCTCGCCATCAACCTCGAGGATGCCGTAGGGCATGTCGACCGTGTACGGGACGGTGCCCACCGTCATGACGGCGTGATGGCGCTCGTGGAAGGCGAGCATCTCCCGGAAATCACACTTCGTCAGGATGTCGGCGTTCACGAGCAGGAACGGGCGCGTGAAGGAGCCTCGAAGCTCGATCAGGGCGCCGGCGGTGCCTCGCGGCTCGTCCTCGCGGCGGTAGGCGATGCTCACGCCGAAGCGGTCGCCGTTACCGAAGTGCTCCTCGATCATGTGATTCAGGTAGTGCACGGCCATGACGATCTCGCGGACGCCGGCGACCTTCAGTCGCTCGATCATGATCTCGAGCACGGGCTTGCCGCCGACCCTGAGCAGCGGCTTGGGCACCGTTTCCGTGAGCGGGCTGAGTCGGCTGCCCCTTCCCCCGGCCATGATTACCGCCGCGTTCGGCAGCGGCGGCGGCTCGAGCAAGCGGTCGAAGAACAGCACGTCGACGACGCGCCGGCCGTCGTCCACGACCGGCAGCTGACGGATCGAGCGACTTCGCATCAGCGCGAGCGCCGCCGACGCCGACATGCCGGTCGCCGCCACCAGCGGCGCCTTGTTCATCGCGCTGTCGATCGGCGCGTCGAGCGCCACGCCCCGCAGGATCGCCTTGCGAAGATCGCCGTCGGTCGTGATGCCGAGCAGCCGGCGCTCGGCGTCGATGACGAGCGCCACCCCCTTGCCCGTCTTGGTGATGCGCTCGAGCGCCTCGCGGACCGTCGCGCCCTCGCCGATGAACAGGTCTTCGTGGTTCATGCGACCTCGCGCTTTCGGGTGAGCGCCTGACCGAGCTCGACTGTCCCGAGCACGCGCACGATCCGCTCGGCCGCGTGCCCATCGCCGTACGGGTTCTTCATGCCGCGCAGACCCTCGCGAAACGCGGGCGCCAGCGCCGCCTCGATCCCGGCGAGGATCTCGTCGCGCTCCGGGCCGACGTCGATGACGTTGGCGGCGCGCAGCCGACCGGCCTGCCGGGCGCCGACGTTGACGACGGGAAGCGCGAACGACGGCGCCTCGATGAGGCCGCTCGATGAGTTGCCGACGATCGCGTCGGCCTCGCGCATCAGCGACAGGTACACGTCGTCGCCGAGGTTCTGCACCAGCCGAACGCGCGGATGGCGCCCGGCGAGCTCCTGCAGCCGGGCAATCACGGTGCGGCCGGCGGTGTCGGCATTCGGATAAGTCACGACGAAGGTCGCGTCGATCTTCTCGAGCGCGGCGACGAGCTCGTCGGTGTGCCGGCCGGTGTCCTGATACTCGAGGGTGGCCGGATGGTAGGTGACGATCAGCCAGCGGTCGCCGACGGCGAGGCCGAGGCGGCCGGCGAGGTCGGCCCGCGACAGACGCGGCGCCGTCCGGATACGATCGAGCCCCGGAGCGCCCACGTTGTGGATGCGCCACGGCTCCTCGCCCATCGCCGCGACCCGGCGGGCGTGGGGCTCCGCGGACACGAAGTGCAGATGCGCGCACTTCGTGATCGCGTGGCGGATCTGGTTGTCGATCGCCCCCTCCGTCACCTCGCCGCCGTGCAGGTGGGCGACGGGCAGGACGAAGGGAAGCGCGGCGGCCGCCGCGGACAGCATCTCGAAGCGATCGCCCAGCACGACGACCAGGTCGGGACGGTGCCTCGCGTACGCGCGCCCGAAGCCCGCGACGCCGCGGCCGATCGATGTCGCGATCGCGTCCGGCGCATCGGACGGCTCGAGCATCTCGATCCGCTCGGCGATCGGCCATCCCTCCGCCTCGATCAGCTCGACACTGCGGCCGAACACGTCGGAGAGATGCATGCCGCCGACGAACAGGAGCAGGCGCACGTCCGGCGCGCTTCGCAGCTCGCGCAAGACGGGAACGAGGTGTCCCCAGTCCGACCGGGCAACGGAGACCACTGCGATCGTCCGGGCCTCGGCGGCGCTCATTCGAGCGCAGTCCAGTCGATGACGTCGTCGGCCGCGAGATCTCGCCGCACGCGCCGGCCCAAGGCGCGCTCCAGGTCGGCCGGCGACACGCCGGTGCCGGGCCGCTTGATGGCGACCGCGTCTTTGACCAGGTGCTCGCCGGCCCGGATCGCGCGAGCCGCGACGAGGCTCTTGCGCGCCACGCGCCGCGTGTCCTGCTCCGAGGGCATCGGCCGCTTCTGGCCGTCACCGAGCGCGGCCTCGACGTTGCGGATCCCGCGGACCAGCGCGGCCATCTCGCCGGGCTCCAGCGAGGCGCGATGGTCGGGTCCGGGCAGCGATTTGTCGAGCGTCAGGTGCTTCTCGACGATCGCGGCGCCGCGTGCCACCGCGGCGAACGCGATCTCGAGACCGAGCGTGTGGTCCGAGAGGCCGACCGGACAGCCGAATCGATCGCGCAGCGCGTCCATCGCCCTCAGGTTCACATCGCCTACGGGCGCCGGATAAGCACTGAGGCAGTGCAGGAGCGCGACCGGCACGTCCGAGGTGACGCGAATCCCGGTGAGGGCCGCCGCGACTTCGTCGAGCGTGGACATGCCCGTCGACACGATGACCGGCCTGCCCTTGGTCGCGATGTGACGCAGCAGCGGAAGATTCGTGATCTCGCCCGATGGCACCTTGAAGAGGGGCACGCCGAGGGCGCCGAGGGTGTCCGCGCTCGCTTCGTCGAACGGCGTCGAGAAGAAGACGATGCGCCGAGCGGCGGCATGAGCCTGCAGGGATCTGAGCGTGTCGACCGAGAGCTCGAGACGCTCGAGCATCTGGCTCTGGCTCTCGCCGGCGCCCGTCGTCTCGACCTGATACGCCGCCTTCGGCGCGGTCCGGCTCGTGAGCGCCGAGGTGCGAAAGGTCTGGAACTTCACGGCGTCGGCGCCCGCGTCGGCCGCCGCGTCGATCAATGCCTTCGCCATCGCGGGATCCCCGTTGTGGTTCACGCCCGCCTCGGCGATCACGAACACCGGCTGACCGGGCGCGATCGTTCGGCCGGCGACGGTGAACGGACCAGCCGGCGCGGTCATCGCGCGCCGCCTGCCGCGAGCTCGGTGACGAGCGCCTCGAGCCGCTCGCCGAGGGCGCCGTCGACCGGGTGCACGTAGCTCGCGGCGAAGGCGCGCCCGCGCTCGGCGAGCTTGGCGCGCGCCGCGGGATCGTCGAGGAGCCGCCGCAGGGTTCGCGCGAGCGCCTCGACGTCGCCGGC
>Ga0126376_10000869_pt1 | contig 15565 bp, 14 predicted proteins | sample PanSoiMetPlot_15_FD_92760 | JGI IMG/M metagenome (GOLD analysis project Ga0126376, IMG submission 92760) | Tropical forest soil microbial communities from Panama - MetaG Plot_15 | ecosystem: Environmental > Terrestrial > Soil > Tropical forest > Bulk soil | place: Panama | collected 2016-02-17
CGTGGGCCCCGGCGATGCGCTTTGGCCGCGATGCAAGCCGCCTGGAATCCTGCAAGGAAACAACCCATAAGTCTGAGTCTTGCTGATGTTGAGTTGATCCCAGCGCGTATACGAGGCGACCATCTTTCAACCAATGCAGAGCAGGACTCAACGCCGGTTCAGAAAATAGGGTCTCGGCATTTGCCTTTTGCCATTCATTGATTTCGACCGAGCTGGTGCGCGCGTTGAAGGCCCACTTTGTCCTGATGTAGGCGATTCGCTTGCCGTCTGGAGACCAGGTGGGAGCGCCTACTTCTGAGCCGTCACCTTTATCTCCTGCAACCTTGACCGGCTCTGTACCATTCGAACGCATTACCCACATTTCTCGACCAAACAGGCCCCAGTACGCGAGGTCGCCCCGGCGGAACGCTATGTGAGCTCCGTCAGGCGAGACGGATCCCCCGGTGGCATTATCAACGAGGAAGCGCGGAGTGCCTCCAAACACCGACAGCTCCCATAAGCTGGCTGTCCCGTTTTGGCTCTCGCGAGCGACGAGCAAATGTGATCCATCGGGAAACCAGTCATGTATGCGCACCGAATAATCGGGCGGCAATGGCACGGCATGGACCTCACCGGTTCGAATCACCTTGAGGAAGATGCCTGTGTTGTCGCTGTACGCGAGATACTTTCCGTCAGGAGAAATTGCAGCACTATTGACGCTGTTTTCCAATGAGTTCGCGGTCAGTTGGCGTTCAATGATCTCTAGGCGCGGGGTGGGATGCAGCCACAATTCCCAGAGTAGGACAGCGAGCGTGAGGCTGGAGAGCAAACCGGCAGCGATCCATGGACGCAGGAGGAATCGCCTGCTTCGCGGCGCGGCAGCAAGTGGCATTCCGTTGGCAATGGCGCCATTCACCGGCGCAATAAAACGGTAGCCGCGACGCGCCAGCGTTTCCACAAAACGGGGGTTCTCGGCGGAGTCCTGCAGCGCGTCGCGCAATCTCTTTACGGCAGCGTTCAGGCCGTGGTCGAAGTCTACGAGTGTATCCGCCGCCCAGAGCCTCGCGTGTAATTCCTCCCGCGTAACGATCTCTCCGGGATGTTCCAGTAACATCGCCAGAACCTGAAAAGGCTGTTGCTGCAACTTCAGCTTCGAGCCATTGCGGCGAAGCTCGCCCGCGCGCAGATCCGCCTCAAAGACGCCAAAGCGCACGACCACAGGCCCGGAACTTGCTGGCGCTGCCATGTGATTTCAGATGGCCAAGCAGTGTAGCACCCATTCGCTTTCATGCAAGTTTGCGCGGGTGCTCCGTCCTCTGCGCGATCCATGTCAATCGTGGGTCTTTCGAAGGCGCTCTTGGGAGACTAAGTGTCAGTGCTCAGCCCTGGGAGCGGCCGTCTGACCACTGGCCGACTGGAACCAGCGATCCCATTATGGTTCGGCTTTAGCCGCTGAGGTAAAGTTAGAAACGTTCGGCAATTCCTCGCTGACCCAGCGGCTGCCGCCACCGGTACTTTCTAACAACCTGAGCCAGCGGCTACCGCCGCCAGTACTGATCGACAGGTTACTTGCCGCGCAGCTTCGCGACCGGTCCGTCCACGCCGTTCGGCAACTGCTCGTTGGCGAGCTGGTCGTCGTCTTTCACCGCCTTCTTCAATCGCGCGAGCTCCGCTTTCAGGTCCGCGGTCAGCTTCTCCTGGCCACGCTGTCCGTACAGGTTGTTGAGTTCGTAGGGATCGTTGACGAGATCGAACAGCTCCCACTGATCTTTCTTCCAGAAATAAATCAGCTTGTGTGTGCGCGTGCGTACGCCGTAATGCGCACGAGTGTTGTGATCGCCGGGATCGTGGTAATAGCGGTAATACATTGACGTGCGCCAGTCGGCCGGCACTCGGCCGCGCAGGACCGGCACGAGGCTTCGACCCTGCATCTCTGCAGGAACGGGCAATTGCGCGGCGTCCAGAAATGTCGGGGCGAAGTCGACGTTGAGCGCCATGGCATCGATCCGGCTTCCCGCTTTGATCGACTCCGGCCAGCGAATGAGAAACGGCATCCGCAGCGATTCCTCGTACATGAACCGCTTGTCGAACAGGCCGTGATCGCCGAGGAAAAAGCCCTGATCGCTGGTGTAGATGACGATTGTGTTCTTCGTCAGCCCACTGCGATCGAGGAAGTCGAGAACCTTGCCGACGCTGTCGTCGACCGACTGCACCGTCGCGAGATAATCCTGCATGTACCGCTGGTACTTCCAGCGAACCAGCGCCTCGCCCGTCAGTGTCACTGTCTTGCCGTCGACTTCGGTTGTGACCGAATCGGGCTTGACCGCCAGCCACTCCGCGTGCGCGGCCACGTCGAGATCCCCTGGTGGCACGAGCTTCAGATCGCGGCGCGTCAGGTCCTTCGCGACGCGCTGCTGGTTTTCGTGAAGCGCGTCCGTGCGCGTGTTGTAGGTGTCCCAGAACGTCTCCGGCTCCGGTATCCACTCGCCGGCGAACCTGGCGCCGTGCGCGGCATCTGGCTCCCACGGGCGGTGCGGCGCTTTGTGGTGCAGCATCAGGAAAAAGGGCCTGCCCTTCGGACTGTTCCTGATGAAGTCGAGGCCCAGCTCAGTGATGACGTCGGTGACGTAGCGTCCGGTGTACGTCTTCTCGCCGGTGGCCGTGTAGAACACCGGGTCCATGTAGACGCCCTGCCCGGGCAGTATCTCCCACCGATCGAAGCCGGCCGGATCGCTGCCCAGGTGCCACTTGCCGATCATCGCTGTGTAATAGCCGCCGGCCTGGAGCAGACGCGCGACCGTCATGCGGGAGCTGTCGAAGCGGTTGAAAACCGTCACGCCGTTGATGTGCGAGTACTGGCCGGTGAGGATGGTGGCGCGGCTCGGCGTGCAGATAGAGTTCGTCACAAACACGTTCGTAAGCACTGCGCCTTCGCGCGCGAGGCGGTCGATGTTCGGCGTGTGGTTCACATGCGACCCGTACGCCCCGATCGCGTGCGCGGCATGGTCGTCCGACATGATGTAGACGATGTTCGGGCGGTTGGCGGCGGATGAGCCGACGGCCGCGGCGAGGATGAATATCAGCAGAAATTCACGCATGGGATTAGAATTCGGCGGGTGGTTGAGTTCTCGGTTTGGATAATACTCAGTCGTGCCTAAGATTCCAAGTATGGGAAGCAAGGCAGCTACAGTCACGGTACTCTGGACAGCATGGCCTCCAACTAGCAGCGCGGGAATGAAGCGATTACTTTGATTTAGCATTCGGCAATGTCCTTCGCCGTTCCCACAATCACTGCGCAGGAGGTTCTGCAGGCGTTTCATCGTGACGCGCCGAATCTCTTCCGTGGCGCGGCGTTCGTCACCGTGGGGCTGGTTGCGATCGCATTCTCCGCTCTGCGCGCAAGACGCGATCCTCTGTTCATTTACTTCGGTGTCTTCGCGGTCCTCTATGGCCTGAGGCTCTGGGTTCAGGCTCGACTGCTTGGGTTGGTTGTTCCCAGTCCCATCTTTTATCCGCGTTTGCGGGTTGCGATTTCCTACCTTGTTCCAATTCCGTTCGTGCTCTACTTCCGGGCCGCAGGATTTTTACTAAGCCGCGCCAGCGCCGCAGCTGCCTATGCTCTGGCTGTCGTGGACGGCGCATTGACGGTGGCTACTTTCGCCGCCGGTCCCGTGCGCTCATATGACCGCATTAACACCATCGCCGTGGTCGTGGCCTTATCAATTTTGATCGGAGATTTTGTCCGTCAAGCACGGCGCGATGAAGACTTTGTTGTGATCCGGCGCGGACTTCTGACCTTCGCTGTGTTCGCATTATGGGACAACCTCGCCGGCCTCTACTTGTCCTATTTCTCGACCTGGAGAATCGAACCTCTCGGCTTTGCCGTCTTCCTTTCCTCCCTCGGATATGTCGCTGCACGACGAACTCTGCAGCGCGAGCAGCAGCTTAGCGAGATTCAGAAAGAACTGGATGTAGCCAGGCGCATCCAGCTTTCCATTTTGCCCACGCACTTCCCACCATCACCGCACTTTCAGGTGGCCGTGCGCTATGTCCCAATGACTTCCGTAGCGGGGGACTTTTACGACTATGTCGTGGTTGAAGACAGCCGCGTCGGACTGTTGATCGCCGACGTCTCCGGACATGGAGTTCCCGCCGCGCTGATCGCATCGATGGTCAAGCTGGCGGCAGCATCGCAGCGGGAGATCGCCTCCGATCCCTCACAATTCTTGCTCGGCATGAATGCGGTACTCTGCGGCAATACGCAGAGCCAGTTCGTAACCGCAGCCTACGTCTACCTGGACTCGAACTCACGAGAACTGCGCTACTCCGCCGCCGGACATCCTCCAATGCTTCTGCTGCGAGACGGCGCCGTCGTTGAAGTGGAGGAAAATGGTCTGATGCTCGCCGTATTCGACTTCGCAACATACTCCAACGCGAGGCTTCGTCTCGAAGAAGGTGACCGGGTCCTGCTGTATACCGACGGAATTGTGGAAGCCGTCAACGCAGCCGGAGAATTCTTTGGCCGCGAAGCTTTGAGCGAGGGGCTGAGGAAGGCTGCCGGACACTCTCCCGCGGAAGCTGCCGACTTCATTCTTTCGTTAGTGCAGAAATGGTCCGCCATCCAGGAAGACGACCTCACGCTGATCGTGTGCGATTTCACGAAAGCTGCCGAGGCATGAGCGTGAGACGGCGGTCCCGATCGCGCACCCTTTGAAAACTCAAGGGTGCGGCATCCGTGCTTTGCCTTTGTCAGCCACGAACGCAGTAATCACTAAAGACAAAATTCCCGAAACAGAATAACAGAATTGGAGGAGTCCGCGAGAAAAAGAAACCAAGCCAGGGCCGATCAACGTTCATCGTATCCCACCGTCCCACCCCAACGACCGCAACACCGGCGCTCGTCGGTGACCCCGGTCGCGAACAGCGCGCGAGGATGGCGCACCCTTTGTCTGGGAGTCTGAAGCTAAAACCCGAAACGGGAAAAACATCGGGTCACCAACCCGGTGACTAGCTGTTAAGTATTCAGTTCCCAAACTGTCGCCACTCTGTCATCCTGAGCTCGATTCAATATCGTCCCAGTAGAGCGCTTCCGGTCCCCTCTAATGTTTTGATTGGGACGGTTGCCTTGTGTGGCTCGTCTAGCCTTGTTAGGGTGAGCGTAAGTACTGAGTCGCTCGTACCCTTCTTAATTACTGGCGAAGAAAGCTGTGACGAACAAAACATTAGAACAATGCTCGTCGGCAGACGAGGCAGATATTCAAGCTCTTATCGCGCGATGGGCTAGAGCTGTTCGCGAGCAGAATCGGGTCGGTATTCGTGCTGACCATGATTCCGAGATACTGATGTTCGACGTACCGCCTCCATTTTTGTCGCGCGGGCTCGATGCCTACATGGCGACGTGGGAAACGTTTCTGTCGTGGGCAGAGAAGCCAGTCGCTTTTGACTTTCACGACGTGGAAGTAACTGCGGGGAGAGATGTGGCCTTCGCTACCGCGATAGGACATTGCGTGGGCGTCGACCAGAACGGCAAACGGGAAGTTTTGGAATTTCGGCTAACGATGGGTCTGCGAAAAATCGACGGTTCGTGGCGAGTTATGCACGAGCACCACTCTTTACCCGCAGAGTAGATGGAGGAGTGGTGCACCCTGTCGTTTTTTCTGCGTGGAATGTCCTAAGAGTGCTCCACCCAGCCGCCTACATCGCATGTGGCAACAGCACGAAGCTCTGCACCGCAATCGCGGCTGCTTGGCGGCTGCGGGATCGATCGAGCCTGAAGATCAGGCGCATCTGGTTGAACTCCCGGCAATGCGCAGGCTGGGGCACTGCGAACGTTACATTCTCCGGATGGGAACTGCTTGCGCTTTCAATCACCGTAGGTGGAGTCAACGCTTGGATGCCGAGTGATTGCCTAGGATGGTCCCATGTGGCGGTATCGACAAGGACGAGCTCGACCGAAATCGTTCCGGGAAACGTATCTGCATCCTGCATGTCTATCTGAACTTCTCCGAGCCTGGCGGTTTCGATCGGTTGATACAGGTTCTGGACCGCTTCCATCAGAAGTGGCTTGTAGTTCGACGAACGCACGCCAATTGCGGCCGGGTCGCCTTCAGCCGTTATCGAGTCCAGGGGCGGGCGAACAAATGGGTACTGGAAGAACCAATACGAGCCCGTAAAGGGAATCGTCATAGTTCGCATCAGGCTCGGCTCGTGAGTGCGGAAGTCGAGTCGCGACAGAGTTGTTGCTTCCTCCCGTTTCGTTTGCCTGGGCGTGAGGATCACGCCGATATAGCCGTGGCTGCGAATAGGTGTTTGTTCGATTCGGACGGAGAAATCATGGGCAATGTGCGGAGAAGGAGGCCGGAAGAGTAGCTCCCATATTGCGGCGTCCAGTGGGTTCGCAGGTTGACCTAAGGAGCCCAGTAGCGGAAGCAGGCAGATGACAATTACTAGCGTTGCCATGATGGCGTTCGGAAGGAGGTAGGTTCGTGGAGGAGCGGGTGGCACTTGATGGCCGGAGTCGCTCTGCAGGTCGCGCAAGCGTACAGCTAGAAGGGCAGCGCCGACTATAAAGAAAAGCAATCCGATCTCGTAGTCGTGGATGAAATTGGCCAGAGTTGCGGCTTGCAGGAAGGTTGCAGCTAGGATCGCGCCGGTGAGTTGCCTGATGAATGCGCGGGTCTGCGTTACTGGAAAAGTAGGACGTCCCACAGACATGGGCTGGGCAAACCACGCAGTCGCATCGGAGCTTTCGCGGTCGGGAATTCTTAGCAGCGCATATCCCGCCAACACCATTCCCGCTGCCAAAATCCCGCTCATTGGAGAGCGTTCGGAAAGCAGCAGTATGAGGGGAGCCATCCAGATGGCTACGGCTGCTCTGCGGAGACTGTCGCGACGCACCTCTGGATCTGCGAAACGTGACGGCGGACCGTAGCCGGCAACAGCTCCTGAGAGCGCGGCTACGAGGACGATCACGAGATACTCGACCGCGATCAAGATCGATGGGACAAACCTGAGCAGATGGAGATAACGCAGTGGACAGGCGATGAAGGCAGAGATCGACGCCGCCAGCAACGCGTACACGAGCGACCGACGTAAGTGCAGAGATCTGTCGCGCAGGAGCGGGTCGAGGTGAGCCATGGGGGACGGGCTCTCTAAAACAAAATGATAAGCCGAAGTACACCACAGGTGCGTTCGGGACAACGTAATGGACACCTTTGGATTGCGTTCGGTTCCGCGCCAAGAGAACGTCACAACAGGCAGTAAGACTAACTGGCTAGCTAAAGCCAGGAGGGATAGCCTGAACTGGGCGATTCTATTTTGTCCAGGCGAATGCCAATGGCAGTCTAGGTAGTCCCGACGATCACCTCTTCGAACGGTTCTCAGACTAAGGTAACTTTGCCGCGTGTTCCTCGGGCCGCCATACTCTTGCGGAGAAATTTTATTGAAATAGAAATTCCCTTTAGGGATAGAATCCGCGGCCGAGGAGAGCAACCAGAATGTCCCCAAACGATGCCATCGTCCACGAGAATGTTCCGCCGGAGGTAGTGAAGCAAGGCACTTTAGAGCTTCGTCAGGACTTGCTCGGCAGAGATTACAAAGGGAAAAGCAGCAAAGGTATCGCAAAGAAAACATCAGGATTGATAAAGAAGCTGCAGCCTACGCTTGCCAAGTTTCTTGAGCCTAACGAGCGGGTGCTCTACATCGCCCGAGTGCAGCGACATGTTTCAGGCGTCACCCAGTACACGATGGGCTGGTATGTCTATTACGCTTCAGCCACGGTAATCGTGCTCACCAACCGTCGGCTCCTGCATTTGCGAGTTACAAACAACAACCAATGGGACGAGGGCATTCGCGTCTGCGCATGGTCTGAGATTGAGTCCGCAAAGGTGGGAGGCTGGCCGAACCGCGCGTTGAAACTGAAGTTCAAGAACGGGACAAATTACCGCTATTGGCGCATCTCGCGTGCCGACGCGCTAAATATCCAAAAGATTTTGCCTCTGGTGCAAAAGGCGCATGAAGGTGCGCCCCATAAGGGGCAGTCCCTTGTTTCGTTGTGTCCCGATTGCAAGCAAGAACTCATGCCTGCAACATTGTCGTGCGTAGGCTGCGGTCTCTCCTTCAAGATCAAGAAGACGATGTACTGGCTCTCTCTGGTGCCTTCTGCAGCTTATATCTACACGCGCAGATGGTTCCTGGCCTTTGCGGATCTGATTGGCCAGAGTTATGGATACATTCTCCTCGCCATCGCTATCTATACGTTTCTTAGTGCGGCGCTGGGCTGGAAGGATGTGAACGGTAGGCCAGTCTCGATGAGTGACGGCATCGGTCTGTTAGTGGCGGGACTGCTTATTTTTGTTCTAGCCATAGTCATCACCATCCATCACAACACTTACTTCATCGACGACTTTATTCCCGCGGGCAAAACGGCGCAGCCGGCTGAATCAGTCAAATATGCGGCGGGTGGAACAATTGGCTGAGAGCCGGGTGCAAGCGTGGGCCCACCGCAGTGCAGGCGAAATGTACAGACCAGACGTATCGAGGAGGAAGGCATTTGAAAGTCTATCTGGCAATCGGCTTCGTGCTGTTGGTGGCCGGCTTCTATTTGCTGCAGTCGCGACTTCAGAGAGCGAACGCTTCGGTTCCTCCTAAGACTGTTGCGTTTCTGGAAACCTCACCTAGCCAGGATGCATGGTATGACGTGCGCTTTGCTACAACCGTGGAGCCGCGTGCTACAGAAACGCGAATCTTACATCTTCGTAATCGCTACGAGGATCCGCCGGTCGGCCTCGATGTGTCAGTGCAGGGCTCATTCCGAATGGCTCTAAAGCTTGACGACGGCTCGGCAAGAGTCGATTTCTGACGCCCTGCGCGGCCTGAAGGTAACCTTCGTCCGAAGCGGGACGGAAAGTGATCAGTTGTTGAAAATACTGGATCGCCTGTACGGTACTAAACTCGCGCCCAAGGCGATGGTCCAGTCGTTCCCGCTGGATGCGATTCCACTGCAGGGAGAAGAGACTGGCTTTGCCAAAGTGAAACTCTTCGGAAACTCTAACGGTAACGAGAACGAATATTTCGAGGTCTACCTCAATGTGAACTTCAATGAGGGCTGGGCGGAGTTGGCGGAGAAGGACCCTGATTACCGATTGCCTCTGGTTAAATCGTTGGCTGCGAAGTAATCAGCATGATTAGTCGTCGCTAGAAGCCAGACTCTAATTTTTTGCATTCCTACCCACCACTCGGTCGTGGTGGGCTACGAGCGGGCGCCCCGCCGGTTGGCGGGACTCTCATCAATGCTCTCCCAAAATGCGTTCCCGTTACATAACCAATCGCTGCGCCATCAGGATGTCTGAGGGAGTGCTCGTGGCAGCATGGCGGGATCGGCTAACTCCGGTTGTCTGGGCGTAGGCTCCGAGCACGGGTGGCGCCTCCGGCGCTAGGGTTCCAGCGTGCAGATCGAGTAGTGCTGGAAGACCGATGAAGTAGTTGGACGGCCGCGATACTTGCGATACAGCTCGCCGGTTGTGAAGTTCTCGACAACATGCAGACCCAGCTCGCGAGCGAGGCCTTGAATATCGTCGATGCCGGACAGCCAGGGCGCTTGGATCGCTTCGAAGCTCTCGACGAGATTCGTGATGTCCGCATCGCCTGTGGTCTTCGTGATGACCGACTCGGTGAAGTAATCGAAGGAGAGCCGGAATCGTTTTACGTGTTGTTTCAGCTGCAGGATCGTCTGCTTGTCTTTGGCGAGCGGCATGTACATGACGTTGCCTTCCCAGATGAGATACGTCGGAGCGTCGAAGTCGAAGCCGTTCGACTGCAGCATGTCGATCAAATCATCGGTGACGTAGTTGCCGGGAATGAGTGTCACGCCGGCGTCGATGCCTGCATCCGCGTAGCAGCGCTGCTTCAGTTCCATCGTTGCCGGATCGTCGATCTCGAAGTACCGCACGTTGGGTGACTGCTTGCGTACTGCACGGGTATCGAGGCCGGCGCCGAGGATTACGACTTGGCGAATTCCGGCTCTGATCTGCGCGTCCAGCATGTCGTCGAAGTAACGGGTGCGCGTCTTCACCATGTCCTTGACTGCGGGAAAGCGCGAGCAGACGCGCTCGGCGGCCTGGCGGCTCGCGTCGCTGAGGAAGAGCCCGACCACCGGATCCCGATAGATGGGGATGAGCTCCCGATTTTCTTCCGCCCGGTATTCAGCGACGACAAATGCGGTGCCGCTGACATCCTTAATCGTGGACAAGAGTGCCTCGGATGGAACCATGCAAATCGACGATAGGATGCGCGTTGTCGTTGCCAATCTTCACAAAGGACGGAGAAAGCCGGGGACAAAGAGACGTGGGACAAATCACCCGCCCACCACCGTTCGCGGAGTCTGCTCGAAACAATTCGCTGTTAAATTCGCTGTTCTATTGTCAAAGGGCACATTCCCATGCACGACCGTCGTTCGTATCCAGTGTTGCCTCGCTTGATTGAGACGAGCCTGCACTTGCTCAGCTTTGACGGTGCCGAAATTCACTTCTCGCCCAAATTCTCGCGCATGAACTGAAGCGCGCGACGGACGATTTGGCGGGAACGGTCATTGTCGTCGTATAGGTCGAAGCCGTGTTGTCCTTCGGGATAATTGATTAGTTCGATGGCGAGATTCTTCGCTAGGGACTCAGAGACGAACTTGTCGATCCCTTCGTTCAAGTGCGGGCGGTCTTTGCCGGCGCGGGCGATCAGTGTGGGCGGGAGTTTGTCGGGATCGCGGCGGAGACGGACGATTGAGTTGTAGTCGCTCTCGGCAGCTTCTTTAGGTACATCGGGGAGGCGGCCTACGTCGACGACTCCGTAGAAGTTCACCAGGCACTTGATCTGCGGCAGGTCGCCGCACATTCCCACATTGAGAAGCATGCCTCCGGCGGAAAATGCCCAGAGGCAGACGCGGGATCCATCAGCGCTGTATTTGCCGGCGTTGTCTTTCAGGAACGCAAGCAGGGCGCGGATGTCTTGTGAGCCTTCGACGGTTTGTCCGCGGCGGTAGCGTTTGTCGGGGATTACGCCGATCACGCCGCTGGCGGCGATGACTTGCCCAAGTTCTTTGTAGAAACCCCAGTGCTTGGCTCTGTCGGCGCCGCTGAGCGCGATCACTAGTGGGCGTTTGTCGGATGGCTTGGCGTCTGCCGGGATGTAGATGTCGGTCTTCTGCGCTTCGGGTCCCTGCCGGTGCAGACGACGTCAGCGACGAGCTTCGAGTTTTTCTGTCCCGGAATGTGAAGCACGTGATGGGAATTCACGACGTCGGGCTGTGCCGGCGTCGGCGTCGGATTGGTTTGTTTTGCAGCGGCCAGCGCTACGACCAGCAGGACCGACAAGAGTCGAATCATTCATGCCTCCAAAAGCCATCTGACGAGGTTGGTTGCAATGTGTGAGCGCGATTTAGATATGTGCCGCGATATTGTGCACGAGAGTATTCATTTTCCTGCCTCATGCTAGTGTTTGAATCGCATGCCGTCCCATCTTTTCACCGATCATTCTTTGGCTTGCCGGCTGGAGCGGGCAGAAGCAGTTGCCAACGCGCGCTTTGTTGAGGCTCGCGCGTCGTTGGTTCCCGATTCTGGAGCAGAGTGGGTCGAGATCGCTGGAGCTTACGCGATGTTCGACGGTCCGCATTCGCCTTGCACTCAGACGTTCGGGCTTGGACTTTTCCAAATGCCTACTTCTGGAGACATGGGCGAGCTGGAATCGTTCTTCCAGCAACGAGCTGCTCCTGTATTTCATGAGGTGTGTCCGTTGGCAGACAAGGCGCTGCTTCCTTTGCTTGACGCGCGAGGCTACAAGCCAGTGGAATTGAGCAATGTAATGTTCATGGAATTGCGGAATCGCGATTCGGGTGTGCCAGTCCGGAATGAAAATTTGCATGTGAGGATTGCGGGCATTGATGAGCGCGAGTTGTGGGCGCGTACGGCCGCTGAAGGTTGGCGCGAGCTTGGAGAATTCGCGGAGTTGATCCTCGACTTAATGAGAGTGAATGCCTATCGGCGGGATAGTGATTGTTTTCTCGTGGAACTCGAAGGAAAGCCGATCGCCACAGGAGGCCTGGCTATCCACGATGGCATAGCGTTATTTGCAGGAGCCAGCACCGTTCCGGAATGGCGACGGAGAGGAGCACAGCAGCTCTTGTTTGAAAGCCGCTGCCAGTACGCGCTCGAGGCTGCATGTGATCTCGCGATGGTGTGTGCCGAGCCCGGCAGCTCGTCGCAACGCAACGCCGAACGCCATGGATTTCGCGTGGCTTATACGCGAACGAAGTGGGAGTTGCGTGACAAGAACGTGGACTCTTCAAGTCGGGCCGCCTATTAGAGTTCACGCAGTTTCGTAGCTCTTGGCAAAGATCCTCGTGAAAATGCCAGGATGCAGCAATCAAGTCCGATGCCTCTCGGGAGGTTCTTCGGCCAACATCGGGCCTCAGAATGACAACTTTTTAGTCGAGCAAAAACTCTCTACACCGCCTTGTTTACCGGCTCGCGTAGTCCCATGGCGACGTCGATCAAATCCTGACCGACGGTGCGTGTGCGGGAGAGCGCTTCCTTTAATGGGATTGTGACGATGTCGGTTCCTCGCAGAGCGACCATCTTGCCGAAATCGTTCCGGTGGACCGCGTCGATGGCGCCGATTCCGTAGCGCGTGGCTAGCATGCGATCGAACGCTGTGGGCGAGCCGCCGCGCTGGATGTGTCCGAGAACGACTGCGCGGGTCTCGAAGCCGGTACGCTTCTCGAGTTCCTGGGCGAGGATGGTGCCGATGCCGCCCAGGCGAACGTGTCCGAACTCATCCTTTTTTCCCTTTTCGGCAACGATCTGCTCGTCGATGCCTGCTGCGAGGCGGGCGCCTTCTGCGACTACGACGACGCTGAAGTAGCGTCCGCGCGCGTGGCGTTGCGCGATGGTTTCAGCAACTTCGTTGAGGTCGAATGGACGTTCGGGAATGAGGATCACATCGGCGCCGCCGGCGATGCCGCTGTAGACGGCGATCCAGCCGGAGTCGCGTCCCATGACTTCAACGACGATTACGCGATTGTGCGCTTCGGCGGTGGTGTGCACGCGATCGATCGCTTCAGTGGCGATGTTTACGGCGGTGTCGAATCCGAAACAGAAGTCGGTGCCGCTGAGATCGTTGTCGATTGTTTTGGGAACTCCGACGACTTTGAATCCCATCTCGTGCAGCTTGTAGGTCACGGACTGGGTATCGTCACCGCCGAGTGCGATCAATGAGTCGATGTTGTGGCGCTTCAGTGTGTCGAGGCATCGCTGCATGCCTCCTTCTTTCTTGGCGGGATTCGTGCGCGAAGTGCGCAGGATCGTCCCGCCGCGCGGCAGGATGCCGGCGATGGTATCGAGCGTGAGCTTTATCGTGCGATCCTCCATCACGCCGCGCCAGCCTTCGAGGAATCCAATGAATTCATCTTTGTGGTGAAAGATGCCTTTGCGAACAACGGCGCGAATGACTGCGTTGAGACCGGGGCAATCGCCCCCACCAGTGAGGACGCCAATTCTCATTTAGTTTCTCCGCAAGCAGGTCCAGCACGTGGACCGAGATCGATGGATGGAAGACGTAGTTATTTAGTCAAATGATTGTGAGAATTTAAGTTTTGTCACGCACAGTTTTGCCATTCTTATCAACTGAACGGGTGATTCGATCTTGAGTATTTTCGAATTCGAAAACACATTATATCGACCGTACTCGGAACACGATAGCGCACCACCTTTTTGAGACTGTCATCCCTCGGGCCGCCGCCAGAATTTGAATTTGCCACTGGAGCTTTTGCGGCCCGGGGGATCTGTTGTTTTGTGATGGCGGTAATTAACAAAAGCAGATCCCCCGCGCCGCAACAGCCGAAATTCTCGAATGGATTCAACCCCTGGCTACGGCGCGAGGGATGACAGTATCAGAACAGAGGAGGACGGCAGCCTAACGAATGTAGAGATGACGATTCAAAAAACAAATAGCAACGATCAGCGCTTCTCGGCGGTGATGGTGGATGGTTTGCGGGCAGGTTGAGGGAATGTGTAGATCACTTCTCCGGGACGCGCGTAACGAAGCTGCTCGCGGGCTTCCTTCTCGATCGTTTTTGGATCGTTCTTCAGCGCGTCGATGTGATGCGAAAGTCTTTCGTTTTCCAGTTTGAGTTCCTGGATCTCTTTGTCGAGCGCGCGATGTTCCTCGCGCTTATGAGCGTAGACCATCGTACCGTTGGCGCCGAAGACTACGTGGTACGCCACCCACGCAGCGATCAGACAGAGAAGCAGCGTCGCGCCTTTACGGCGTGTTTGATAGAGCTTTGCGGCGACTGCCTCTAGGATTTCTTTAACCTTTTGCATTCCTGCGGTCAATCGTCCTCACGTGCAGTTTCGGATCGTCGAGTCAGCCTACCTTGATGACCTTAGATGCTGAGAAATCTGCAACATCGGTGGTCACCCTTCTAGTGAACGTCTCTTTCCTTGCGAGCGTCAAGCGGAAGTTGCCGTATGCGCCCAGAAGGAATCAATTTGCTAAATAAGCTCGCAAAAAAAATCTTGCAACTCGTTTGCAGCAATGTGCTCCGACTCTGTTCTGGAGGCTGGGCTTGCGGTTCTTGATGAAAGCGATGATTGTAAGAGAATGCCTGATGAGAAGCTGGTGATCAGTACGGCTGGATCAAAAGAAGAAGCTTCGCGAATCGCGACCGCTCTGGTAGAAGGTCAACTCGCTGCATGTGTGAATATTGTCGGCCCGATCGAGTCAGTGTATCGCTGGCAAGGCAAGGTTGATCGTGCTCAGGAATTTCTGCTCCTGATAAAGACGACACGATCTCGAACTACAGCTGTGATGACTCAAATCCGCGAGTTGCATTCCTATGATCTGCCGGAGGCGATTGAGGTCAGCATAGAGGGCGGCAGTGCCGAATATTTAAGGTGGATCGCCGACTCGGTGCGATAAGAATTTGTGCGTTCCGTGGCTGTCCTTACCATTGAATTCTTGGGATTATCCCGCCGCTCGCTTCCTCTCGGATGTCTCCGCTTCATGATGAGCGTGCCATCCCGGAAGCTGATCGCTGCCGGTGATAAGGCGTGCGCCTGATTGCCAGCTCAAATACTGCCAACCCCAATTCAGCAGGACGGAGAAGCGATTGCGATACCCGATTAGGTAAATAAGGTGGATGAAAAGCCACGCTGCCCAGGCAATGAATCCTGAAAGATGAATCTTCCCAATTTGGGCAATGCCCTTTGTTCGCCCGATCGTTGCCATGCTGCCCTTGTCCCAATAGGAGAAGGGCTGGCTTGGTTTGTTTTCCACGCGACGGCGGATCTCTTTCGCAACGAATTGCCCCATCTGGATGGCTACCGGGGCCACTCCTGGAACCGGCGCGCCATTCTGCTCAAAGTGTGCGAGGTCGCCGATAACGAAGACTTCAGGATGTCCTTCGAGGTTCAATCGATCGTTCACAATAACTCGACCGCTGCGATCGGTTTCACAGCCGAGCGCTGTACCTAACGGCGAAGCCTTCACCCCAGCGGCCCAGAGCGTGACAGCAGCTTCGATCTTTTCGTTTCCAACC
>Ga0126376_10000870_pt1 | contig 15563 bp, 13 predicted proteins | sample PanSoiMetPlot_15_FD_92760 | JGI IMG/M metagenome (GOLD analysis project Ga0126376, IMG submission 92760) | Tropical forest soil microbial communities from Panama - MetaG Plot_15 | ecosystem: Environmental > Terrestrial > Soil > Tropical forest > Bulk soil | place: Panama | collected 2016-02-17
CTTGACAATGTCCGAGTCCCAGGGCGAGATGCCAAACGAGATGTGATCTAGCTGAGCCTTGCGCGGAGCCGTTCCGTTGAAATTCGGATCGTTCGGATTGCCCCCACGAACGATGATGTCTCCGACTTCTCCGATCATCAACTCCTGCTGGCTTCCTTCATCGTACGTTGGATTCCAGCCCAGCAGGTTGCTGTAAAACGAAGCGCTCTCTTTGTAGTTAGTGACTCGAAAAGAGAGGTGATCTAGCCATACCGTTGTCCATCCAGTGGGCGCGAATGGAACTGCTGTAGCAAGCTTCGCCCTCGCTGATGTAGTACGAGACTTCTTCAGGCCGTTGCCGTTGCTGATTTGAAGGTCCCATCCGTCAGGGTCTTTCACGTGGAAGCTCTCGAACCCATTGACGATACTTCATAGTGTGCGGATAGTGTGCAGTCTTGTTCCGTTGATCTCTAGCCTGCGAAGTTGATCGAGTTTCTACAAGATCACGTTAAGTGAGCAATGGATGTGCAACACCTTCAAGGTTACAGCCTTCGTCCCGTTACATCCAAACTCGTTGGTGGGAGGGCGGTGCTTACTTGTGGTTTGTTCGATGAATGTATTCCAAGCGCAGTCCCCAGTCGCTATCGTCCACGAAATCGGGCAGTTGGATGATTCCCGTGGAAGACGATTCCAGGCTTCCGTTGCCCGCGTCCCGCCACGTACCATCTCGTGGATTAAACCACTGCGCACTATACGAACTCAAAGGAAGTGCAGAACGAATCTGGCTGCGCGGGCAGCCCTTTTCAAAGTAGGCAAGAAACGTTTTCTTGTCGGGTGTGCGCGCCGCATACGCCCAATCTTCATAACCGAGAGTAGTGTGAGTCTTGTTCGGCGAGACCAGATTTGCATCCGGCACTAGCTCTTGAAACTTTGCTCCTACCGAGAACGCAAAGATTTTCAAGTACTGCATCTCCTCGCCGGAGCGCCACTGGAATGCGTCCCACATTTTGACGGGTGAAGCAGGTTCAATATCTCCACCCCAAATGCCTTCTGCGCCATAGACATGTCCGGCTAGCCCTCCCGAGAGAAAGCTTCCATACATTGAGGAACGAACAAATTGGTTGTCTTTGTCCGAGCCTCCCTCTGCGCCGTACTGATATCCGCCATTGCCCAGGCCGAACACATCTTTGTATCCGGCATAGTAAGGTTCCCCGTTAAAAGCCGGCTTGGGATTCGGCGACTGAAAGATCTCTGTCAGGTACCAATACCAGTCGTGCTCCCGCTCGTTCCCCATCTGGTGGAGGGTGACCCAGGAATCTTCACCGAAATTGACTAAGGTGGATGGATTCGAATTCGCTGTAAGCAGTTGACCGTACGGTGGGGGCCCGAATTTCGTCATCACCATCTGAACCGCAGCGTTATATTCGCTGGCGGGAATGGTGTCCTCGTCAATATCGAAATGGATGGGGCTGAAGATGGTGTTGTTGGCCTGATAGCGGGACCAGACATATTGGACATAGCGAGCGTAGGACTCCGGCCACGAATAGTATTTCTTCCAAACTTGCCCAGTGTCTCGGCGCGCTACTTCAATAATCGGAACGAAACCCTGTTCGTTGAGATAGTCGATCTTGCGATCCAGATAGTGGAAGTAGGCAGGGTTGAGACGTTCCATATCAGGGAACACGTTTTCATATCCAGGAACTCGGCCTGGAAAAAGGAAGGGGCGCCCTCCTTCATTCTCCATGTTCTTGGCGCTCTTAGTACCATATTCGGTCCATGCTGATCGAACGCACGTTCGCTCCGGATTGTCCATGAACAGGTCCACCGGATAACCGTCTGTGGCCCATGCCGGAAATGCAGCGATGATCAGGATTGCGTTGTAGCCTTGAGCCTTCCGGTAGCCAAGATAATCCTTGAAACCGGCCTCAGGTCCGAGCGGACGCTTCTTATGATCGTCGTTCCAGCGAAACCGGTTGGTCCCTGCGGAGTACCAGGTATCGCCGATAATGAAAAATGGCGTTCCGTCGGCTTGCTCGATCGCGTGATGATTAGCGGTGACACGAACAAAACCTCTGCGCAAAGGATTGGCTCGTTTCTCTTCTTCGTTCCAGTCAATGGCCCGAAACTCCCCGTGGAGGCCGGACAATCCCGGATCTGGTGGATTCGATCCGCTCTGCCATTTCCATTCACCGGCTGTGGGAGCCAGAATTCGAACCCGGAATGTTCGCTCACCGTCCCAGAACCCGAACACCCGTTTCTGGAAACCCGGTCCGGCGAGATCCACCCAGAATGTGACTTCGACATAAGGGTTACTCCAGGAGCGAGTGGAAGTAAACGTCAATTCCTTCTTCTCCCACACATGCACAACAGACGGGGCGAGAGACCAGGCCGTTCCTGCGGATATTCCTACAACCAGCAGACTGCGAATTGCGATCACCCCGAATGCGCAACACACCGCGCGACCCGACAAAAACTGCTGAAGCTTGCGTGCAGCGAGCATCTGGACCTCCGCCAAACGTCGAGGAGATTTTTACTCGACTGTCGACCGGCTTGCAATGTTCATATTTTTGTCCCGTGAGGCGTCCGATTGGTTTTTGTCCGCATATCGGATATCCTCAGCACCTTGCGAGGCGCTGCAACGCGGAGGAACTGGAATGAACGGAACAATCCGTTTGCTGGTGGTGATCGTGGTCATCGTTTCGCCATCCTTCGCCGTCGGCCAAATCGGCAAAACGGAAATCACAAGATGGCAATATGGCAAGAACGGAGCGGTCTCGCTCACTTATGATGATGGATCGATTAACCAGTTTCGAGTAGCTGTTCCGATCATGGATAGCTTTAGCCTTCCTGCCACATTTTTCATAATCACCGGAAACATTCCAGGCTCGCAGTATCACGGTACGTTTGTCGGTCGCTCCACGAAATCGATCATTCAGGAAACAGCCTCAGTTCCAACAAACAAGGACAACTTCTTCGAACGCGCATCGGCTATCGGATTTTTGGGTTACGAAGGAGGGCTCGAGTACCATACCCGCGCTGGAGAACTATATGACGAGGGCAAGAGTGTGGCCCTGGCCTATGGCGTGTTGGACGAGGCATACGAAAAGGTTCGCAAAGGCACGTTAGTGCGGGCCAATGCGCACGAAAGTTCCGCCGAGGACCGCGATAACATTACATGGGACGAACTGCGAGCGCTATCAAACCGTGGGTACGAGTTTGCCAGCCATACGGTAACGCATCCGCGCCTGGCTGTCCTTGATGAGCCCAACTTGGTGTGCGAACTCGAAAAGAGCAGGCAGGAGATCCTTAACCAACTCGGTTTCAAGCACACGTTCTCGGTGGAGTGTCCGTATGGAACCGAGAACGAACGGGCTGTGCAGGCCGCGCTGCTGCGTTACCAGGTCGCGCGCAATTACATGCCGGATGCGGACGTGGATGATCTGGATCGCGCGAATGGTGCGGATCCCGCGCTTTCTCACAAAGAATACATCCGTTGGCAGCGCGGAGCCCTGACAGAGACACCGATGGAAGTGACGAAGTCCTGGGTCGACAAGACCGCGGCACAGGGCAACATCTGGCTAGTGCTCGTGTTTCATGGCGTTGATGGAATTGGATGGAAAGCGAAGACGAGTGCTGAGCTAAAAGAATATTTCGGGTACATCAACGAAAAGAGTGAAAGCCTTTGGGTCGCGACATTCCAGGATGTTACCAAATACATTCGGGAGCGCAGCCACGCGGTGGTTGCCTCGTATACGGACGGCGATGGAATCTCCGTGACTTAGCGAAGTGATCTTACTGACATGAGCTAAGATCTGCCCGTGACTTTGAAAACAAACGTTCCGGAGAAATGGAAAACCGTGAAAGTTCGACAGGGCGATCGAACGAAGCAGGTTGATGTCGTGCAAGCGAATGGCACAGGCTATGTCCTTTATCAAGCCGTGCCCAATGCAGAAGTTGTTAGATTGTCGGCGCAGATCCGGTAAACATCGCGCTAATACATAAGGTTGCTTCTATGAAACGGCTGCGCTTGAATCAGGGCCTGATGCTCGTGACCGGAGTCTTTTTGTTCCTCGGGCGGGCGTCTGCTCAATTCATCGATGATTTCAATGGTGCCGCTGTGCAACTTGATCCCGAGGGCATCAAAGGCTGGATGTTTCGACCCGGCGATGGGACCGCCACCATGGATTTTCGTCAAGGAGGGGAAGGCTACGCCTCGATTTTCGTGGATGGAACTACTGACAGGCGTGGCATCTGGTGGGCACTTATCGAACGCAAGGTCTCTGACAAGATGGATTTGAGCTTGATGCAGAAGGCGGGTCATGAATTTCGCATCGAAGCGCGCATCCGGGTAAGCCATGCCCCTCGCCGTGTGAATCTGCAGGTTGAAACCCAACGCAGCCCCGATGACGATGCCAATCTCATGGAATATGACATTGCGGATACGACCAACTGGCATGTCATCAGCATGACCACACATGGGTTTGACGCCAAGCCGGGAGACACCGTGTTCGGCCACATGGCTCTGATGGACTGGGGCTTGGAAAAGTACCGTGTAGACGTGGACTACATCAAGGTGGACATCGTCGATGCGGCCACAATCGGCCCGGATACAGGAGATCCGATCCCTTATCATCCACCTGTAGCTAATCCGGCGAGCTTTGCGCAGGATGTGAAGGTTGTGCACGACAGCATGATTGACCTCGTAGAAACGGGCGTGAATGAGAATGACTGGACTGCTCAAGACAACGCAAGGGGCAAGATCAACCTGCTGACCGTGGACGAAACTCACGATGCGATTCTGCGCTGGAATTTGAGCGCCTTTGCGGGCAAGAAAGTAGCGGATCACGGGTTGCTGGAATTGACGACTTATTCGCTACAACGGAAGACAGAGTACGTAAAGGATTTTGGACTTATCCGAGTGGTCGAGATTCTGGGTGGCGATCCGAACTGGGACCAAACAACCGTGACCACCGACAGCTTGTGCCACTATGAACCACTCAATCGAGTGTTGAATACCCAGATGATCATTGACTGGCCGGTCACTCCCGGCGACGGCGGGAAAACCTATCTCACGATCTCAAAGACAGTGTTGCAGCGCATGATTGACGGAAAAACCTATGGCATTGCGATTAAGGCATTAGGAGCCATCAATGCCTCCTTTTACTCTATGGAAAACGAAGCGGGGAAATACAGCGCGCGGCTGCACTTCAACTTGCAGAAGTGAAATAGAAGACAATGCCGAGCAATAGCACAAAATCGAAAATCGGTTTTATCGGGTTGGGCGCCATGGGTCTTCCCATGGCGAAGCGGGTCGTTGCTGCCGGCTACGGGCTGTGTACGACTTTTCACCGCCGGCGAGAACCGGCTGATGAGTTACGCACGATGGGCGCGGAGGTGGTCGCCACTCCGAAAGATGTAGCGACAGCAGCGGATATGGTCATCACGATCCTGCCTGCGGATGCGGAGTTGAGAGAAGTAGTTTTTGGCTCAGCAGGAATTTTGAAGACGTTTACCTCGGGCAAGGTGCTAGTTGAAATGACCACTGGAACCGCTCTAACCATGCAGGAGATCGCTGCTGCGATAGACTCGGTCGGCGGCGATACTCTCGATGCTCCGGTAAGCGGCGGAACTCCAGCCGCCGCACAGGGTACGTTAACCATCATGGCCGGCGGAGATTCGGCAGTACTCGAGCACTGTCGTCCTCTGCTGGAAACGATGGGCACGCGGATCGTGCATGTCGGTCCGGTGGGACAAGGAAAGGTGGTAAAGATCGTTAATCAGATGATGGCTGCGATTCATCTTCTTGCAATCGGAGAGTCGTTTGCACTGGGAGTGAAGTGCGGGGCGGATCCCGAGGTCTTGTACGAAGTTATCAAGAACTCTTCTGGTTATTCGAAGATGATGGACCTTCGCCTGCTCGGATTCCTCTTCGAAGGCTCGTTCCCGCCAGGCTTCAAACTGGATCTCATGAAGAAGGATGTGAACTTAGCACTCGAGTCGGCGCGTGCTGCCGGTATCCCACTTCATTTGTCCTCTGAGGTTGCACAAGTCTTTGCTGCTGCCAGCGCTGCTGGAAAAGGCGATGAGGATTTCTCGGCGGCCGCACAGTTCCTGGCTAGCCTCTGCGGAGTCCAACTGAACTCGACAAAGGACAAATCAGCATGACGATCTCCTCGGCGTTGATCCGCCAGCTTTCCGAATTCGATGCAGCCACTCTGTACGAAGCGGCGGGTCAACAGGGAATGGTTGACCCCTCGATTAAGCCCATGTGGCCCGGTGCGCGTGTCTGCGGGACAGCAATCACGGTGCACTGCCCGCCAAGGGACAACCTCATGTTGCATCATGCAGTAGCAGTTGCGGAACCAGGAACGGTCCTGGTTGCCAGTGCGCAACAATATACATACGCAGGCGCCTGGGGAGAAGTACTTACGGTGGCCGCACAGGCGCGAGGTATTGCAGGCCTCGTGATTGATGGTGCGGTGCGCGATATCGAGGCAATCTGTGAGCGGCGATTCCCGGTATTCAGCAGAGGCCTCGCGATCGGCGCATGCAAGAAAGAACAGCTTACCGCACTAAACGAGCCTGCAGACATTGGTGGAGTCACCGTGCGGCCGGGGGATGTTGTGGTTGGCACTGCGGATGGAGTCGTTGTTCTAGCGCACGCGTCGCTGGAGCAAGTGTTCTCGGCCGCCATTGCTCGAAGGGACCGGGAAAAGGAGATGTTCCGCCAATTGGCCGCAGGAAGGACCACCATCGAGATCCTCGGACTCCCGCGACTCGTTGGAAAGCACACTGAGGCCGAGTGAGATGGAACCGCTGCGTTATCCGCCAGATGAAATTCGAAGTTCCAGTTGTTCGGCACTCGAGAAGCTGAGTGTGCGGGAAGGAGCCAAAGAGGTGAGTAACTGTCTGTTACAAGCTGACCCGGCGGTGCCCGAATGATCGATTGCAACACAGGCCAGACCTTCAATTTTTTTCCGATCCCCACCGACATTTACTTCGGGGCCGGTATCTTGCAGTCGTTGCCGGAACGGCTCCGTTCTCTCAACATCGGGCGAGTTCTCGTGGTCACTGATCCGGGTATCCGAAAGGCAGGAATTCTACAAAGGGTTGTCGACATTCTCTCGGAAACAGAGATTAAGTGCGAAGTGTTCGACGGAGTTCAAGCGGATTCCGGATCGCATCTGATCGCAGAGGCAGCCGCGCAGTTGCGCCAAAGCAGGTCGGAAGGAGTAATAGGCATTGGTGGCGGAAGCTCTCTCGACACCGCCAAGGCTGTGGCTATGCTCGAGACGAACCCCGGCTCAATTCTGGACTACCTCGGTCTTCATCGCGTGAAGCAGCGCCTGATTCCACTTATTGCAATTCCAACGACTGCGGGAACTGGCAGTGAGGTGAGTCTGTGGTCGGTGTTCACAAATAACGATACCAGCCTGAAGGTTGCTGTCGGCAGTGTGTACCTGTATCCAGCGGTAGCGCTATGCGATCCAGAACTGACTCTGGACCTGTCGCCGGCGGTGACAGCTGCGACAGGGATGGATGCGCTGGCTCATGGCATCGAGTGTTATACCAACAAAGCATGCCAGCCGATTTCGGCGGCCTTAGCGCTGAGTGCCATTGAACTTATTGGCAAGAATCTACGCTGTGCCGTCTTGAGGGGAAGAAGTCTCGATGCGCGCTATGCGATGCTGCTCGCCAGTACCATGGCGGGCATCGCCATGAATCCCACGCGGCTGGGATTAGCGCACGCGCTAGCCATGCCGTTAGGAAGCTGGGACTTGCGCATTCCGCATGGCATCGCGATCGCCGTGACGCTGCCACGCGTCATGCGATTCAATTATGTCGCTGCCCCCGAACGCTTCGCCAAGGTCGCGCGGGCGCTCGGTGAACCGGTCGAGCAGTTATCCCTAGAAGATGCGGCCGAACGCGCAGTGATCGCAGTGGAAACGCTGGCCAACGACATCGGTATTCCAAAAGGGCTCGCGCAGTGCGGTCTGCGACACGATCACCTGCAGCGTATTCTTGATGAAGCGATGAAGAGTGGAAACGTCGCCGTCAATCCTCGGCAGACAAGCATCGAGCAGCTCAACGTGATCCTCCAAGAGAGCCTTTGATCTATGGAGCGGCACCAGAACTATATCGCCGGAGAGTGGGTGGTCCCCACGAGCAAACAGTACTATCAGACTCACAATCCCGCATGTCCCCACCAAGCACTCGGCGAGTTTCCATTGTCCGCAGCTACGGACGTTGATTCCGCACTCGCCGCGGCCGATCAAGCGCGCGATGACTGGGCTGACATGCCAGCACCGCAGCGGGCAGCACTTCTGTTGCAGTTCTCGCAACTCCTGATCGATTCCAAGAACGAACTCGCGAAGATCATCACGCTGGAGCAAGGGAAAGTGCTGTCCGAATCCTCGGGTGAAGTTACGCGGGCGGCTGCGGAAACTAACTTTGCTGCCGGGGAAGCGCTGCGTTTGTCTGGACAGACCTTTCCCAGCGAGCGGCCAGCGCTTAGCTGCTTTACCGTGCTGGAGCCACTTGGAGTAGTCGCAGCCATCACGCCATGGAACTTCCCAGTTGTTAGTCCGGTGCGCAAGATCGTGCCTGCGCTAGCTTGCGGCAACACCGTCGTATTCAAGCCCTCATCGCTAACGCCGTGGTCTGCCGTGTTCCTCACTAGCCTATTCGAAAAGGCTGGTTTACCGGGCGGCGTTTTGAACCTTGTGATCGGTCCCAGTGCGGTTGGGGAGCGGCTCGTTTCAGATCCACGTGTGAATGGAGTGAGCTTTACTGGGTCGACGGCGGTCGGCATACACATCTACGAATGTGCTGCCCGGCGGATGGCCAAGGTCCAACTGGAACTCGGCGGAAAGAACCCGGCAATCGTCCTGGAGTGCCAGGACCTGGATACTGCAGCGAGCGAGATCGGGGCAGCGGCTTTCTTGTGTAGTGGCCAGAGATGCACTGCCCTCAGCCGAGTGATCGTGCAAGATTCGTTGGCAGACGCCCTTGTTGAACGATTGCTGTCACACATTAAAAAGATTTCTGTTGGCAATGGCCTTGAGCCGGGAAGCACGATGGGCCCGCTGGTAAGTATGGAGCAGATGGAAACCGTCGCTAGCTATGTCCGTAAGGGGGTGGAAGGCGGAGCCAAGCTCATCGGAGGGGGCCAGAGGTTGACGGCCGACCCTAAAAACCAAGGCTATTTTTTTGCGCCCACGCTATTTGATTACGTAGCGTCTGACTCTCCCCTAGCCCGGGAGGAAATTTTTGGTCCGGTTCTGCCTGTGATTCGAGTGCGTGATGCCGAACAGGCATTTCAGATAGCCAACGAGACGCGTTACGGCTTGGCAGCCTCGCTGTTCACTCAGAATACGCATATAGTTCAGGAGTTCATCAAGCGGATGAAATCCGGCATGGTTCACGTGAATCATGGAACGGCGAGTCAGCCGCACGTTCCGTTTGGGGGAGTCAAGGATTCGGGGCAAGGTTCATACTCGATCGGGCCAACGATGAAAGAGGCATTCACGAACATCAAAACCGTCTACATCAAATGGTAAACGCGTGAAGCTTACTGAACCCGCTGATCCGTCGAGCTCTGGCGCGGAACCAGCAAGGGCGACGAGATCCGCCGTTATCGCTGCGCTGTTTGTTCTTTCCTTGATCCTCTACATTGACCGGGCCGCAATATCGTCGGCCAAGAGCGCTATCTCGACCGATCTTTCCCTGTCAGATACAGCGATGGGTATCGTGTTCGGCGCATTTTCACTGGGCTACGCTATTGCGCAAATCCCGGCGGGCTGGCTCGCGGATCGTGTAGGGCCACGATTAACCATGGCGGTAGCAGTTGCGCTTTGGAGTGGCTTTACGGCTTTGACAGGAGCCGCCCACCAGCTGATTTCGCTCGTCCTCGTGCGCTTCTTTTTTGGGGCTGCGGAGGCGGCAGCTTTCCCCAGTTCGGCCCGAGTGTTCTACAACTGGCTGCCTCCGGACGAGCGCGGTATCGCCAACGGAATACTCTTTTCGGGAGCGCTAGTGGGAGGAGGGATTTCTTTTCCCTTCTTTCAGTGGCTCTCCGCGGCGCACGGCTGGCGTTCGACATTTTACTTCTTAGCAGTTCCCGGACTCATCTGGGCCATTGCATGGCTGTTGTGGTTTCGCGACTATCCGCAGGAGCGCGTCATAGCGAGCAGGGAGCCGCTTCAACGTGGCTCTTCGGAGACGGTTCTTCCATTGCTCCGTTCTTTAGCCGTGGCCAAGGCCATGGCCCAGTATTTCATTGGCAATTTCACTTTCTTCATTTGTCTTACCTGGATGTTCCCCTACCTGGTAGAGCATTACTCTTTGGCACCGTCACAAGCTGCCCGGTTTTCGATGGTACCGTTGCTTTCCGGCGCCGCTGCGAACTGGGTATCCGGATTTGTCGTTGACCTGTTGTATCGCCGTCAGTTTCGCTCCTGGTCGCGCCGGCTGCCGGCAACAATCGGATTCCTTTTTGCTGCGCTTGGAATGTATGCCGTCACGTTGTCGCACAATGCCGAAGGCGCGATTGCTGCCTTTGCCCTGGCCACCTTTGGAATCGAAATGACCATCAGTCCAAGCTGGGCGCACTGTATCGATATCGCGGGCCGCAACTCCGGCAGTGCCTCCGCCGCCATGAACATGGCGGGAAGCCTGGGCGCGTTCGCGAGTGCGAACGCCTTCCCGTGGTTCTTTCGCGTGACTGGGAATTCCAACGCATATTTCCGCATTGCCGCTGTCCTAAACGTATTAGCAATTCTGTGCTGGCTCACTATGGGTTTGAAAAAACCCTGCGCGGCTCTCCCGGATTAAATTCTGGAACGCGTTTTCTGATCGCAGCTATGTTTTCTCTTTAGTTGTACGCAGAAAGTCAATTGGACAGCACGTTGCAATTTCTTCGACCTAGTCTTCAAGGTAGAGCCTTCGAGAACATCTGGCGCTCTTGTCCGGCACCGCCTGTCAGCCCATGCCGATCGATGCTTGGGCACACCCTCGGCCTGCTGACGAAATCCAGACTCCCTGGTACCAAGCTCCATGGGATCGGCTTCGCCTGTAAGAAGTAACCGAGTCCCGCACGACGTCCGCAGATGTTTCTCGACTGACATTCCATCAGTTGGTCATGTCCTCAACTAGGCCAGGAGGAAAGGATTTTTCTAGCAGAGCTGTGCAAGCAGTGTGCCTGGTCTAAGAGCCTGCTGTGTCGCATGTGAGACCGACCGGTACGATATCCTCAATAGGCTTGAACGGTGGACCATGTTCCGCGAGCACAGTGGCCTTCAATTTCGGAAGAGCTTCCCTATTAGCAAGGCAGCTGTCCCGAGAGAGCCAAAGGACTGCCCCGGTGCGTTCATGGCGAACTGCTGATGCTGAGCTTCGATGTCTCGGAGCGAACCATCTCCTGCTAGATGCGGCGGCACGCGTGAGAACCCGATCCCGCTCCGGCGCGGATTGACTTTCTTGCGTAGCCATCGTGAACAGATCGCCGTAATGGACTTCTTCACTGCTCCCACGGTCGGCTGAAACCTCCCACTGCGAGGTCCGTTTTTCGGTGAGTACCCACGCCAGATCAGAACGTAAGCCATTGTGTCCAGAGAGTTTGAAGCGTTAGGAACAGGTCAGTTGACGGACGAACAGAAGCCGCCTATTTTCGCAACTCGATGGCGAGGCGTGGCACGCAGTCAGCGTTCGCGGCTAAAGCAACCACCGATCTCAGACGTTTCACGAGGAACGTAGCCACCGTGAAATGAAACACTCTGGTGATCGTGCTCTTGATGATCGCAGTGGCTGCGTTGGCAATCGGCTTGTTCATCGCCGGGGCGATCTGGAAAGCAAAAAACAGGGGAATCGACAGTACCTCGTCGGGAACCCGCAACCAAGGTTTCCCCGGAAGCATTCAGGTTGAATCTGATGTTCGTCAAGTGAAGGGAGAAAACAATGTTCCGAATTTCGCGCTCCTGCCGGAGTCTAGCCTGGTTGCTGCTCATGTTGTCTCTCGCGGCTGCAGGACAAAAAGCAATCGACGTCACGCCCATGGCGATCAAGTTTCCCAAAACCGTTTACAGCAACATCTCTACGACCATCGAGACCGTGACGATCACAAACGTCGGCACATCCGACCTTCACATTGGAAACATTACCTATAGCAACCAATTCTCCAGAAATCGCGCCGTTCCCCGCAACTGTCCAGACAGCAATTTCACCCTGGCTCCCTTACAGAGCTGTGCGGTGGGAAGCTCCTTCCGCCCGACGTTGAACGGAGCGCTCGATGGTTTCGTGAATATCGAACACGACGGCAGCAACCTGCCCAGCCCCCTGGCAGTGCAGATATCAGCAACGGGAGTGCCTTCGGCTACGCCGAGCGTCAAATCCCTCGACTTCGGAACGGTCGCGGTCGGCGCCACAAGCGCCGCGAAGACGGTCGATGTCAAAAACAACAACACCGTTACCGCCGCCATTCTGGCATCCGCCACGGGCAATTACTCGGTCACGCCGAACGGATGTTCCAACGTGGCTCCAGGAGCGATATGCACTTTGACGGTTACCTTCAAACCCACTGTCTCCGACAAAGTTCCAGGTTCACTGGGACTGTTTTCCGGGGCAGCGGTGCCTCCGGTGAAGTTGTCCGGCGTGGGCTCGGGAACTGTGATGTCTCCCGTAACGTTTTCTCCGGCCAGTGTGAGTTTCGGTCATCAAGCTCAGGGCTTGGGTCTCGGCTCGCCTAAAATTGTCACCCTCGCCAATACCGGCGCAACCAGCTTGACTATCAATAGCGTCACCAACTCAGACTATGGAGTCATTAGTACGGTTCCAAATGCTAGAACGACCTGCACCCCGGGGACGATCGTGAATTCGGGCGGCACATGTATGATTGAGGTCAGTTTCAATACGCCTGGGAGCGTCGTGCCCGCCAGCTACGTCGGAGCGATCACAGTAGCTGACAGTACAAGCCCGTCTCCACATGTGTTCGCGGTTACGGGTACCGATACCGCGAATCCGTTAGCCAGCCCGCCGGTGCTCAGGTTCCCGTCAACTACGATCCGCGGTATAAGCCCACCACAGACCGTCACGCTGACCAATCTGCATCCGGATCCCATTAAGATGGATTTCGAGGCCGGCGCTGATTACCACATAACCAGCGGTTGTCCGCCCCCGCCGTCAACACTTGCTTCGGGCTACAGTTGTGAGGTGACGGTTGAGTTCACTCCCGCGGTGGTGGGCACACCAAACGGCGCTATCAACGAATGCCTCTCAATCCACAGCCAGAGCGTCCCCAGCGGTCAAACCGGGCTGAACGATGTGAACCTTTTGGGAGTAAGCACGAACTGAGACGCGCTGGAGTGCTCTCCAGCTTAGTTCGCCCTGGATCCGGTGGATTCCGGCAATACCATGATTACTGATTTCGCGGCACAGCCAAATGCCAAATAGCATGCAGAATGCCCGGTGGCTGGGACGCGGCGAATTAGTCGGAAGCTTTGGGAGGTCAATTAACGCGTTCTTAACTGAGTAACATCAATGCGAGTTAGCGGGACTTCTGGCGAGCCCTAGCAAACGATGCTAGACTCCCTTGCACGTGAGTTGGGGATGCCTGCGCCCGCATCCAGCACGGAACGAGTGCAGTTCGGTGTCTTCGAACTCGATCTGCAGGGCGCGGAGTTGCGCAAGAACGGCGGGAAGGTCAAACTCCAGGAGCAGCCACTCAAGGTCCTGCAGGTTCTCCTAGAGAATCCGGGTCAAATTGTTTCGCGAGAGCAGCTACGCCAGCGCATCTGGCCGGCGAACACATTTGTCGAATTTGACGAGGGGTTGTATAGCGCGATGGCGCGCCTGAGAGACGCGCTGGGGGACTCGTCCAGGAGCCCCCGCTTTATTGAGACGGTCGCGCGGCGTGGGTATCGCTTCATCGCGCCGGTGACGATTGTCCCTTTCCTATCCGCGACACAAGCCAACCAAGAGGTAGGCCATGCTCGGCGAAAGCGGAACCGGCTCGGCGTCCGCCGGCTGGTCACGAGCATTTTAGCGGGCCTGCTAGGCGGCGGTTTGCTGCTGATTATTGTCTTCGGCTTTGACATAGGTGGCGCAAAGAAATGGCTGCGCAGAAGCGGGGTGGAAAGCGTACGGGTGGAACGGATCACCGATTTCGTCGGTGTGAAAGAGTCACCCGTCATTTCGCCGGACAGCAAGGCAGTAGCCTTCGTGGTAACCGTTAACGGCCGCAAGCAAATCTGGATTCGATTGCTAGCCGGAGGCTCGCCCCTGCAACTCACCCATGATGAAGCTGATCACGAGCACCCCCGTTGGACGCCTGATTCCAGCTCCCTGATCTACTTCACCCCCAATCCGTCGCCAGCTGAGCCAGGCACGATCTGGGAACTCTCCGCGCTGGGGGGCGTGGCCCGAAAGGTCGCGTCCGCAATGTCGGGGGGAGACGTTAGCCACGACGGGCAGCGTATCGCGATCTTCCAATTGCGTGGAGCGGATCTCGCACTCATTACTATTTCCCTCGACGGAACGATGCTCCGTGAAATAAAACGCTTTCCGAAGCTCTATAAGTATGACTGGCCGCGCTGGTCACCGGACGATCGCTGGATTGCATACGTACGCGGCTGGGGCTATCAGTTCGATTTCCTCATTCAGGTCATCCCCGTCCAGGGAGGCGAGGCGCGAGACGTTGCACGAGGTGAGATATTGCGCGGCTTTTCCTGGCTGCCGGATAGCTTTCGACTGGTTTACTCTTCCTCGTCGGGAAGTACGATTCTCTACCCGCCCGTCTTCAATCTCAGAATGACTAATCGCATGGGCGACGGAGACCGGCAATTGACGTTCGGAGAGCTTTCTTACGTGGAACCGGACGTAGTCGCGGGGAGGCTGACGGCCAGCCGGCTCCACATCCAGTCGGATATCTGGAGGTTTCCAGTGTCTGGTTCTCCGCAGCAAAATACTAAAGAAGCTCGGAGGATCACTCATCAGACCGGTCAGGAGCAGACGCCTTCAGTCAGCCCCGACGGTAAAGAATTCGTCTATCTTTCCGACAGCGGAGGCCACGGCAATCTCTGGGTTGCGACCGCCGACGGATCGAAAACTCGCCAGATCACGTTCGAGCACGACCCTTCCGTCGTCATTGGCCTTCCCATCTGGTCTCCGGCAGGAGACCGCATTGTATTCATCCTGACTCGAAAGGGGCGGACTGGGGAGTGGCTCGTGAGTCCAGATGGCAGTAATCTGCGCCCGTTAGTAGCGTTTGGCTCAGGAGCCAGTTGGTCCCCTGATGGAAGGTGGTTGTACTATGGGAAGGAACACTGTATCGAGAAAATTCCCGTGAATGGCGGCCTCGCCGAGCGGGTTCGCTGTCAGCATGATCCTGGCGCTGAAGCCCTCTCCGGTGATGGCTCGACTCTCTACTATTATGACTACATGGAAAATGCCGTAGTCGGCGTTGAGATCTGGAAGGCAAAACTCGAAAACGGCGCCTCCGAATTGCTTGCCCGCATACCCGCCTCCCGCATTCCGTTTGATGGCTGGTTGTGGCAGCAGGTCCTGTCGCCGGATGGCAACTGGCTGGCAGC